>ERZ1643250.114-NODE-114-length-104055-cov-17.912317_pt1 | contig 104055 bp, 103 predicted proteins | sample MGYA00579262_ERZ1643250 | MGnify/ENA primary metagenome ERZ1643250 (study PRJEB29033, sample SAMEA4952265) | chicken gut metagenome | biome: Broiler Chicken; feature: Gastrointestinal Tract; material: Caecum | place: Ireland | collected 2018 | study: Broiler... | reverse complement strand
TGTTTCTTATCAAAGAAGAATTTTTCCCATAGACACAGAAAATTTTACGCTCTCCTTGGCAGAAATACCAGATAGACATCTATACTTACCGAAAAAACAGAAGCACCGACAGTATTTCGCTGAATGGTGCTTTTATCCTTTTGGAAACTGTTTTTTGTCTGTCGAAACCGCAGATATAGTTCATATCTACATCATAGAATTATTCCGCTCAAAACAACCCGGGGCTACAATCATGCCATAACAGCATAAGCCACGGGATTTTTCATATACATGCGATTTAAGCCTTAGTATTTGCCAAAAGTTCTTTCTTGTATTTATAAAATGTTTTCCGGCTGATCCCGGTCTGGCGGATGGTCTCGATCCCTTCCACAGTTCTCTGATGTAAGTCCTGTACTTCTTTCTCTGCCTGTTCAAATGCAAGCCGGATCTGCTCTTTGGCGAGAGCCAGAAGATATTTATTTACCCCGTCCAGAATATAATCCACACTGGTTCCTGTGGATGGGATGCCGCTCTGGAGAGCCTTTTTATAAGCATCCGTGTTGATGTGCGGCTCCTTCAGAAATATGAGACGTATTCCCCGGCTGAAAAGCGCTTCATACATCAGGAATCATTCTTCTGCATTACGGGACATTCTGGAAACAGAGTCGAATATGATGCTGTCTCCGGTGACTGCTGTATGCAGCAGCTTATCCAGTTCCTTCCGACCCTGAAAACGGGTCCCGGTGAATACTTCTTTGATGATCACGGCTTCCGGATATTGGGAACGGATATTCCGAACCTGTCTTTCAATATTCTGATTTGGCATGCTGATCCTTGCATATCCATAGATGCGATTCATTGTATATTCCTCCTGTAGTATTTCTGACGAACGTTATTTTTACAATTCTCCGGATCAGAAATCAGGTCTGGTTTCGTTTTGGTTTTACTACTTTTTCCGGGGATGGCAGATGTACTACTTTAATTTACGGACTCCTCTTTTTTGAAAATCGAACCGTTAAATAGTTCTATGCACATGGCAAGCCCATCTTTAAAGGCTCTTTCTTCACAGGTATAAACAGCCTGCATGAGCGCCGTTTCGATAAAGATTTTATCGTCATGGCTGGCAGTATGAAATTTATCCGCCAGAACATTGATCATGCTGTCGATTGTTGCGTCAGGTCTTTGGATATAGGGATGATCTACCCATACATTAAAGATTGCGTCTATCATCATGTCTCTGAACATATGCTGTATTCTTTCTGCCCGTTATGCCGATAGCACAGCAGAAATATTCTATTTTATATACAGCCGCCTGTTGTGTAATTTGATGATTATATTACACCTCGTACGTAGTATAAAATCTATTGACTTGTGATATATTTAACATATAATATGGAATAGTGTATTTCAATCATATATAGATAGGAAAATATAAGTATTATGGAATATAGTGAGAAAAAAACAGAGTATAATCTGAATTATGCAAAGACAAAGTTAAAGAGAATACCTTTGGATGTTCAGAATGAAAAATATGAAGAAATAAAGAATGCCGCAGATCAGGCGGGTGAGTCTGTAAATGGATATATAAAAAAGCCATAGACCAACGAATAGAACGTGATAACAAATAAATAATATATTTAACCGGGGAGCCGATGGGGCGAATACTCCAGCCGCTGGAATACAAAAGAAAGGGGCTGGGGCTTATGGTTACTTTTTCGGAACTATTCCAATTTGTAACAATGCTTTGCGCTGTGATAACTCTTGTTATTTACATATCACGCAAAAAGTAGCGCCCTCGGTCTGGTAAACTAAGGCGCTACTTTTGTAAAACCATTTTACCGGCGGCTAGGTGTAGTCTAGTCATCAGCTCTCTTGTTAAGTATATTATAGCTTCTGGAGATAAAGTTTTCAACAACAAAATATTTTTATCAGGTAAGGGTACTTTGGAGTGAAAGTATCCTATGACAGATGAGCTACGAATTTTTTTGAATAACCTGAAAATGGTGGAACAAAAATATGGCTATTATTGTGACTGGGTATTTGCAAATGAAAATGGACGGTTCCATACACCACTGATTTCATCATGTTCTAAAACTAAATGCAGACAGGCAAAAGTAAATCTGAATGGAGAAAAAGGAATCCGGATATTTGATATGCCCCCTGTCAAGTAGACAGGGGGCATATCAGAGAGCAGGGTTCCTTTTATTTTTTGACAAAATTGTCATTGTAAGGCGTTGGTTCTTGAAAAGATTTCTGAAATCCCGTATAATTGACAATATCAGAGGTAAATTGACAAAACAGGGAGGTATCCCATGAGCAGCAGAACAACAACGATCTGTTTTACAAATAATAAAGGAGGAAGCGGGAAGTCAACTACCTGTTCCAACATAGGGGCGGCAATGGCCCGCGCCGGAAAGAAAGTGCTGATGGTGGACGGCGATATGCAGCTGAACCTCTCCCTTTCCTTTTTTTCAGAAGAGTGGGTGCTTGAACAGGCTGCAGGAGAAAAAAATCTGTACCGGGCTATCAGGGAACAAAAAGATCTGACAGACTTTATTGTCCGGACGCCCTATGAGAATCTTGATCTGATACCCTCGTCCACATTGATGAGCTCAATCGAATACGAGCTGTTTACAAAATGGCAGAGAGAATTTATTCTTAAAAAATGTCTTCAGAAGATTAAAGACGCAGGTACATATGATTACATTCTCATTGATGCGCCCCCAACTCTTGGAGGATGGGTGATGAATATATTGTGCGCGTCGGACTGGGTGGTGGTTCCTGTGGAAGCAAGCCCATGGGGAATGTTCGGACTGGCGAATATGTTCGATTTTCTCAGCGAGGTACGGCAGATCACTCCGGAGCTGGAGGTTGCAGGTATTGTTGTGACAAAAGTGGATACCCGCAAAAACTATTTTAAACAAACTATGGAAACTTTGCGCGAGCTGGAGGATATTCATTTGTTTGAAACCTATATACGGGTGGACAGTTCAGTGGAATGGGCACAGGACAACAGTATTCCGGTGGTAGAGTATAAAAAATCCAGCAGGAGCGCAAAGGAATATACAGAGTTGGCAGAGGAGGTAATGAAACGTGTCAGTAGGTAAGGAAAGCATTAAACGGGCGGCCAGCGCAGGGACAAAAAAAAGTACAGTTAATGTATTGGCAGAGGAAGTAAAGGCAGCGGCGGAAAGTAAAGCTGCGGAAGCGGCGAAAAGTACAGCCGCAGCGAAGAAGACAACCCGCACAAAAACAGCGGCGGCTAAAAAAACAGCAGCCAGAACTTCCAAAAGCGTAAAAACATCTGTTCTTACGCCTCAAAACACACAGGAACTGCAGGATAAGGTTCTTTCCGGCAAAAAAGCAAATGAAGAAAACAGCAGAGAACCGGTACATATCACAGAGGAGCTTCCTGTATATCTTTTATAACAGACAAAGAATAAAACAGGATATTTTGGTATCAGGAGATGAAGGGGCGAAATCCCCTTCATTTTTTCGGAAAAATAAAGCAAGGGTATCTTGAAATTGTGGGAATAGAAAATTATTTTGCTGAAAAAAGCTGCCCACAAATCATGCCACATATTGTAGAATATTGGAATATGGATTAGTATAAACAAAGATCGGTGTGGATGAAAAAGAAAAAACGAAAAATCCCCCTGCAGCCGGATTTGCGTCTGGCAGTAGGGGGATTTTTTTAGGGAAGTTCTTTTTTTAATTTTTCAATGACATTGTTTACAAGAAAAGCCGCCTCTTCCGGCTTATAAAAGCTGGAGTCCTCCATATGCTCCAGGTAGTCGCGGAAAGTATCAAGAAGACCGGATTCTTTTATGAGAAGGAATACTACATGTCCGTTGTTGTCTCTGAAAAGAATGCTGCCCTCTCCGCCGCAGATACACAGATGGAGGTTTTGCGGAAGATAGCTGAGAGATTCCTCCAAAATACGGTAAGTGCCGGTTTGACAGCACGTGAGAACGTTTTGAAGGACCATGATCCTCTGGCTGAGAGTCAGAGGACGGTAAAAGATCTCAGGAATCTCTTCCACCAGTCCGGTGCGGGCAAAGTGGACCAGCCCGGGCAGGGTGAAATAAAGCAAAAACTGATTTTTTGAAATTTTTTGACGGCTGCACTCAAAGGCCTTCTGTCCCTGGGAAAGTATGAAGGAACCGTTGTCAATTTCGCGGTTAAAGATATCATCCAGAATTCCGCCGGCAAGGAAAGGAGTCAGGCATGCCTCAGGCTGTATTCCGATCATGGTTTCCTCCTGATACGAAAAACGGAACAGCGCGCTGAAAATATTCACGCAGTTTTCCGGTCTTATCTGTACAGCCTCGAAAAGCGGGGAACATTTTTCACGGCAGGACAGATAAATTTTCCTGAGCATATTTACGATATCTTTGTCCTGAAAATAGATTCCCTCCTGATAATCTGAGCTGCATAAGATTGCGGCCTCTGTAGTAAGAATCATATATGGAAAAAGATTAAAATTATAAAAGTGCGACTGGATTTCGTCATAAAAATACCAGACCGTGTATTTCAGTTCCGTCATATAAAGCGGAAAAATTTTTTTCAGACACTGCAGGTTGTACACCTCATTTTCAGAGGTAAACTGAGTTTTGCTGCTCATGCAGAGGATATGCTGAACTTTTAGTGTTCCGGAAGGCTTTAAACTGGACAGCAGACTGAACAGGAAATCATAATCCGCCTGCATAAATAAGGATATGTTTCCGTCCTTTTTTCCGGCTTCCTCAAGAAACATACGGTGGAGAAAATAATTCATATGCTGGCGGGAAGATAAGGCGATACAGTTTTTTTCTCCGGCTTCCCCGGGGTCATTCTGGGAATTGATGTAGTAATTCAACGGAGGAGTGGGAAGAGCAGACGGAAAATGACAGATAAGATTTTCCACGCTCTTTCTTTTATAATAAGTTTCAGATCCCATACGGGTAATTTTCCATGCTTCCGTCAGCCGTTGGTTTTCCGTAGGCGTCAAACGCATGAAGTCTGTCATTTTCTTATAAACATCCGGCGCGGGAGGGTTTCGTTTGCCGTTAATGATCTTATACATTGTGGAACGGTCCAGATGACAATATTTCACCATGGAAAACACCTTGATTTCTTTTTGCTGGATCAATTCGCTTAAAACTTCAGAAAAAATAGACATACAGTAGCTTCCCCCTATTCTATCGTAGTGAACACTATTTAAGATATCATGTTCCGGCGGGTATGTCTCTCTTAAATTAGATAAAATAATAAAAAATATTTGCCCGCAAATTATGCCGCATTAAAAAAGAAAAAATCTCCTGGTTTCAGGAGATTTTTTCTTAACTTTTGAGGGGGGAGATAGAGAGTGGTTATTCATCTATCCAAGACATATTATATCCAAGAAATGTGAGCAAAGTGTGTATTGTTTCTAAAAGAAATAGAAAATTTATAAAGAATAATTAAAAAATATATATTATTCAGCCGGTATCTTGTGTATCCCGGGAAATCGTGGTACATTGATGCTGTCTGGAGAATGCGTTCTGCATCATCTCAAACAGCCGGAAACTCTATCAGGAAGAAATGGTTATTTCCGGCACGTCTTAAAAGCCGATCCGGCAAATTTTCCACAACAATGAAAAACGACAAAAGGGGGGATGCCTATGTCCTTAAAGAAACGGTAACAGACGAGAAATAGAAATGATCTGCTGTGAAAGGAGAAGAATATGAAAAAAACAAAATTATGTAAACATATAAAAAGGACTATGGCTCTTCTTTTATCACTGGCAATGATGTGGCATGCAGGATCTGTTCTGTGTGTGTCTGCATCAGCTGAGTGTATAGAAAAGAATCAGGAAAACGGGAACCTGGAACCAGGAGAAGATCAGGAACCCCCTGCCCTGGAGGAAGAAGAAATAAAGGAAAACGGGAGCCTGGAACCAGGAGAAGATCAGGAATCCTCTGATCTGGAGGAAGAAGAAATAAAGGAAGATGGGAACCTGGAATCAGGAGAAGATCGGGAAAACTGTGTCTCCGGGGAAGATGATGCCAAAGGAAGCGTGATTTTGGAGGAAGAGGAAGATCAGGAAAGTCAGCCTCTGGAGAATGAAGAAACGACAGATGAGGGAGAGGTTTCTGAAAAAGAAGAGATACTTTTTGAAGAGAACATTCCGGAAGCGGAAACAGAAATCCAGAAGGAAGGAGAGCGAGGGAAAGAGCAGGCAGACAGTATGGAAGAAAATAAAGCGGATCTTCTCATTAAGACGCTGTCAGGCGAAACAGCGGCAAAGGCGGGAAGCACCCTGCTTTACGAAATCCAGATAGAAAATACAGGAGGGATACTTCTTGAAAATCTTCAGCTTGAAAGCATGAGGACAGAAGACGGCCTGTCCGGCTTTTGGAGCAGGGAAGAGAGTCCTGAAAAGCAGGAAGAAGAGGTGAAACTGGCTTTTCTGGAACCGGGACAGAAGAAAAACTTTTATTTAAAAATCCCGCTTCCTGAGGAAAGAACAGAAAAAGTGAATACCTCCCTTCGCGTCCGGGCAGAATACTCAGATACGGAAACAGAATTGAAAAAAGAAATATACAGAACAGCGGCGCTTGAGACGGACGTGATCCCCCTGAAGGCGGATTTCCAGGTGACAAAGACGGCAGACAGAAGCATGGCGGCGCCGGGAGAAAAGATCATGTATCAGATCTGTATCCGGAATACAGGTGAACGTACGCTGCATTCCATTGTGACTACAGAAAACTTTCAGATGGAAAATATTTCGGCAGAGTTTCTTGAGAAAGAAGGAGTGCAGTTTAATCAATCCAGAACACAGGCGATGATACCCAAAATAGCGCCTGGAGAGGCGGTCAGACTTCAGGCGGCTGTAAAGCTGCCTGAAACGCTGGTCAGTCAGGAACTGATCAATGAAGTGACTGTCATTACCGCGGAAACCGGAGAGAAAGAGGCAGTCTCCCAGGCAAGGGTACAGGTATTTGGAAATTCTCCTGACAGAGAAAACCATCAAGAAACAGATGCCAAAGGAACAGGAACAGAAAGCCGGCCCGCATCTTCTGTCCCGAAAACGGGAGATGAAACAGAAGGATTGCTGTGGCTGTATCTGTCTGTCCTTTCCGCAGCGGCTGTCTTCTCCTTATCCGGCCGTTTGCGAAAAAAAGGTCTGTGGGATCTCCGGGAAAAGATGGAGAAAAGGAAAGATTGAAAACATAACCCGGGTGTGCTATTCTATAAAGGAGTATTTCAGCGGCGGCAGAGGCAGGCTGCTGTATTCTGCTTGGAGGAAAATATATGAAATTATCAGCTTTATTGGAACGTATAGAATATACCTGCTGTCAGGGCAGTATAGATCAGGAGATCGGCACAGTTGTATATGATTCTCGGAAGGCTGGAGAGGATTCTCTTTTTATCTGTATCCGCGGAGCCGTTGCGGATGGTCATAAATTTATTCCCGATGTACTGAAAAAAGGTGTAAAAGCCCTTGTTGTGGAGGAAGAAGTAGAAGCGCCGAAGGACGTTACGGTGATCCTTGTAAAAGACACACGATACGCTATGGCCTTTATTTCAGCAGCGTATTTCGGATATCCGGCGGAGCGGCTTAAGACTATCGGCATTACAGGAACAAAGGGAAAAACCACTACAACCTATATGGTGAAATCTATTCTGGAGAATGCCGGCTATAAAGTAGGACTGATCGGAACGATCGAAGCCATTCTGGGCGACGAGGTAATACCGGCTGCAAATACGACCCCGGAATCCTATATTATACAGGAATATTTCCGGAAAATGGCGGATGCCGGCTGCGACTGTGTGGTGATGGAAGTTTCGTCACAGGGACTGATGCTTCACCGGACTCAGGGGTTCGTGTTTGATTACGGTATTTTTACCAATATCGAACCAGACCATATAGGGCCCAACGAACACCGGGATTTCGATCATTATCTGGCATGCAAATCCATGCTCCTTCGTCAGTGCAGAGTGGGGATTGTAAACCGCGACGACGAACATTTTGAAAAGATCATCCAGGGCCATACCTGCAGTCTGGAGACCTACGGCTTTTCGCCGGAAGCTGACTTGAGGGCGGAGAACGCCCGCATGGTGAACGGAAAGGGATACCTGGGTATTTCTTATCATGTAAAAGGGCTTATGGATTTTCCGGTGGAAATCGATATTCCGGGAAAATTCAGTATCTATAACTCATTGACCGCTATTGCGATCTGCAGGCACTTCAAGGTATCGGAGGAGAATATTATCCGCGCCCTGAAGGTGGCGAAAGTAAAAGGCCGCATCGAAATGGTCAAAGTTTCCGATGAGTTTACGCTGATGATCGATTACGCCCATAACGCTATGGCGCTGGAGAGTCTTTTGACTACGCTGAGAGAATATCATCCCCACAGGCTGGTCTGCCTTTTTGGCTGCGGCGGCAACCGCGCACGGCAGAGGCGCTTTGAAATGGGAGAGGTATCCGGCCGGCTGGCGGATCTGACGATCATCACTTCCGACAATCCCCGGAATGAGGAGCCCCAGGCAATTATCGACGATATTAAAACCGGGATTGAAAAAACCGACGGAAAATATGTGGAAATCTGCGACAGAAAAGAAGCCATCGCTTATGCGATCCATCATGGAGAACCTGGAGATATTATTGTCCTGGCAGGAAAAGGCCATGAAGATTATCAGGAAATCAAAGGGAAGAAGTATCCTATGGACGAACGTGTTCTGATCGCGGACATACTGGCGGGAAGATAGAGAAAGAGAAAACTGATGTTATATGCGGATGTAATAGTGGATATTTCCCATGAAAAACTGGACCGCAGCTTTCAATATCTGGTTCCTGAGAATCTGGAGAAAGAAATCCGTGTGGGGATGGTGGCAGCCATCCCCTTTGGAAATGGAAACCGTGAAAGAAAGGGATATGTGATCGGGCTGTCACAGACGCCGAAGTTTGCACCTGAAAAAATAAAGTCCCTGTCCCGTCTCTGCAGCGGAGAGGAAACTACGGAAGCCCGCCTTGTTTCTCTGGCTGCCTGGATGCGGGAACGATACGGTTCCACAATGGCTCAGGCTCTGAAAACAGTAATACCTGTCCGCGGGAAGGTAAAGCCGAAGGAAAAACGTCGTCTGTATCTGAATATAGATAGAGAGGAAGCTGAAAAACTGGCGGAGTCAATGGAAAAAAGCCGCTGCAAGGCCAGAGCGCGTCTGGTACGGGCGCTTCTTAAGGAGTCCCCTCTGGACTATTCCAGAGCCGCCGGAGAGCTGGGAATAACGTCCGTCGTGCTGAAGCCTCTGGTACAGCAGAAAATCGTAAAAGTTGCCCGGAGTGAAATAAGCCGGGTGCCTGACCTTGCGGCGGATGTGCCCCGGGAGCCGGACCAGGAGCTGACGGCATCTCAGGAGGAGGCCCTGGATATCATACGGAAGGAATGGAAGCAGCAGGCGGCAAGACCGGTACTCCTCTACGGAATTACCGGAAGCGGAAAAACCCAGATTTATATGAAGCTGATCGAAGAAACGGTGGCGGCAGGCAGACAGGCCATCGTACTGATCCCTGAGATCGCCCTGACTTATCAGACTGTAAGGCGCTTTTGCGGACGTTTTGGGAATAAAGTTTCCGTATTAAATTCGCGGATGTCCCAGGGCGAACGCTATGATCAGTTCAGACGGGCGAAAAAAGGCGAGATCCAGATCATTGTAGGTCCCCGGTCCGCGCTTTTTACACCATTTTCCGAACTGGGCCTCATTATAATAGATGAGGAACATGAACAGACATATAAAAGCGAAACAAGCCCGCGGTATCATGCGGGAGAGACTGCGGTAAAAAGGGCGGAAATGGAAGGAGCGAAAGTGCTCTTCGGTTCCGCCACGCCGTCCCTGGAATCCTATACAAAGGCGGTAAAAGGAGAGTATCTGCTTGTAAAACTGAAGGAAAGGTACCGCAGCCGTTCCCTTCCCGATGTTTCTATTGTGGATCTCAGAGAGGAACTGAGGGCGGGAAACCGCTCCGTCCTCAGCAGAAAGCTGGAAAAAGCCATAGACGAAAGATTGTCGCAGGGAGAACAGACGATACTTTTTCTGAACAGAAGGGGATACGCCGGCTTTGTTTCCTGCCGCTCCTGCGGCACAGTCCTGAAATGCCCCCATTGCGATGTGGCGCTTTCAGAACATAAAAACGGCAGGATGCTCTGTCATTACTGCGGTTACGAGAGAAAAACAGTGAAGAACTGTCCGGTCTGCGGTTCGCCCTATATCGGCGGCTTCAAAGCCGGGACGCAGCAGATAGAGCAGGTGCTGCAAAAAAAATTCCCCGGAGCGAAAATACTCCGGATGGACTATGACACTACAAGGACAAAAGGCAGCTACGAACAGATCCTTTCCTCTTTTGCGGCCCATGAAGCGGATATCCTGGTGGGAACGCAGATGATCGTGAAAGGACATGACTTTCCGGATGTTACCCTGGTGGGCGTCATTGCGGCGGATCTTTCGCTGAACGCGGCGGATTACCGATGCGCGGAGAGAACCTTTCAGCTTCTTACCCAGGCTGTGGGCCGTTCAGGAAGAGGCAGAAAACAGGGCGAGGCGGTTATCCAGACATATCATCCGGATCATTACAGCATACAGGCTGCCGCAGAGCAGGACTATGAAAAATTTTATCAGGAAGAAATGGGCTACCGCACATTGATGGATTATCCGCCGGCCGCCCATATGCTTTCCGTTCTTGCGTCAGGACAGGATGAAGAACTGCTGGAAAAAGGGATAGGTTATATCCGGAAATTCGCGGAACATATAAGTGAGGCGCAGATGGTCCGCATCATAGGTCCGGCCAGCGCCGCTGTGGGGAAAATAAACGATGTCTACCGAAAAGTCCTATACCTGAAATGCGCAGATGAAAGTCTGCTCCTGGAGATAAAAAATAAAATTGAGAAATATGTTGAAATAAATTCCGGATTCCGGAAATTATATATACAATACGATTTTGAATAGCCGTTATACAACAGAAGAAAGAGAGAGGGTAATATTATGGCACTTAGAAAAATCAGAACAGAGGGAGATCCGGTGCTTTCTAAAATCAGCCGGCCGGTAGCGGAGATGACTCCAAAGCTTCATACCCTGGTAGAGGATATGCTGGATACAATGTATGAAGCTATGGGCGTGGGCCTTGCGGCGCCTCAGGTAGGCGTGCTCAAGCGCATTGTGACCATTGATATCGGCGACGGGCCTATTGTGCTGATCAATCCGGAAATTGTGGAAACTTCAGGGGAACAGACAGGCGAAGAAGGCTGTCTGAGTGTTCCGGGCATGTCCGGAAGGGTGACAAGACCGAATTACGTGAAGGTAAAGGCACTGGACGAGGACATGAACGAGGTGATCTACGAAGGAACGGAGCTGCTGGCACGTGCTTTCTGCCATGAGATCGATCATCTTGACGGAAAAATGTATACAGAACTTGTAGAGGGCGAACTTCATAAAGTCGTCTATGAAGAAGATGAGGTGTGAAAATATGAAGATTGTGTATATGGGAACTCCGGATTTTGCCGTTCCTCCTCTGCGCAGTCTGCTCAGCACAGAGTATGAGGTGGCGGCAGTAGTCACACAGCCGGATAAACCGAAGGGAAGAGGAAAAGCCCTTATGCCTACGCCGGTAAAAGAAGAGGCGGTGAAGCATGGAATTCCTGTTTATCAGCCGGAGAAGGTCCGGGACCCTGAATTTGTGGAAAAGCTGAGAGAACTGAATCCGGATCTTATTGTGGTGGCAGCGTTCGGACAGATCATACCGGAATCCGTATTGAATATGCCGAGATTCGGATGTATCAATATCCACGCGTCGCTTCTGCCGAAATACAGAGGAGCCGCGCCTATCCAGTACGCGGTGATCGACGGCGAAAAAGAATCCGGAGTCACGATCATGAAGATGGGAAAAGGGCTGGATACAGGCGATATGATCGCCCGCGCGGTGGTGCCTCTGGCGGAAGACGAGACAGGGGGCAGCCTGTTTGAAAAACTTTCTTCCGCAGGAGCCGGACTTCTTGTAAAAACGCTTCCGGACATTTTTGCCGGAACAGCGGTTTACGAAAAGCAGCCGGAGGAAAGTCCCACGCCCTATGCGGCAATGATCACAAAGAAGATGGGGCTGCTGGATTTTTCAAAAAGCGCGGAGGAGCTGGAGAGGCTTGTCCGGGGACTGAATCCCTGGCCCAGCGCCTATACGTTTCTGAACGGAAAAAACCTGAAGATATGGAAAGCTGCTGCGGACATGACCGGGGAGGAAGAAAAAAACATTCCGGGAACTGTAGTAAAAGCAGACGAAGAAGGAATCTGCGTTGCCTGCGGCGCAGGAAAACTTATTTTAAAAGAAATACAGCTTGAGGGAAAGAAGAGAATGGACAGCGCGTCGTTTTTGAGAGGCTGTAAAGTAGAACCGGGAACAAGACTTACAGATCATAAGGAGTGATGAATAATGTACGGATATCGTTACGGCTTTTACGGATTTGACTGGACATATATACTTCTGATCATCGGCATGCTCCTGTCTCTTGCGGCGTCTGCAAAGCTGAGAAGTACCTTTGCCAAATACCGCGGAGTCAGAAATGCTTCCGGCCTGACCGGGGCGGAGGCGGCGGCCAGGATCTTAAGAGCGGCAGGGATCACAGATGTACAGGTGCGGGCCATCCCGGGAAGTCTTACGGATCATTATGATCCAAGAACAAAAACGGTCAGTCTTTCCCAGGACATTTACGGACAGACTTCCCTGGCAGCAGTTGGAGTGGCGGCCCATGAGTGCGGCCACGCCATCCAGCACGCCGCGCATTATGCGCCTCTTGAACTGAGGAGCGCGATTGTGCCGGCCGCTAACTTTGGAAGCACACTGTCGTGGCCTTTGTTTCTCATCGGACTGATCGCGGGAATACGGCCGCTGATCACTGCGGGAATCGTATTGTTTTCTCTTGCGGTTCTGTTTCAGCTTGTGACGCTCCCTGTGGAGATCAATGCTTCCGCCAGAGCGCTCCGTATGCTTCAGAGTACCGGCATTCTCGGAACAGAGGAAACAGGAGGGGCGCGGAAGGTACTGACAGCGGCGGCTTTGACCTATGTGGCGGCTCTGGCGGCGTCCATACTGCAGCTTCTGAGACTTTTGATACTTGCGGGAGGAAGGAGAAATGATGACTAATGGTGTAAATACCCGGGAACTGATCCTTGAGATCCTCCTGCAGATCAATGAGGAAGGAGAACACAGCCATATTGCCATAAGAAACGCGCTGTCAAAATATCAGTTCCTTCCAAAACAGGACCGGGCTTTTATTACAAGAGTATGTGAAGGCACCCTGGAATACAGGATCTATATTGATTATATCATTGATTCTTTTTCAAAGATAAAAGTGGAAAAAATGAAACCTCCTATTCGGGAGATCTTAAGGAGCGCGGTATATCAGCTTAGATTTATGGACCGGGTTCCGGACAGCGCTGTATGCAATGAGGCGGTGAAGCTTACGCAGAGAAAAGGATTTTATAATCTGAAGCCTTTTGTAAACGGAGTACTGCGCACAGTGATCCGTCAGGCGGACCAGTTGGAATATCCTCCAAGAGAAAGAAATCTGGTACGGTATCTCTCCGTAAGATATTCCATGCCTGAGACGTTGGTCCTTCGCTGGCTGAACGATTATGGGGAGGAAACCACTGAGAAAATGCTTGCGGACTTTCTGGAGGAAAAACCTCTTACAGTCCGCTGCCGTACATATCTGAATTCCGTGGAGGATACCTGCGCCAGCTTAAGAAGCCAGGGCGTGACGGTGGAACAGGCTCCTTATCTTCCTTACGCCAAAAGGATTTCCAATTTTAATCATATTCTTGCGCTGGACGCGTTTATCCAGGGAAAGATTCAGGTGCAGGACGTCAGTTCCATGCTGGTGGCGGAAATAGCGGATCCCAAAAAAGGAGACTATGTGATCGACCTCTGCGCCGCTCCCGGCGGAAAAAGCCTGCATATCGGGGATAAAATGGAAGGATTCGGGACTGTGGACGCGCGGGATATCAGCCCCTATAAAGTAGGGCTGATCGAGGAAAATATCCGCCGTACCGGTTCTATCAACGTACAGGCAAGAGTACAGGACGCCACAATCTTTGACGTGGATTCAGAATGCCTTGCCGATATCGTTCTTGCGGACGTGCCCTGCTCCGGATACGGAGTGATCGGGAAAAAGCCGGAGATCAAATACCGCTCCACCCTCCAGAAACAGGAGGAGCTTGTGATCCTGCAGAGAAACATTCTGGATAAAGCGGCGGAATATGTGAAGCCGCGGGGAACGCTGATCTTCAGTACCTGTACTGTTGCAAAAGAAGAAAATGAAGAGAATATGATGTGGTTTATGAATAATCATCCTTTTAAACTGGAAAGTATCGATCCGTATCTTCCCGACGAACTGAAATCAGAAAGCACTGCCCTTGGATATCTTCAGCTCCTTCCGGGAGTTCACGGAACAGACGGATTCTTTATAGCGAAATTCAGAAGGAAGTGAAGCCATGACAGATATCAAATCAATGACGCTGGAAGAGCTGCAGGAACTGATGGTATCTATGGGAGAGAAGAAGTTCCGCGCCAAACAGATTTACGGATGGCTTCACCAGCATCTTGCCGTTTCTTATGACGAGATGGCAAATCTGCCGAAAAGCCTGAAAGAGAAGCTGGAGCCCTATCCGGTCACTGCCCTGGAAACAATAGACGTGCAGATTTCCAAAATAGACGGAACCAGAAAATACCTGTTCCGTCTCAGCGACGGAAATATGATCGAAAGCGTTCTGATGAAATACAGGCATGGAAATTCAGTCTGTATTTCTTCTCAGGCGGGATGCAGAATGGGATGCAGATTCTGCGCTTCGACCATAGGAGGGCTGGCGAGAAATCTTCTGCCCTCTGAAATGCTGGATCAGATTTACAGGATCCAGTCTTCCACCGGCGAGAGAATTTCAAATGTGGTGGTAATGGGTTCCGGAGAACCTTTGGACAATTATGACAATCTGCTGCGGTTTATCCACCTTCTTACGGCGGAAGGAGGGCTGCATCTCAGCCAGAGAAATCTGACTGTTTCGACCTGCGGCATTGTGCCGAGGATGTACCAGTTGGCGGACGAAAAGCTCCAGATGACTCTGGCGGTATCGCTGCATGCCTCTAATGATGAGAAGAGACAGGAACTGATGCCTATTGCAAAGAAATACAGCATTAAGGAGCTTCTGAAGGCATGCAGATATTATTTTGAAAAAACAGGACGGAGAATTACTTTCGAGTACAGTCTGGTGGCCGGAGTAAACGACAGAAAAGAAGACGCTCTGGAGCTGGCCGGGATCCTGAAGGGGATGAACTGTCATGTAAATCTGATCCCCGTCAACCCTGTCAGAGAGCGTTCTTTTGTGCGTTCCGGCAGGGAGGCAGTGGAGAATTTCAAAATTAATCTTGAAAAATGTGGAATTAATGGTACTATTAGAAGAGAAATGGGCAGCGATATAGACGGTGCCTGTGGTCAACTGAGAAAAAGATATATGGAAAAAACAGAAAGCGAGAAGTGAGATGAGGGTATATTCAGCTACGGATGTAGGGCAGAAGAGGAAAATGAACCAGGATTATGTGTTCGTATCCGAAAACCCTGTGGGCAATCTTCCAAATCTGTTTGTCGTTGCTGATGGAATGGGCGGACATAACGCGGGAGACTTCGCGTCTTCCCACGCAGTACAGATATTAGTGGATGAGATTCGGAAGGATGCAGATTTTAACCCGATTAAGGTGCTTCGTCATGCCATTGAAACAGCCAATTCGGCGATTCTGGACCGGGCGCAGAAAGAAGAGAGCCTGAGAGGAATGGGCACAACCATAGTTGCGGCGACGATCGTGGGGCATTACGCTTATGTGGCAAACGTAGGGGACAGCCGTCTGTATCTTATTCAGGGGAAGATCCGTCAGATTACAAAAGATCATTCTCTGGTGCAGGAAATGGTGCGGATGGGTGAGATCAAGCCGGAAGAGGCGAGAAATCATCCGGACAAAAATATCATTACCAGAGCGCTGGGGGCGGAAAGAACCGTGGATATTGATTTCTTTGATCTGAAAATGGAGCCCGGAAGCACGATCCTTATGTGTTCCGACGGGCTGAGCAATATGGTGGAAGACAGCAAGATCGAGGAAATTATACTGGATCAGACAAATGAGCTGCCGAAAAAGGGCGAAAGGCTTCTGAGTGAAGCGAACCGGAATGGCGGCAAGGATAATATTGCAGTAATTTTGGTAGAACCATTCACAAATGAGGTGGACAAATGTTGAAAACGGGAATGATTATAGCGGAGCGCTACGAGATTTTAGGAAAAATAGGCACCGGCGGGATGGCCGATGTGTATAAGGCAAAAGACCATAAACTGAACCGTTTTGTTGCGGTAAAGGTACTGAAACCGGAATTTCGCGAAGACACGACTTTTATCAGGAAATTCCGCAGTGAGGCCCAGGCGGCGGCCGGTCTGACGCATCCGAATATTGTCAACGTCTTTGACGTAGGCGATGATGACGGCGTCTATTATATTGTGATGGAGCTCATTGAAGGCATTACGCTGAAAGAGTATATCGGAAAAAAAGGAAAGCTGTCTATTAAAGAGGCGACCAGCATTGCCATTCAGGTTTCCATGGGACTGGAGGCGGCCCATAATCACGGGATCGTTCACCGTGACGTAAAGCCGCAGAACATTATTATTTCCACAGACGGAAAAGTCAAGGTGACAGATTTTGGAATCGCCAGAGCCGCGTCTTCCAATACCATCAGCTCAAACGTAATGGGATCTGTTCATTATAGTTCCCCGGAACAGGTAAGGGGAGGCTACAGCGATGAAAAATCAGATATCTATTCGCTGGGTATCACCCTGTATGAGATGGTCACGGGAAGAGTTCCCTTTGACGGGGATACTACAGTAGCTATCGCGATCAAGCATCTTCAGGAGGAAATGGTTCCGCCAAGTGTTTATACCCCGGATCTGCCCTACAGTCTGGAACAGATTATCTTTAAGTGTACACAGAAGAGCGTAGGACGCCGGTACGCAAAAATGGAAGATGTGATAGCGGATCTGAAACATTCGCTGATCGATCCTCAGGGAGATTTTGTGAAGCTGTCCGATGTGGACAATGACGCAAAAACAGTTGTGATCTCCGACGAAGAGCTGGGTGAGATCAAGCATACTCCGAAAACCAGGAGCAGTTCCAGGAGAACGGAAGCGGCTCCCCTTGAGGAAGAGGAGGATTACGATACAGATTATGACGACGGCGATGACGACGATGAATATGAACGCCGCCGCAATCTTCAGAAAAAAGCACGTAATCAGAGAAGAAGGACTGTAAGCAGAGCAGTGACTATTGCAGGTTTCCTTGCAGGCGCTGTAATTCTGATCGCCGTTATTTTTTTCATAGTGAGAGCCACAGGGCTCCTTGGAACAGATTCCGGAAATGAAAACAACAGTACGCAGCAGACAGAAAACGACGACAGCGGACTGGTCCAGGTGCCGGATCTGGTGGGAAAGACGGAAGAGGAAGCGAAAGCTCTTGTAGAGGAAGTGAATCTGGGAACGCAGATGATCGGAGAAGAGCCTTCCACACAGGAAAAAGGAAGGATTTCTTCCCAGGATATTCCCGCCGGCACCATGGTAGAGGCGTATACGACGCTTAAATACTATATCAGCGCCGGAGAAGAAGAGATTACCATTCCCAATGTAGAGGGACAGCCGGGAATCGAAGTGCAGCACGCACTGGAGAACCAGGGACTTACTGTAAATGTGCAGAAAGAATACAGCGAGGATGACGGAAGCGGAAATCCTGTTGTGTCGCCGGGATATGTGATCGCGGTTACGCCGGAAGCAGGAAGTACCGTGAACGCAGGAGATTCGGTGACTCTTACTGTCAGCCGCGGCCTTGATTTCGGCGGCAGCGCAGAGGTGCCCAGTGTTGTTGGAATGTCAGAGGACGACGCGCTGACTACTCTGGGAAAATGGACAGATATCGAAGTGGTAGAAGAACAGAACTCGGAAATTCCTGCAGGAGAAGTTATCTCCCAGAGCCTGGAGGCTTACTCCAGCGCAGATCCTGACGAACCCATCACCATTACGGTCAGCAGCGGAGATCAGGCTCCCGGAACTGCAGAAGAAAGTACGGGAACAGAAACCAGCAGTACTGCCCAGCAGAATAATACAGCGGCTGCAAACGGCGAAGTCTGGAAATGCACTCAGACGCTGAATACGCCTCAGGGATACCAGGGAGGAGCTCTTCGCCTTGAGCTGGTTCAGGAAGCCAACGGAGAAACAGAGTCCACGAATATTGTGGACGGACAGGCTCTCGAATTCCCGTATCAGTTGGATATTACCGGAATTCCAGGCGTCAGCCAGGGAACCTTATACGTATATGAACTGATAGACGGAAGCTTCCAGCAGCTTGGCTCCTATCCCCTGACTTTTGAAAAGGCAGAGTGATCTATGACAGGAAAGATCATAAAAGGGATTGCCGGATTTTATTATGTCTGCGGAGAAGACGGCATAGTCTATGAATGCAAGGCAAAGGGGATTTTCCGCAAGGATAACCAGAAGCCGCTTGTAGGAGACAATGTGGAGATCCATATTTTAAGCCGGCAGGAAAAAGAAGGGAATCTTGTGAAAATACTGCCGAGACAGAATACGCTTCTTCGTCCTGCGGTTGCGAATGTGGATCAGGCGTTTGTAATCTTTGCCATGGAAGATCCCAGCCCTAATTTTCTGCTTCTGGACAGATTCCTGATCATGATGGATCAGGCGGGGATCCCTTCGGTGATCTGCTTTAATAAGAAGGATCTGGCAGAAGAGGAAAAGGTACAGCCTTTAGCAAAGATCTACCGTGAATGCGGATATAAGGTGATCCTTTCCAGCGCAAAAGAAGGAGAGGGAATAGAAGAGATCCGAAATGTCCTGAAAGGGAAAATGACAGTTGTGGCCGGCCCCTCCGGCGTAGGAAAATCATCCCTGACGAACCTTCTCCAGAGTCAGGTGAAAATGGAAACAGGGGAGATCAGCCGTAAGCTGAAAAGAGGGCGTCATACAACCCGCCATTCTCAGGTGATCCCGGCAGGAGAAAACACATATCTCATGGATACCCCCGGATTCTCTTCTCTGTATCTCACAGATATGGAGCAGAGCGAGCTGAAAGATTATTTTCCCGAGTTCCGGAAATTTGAGGACGGATGCAGGTTTCAGGGCTGCGTTCATATCCATGAGCCTGACTGCAGAGTAAAGCAGGCACTGGAACAGGGAGAGATCAGCAGGCTGCGGTATGAAAATTATCTTAGCTTATATGAAGAATTAAAAGAGAAAAGGAGATATTAAATGGAATATCAATTGTGTCCCTCAATTTTGTCAGCGGATTTTAACCGCCTTGGGGAGCAGATAAAGATTCTTGAAAAAGAAGGTGTTGAATGGCTTCATATTGATGTAATGGACGGTGATTTCGTTCCGAGCATTTCTTTCGGGATGCCGGTGATCCGGTCCATCAGAAAAGAATCAAAAATGTTTTTTGACGTGCATCTGATGGTATCTGCTCCGGAACGCTATATCCAGGATTTTGCGGACTGCGGCGCGGATTCTATTACAGTCCATGCGGAGGCATGCGAGGACCTGGAGCGCGCTATCGATCAGATCCATGACGCAGGGGTAAAAGCCGGAGTTTCTATCAAGCCGGCTACTCCGGTAAATGATATCAGCCATCTTCTGGAAGATGTGGATATGGTGCTGGTGATGACAGTGCAGCCGGGATTCGGCGGTCAGAAATATATAGAGGAATGTACAGAAAAGATCCAGGAGCTTCGGGAGCTGATCGAGAAAGAGGAACTGGATGTGGATATTCAGGTAGATGGAGGGATCAACGATTCCACTATCGAAACAGTAATAAAGGCCGGAGCAAATCTTCTGGTGGCGGGTTCCTATGTGTTCAACGGGGATCTTGCCGGCAATGTGAGAAAAATCAACAGAAAAATGAAGGACATTATCGACACACTTGAGTGAGGCACAATATGACAAAAGCAGTTATCGTAAGCGGGGGCAATATCCAAAAAGATTTTGCCCTCGATTTTTTGAAAAAATACAAAGAAGAAAATTTTTTTACTGTCGCCGCAGATAAAGGCCTGGAATTTTTTATGGAGGCGGGGCTTGTGCCGGATGCGGCAGTGGGAGATTTTGACAGTCTTTCCGGCCAGGGCCTTGTTTACCTGGATACCCTGTCCGAAACAGAAATTGTCAGACTGAAACCGGAAAAGGACGATTCAGATACGCAGCATGCGCTGAATTATGCCATAGACCGGGGGGCGGAGGATATTGTTATTCTTGGAGCCACAGGAAGCCGGATCGATCATCTTCTGGCGAACCTGGAACTGCTTCTGCTGGGATGGAAAAGAGGAGTAAGAACAGCTCTTGCGGACCCCAATAACTATGCGGTTCTGGTAAAGAGCGGTACGGTTCTGGAAAAGGCGCGCCAGTTCGGCTCTTACGTTTCGTTCTTTCCCATAGGGGGAAACGTGGGCGGACTGACGCTGACAGGTTTTAAATATCCGCTGCGGAACTACTGCCTCCGGCCGGAAGACTGCGGGCTTACAGTGAGCAATGAAATTAAAGAGGACAAAGCAGGAATCGTTTTTGACGAAGGCGTTCTCCTGATGCTGATGACCCGGGATTAAGTTCCGGCAGTTTTTTGCGAAAAGGGCGGGCCGTTCCTGTTGCGATTGAAAAGGCGGAGCCTTTATGCTATACTCTAAAGACACAGAGAAAATAAAGAGAAAGGCAGAAAGACCGTAAGATCAAGGCTTTCTGGACAGGTAAAGATAGAGATGAAGTTAGGAATCGTCGGACTTCCAAACGTGGGAAAAAGTACATTGTTTAATTCATTGACAAAGGCAGGCGCCGAGTCGGCAAACTATCCGTTCTGTACCATTGATCCCAATGTGGGCGTAGTTACAGTGCCGGATGAGAGGCTGAAGCTCCTGGGAGATTTTTATCATTCCAAAAAGGTAACTCCGGCAGTGATAGAATTCGTGGATATTGCCGGTCTTGTAAAGGGCGCGTCCAAAGGGGAAGGGCTGGGAAACCAGTTCCTCGCCAACATCAGAGAGGTGGACGCTATTGTACATGTGGTCCGTTGCTTTGAAGATCCGAATGTGATCCATGTGGACGGCAGCATCGATCCTCTCCGGGATATAGAAACCATTAATCTGGAGCTTGTCTTCTCAGATCTGGAAATCCTTGAGAGAAGGATCGCGAAAGTGACGAAAACGGCCAGGATGGATAAAGAGGCGGCAAAAGAGCTGGATTTTCTTCAGAAGATAAAAGCGCATCTGGAAGAGGGCAAAATGGCAATTACTCTTGAACTGGAAAACGAGGACGAGGAAGGCTGGATGTCCACCTACAATCTTCTTACCTGGAAGCCTGTGATCTACGCTGCAAATGTTGCTGAGGACGAACTGGCGGACGATGGAGCTTCCAATCCCCATGTGCAGGCGGTGAAGGAATACGCGGCGGAACAGAAAAGCGAGGTCTTTGTCATCTGTGCCGAGATCGAGGAAGAAATCTCGGAGCTTGACGATGATGAGAAAAAGATGTTCCTGGAGGATCTGGGACTGAAGGAATCCGGACTGGAAAAACTGGTGCGGGCAAGCTACCGTCTTCTGGGACTGATGAGCTTCCTTACCGCAGGCGAGGACGAAACCCGGGCATGGACGATCAAGATCGGAACAAAAGCGCCCCAGGCTGCCGGAAAGATCCATACAGATTTTGAACGCGGGTTCATCAAAGCGGAGGTAGTGAATTACCAGGATCTTCTGGACTGCGGTTCCTACGCAGGAGCAAGAGAAAAAGGACTTGTACGGATGGAAGGAAAAGATTATGTGGTGCAGGACGGCGATGTGATCCTGTTCCGTTTCAACGTATGATGAAGGTGCTTTTATGGATATGTCGATTCGCTTTCCAAATTTACAGATATACTTTGGGTATGTAGGCAGATCAGTTTCCATCTTCGGCTTTGAGATCACGATATATGGACTGCTTATTGCGGCAGGAATGCTTCTGGGGCTGATCTTTGTACTGCGTCAGGCAAAGGCGCAGAATGAAAACCAGAATCTCTATCTGGAAATGATGATCCCCGCCATGCTGGGAGGGGTTATCGGAGCCCGGGCTTTTTATGTTCTGTTCAACTGGAATCTTTTCAGCGGACGGAGCGCCGCCGAAATCTGCGATATCAGAAACGGCGGCATGTCTCTGTACGGCGGGATACTGGGAGGAGCTCTTCTGGCTGCTCTGTACTGCCGGATCAGAAAGGTTTCGTTTCAGAGAATGGCAGATACTGCCAGTATGGGACTTCTTATTACGCAGATAATAGGTGTATGGGGGAATTTTTTCAACAGGGAATCTTTCGGCGGCTATACGGACAGCCTTTTTGCCATGCAGATTCCGGCGGACATAGTCCACCCCGGCCAGATAACAGAAACGATAGAAGAACATCTGGTCACTGTAGGGGATGTTTCCTATATCCAGGTGCACCCGCTGTTCCTTTATGAAAGCCTTTGGTGCCTGCTTTTGTTTTTGGTGCTTTTGGTCTATACCAGGAGAAAGACCTATCAGGGAGAAGTTTTCCTGAGATATCTTGCAGGTCTCGGCCTTGGCGGAGCTGGAATCGAGTGGCTGCGTACGGACGCCCTGAAAATTCCCGGAACAGATTTTCCGGTGTTTCTGCCGGTATGTGCGCTTTTGTTCCTTATCTGCGGAGTATCGGCAACGGTGCGCAGGGTCTTATGGAAAAAGCGTGAAGCAGGGCGGAGACGCAGGAGAGAGGAGCGGTATGCGGCAGAAGAAAAAGCAACCCTTAATTATAACGATATGCAGGGTTATGAAAATGTGGCCGGAGAATTCTGGGACACGGACAACACGGCGGAAGATACAAAAAATGCCGGAGAGGCTGCAGAACCTGAGAAAGATCAGGAAGAATCTCCGGAAAATGCAGGAGAGAATTCCGGAGGCGGTGAAGAAAACCAGTCTGCGGATGCAGAAAATCCGCAGGAACACCATCAGCCTTCAGAGGAAAATAAAGAGGCTGCGGAAACCAATGAAGAAGTTTCTGAAAATGGCGGAGATGCCGGGAAAGATACGGAGGACCGCCTGCCGGATACAGAAGACCGCATGGTGGAAACAGAAGAAGAAACAGCATCTGTACCACAGGATCGAGAGAACACGGAAGAAGCTGAACCGGATGGCGGGGAAACGCCGGAATCTGGGAAAGTGTCTGAAGGTCAGCCGACAGCTTGACGAGATGATGAATCAAATACAGTTTGAATAAAACAGAAGGCTCTCTGGAAACAGAGGGCCTTTCTGTATCTGCGGAACATATGAAAACAGCGGAAGTCCGCCGGACGATCCGAAAAAAACTGAGATTCCTACTTGTAATTTCAACATAAATGGGGTAGAATGAGTTCATAAGTGGTAGAAAGTGGTGAAAAGTGGTGGTGAATGGAGGGAATGTGGAAACACAATCCATCTCCGCCGGAAAGTGCGAAGGGGAGAATCGCACTTTGCGAGAGTAGGTGAGTAACATGTTCATGGGAGAATACAATCACACGATCGACGCGAAGGGGCGTCTGATCATTCCTTCCAAGTTCAGAGAACAATTGGGAGAAGAGTTCGTTCTGACTAAGGGACTGGATGGTTGTCTTTCTATCTATCCTATGAATGAATGGGAAGCCTTTGAAGAAAAACTCAGAGCCTTACCACTTACAAATAAAAACGCAAGAACCTTCTCACGTTTTTTTGTTGCCGGAGCTACGACCTGTGAACTGGACAAGCAGGGGAGAATTCTCGTGCCTCAGACACTGAGAGAATTTGCTGGCCTGGAAAAGGATGTGGTTCTGACCGGAAATCTCAATAGGATTGAGGTCTGGAGCAAAGAAAAGTGGAGCGAGAACTGCAATTATGATGATATGGACAGTATTGCAGAGGGAATGCAGGAAATGGGTATCATCATCTGAGAGTTACGCTGGAAGGAAATCCAACAGGAGACGGATATGGAATTTAAACACAAATCTGTATTACTGGAAGAAACCATTGAGGGTTTAAGGGTAAAACCCGACGGGATCTACGTGGATGGAACTCTGGGAGGTGCAGGGCATGCCGCTGAGGTATGCAAAAGACTTTCTGCCAAGGGGAGATTTATTGGCATAGATCAGGACCAAGATGCAATAGTTGCTGCGAGTGAAAGGTTGGCTGGCTATGGTGACCGGGTGACGATCATTCGCAGCAATTATTGTTACATGGTAAGTGAACTGAAACGCCTTGGGATTGACCGGGTGGACGGTATTCTGCTGGATCTTGGAGTTTCTTCGTATCAGCTTGACAACGAGGAGCGCGGTTTTACCTACAGGACGGACGCGCCTTTGGACATGCGGATGGATCAGAGACAGAGCCGGACGGCGGCGGATATCATCAACGGCTACGATGAAAAAGAACTGTACCGGATCATACGTGATTACGGAGAAGATAAATTCGCAAAAAATATTGCCAAACATATCGCGGCGGCAAGACAGGAAGCTCCGATCCGCACCACAGGGGAGCTGACGGAGATCATCCGCCGCGCTATACCTATGAAGATACAGGCAGCGGGAGGCCATCCCGCCAAGAGAACTTTTCAGGCTGTCCGGATCGAACTGAACCGTGAGCTTGACGTACTGAGAGATTCCCTGGACGGGATGATCGATATTCTGGGAGACGGAGGACGTATCTGCGTGATCACCTTTCACTCTCTGGAGGACAGAATCGTAAAGACGATTTTCCGCAAAAACGAAAATCCCTGCACCTGTCCGCCGGACTTTCCTGTATGTGTATGCGGGAAAAAATCAAAAGGAAAAGTCATCACCAGAAAGCCGATCCTGCCGGGAAAGGCAGAGCAGGAAGAAAATCCGCGCTCGAAAAGCGCAAAGCTTCGTATTTTTGAGCGGCGCTGCTGAAAGTGTGATAAGATATGAGGCGGCAATAGCCGGCCTCTTGTATTTCATTGATTTAAAGGGAGTTTGTGATATAAAAGATGGACAGGACAAACAGAGCGGTAGCATCCAGAAGAAGCCGGACCAATGCCAGAAACGCCCGTGGAACATATATAGATGGAAATGCGGTCAGAAAAATCCAGGAAATGCCGTCCAGACAGCGGCCTTCGGCGCCGGAGCGCAGAACCGGAAGAGCCAGGACCGCATCCAAACCTGCGTCACAGTCGGAAAGACGGGTGAGACAGGTCAGCAGAGAAACGATCAGAAACCGTCAGAAAGCGAAAAGCATGGGACGAGGGTTTGTGATTTTTCTTACAGCGGTATGTGCTGCGATTCTGTTTTTTGCAGTAAATTATCTGCAGCTTAAATCCGATATTACAGGTAAGATCAAAGATGTGGCTGCTCTTGAAGCGGAGTATTCTGAACTGAAAGAAGATAATGACGCCTACTACAGTCAGGTGACTTCCAATGTAGATCTCAATAAAATAAAAAAGATCGCCATTGGACGGCTGGGTATGAATTATCCAACCGACGAACAGAAAAAGACATACACCATGTCTAACAACAGCTATGTAAGACAGTATCAGGATATCCCGTAAAACAGGAGGTGGGAATTTGAGCAGTACCGGCAGAAGGAACAGGCGGAAACCCGTCAGAAAATTGAATCATCAGATGAGAGGGAAGCTAGTAGGACTATTTGGAGTGGTGCTGCTAGCTTTAGTTTGTTTGCTGGCAAGAATCACTTATATCAATGCCACAAGCGGAGGCAAATACACCAGACAGGTGCTCACGCAGGCCCAGCAGTCTTATGAAAATAATGTGATCCCTGCCAAGAGAGGCAATATTTATGACAGGAACGGAAATCTTCTTGCCACCAGCAATAAGGTATACAACGTTATCCTGGACTGCAAGACCGTCAACTCTGACGTGGAATATGTAGAGCCGACGATCCGGGCGCTGACAACGGTCCTGGGGCTGGATGAACAGGATATCCGTTCCCGGCTGACTGACAGCGATACGAAAAACAGCCAGTATCAGATCTTGAAAAAAGAGCTTTCCATGGATGAAAAGAAAGCTTTTGAAGATTATATTACCGTAACAGAAGACAGCACGCTTTCTGAATCGGAAAAGGCAGAACGGGAAAATGTAAAAGGCGTATGGTTTGAGGAGGATTATCTGAGGACATATCCTTTTAATGATCTTGCATGCGATACCATAGGCTTTACACTGTCAAGAGATGTTGCCGACGTGGGAATTGAAAGCTACTACAACAGTACGCTGATGGGAACTGACGGCCGTCAGTACGGCTATGTCAGCAGCAATTCCAATGTGGAACAGACCATTATTGAACCAAAAGACGGACAGAATATCGTGCTGTCGCTGGATGTAGGCGTACAGCAGATTGTAGAAAAATACGTCAATGGTTTCAAAAAACGTATGGGAGCCAAGAACATCGGCATTATTGTGGAGGACCCCAATACAGGCGAGATCCTTGCCATGGATGGAGGAGACCGCTATGATCTAAACGAGCCCCGCGACATGTCGGATATATATTCGGAAGAAGAGATCAAAGCGATGAACGACGCGGAAACAGTAGACGCGCTGAACGCTATGTGGGGCAATTTCTGTGTGACAGACGCCTATGAACCGGGATCGGTTGTGAAGCCTATTGTAATGGCAGGCGCTCTGGAGAAGGGAGCCATTTCGGATACGGACACTCTGACCTGCGATGGCGGAGAGTCGTTTGGAGCGAACGGAGACACTTATATCAAATGTGCGGTTTGGCCAAACGCTCACGGAACGCAGACTCTCCGGGAGGTGATCGCAAACTCCTGCAACGACGGAATGATGCAGATCGCGGCGAAAATGGGTGTGGAGCAGTTTATTAAAAGCCAGAGCCTTTTTAATTTCGGTACGCGGACCGGCATTGACCTTCCCAACGAGGGGACCGGTATTATCCATACGACAGATACCATGGGAGAAACGGAGCTGGCCTGCTCCGCCTTCGGACAGGGTTATACATGTACTATGCTTCAGGAAATCAATGCCATGTGCTCCGTGATCAACGGAGGGTATTATTACCAGCCCCATCTGGCAACGGAAATTCAGGACAGCAACGGAAATACTGTCAGAACTATTGAGCCGGTGCTTCTCAAACAGACGACCTCGTCAGAGATTTCCGCGGATATCCGTTCCTACATGGAAGCCAGTGTTCTGGAAGGTACCAGCGCCCATTCCAAGGTGCAGGGCTACAGCTCAGGCGGAAAGACAGGTACGGCGGAAAAGCTGCCAAGAGGAAACGGGAAATATCTTGTATCCTTTATCGGATTTGCTCCGGTAGACGAACCCCAGGTAGTGATCTATGTAGTTATAGACGAGCCTAATGCGGAGGAACAGGCGGACAGTAAATATCCCCAGTATATCGCTCAGGGAATTCTCTCAGAACTTCTTCCGTATCTGAATATTGAACCGGATGAGACGGAAGACGGAGTCGTTCCTGAAACAGAATTGTGGGAAGGCTTTGACGGCGTGCTGGAGGATGTTTCCGGAAGCAATGTGGATGAAGCTGGAAACCTGGTAGACGCGGAAGGAAACCTGATCGATATGGAGGGCAACCGGATCGATGAGAAGGGATATCTGTTGAACGAAGAGGGAGAACATGTTCTGAACGACGATGGGGAATATGTGAAGTCCGAAAATCTGGAGGCTCTTGAGGAAGAGGGCGGAGATACCGCGGTTCAGGATGCCGGAAACAGTATATCGGAGGATTCCGTATCCAACCCCGACGCTCCGGAGCCGCCGGAAAACGATGAAGATCCTATTGTCGGAAACGATATGGAAAGCGAGGGAATCACCAACGAGGAAGCCGGACTGGAATAGAATTTCTGACGGCGCTCCTGCAGAAAGTATAGTCCCGGGAGAAATGTCATATATTATTATGACATTTTTTCCGGGGCTTTTTTGATGAAAAAAAATAAAACATTTCATAAAAAGAAGATTTGGGTGATATTTTTATGCTGTTCGGCTATGCTGGCCGGACTGTTCGGCCGTCTGATCTATCTGATGGGTTTCCGTTCTGATTATTATTATGAAAAAGCGGAGGATCTCCATGAAAGGGAGCGGGATATTAAAGCAGCAAGAGGAGAAATTCTGGACGCAAAGGGAAAAGTTCTGGCCGCCAATAAAACAGTCTGTACGATCTCAGTGATCCACAGCCAGATAGAGGAGCCTGAAAAGGTTATCAGCCTTTTGTCGGAGAAGCTCGGCATGGAGGAAGAAAATGTGCGGAAAAAGGTGGAAAAAGTATCCTCTATAGAGCGGATCAGGACAAACGTGGAAAAAGAAACAGGAGACGCGATCAGAGAAGCCGGACTGAAAGGAGTAAAAGTTGACGAAGATTATAAGAGATATTATCCATATGGATCTCTGGCTTCCAGAGTGCTGGGCTTCACCGGGGGAGACAATCAGGGAATCATCGGACTTGAGGTGGAGTATGAGGAAAGCTTAAGCGGTACGCCGGGGAAAATTCTGACGACTACAGACGCCAGGGGAATTGAGATCGATGAAATAGGAGAAAGCAGAGTAGAACCGGTTCCCGGAGATAATCTGAGAGTAAGCCTGGACGTTAATATACAGAAATACGCTCAGCAGGCGGCTGCGAAGGTCATGGAGGAAAAACAGGCGGAAAGGGTGTCGATCCTGCTTATGAATCCGCAGAACGGGGAAATCTACGCCTGCGTAAATGTTCCGGAGTTCGACTTGAACGATCCCTTCACTCTGAACACCGGAGAGGACGTATCCGCTCTCAGCCAGGAAGAAGAGCAGGATCTTTTGAACCAGATGTGGAGGAATCCCTGTTTGAATGATACTTATGAACCGGGTTCTACTTTTAAGATCATCACAATGTCCGCCGGACTGGAGGAAGGCGTGGTCTCCCTTGACGATACCTTTTACTGCCCCGGATATAAGCTGGTGGATGACCGGCGTATCCACTGTGCCAACAGACGGGGACACGGATCGCAGACCTTTGTGGAAGGGGCGGAAAATTCCTGCAATCCGGTGTTTATTGAAGTGGGGTTAAGACTTGGCGTGGACCGGTATTATAAATATTTTACGCAGTTCGGCCTGATGAAGAAAACAGGCGTTGATCTTCCGGGAGAAGCCGGAACGATCATGCATAAAAAAGAAAATATGGGGAATGTAGAGCTTGCCACAGTATCGTTTGGCCAGTCTTTTCAGATCACCCCCATTCAGCTTGCCACAACAGTAAGTTCTCTGATCAACGGCGGGAAACGTATTACGCCTCATTTCGGCGTGTCTGTGGAAAGCGCGGACGGAAGCTATGTGAAAAAAATTGAATATCCGGCGGAAACAGGGATCGTTTCAGAGGAAACCTCAGAAACAGTACGTTATATTCTGGAAAAAGTAGTTTCAGAAGGGTCGGGGAAAAACGCAGGTATTGAAGGATATTCCATAGGAGGAAAAACAGCCACTTCACAGACTCTTCCGAGAAGTTCCAACCGTTATATTTCCTCCTTTCTTGGCTTTGCGCCTGCGGATGATCCGCAGGTTCTGGCGCTGTGCATCATTCACGATCCTCAGGGTGTATATTATGGAGGAACCATTGCGGCGCCGGTAGTAAGGAGTATTTTTGAAAACGTTCTGCCATATCTTGGAATCCAGAGAGAAAAAGATGCAGGTGAAAAATGAAATTTTCCGCAGCATCCGCTTAGGCTTGATAAATCAATGGAAAAGCTTTATACTAAAACAGTAGCGTCAGTGTGGACTGACGCTATAAAAAACGAAAGAATAAATAAGAGGTGTGAGGATGGATTTTCAAGTTGTAATTCCAGTGCTGATCTCCTTTGGAATCAGCGTTATTCTGGGCCCTGTGATCATCCCCTTTCTGAGAAAACTCAAAATGGGGCAGACAGAACGGGTAGAAGGCGTACAGTCTCATCTGAAAAAAGCAGGAACGCCGACAATGGGCGGGATCATTTTTCTGATCGCCGCAGTGGTGACGGCGCTGTTCTATGTGAAGGATTATCCGAAAGTGATCCCGGTGCTGTTTTTGACGCTTGGATTTGGTATTATCGGTTTCCTTGACGATTACCTTAAGGTGGTTCTCAAACGTTCCGACGGACTGCTTCCCTGGCAGAAATTTCTTCTCCAGGTCGTGGTGACAGGTATTTTTGCATATTATCTCATTCACTATACAGATATTTTTCTGTCCATGAGGATCCCGTTCTGGCCGGACCATTATCTGAACATGGGATGGCTTGCGGTTCCGGTACTGTTCTTTGCAGTGATCGGTACGGTAAACGGGGTAAACTTTACGGACGGGCTTGACGGACTGGCCTCCAGCGTGACTCTGATCGTGGCAGTGTTTTTTACAGTTGTTTCCATAGGCGTTCAGGGAGGAGTGGAGCCGATGACAGGAGCCGTTGTGGGAGGATTGATGGGATTTCTTCTGTTTAATGTATATCCCGCCAAGATTTTTATGGGAGATACGGGGTCCCTGGCCCTTGGAGGATTTGTGGCAGGAACGGCTTATGTTCTGGAAATGCCGCTGTTTATCCTTCTGGTCGGCCTGATTTATCTGGTGGAGGTGCTTTCTGTTATGATCCAGGTAAGCTACTTTAAAGCCACCCATGGCAAAAGGATATTTAAAATGGCGCCGATCCATCATCATTTTGAACTGTGCGGCTGGTCGGAGACACGGGTGGTTGCGGTATTTTCTGTGATCACGGCCGTGATGTGCCTGATCGCGCTGCTTGCGCTGTAAAAGAAAATAAGGATCCATGGTATACGGAGGATATCCTGGATATCATGGCAATAAGGAGGAAATATGAATTTATCGGGGAAAAGAGTCCTTGTGTTCGGTTCCGGAAAAAGCGGGATCGGCGCGGCGGATCTTCTGGGACAGGTCGGAGCCTGTCCTCTGATATATGACGGCAATGCGGAGATCGACAAAGAAGCTGTGCTACATAAAACAGAGCATGTAAAAGAAATGGAGATTTATGCCGGCGAGCTTCCCGGGGAAGTGCAGAAAAGCCTGGATCTTGTAGTGTTAAGTCCGGGAGTGCCTACGGATCTTCCTCTGGTAAAAAGCTTTTATGAGCAGGGGCTGCCTGTATGGGGAGAGGTAGAACTGGCATACCGTATCGGAAAAGGAAGGGTGCTGGCGATCACCGGAACCAACGGCAAGACTACGACTACCGCTCTTCTTGGAAAGATTATGAGCGACGCGGAGGATTCGGTGTTTGTGGTAGGGAATATCGGAACTCCATATACCTCCAAAGCGCTGGAGATGAAGGAAAACTCCACAACAGTGGCGGAGATCAGCAGCTTTCAGTTGGAAACTATCGAAAAATTCGCTCCGGAGGTCAGCGCGATCCTTAATATAACAGAGGATCACCTGAACCGTCATCATACTATGGAAGAATATATCCGGGTCAAAGAACTGATCGTAAAGAACCAGACCAGGGAGAACTATTGTATCCTTAATTATGAAGATGAAGTCCTGCGGGAATTTGGAAAGCATATAGTGCCGAAAACCGTATATTTCTCCAGCGCGAGAAAACTGGAAGAAGGAATTTATCTGGATGGAGATCAGATCATCCTGAAAACAGAAAAGGAGGAGATCTCCGTTGTCCGCACCGGCGAACTGAAACTTCTTGGAACGCATAATTTTGAGAACGTGATGGCGGCTGTTGCAATGGCGTATTATGCCGGGGTGCCTATGGAAAGCATCCGCAGAAGCATCTGTGAGTTTACGGCCGTGGAACATCGCATTGAGTATGTGACGGAAAAAAATGGCGTAGTATATTATAATGATTCCAAAGGGACAAATCCCGACGCGGCCATTAAGGGGATCCAGGCCATGAACCGGCCGACGCTCCTGATCGGAGGAGGGTACGACAAAGGATCCAGTTATGATGAATGGCTGAATTCCTTTGACGGAAAAGTGCGATATCTGGTACTTATCGGACAGACAAAAGAAAAAATCCGGGATGCTGCAGACCGCCTGGGCGTCTGCCCCTGTATACTCTGCGAGGATCTGGAGGAGGCAGTGAAGGTCTGTGCTGAAAAGGCAAATCCGGGAGACGCGGTGCTTCTCTCACCTGCCTGCGCAAGCTGGGGACAGTTTGACAATTACGAGCAGCGGGGAGATATGTTTAAGGAGTATGTGAAAAATCTGAAATAATGCTGTAACTGCAGAAATAGAAAGGTTCAAAATCTGTCGGAGCGGACGGCCGGGACAGACTTTGAACCTTTTTTGAAAAGAGAGGCCATGCATATTTCCCTCCTGTTCCCTCATATGAATGAATAACATGGTGCCGGGAGGCGGACAATGGAGAAAGGCAGAAAGAACAATACCGGCAAAGCGGATCCTGCCCTGCTGACGCTGGTTTTGCTGCTGGCGGTATTCGGACTGGTGATCCTTTTCAGCGCAAGCTCTTATAACGGCAGGGTGCGTTTCCACGATACTGCCTATTATTTCAAAAAACAGTTGTTTGCTACGGCTCTTGGACTGGCCGCCATGTATGCGGTGTCCAGGATCGATTATCATCTGTTTGTGCGGACAGCTCCGGCGGCTTATCTGGCCGCCATGATTTTTTCTACCCTTGTTCTTCTGGTAGGCCGGGAGATAAACGGATCAAAAAGATGGCTGGATCTGGGTCCTTTGTCTTTTCAGCCTTCGGAATTTGCAAAAGTGGCGGTGATCCTTTTTCTGGCGTGGCAGATCGGGAGGACAAAAAGCGGTACCTCCGGGATATGGTTTATGTCCAGGACCATGCTGACCCTTCTTCCTATCGTAGGTCTGGTAGGCTCCAATAACCTCAGTACCGCCATTATTATTCTGGGGATCGGAGTGCTTCTGATCTTTGTCTCTAATCCCAGATATCTTCCCTTTGTGGGAATGGGGGCGGCAGGAGCCGCTTTCGTAGCCGTATTTCTGGCGGCGGAAAGCTACCGTCTGGAGCGGCTGGCTATCTGGAGAAATCCGGAAAAATATGAAAAGGGCTTTCAGACCATCCAGGGCCTTTACGCGATTGGCAGCGGAGGACTTTTCGGAAGGGGACTTGGAAGCAGCCTGCAGAAACTGGGGTTCGTGCCGGAAGCCCAGAATGATATGATCTTTTCCATTATCTGCGAGGAGCTGGGACTGACGGGAGCCGGGATCCTGATCCTGATCTTCGGCCTTCTCATATGGAGGCTGTGCGTGACTGCCATGCATTCCCGGGATCTGGAGGGGGCCCTGGTAAGCGCGGGCATTATGGGACACATGGCTATCCAGGTGATCCTGAATATATCAGTGGTGACGAATACCATACCTAATACAGGAATAACCCTGCCTTTTATCAGTTACGGAGGAACATCGGTAGTATTTCTTCTCGCGGAAATGGGGCTGGCGTTAAGCGTCAGCAGTCACAGGAAATAAGGAAACGCATATGATAAATGTAAGAGCCCCTTTGGGAGTGAACAGCATGGACGAAATTCGGGTTACAGGAGGAAAAGCGCTGCAGGGGAGTGTGTCTGTGCAGGGATCCAAAAACGCGGCGCTGCCTATGATGGCTGCGTCTTTGCTTCACCGGGGCGTCAGCGTACTGAGGGGATGCCCTAAAATCGCAGATGTATACTGCATGGAAGAAATCTTAAATGAGCTCGGGGCTTTGACATGGTGGAACGGGAGCGATCTGTATCTGGACTGCTCCAGGGCAGACAGGACGGAAGTTCCCGGGGACAAAACAGGAAAAATGCGCTCGTCGGTGATCCTTCTCGGAGCTATGCTGGGAAGAAACAAAAAAGGGCTTATGGGGTATCCGGGCGGCTGCGTGATCGGCAGAAGGCCCATTGACCTGCATCTTTATGTATTGAGAGAAATGGGGGCGTCTCTTGCGGCGGGAGAAGGATATATATCCGCTGTCTGCTCCCGCCTTGCAGGGACAGAAATCCTGTTTCCGAAAAGCAGTGTGGGCGCTACAGAACAGGGGATCCTGGCCGCTGTTCTGGCAGAAGGAGAGACGGTCCTCTGCCGATGCGCCTGTGAGCCCGAGATCGTCTGGCTGTGCCGTTATCTGAAGAGAATGGGAGCAAAAATTGCAGGGGAAGGAAGCAGGGAGATACGTATCCAGGGTGTGGAGACGCTGTCGGGGGGAGATATGAAGGTCCCGCCGGACAGAATCGCTGCGGGAACGTATCTCTGCGCGGCGGCGGCCACAAGAGGAAAAATCGTTATTGAGAATCCTCCGGAGGGAGAACTGGACGCTTTCCTTCAGGTATATCGGAAAATAGGTGGACAATATGAAGGGAAGAGTGGTAAACTAATAGCTGACGGAAGCAGGGTGCGTTTTCCTCTTCCATTTCTGGAAACAGAAGAATACCCGGGTTTTCCCACGGATCTGCAGTCGCCTCTTATGGCGGTGCTGGCAACGATCCCTGGAGAAAGCCACATACGGGAAAATATATTTGAAGACCGGTTCAAGCTTGCCAGGGAGCTGAATAAAATGGGCGCGTCTGTTACGGTATCCGGGCGGGACGCCTGGATCAGAGGAACTTCTTCTCTTTTTGGCTGCGAGGTTAAGGCTGAGGAACTGAGAGGAGGGGCTGCGCTTATACTGGCTGCTCTGGCCGCGCAGGGGAGTACGGTTATCAAAGGCTATTCTTTTGTCCGGCGCGGCTATGAACATATATGCAGGGATTTCGCCGCATTGGGCGGCATAATAGAAGATACAGGAACGACATGATATGAGAACATCCAAATACAGGAAAAAAATAAAGCTCACGGATAAGCAGAAGAAGATGATCGCAGGCATAGCGGCAGCAGGAGTTCTTGGCGGCGCTGTTTTTTTCTTTACCTATTTTCATGTGGAAAATGTAGAAGTCATGGGCAGCGGCCATTACACGGAAGATGAGATAAAAGAAATGATCCTGCGGGGGCCGATGGCTTCAAACTCCATACTGGCTCCCCTTCTTTATTCAAGGGAAAAAGCCGGGGACATTCCATATGTAGAGGGCTTTACAGTCAGCAGGACGGACAGAAACACGATCGTGATCAGCGTCAAGGAGAAGAAACCGGTAGGATGCATTCCCTATCTGGACAGTTACATATATTTTGACAGAAACGGAATCTTCATCGAAAGCGACAGGACCAGAGACGAAGCGGTGCCGTTTTTTGACGGCATCCAAGTGGAGCAGGTGGTGAAGGATGAGAAGCTTCCCATCGAGGATACGGTCCTGAACACTGCCGTGGCTCTCTCCACGATCTTCGCGAAAAACGATATGATACCGGATCACATACAATTTGACGACAACAGCGATATCAGCCTTCTGTATGGAGATATAACCGTGCTGCTGGGAAAAGACGAATACCTGGAAGACAAAATGACCAGAGTGATCGCTATTCTTCCCCAGCTAAGCGGACAAAAAGGCATCCTTCATATGGAAAATGTGACGAATTCCTCGAAAACCATAACTTTTGAGGCGGAGGTGGAAGAAGCCACAGCCGAAAACTGGACAGGCGGTTATGATGAAAACGGGGAGTATACCGGAGACGGGGAATATGATGAAAACGGCAGGTATGTAGGCCCCAGACCGATGTCGGCTCTCGATTACGCTTTGGAAAACTGGGTAGGCGGCTATGATGAAGAAGGAGATTATACAGGCGCGGGAGAGTATGACGCGGATATGAATTATGTAGGTCCGGCGCCGACCCAGGAGACGATCGACGCCATGGGAGACTGGACAGGCGGATATAATGAGGAGGGCGGTTTCACCGGAACAGGAGAATATGACCGGGAAGGCAATTATGTAGGACCGAATCCAAATGACGGCTCTTCAGGGGAGGACGATTCCTCAGAGGAAGATTACAGCGGGGAATCAGGTGGTTATGAGGAAGATTATGATGAGGAAGATTCCTACAGTGAAGACTCCTATAGTGAAGATTCCTACAGCGAGGATTATGGTTATGACGATTCTTACGATGAGGACTATGATTCCGGAGAGGATTACGGCTACGATGACTCCTACAGCGAGGATTACGGCGATGAAGGATACTGATGCCTGTGACGAAAATTAGTGAAAAAAGTATAAAAAAACAAAAATAGTAGTTGATTAATTGAAAAAAAAAATATATGATATACTATATGCAGGTATATACGATAACAATCGGGGAAATAAAGGAGGAAGTACATTGTTAGAGATTATGTCAAATGAAGCCGAGTCTTCCGCCAAGATCATTGTCATTGGCGTAGGCGGAGCTGGAAATAATGCTGTGAACAGAATGGTGGAAGAGACCATCGGAGGAGTGGAGTTTGTAGGCGTTAATACAGATAAGCAGGCTCTGACTCTGTGTAAAGCTCCAACAGTACTTCAGATCGGCGAGAAGATAACGAAGGGCCTCGGCGCCGGAGCACAGCCGGAAGTTGGCCAGAAGGCTGCTGAGGAGAGCATAGAAGATGTGAAACAGATCATGGAAGGCGCTGATATGGTGTTTGTCACCTGCGGTATGGGCGGCGGCACCGGAACCGGAGCGGCTCCCGTAATCGCGGCAGCAGCCAAAGAGATGGGAATCCTGACAGTAGGCGTTGTCACAAAGCCTTTCCGTTTTGAAGCCAAGACCCGTATGAACAATGCTCTTGCGGGAATTGAAAATCTGAAGAAAGCAGTGGATACACTGATCGTTATTCCAAATGATAAACTTCTGGAGATCGTAGACCGCCGGACGACTATGCCGGAGGCTCTCCGCAAAGCAGACGAAGTGCTTCAGCAGGCAGTACAGGGCATTACAGACCTGATCAATCTGCCGGCTCTCATCAATCTGGACTTTGCGGATGTTCAGACAGTTATGACAGACAAGGGAATCGCTCATATCGGTATCGGAGAAGCAAGAGGAGACGATAAAGCCATGGAAGCAGTACAGCAGGCGGTATCCTCCCCGCTTCTGGAGACAACCATCAAGGGTGCGACCCATGTGATCATCAATATTTCAGGAGATATCTCTCTGATGGATGCAAACGACGCGGCAAGTTATGTACAGGAGCTTACAGGAGACGATGCGAATATCATCTTCGGAGCTATGTATGACGATTCCGTAGCAGATTACGCAAGGATCACTGTAATCGCAACAGGATTATCCGACACGACTTCCAAACCGTCATCTTCTCTCGGAGGAAGAAGCACCTCTCCGTTTTCTGTAAGAAGATCATCGACAGCAGCCGGAAGCGGCAATACGCAGGGCGGCCTGAATATGCCTACCTTTACCATGCCGACGATGCATTCCTCTTTCGGAACAAAGGTGCCGTCCAGTACAGTACAGAAGAAGGACATCCAGATACCGGATTTTCTTAAAAACAGATAGGAAACAAAGATAAAGAAAAAGGAAAAGGACGCTGCGTTCGGCAGCGTCCTTTCTTCAGCATTTGCATGCAAAAGTACTGCATTTTGTATCCTGGCAGGTACATGCATTGTGTCCGGCAATATCAATAGCGGAAGCGGTGCATCTGCAATGCTCGTTATAAGTGCATTCCTTTGCCTTGCAGTCAATGTTGATCTTTTCACAGCCGCAATGTTCGCTCTTGGCATTTGTAACGGAATCCTTTCCCTGTTCGCGGAAGCTCTGGCAGCAGGTCTCGTCCGCGCAGCGGGCTGTGGAGCCGGCGACTTCAATGGCCCCTTTTGAACAGAGGCTGTCTTTGTTGTAAATACAGGTGGTTGCGCTGCAGTTAAGAATTGTCATATTATGCCCTCCTTGTTGATCCAGGGCTTTCGAAAGCCCGTTTGCCTCACAGAAACAATGTCTGTACAACAAAAGAGTGGAAAAACAGGCATGATTTCTGTGGGATATAACGTAGTATTTACAGAAACAAAAAAGATATTCAAAAAATACTTGACTTTGGATGCCCGCCGTGATATCGTATTACAGAACGTTAAAACAAAGCAGAGTTCCACTCTCACCTCAGCGCACGTAAGATGCGGCTCGGGTTTATATGCACACATGGATTTTCCGTGTATCAGTGGGTATAATGGGTGAGGACGCTGTCCGCGCCTTTTTTATTTCACAGGAAATGTTTTGCGTCAGCGCACGAAGTAGAGAAAGGACAGCGGCGTCAGGTTTTTGCGAGGGTGACGGATAGTCATGGTTTATCATTTATCAGGTATGGAGGTGTACTACAATTAGCAATTTAATGATTAACGAACAAATTAGAGACAAAGAGGTACGTCTGATCGGAGCAGACGGCGCGCAGTTAGGCATTATGTCTGCAAGAGAGGCTATGTTTAAAGCACAGGAAGCAGGATTGGATCTGGTGAAGATCGCGCCTCAGGCGAAGCCTCCGGTTTGCAAGATCATTGATTACGGAAAATATCGATACGAGCTTTCCCGCAAAGAAAAGGAAGCGAAGAAAAAACAGAAAACAATTGATATTAAAGAGGTACGTCTTTCTCCGAATATTGATACCAATGACTTGAAGACAAAAGTAAACGCGGCCAGAAAATTCCTTTCAAAGGGAGACCGCGTGAAAGTTACTCTGCGTTTCCGCGGAAGAGAGATGGCTCATATGGCCAGCAGCAAACATGTGCTTGACGACTTTGCGGAACTTCTGGCAGATGTGGCTGTAGTGGAGAAGGCTCCAAAGGTAGAAGGCAGAAGCATGACCATGTTTCTCAGTGAAAAACGTTAGGCAGTTACTGCACGTCTCCGCTTGGAAAGCGGAACGGCAGTATTGTTCAATACAAAACAGAACCATTGAATTAAGGAGGAAATAGAAATGCCCAAGATTAAAACATGCAGAGCAGCAGCAAAGCGCTTCAAAAAAACTGGTACCGGAAAAATCATGAGAAATAAAGCTTACAAGAGCCATATCTTAACAAAGAAATCTCAGAAGAGAAAGAGAAATCTGAGAAAGGCCACTGTTGTTGATTCTACAAACCTTAAGAATGTAAGGAAATCACTGCCTTATTTATAAGAAATAAGAGAAGAAGAACAGGAGGAAATTAAGAAATGGCAAGAATTAAAGGCGGATTAAACGCAAAGAAAAGACATAATCGTACACTGAAGCTGGCAAAGGGCTACAGAGGAGCCCGTTCCAAACAGTATAGAATCGCAAAACAGTCTGTAATGAGAGCGCTTGCAAGCTCCTATGCAGGAAGAAAGCAGAAAAAACGCCAGTTCAGACAGCTCTGGATCGCACGTATCAACGCTGCAGCAAGAATGAATGGTCTTTCCTACAGCAAAATGATGCATGGCCTGAAAGTCGCAAACATCGATATCAACAGAAAGATGCTTGCAGAGATGGCTGTCAACGATGCAGAGGGCTTCGCAGCACTGGCAGAGATCGCAAAAAAAGCAGTAGCATAAGAAGGTTTTATGCCCTGATGAGAGGCCGCGGCACCGGAAGGTTGCCGCGGTTTTTTTGAAGAAAATTATAAAATTTATATAAATTTCCACTTGCAATCAAAAATACATAATGCTATAATCAAATACATTAAAGCATTAGCGAACGAAAGTCAGAGGGGAAAGCCAAAGCCGGCTGGGATTCCAGTGGGCTTTTTTAACCTTATTTGCGGTATAAGTCAGATAGGACCGATGGCAGTCGTTATCATTTTTAAGGAGGAGATTTGTTATGAGAAACTGGAAAAAAGCATTTGGCGTAACAGCCGCAGTTGCTATGGCTGCAGCTGCAATGGTGCCTACTACTGTTTTTGCAGATGAAGAGGAAACCTTCAAGATCGGCGTGATCGGACCTATGACCGGCGATTACGCGCAGTATGGTACAAACGTATATAACGCAGCCGTACTTGCCGCAGAGGAAATCAATGCAAACGGCGGCTTTAACGGATATCAGATCGAGATCCTGGATGCAGGAGACGATATGGGCGATCCGGAGAAGGCAGTAAACGCTTACAACGACCTTCTTGACAAGGGAATGCAGATGCTGGACGGCACTGTTACTTCCGCGCCCTGTATCGCAGTAGGCGCAGAGGCAGCGGAGAGCACCTTCCTGTTTACACCTTCCGGAACAGCGGTAGACTGCATCACAGCAGGCTCCAACGAGTTCCGTATGTGTTTCACAGACCCCATGCAGGGAACGAAATCCGCACAGTTCATTTCCGAACATGAGCTTGCTACAAAGGTAGCTATTCTTTATGACTCTATGGCTGACTACAACGTAGGTATCCATGATGCCTTTGTAGAAGCAGCAGGAGAGTACGGCCTGGAAGTTGTTGCAGACGAGGCTTACACAACAGACAGCAACACAGACTTCTCTGTACAGCTTTCCAAGATCAAAGACAGCGGCGCAGAGCTTCTGTTCCTTCCGAACTACTATTCTGACAATGCGCTGATCCTTCAGCAGGCGTCTGAAGCCGGCATGGATGATATGACGATCTTCGGCGTAGACGGTATGGACGGTATCCTCAGCGTAGAAAACTTTGATACTTCTCTTGCAGAAGGCGTTATGCTCCTGACACCATTCTCCGCAACAGGCGAGGACGAGGCTACTCAGAACTTTGTAAACGCATACAAAGAAGCATACAACGGCGAAACACCGAACCAGTTTGCGGCAGATTCCTATGATGTTATCTATGCTATGCAGCTTGCAGCGAACGAAGCCGGCATTACACCGGATATGTCCAACGAGGATATCAGCGCCGCAATGTCAGAAGCGATGCTGAACATCGAGCTTGACGGCCTTACCGGAAAAGCAAAATGGACAGAAGACGGCGAATGCGATAAAGAGCCGAGAGCTTTCGTTATCCAGGACGGCGTTTATGTAGAGGTTGAATAATCAAGAAAGCAATTACTGCTGATTTTGGGGACGGAGGACGGTTTCCTGCAAAAAAGGAACGTCCTCCTTTCTCTATGCGGCGATAAACTTACTTTAAGAGGTGCACTATGAGTTTTATATCTTACTTAAAAGATGGAATTAACCTGGGCAGTATCTATGCGATCATCGCTCTTGGCTATACAATGGTGTACGGTATTGCAAAGATGCTGAATTTTGCTCACGGCGATGTGATCATGGTAGGAGCCTTTGTGATCCTTACCGCCATCACCGGAGCTGGAATGTCTCCTGTTCTGGCGGTGCTGCTGTCTGTCGTATTCTGTACAGTTCTCGGCGTAGTGATCGAGAAAGTGGCGTACCGTCCTCTGAGGAAGGCATCCTCCAATCTTGCGGTGCTGATCACGGCTATCGGCGTCAGCTATCTGCTTCAGAATGTGGCGCTGCTGATCTTCGGAGCAGATGCGAAAAGCTTTGTGACAGTGATCAATGTGCCGTCTTTGAGCCTGTTCGGCGGAGAACTGGTGATCAAAGGAATTACTATCGTAACAGTACTTACCTGTATTGTTATTATGGTCGCTCTTACTCTTTTTGTACAGAAAACAAAACCGGGACGCGCGATGCAGGCGGTTTCCGAAGACCGTGACGCAGCCCAGCTTATGGGAGTAAACGTAAATGCCACAATTTCCCTTACCTTTGCCATCGGTTCCGGTCTTGCGGCCATTGCAGGCCTTCTGCTCTGTTCCGCATATCCTACGCTGACTCCTTATACAGGAGCCATGCCTGGCATCAAAGCCTTTGTAGCGGCTGTATTCGGCGGCATCGGTTCTATTCCGGGAGCAATGGTGGGAGGAATCCTTCTGGGCATCATCGAAATCTTCGGAAAGGCTTATATTTCCTCACAGGTGGCGGACGCGATCGTCTTTGCCGTTCTGATCATCGTACTCCTTGTAAAACCAACAGGACTGTTCGGAAAGAATATCCAGGAGAAAGTGTAAGGTGGCCGGTATGAAGAATAAGATGAACAAAACAACAAAAAACAACTTTATTACTTATGGAATCGTGATCGTCCTGTTCGTAGTGGTACAGATCCTGTCATCCACAGGAAATCTTTCCAGACTGCTTACCGGACTTCTGGTTCCTCTGTGCGTGTATGTCATCGCCGCAGTATCTTTGAACCTTGTGGTAGGATTTTCCGGAGAACTGAGCCTTGGCCATGCGGGATTTATGTGTGTGGGCGCTTATTCCAGCGCACTGTTTTCCCATATTGCCGCCGACACTATTCCGACGGTCCCCAGATTTATCCTGGCGATCCTGGTAGGCGCGGCAGTGGCAGGCATTTTCGGAATCATCATCGGTATTCCTGTGCTGAGACTGCGGGGAGACTATCTGGCTATCGTTACCCTGGCTTTTGGTGAGATCATCAAGAACCTGATCAATATCATGTATGTAGGTGTGGATAAAAACGGGCTTCATGTAGCGGCAAGCTCCGCGGGGATCAAGCTGGAAGCAGGCGGAAAGCAGATCCTCAAGGGCGCTCTTGGCATTTCCGGAACCGCTACTCTTTATAAAGATATCAAGGACTATTTCTTTCCTATCGGGGTGGTTCTTGTCCTGATCACCTTATTTATTGTACAGAACCTGGTTCATTCCAGAAGCGGCCGGGCGATCATGTCCACCAGAGACAACCGGATCGCGGCGGAGTCCGTAGGAATCAATGTGACAAAATACAAGCTTCTTGCTTTTACTGTTTCCGCAGCCCTGGCAGGCGTAGCGGGAGTGCTTTACTCTCATAACCTTTCCATGCTGAAGGTATCAGTATTTGACTACAATATGTCTATCCTGATCCTGGTGTATGTAGTTCTGGGCGGTATCGGAAGTCTCAGAGGATCCATGATCGCGGCGATCATTCTCTATGCTCTTCCGGAGCTGCTCCGCGGATTCTCAAACTACCGTATGCTGATCTACGCTATCGTGCTGATTGCCATGATGCTCTTTAACTGGGCTCCGGCGGCCAGAAACTGGAGAAGCCGCGTGATGGAAAAGATCCGGGGCGGAAATAAGAAAAAGGAGGCGGCTTGATATGGCGATGCTGGAAGTAAATCATTTATCTATTCAGTTCGGCGGTCTTCGGGCCGTTGACGGTTTTCATGTAAATATTGAAAAAGGAGAGCTCTATGGTCTGATCGGGCCAAACGGCGCAGGAAAGACCACTATTTTCAATCTCCTTACCGGAGTATATAAGCCTACAGAGGGGATCATCAAGCTGGACGGGCAGGATATTACGGGAAAAAATACCATCGAGATCAATAAAACAGGAATTGCCCGTACTTTTCAGAACATCCGTCTGTTCAAAGATATGCCTGTGCTGGACAATGTAAAAGTGGGGCTTCACAATCATCATACCTACTCAACGCTGACGGGAATCCTCCGTCTGCCGAAATATTTCAGAGTAGAAAAAGAAATGAACGAGCGGGCTATGGAGATCCTGAAGGTGTTTGATCTTGACAAGGAAGCCGATACTCTTGCGGGAAATCTTCCGTACGGCAAGCAGCGTAAACTGGAAATCGCCAGGGCCCTTGCCACAGATCCGAAGCTTCTTCTTCTGGACGAGCCGGCGGCGGGCATGAACCCCAACGAGACACAGGAACTGATGGATACGATCCGCTTTGTAAGAGAGCATTTCCAGATGACGATCCTCCTGATCGAACACGATATGAAGCTGGTAGGCGGTATCTGCGAAAGACTGACAGTACTGAACTTCGGACAGGTCCTGGCAGAAGGCGAGACCTCTGCCGTGCTGAACGATCCGGCGGTTATTACTGCATATCTGGGAGAATAGGAGGAACGGAACAATGGCAATGTTGGAAGTAAAGGACCTCCAGGTCTATTACGGTGTAATCCAGGCGTTAAAAGGCATTTCCTTTGAAGTAAACCAGGGAGAAGTCATCGCCCTGATCGGCGCCAACGGCGCGGGAAAAACAACAACTCTTCAGACACTTACCGGGATCATCCCGTCCAAGGCCGGAAAAATTTCCTTTGAGGGAAAGGATATCACAAAAACTCCGGCTCATAAGATCGTGGAGATGGGCATGGCTCATGTTCCGGAGGGCCGCCGCGTATTTGCGGACATGACAGTTTATGAAAATCTTCTGATGGGAGCTTACACCCGGAAAGATAAAAACGAAATCGCCCAGAGCCTGGAAAATGTATATAAAAGATTCCCGAGACTGAAGGAACGTAAGAATCAGCGGGCGGGTACTCTTTCCGGAGGCGAGCAGCAGATGCTTGCCATGGGACGGGCGCTTATGAGCAAGCCGAGGATCATTCTGATGGACGAGCCGTCTATGGGTCTTTCTCCTATCTTTGTAAACGAGATCTTCGATATTATCAAAGAGGTCAGCGAAGGGGGAACCACAGTTCTTCTTGTTGAGCAGAATGCGAAAAAGGCTCTTTCCATTGCGGACAGAGCATATGTAATGGAGACAGGAAACATTACCCTCAGCGGAAAAGCGGAAGACCTTCTGAATAATGAATCTGTCCAGAAAGCGTATCTGGGAGAATAAATAAGTTCTGCGCGGAGGAATGGTATCCGCGCAGGATGGAACGAGGAGGAGCAAAAATGGAAAATATTGTAATTTCAATAGCAAGGCAGTATGGAAGCGGCGGACGTACTGTGGGCGAGATGCTGGCGAAGAAATTAGGAATTTCCTATTACGATAAACAGATCATCCGCATGGCCTCTGACGAAAGCGGGATCGATCTCAGTCTTTTCGGAAAAGTGGAGGACGGAGCAAAGGTGAAACCTTCTCTGTTCAATAAGACCGGCCTTTATAAAGGAGAACTGATCCAGCCGGACAGCCGGGAATTTATTTCCGATGAGAATATCTTTAATTATCAGGCAAAGATCGTCCGTGATCTTGCGGAAAAGGAGTCCTTTGTGATCGTCGGCCGCTGCGTCAACTATGTGCTGAAGGACCGTCCAAACACCCTTCGCGTCTTTATTCACGCGCCCTGGGAATACCGTGTGGAGCAGGCTTCCCAGAAAATATCCGGCTCCAGGGAAGACGTGGAAAAGTTTCTTCTTAAGGATGATAAAAGAAAGAAAGATTACTACCGTAAATTTGCCGGCGGAGTATGGAACGACGCTACAAATTACGATCTGTGCCTGAACAGCAGCAAGCTGGGATTTGAGAAATGTGTGGAAGCTATTGAGGCTCAGCTTAAGATCATGCTGGATAAATAAAAACGACAGAAATAGTACCGTCTGTTTCCTAGGGAAAACAGACGGTATTTTTCTGCGATTCTTTTTCATATAATATATTTTGAAAAAGAAGAGGCGCCTTCTGTATGACATGGAAAAGACTTTGGCTTATTTCGGCGGTTATGACGATACTGCTTGGGGCGTTTCATAGCGCCGGAACAGAAATGCTGAAAAAAACGGCGGGAAAGGCGGAAGAAGAGACGTTTCAGGAGGGACAGGAGGAAAACAGGCCGCTGGCAGCGCTGACTTTTGACGACGGCCCAAGCGCGGAATATACGCCCCGGCTTCTTGACGGTCTGAAGGAAAGAAATATCAAAGCCTCTTTCTTTCTTCTTGGACGAAATATACCGGGGAATGAAGAAATTGTGGAAAGAATGCAGGAGGAAGGCCATCTGATCGGCAATCATACCTATAATCATGTGCAGTTAAGCGCCATATCAGAGGCGGAAGCCAGGGAGGAAATACTGAAGACCAACAATATTATTTATGAAATCACAGGGAACTATCCGCAGTATATGCGCCCTCCCTTCGGCTCCTGGAAAAAGAACCTGGAGCTTTGTGTGGAAATGATTCCTGTATTCTGGAATATTGATACAATGGACTGGAAGAGCCAGGATGTTTCTTCTATCCTGAACATTGTTTTTGCGGAAGCGGAAGATGGAGCGATCATCCTTATGCATGATGAGTATGAGACCAGCGTAGAAGCGGCCCTGCAGATTGCGGATCATCTTATGAAAGAGGGATACGAATTTGTCACAGCAGATCGGCTGATCGTTCCGTAATGGCAGATACCGCTATGGTAAGACTTGCTTTTTTCTGCATTTTTCGTTATACTGTACTTTATTAAATGACTGTGTACAAAGGAGTTATAAGGTATGAATCGGTTCTTCAGCATGGACAACAAGTTTTTTGTTTTTATGGGAAAGGTGGCGGATCTCTGTCTTTTGAACCTGGTCTGTCTTGCCTGCTGTATACCTATTATCACTGCGGGAGCTTCCCTGACGGCTCTGTATTATGTAACGCTGAAAATGGTAAGAAACGAGGAGGCTTACATTTTCCGGAGCTTTTTTAAATCTTTCAGACAGAATTTCAAGCAGGCGACGATCATCCATCTGATCATGGTTGCTGCGGCAGTCCTGCTTTTTCTGGACACCAATATCGTAAAGGCCATGAATCAGCCGGCCTCCAGCATCATGTCGGTGATCTTTGCCGTATTTACGCTGCTGTACGCCATGATCCTTCTGTATCTGTACCCGATTCTCTCAAAATTTTATAACTCTGTGAAGAATACTTTCAGAAACGCGGTTCTGATGTCCATACGCCATCTGCCTTATACGATCCTTATGCTGATCATCAGTATCCTTCCGATCCTGATCTTTTTTGTTCCGTCTCTTCAGATACAGATGACACTGATACTTTTATTCATCCTGTTTGGATTTGCCGTTATTGCGTACTGCAATTCCTTCTTCTTTGTCAAAATCTTTGATAAATATATTCCGGAAGAGGAGCAGGAAGCAGACGGAGGAATTTCCTGATGGAGCATGTAAGGGGAACGGAAAAAAGAACTCCCTGCAGGAACTGGAATGGAAAGCCCTACCGCTCCCTGGACTATATGCTCAGGGAGCGTTTTGGCGAAAAGGTGTATAAGGTGACTTTGAACGGAGGAATGTCATGTCCCAACAGGGACGGGACTCTCGGGAGCAGAGGATGTATTTTCTGCAGCGCGGGAGGAAGCGGCGATTTCGCCGCGGACGCTTCTCTGTCCGTTACAGAGCAGATAGACAGTCAGATCTCTCTTTTGTCCGAAAAACGTCCTATACAGAAATACATCGCGTATTTTCAGGCGTATACAAATACCTACGGTCCTGTAAACTATCTGCGGGAAATTTACGAGGAGGCTCTTTCCCATCCGGGGATCGTGGCGATGTCCATAGGGACGCGGCCGGACTGCCTCGGACGGGACGTACTGGAACTTCTGGAAGAGATGAATGCCATTAAGCCGGTGTGGGTGGAACTGGGGCTTCAGACTATACATGAAAAAACAGCCAGGTATATCAGGAGAGGTTATGAACTGTCCTGCTTTGAAGAAGCGGTGGATAATCTGCGGCGGATAGGGATCGAGGTAATCGTCCACACCATATTGGGACTTCCGGGAGAAAGCCGGAAGGATATTCTGGAGACTATGGAATATCTGAACCATAAAGACATACAGGGGATAAAACTTCAGCTTCTTCATGTTCTGAAAGGGACAGATCTTGCATATGATTATTCCGCAGGGAAATTCAAAGTTTATGAGAAAGACGAATACCTGGATATTGTGACAGACTGTCTGGAACATCTGAGACCGGATATTGTGATCCACAGGATCACAGGAGACGGACCAAAGGATCTTCTGCTGGCGCCGCTCTGGGCAGGCAGAAAAAGAGAGGTTCTCAATATGCTCCACCACCGGATGAAGGAGAGGGAAAGCTATCAGGGAAAACAGTATATGCCGCGGCAGTGACAAGTTCTCCGGGAAAAGAATGAGGTGAAAAGATGTCGGATGTATTTACACTTTATAAACTGATTGTTTTGTATATGGCGCAGCAGTCAAGGGAAGAATTGACAAATTCCCAGATTTCGCAGTTTGTTCTGGACAGAGACTATACAGACTATTTTCATCTGCAGCAGGTGCTGTCGGAATTGGTAGAAACCGGACTTCTGAAAAAAAGAACAGTATCCAACAGTTCCCATTATGAAATTACGGAAGAGGGAAGCAAAACTCTTTTCTACTTTGAGAAGGATCTGTCGTCAGAGATTAAGAAAGAGGTAGAAGAATTTCTGAAGGACTGCGGAGTGCAGGCGGAACAGAGGATCCAGACGCCTGCCGACTATTTTGAAACTCCGCAGGGGGGATACGCGGTGCGCTGCCAGTATATTGAGAAGGATACCACCATACTGGATCTGACGCTGAGCGCGCCGAATCTGGAAGCTGCCCGGGCAATCTGCCGGAACTGGCCGAAGAAAAGCCCGGACATCTATGCCGCTGTTATGGGAGAGCTTATCTAAGCTTCTCCCTTTATTTTTTTCAAACGTTCTTTGAGAGTCTTTTCATATCCCATATCGCTGAGCTCATAAAAATGTTCGCCTTCAATTTCAGAGGGAAGATACTGCTGTTTTACATAGTGATCAGGGTAATTGTGCGCGTATTTATAGCCGATGCCCCGTCCAAGCTGTTCGTGGCCTCCGTAATGGGCGTCCTGAAGATGGGGAGGAACTGTTGTTTTGATGCGTTTTACAGACTCCATAGCTGCGGAAATGGCATTTACGGCAGAGTTGCTTTTGGGTGCGCAGGCCATATAAGCGGCAGCCTGTGAAAGGATGATCTGCGATTCGGGCATACCGACGCGTTCCACTGCCTGAGCAGCCGCTGAAGCCACGCAGATTGCCTGCGGATCGGCGTTTCCGATATCCTCGGAAGCGAGGATCATGATCCTTCTGGCGATGAATTTCACATCTTCGCCGGCATACAGCATTTTTGCCAGATAGTACACAGCAGCGTCGGGGTCGGAACCGCGCATGCTTTTGATAAAGGCGGAGATAATATCGTAGTGGTTATCCCCGTCTTTGTCGTAGTGGACCACACGTTTCTGAATACATTCTGAAGCTACATCAAGGGTCAGATGAATGTAGCCGTCAGAAGACCGCGGAGTAGTAAGGATTCCAAGCTCAACGGCGTTCAGCGCGTTTCTGGCGTCTCCTCCGGCCATATCGGAAAGAAATTCCAGAGCGTCCGTTTCAATGACAGCCCGGTAATTTCCCATTCCTTTGTCACAGTCGTTTACTGCGCGCAGGATCAGCTCACGGATATTGTCCTTGCTGAGAGGTTTCAGTTCAAAAATGATAGACCGGGACAAAAGCGCGCTGTTGACCTCGAAATACGGATTCTCCGTGGTCGCGCCGATAAGAATAAGAGTACCGTCTTCCACAAACGGCAGAAGATAATCCTGCTGTCCTTTGTTAAAACGATGGATCTCGTCAATAAAGAGGATTGTTTTCTTGCCGTACATGCCCAGACGGTCCTGCGCTTCTTTCACAACGGCTTCCATATCCTTTTTACCGGCGGAAGTAGCGTTGATCTGGGTAAAGTCAGCGCTTGTGGTGCTGGCGATCACCCGGGCCAGAGTAGTTTTGCCTGTTCCGGGAGGTCCGTAGAAGATAACAGAGGTCAGCTTATCCGCCTTTATGGCGCGATAAAGCAGCTTGTCTCTGCCGACGATATGCTCCTGTCCCACCACTTCGTCCAGGCTGGAGGGACGCATACGGGATGCCAGGGGGGATTCCTTATCCAGGGTTTTCGATTTTGCGTATTCAAATAGATCCATAATGCTATCTCCATTCCTGTTAATCGTACATTTGTTCTATACCAGTATACTTGATTTCAGAAAGGATTTCAACTGGAATTACAAGGCCTGAAGTCTGCTGCGGCCGGAATGCGGCGCTATGTTCCGCTAAAGCAAAAAAGAGCTTGCTTCTCACATGTTAAAGTGTTAAAATGTGAGGAGCGATATTGAGGAAAAGAACTAAAGGAGCTGACATTATGGGTAAGAAAATCAGAACTGAAGAGGTGGATCATCTATTTGAAGCGATTCTCTGTCTGAAAAATAAGGAGGAGTGCTACACATTTTTTGAAGATGTATGTACCATTAACGAACTCCTCTCCCTGTCTCAGCGTTTTGAGGTGGCAAAAATGCTTACTGATAAACGTACATACCTGGATATTTCGGAAAAGACAGGAGCTTCCACGGCCACGATCAGCAGGGTCAACCGTTCCCTCAATTATGGAAACGACGGTTACGAAATGGTATTCTCAAGACTGAGAGAAAAGGAAGCGAAGAAAAAGGAAGCGGAGGAAGCCGAATAAATCCGTGTTTTCCGGAAAATATGTCCGGATGATTTCTTCAAATATGGATACAAAAAAGCAGTATGCCGGTCAGGAAGGAAATTCCAGTCTCCGGTATACTGCTTTTTCAATGTTTCAGGATGCGGGAGAAGGGGAGGCAGGAGAAACCTGGGGGACGGAAGAGGGCTGTGTTTCGGAAGAAACAACAGTGCTGAAATACTCGTCGATCCCGTCTGCGATGCTCTGAGCCATAAGCGTATGATTGGCAGTGTCGGTAATATAAAGATCGTCGCCCTGGTTGCTCATAAAACCCATTTCCAAAATGGCTACAGGGACAGTACTCCAGTTGGTTCCCGTCATTGTGTCGGCAGAGATCACTCCCCGGTTCTGAAGGCCTGTAGCCGAGCAGTAATGCTCCAGGATACAGGAGGCCAGCGTATTGCTGTTCTCGATCAGAACAGGATCCAGATGGGTATTGGAAGAGGTAGGCGCCATGGTAAGGGCTCCTGCGGCTGAGGAACTGCCGTCGCTGTTTGCATGGATCCGCACAGTAATGTCCGCCGCTTCTCTGGTGGCAAGTTCCGCCCTTTCCTTATTGCTGATTGCCGTATCGTTGTCTGTCCGCGTCATGACGACTCTGTATCCTCTTTCGGAAAGTTCCTGTTCAAGAGCAAGAGATACCTGAAGGTTTACCTCGTACTCCGGAACGCCGGAATAGGAGCCCTGGGTTCCGGTAGTGGCTTTTGCCTTTGTCTCCGACGAGCCGGGAGCCATCGGTTCCTGGGCGCTCATATCTACCCAGGATCCCTGATGGCCAGGATCAATGACAACAGTCAGCCCGTTGCCGCTGAAAGCGGAAGAGGAAGAAGAGGGAGGCCCGATCACAGCCTGTCCCTTTTCACTTTCGTAAGTGGTATCCGGAGAGGCTGCGGCGGAAACAGAAAATGCGGTCAAAAGAGCTGCAAAAAGAAATATCTGGGAAAATTTTTTCATGATCGGTTCCTCCTGGCGAACATTCTATTTTACAAAGAATTGCTTCCTTTATGATAAGCTAAAATAAAGAATTTGAAAAGTACAGATTTTTGATATTTAAAATACTTGCATCTAATATGAAATAAAATTATAATAATAACATAAAAACACAAGAAAATCCTTTAGATATTATAGATGCTTTGCACAAAAATCCATCAGAGAAGGAATGAAACAGAAAGATGCATCATTGGTCAGCAAAAACAGCGGGAATGGTACTGGCAGCGTCCATTCTTGCCCTTACACAATTAAGCTGCGGGCCTGAAAAGACAGAGGAGCCTGTTTCGCAGACAGCGGAGGCTCCGGCTGTGACTGAACCGGAAACGGCAAAGGAAGAATCCGGAGAAACCGCAGGTCCGGCGCTGCCAAGTCCGTCAGAGAGTCCAAAGGCGGAGCCATCACCGGAACAGCCGGAAATCTCACCCACACCTGCCGCGGAGGATGAAGGCGGAGAAGTGTCGGAGGGCGAAGGGACCTTGTCTCCTCCTTCTGAATCGGCACCGGACAGTGTGTTCGGACAGCCGGAGACCTCGGAGCCTGCAACAGACGAGAAGATGCAGACTTTGCTTTCCAGTCTGGCCTTTCCATCAGGAAACGGGACATGGTCGGCGTATGTATGCGATCTGGCGGAGAATACCGAGGGAGCGGTAAATCCTCAGAGACAGCAGGCGGCCAGCCTGATCAAACTTTTTATCATGGGCTCTGTTTACGAAAATTATGACGCGCTTACTTCTCAGTACGGACAGGAAAGCGTAGACGGGAATCTGTATTCTATGATCACTGTCAGCGACAACGACGCGGCGAATACCCTTGTAAGCTATCTGGGAGGAGGAGACAGAACGGCAGGAATGAATATCGTGAACCAGTACTGCAGCGCCAACGGCTACAGCAGTACGCACATGGGACGGCTTCTCCTGCAGAGCAATGAATTTGACGACAATTATACTTCCGTAACCGACTGCGGATATTTTCTGAAAAGAGTATATGAAGGAAATAAGGAAGGAGATCCTGTGGCGGCGGCGGAGTTTTCTCTGCTGGCGGCTCAGACAAGACGGAACAAGATCCCCGCTCAGATGCCGGAAGGCGTCAGTGTTGCCAATAAAACAGGCGAACTGGCGGATGTGGAAAATGACGCAGGCATTATCTATAATGTGCAGAATGATCTGATCGTAGTATTTATGTCGGAGAATGTGCAGGAAGTGGGCTCGGCCCAGAGTACCATAGCTTCTTTGAGCAGGCAGGTATACGATTACTATAACAGTTCAGCCGTGAAAGACGGCGATGCAGCCGCATAGGGAACCGTTGCTTCGTTCCCTTGCGGACCAACGTTATCATTTATAAAAATCAAAAGGAGGTAGAAATGATGAAGAAGAAGATCACGGAGATGAGCAGATTTTCCCTTGTAAAATGGGCGGCTTTATTTGTACTTGTATTTACGCTCTCCCTTCCGCTGACCGCAAAGGACAGTTATGCGTCCAATACTTATACCGTCAGTGTAAAAGAAGGATATCTGGCCCTGCGTACAGCGAAAGCCTATGATTCCCGGAACGAGATCGGAGAGCTTTATACAGGAGACACTGTTGAGGTTACGGACAGCAGCGATCCGACCTACTGGTATGTATACTCTCCAAAGTACGGAACCTCAGGTTATGTAAATAAAAATTACCTGGTAGGATCAACAAGCACATGGACGGTAAGCGTAAGCAAGGGATACCTGGCGCTGAGAACGGCGAAGGCTTACGACTCCCGGAACGAGATCGGGGAGCTTTATACAGGGGACACTGTTCAGGTTACAGACAGCAGCGATCCGACTTACTGGTATGTATATTCTCCAAAGCATGGGAAATCCGGATATGTGAACAAAAATTATCTTGTCAGCAGTTCCGCTTCCGGGCAGACAAGAACAGTAAGCGTAAGCAAAGGATACCTGGCGCTGAGAACAGCGAAGGCTTACGACGCTTCCAATGAGATCGGAGAGCTTTATACAGGGGATACCGTTCAGCTGATAGATACCAGCGACTCTACTTACTGGTATGTATACTCGCCGAAATACAATAGAAACGGTTATGTAAATAAAAATTATCTGGTAGGGGGAGGCGGTTCCGCGTCTTATCCTACAAAAACAGTAAGTGTAAGCAAGGGATATCTGGCTTTGAGAACAGCGAAAGCGTATGATGAATCCAATGAGATCGGAGAGTTGTACACAGGCGATGTGGTCCAGGTGATCGATTCCAGCGACAGCGGCTACTGGTATGTATATTCACCGAAACTGAATAAGAACGGCTATGTGAATAAAAACTATCTTTATTAATTATGAAAGCAATAGACCGCCAGCCAAGGGCGGCCTGGTCATGGAGTTTTTTTCTCCCTGAAAATATGCCGGAAGATAAAGCGCACAAAGGGACCTGCGTAAAAAATCTGCCAGAAAAACGCCATGGGAAAATTAAAAGCGGTAGTCTGAAGCCATACAGGAATAAGGCCGGCGCCCGGATGTTTAAAGAGCAGAACAGCCAGCAGGCTCATAAGCGGGCACATCCATGCAACGGAAAGAGCGGAAATCGCAAGAACAAGATGAAAAGGATTTTCTCTTTCCGGATTTACAAGGCGCAGGGTTGTTCCCTGGGCAATCCTTCCTACCAGGAAAAAGTCCAGGAGAAAGGCGGCAGGTCCCATAATGAGAAGTTCATGAAAGGCTGCGGCAAAAACGCCGGAACTCAATCCGCCGGTTTCCAGAGATATGTTGTAGCAGATCATGGCATAGACCATAACGATAACCATCAGGATGGTAAAGATAATTTCCTGAAACTTTGTTTTGGGCATAAAAAAACCTCCTAAAATGAATATGAACTTGCAGAAAATTGTGTTGTTCGTTATCATTCAGGAGAATGTGCGTTTCCAATTAAACCAAAATTTCTATTGCCGGACTATTCTATCACGGCATTCCCAGGCTGTCAAGAAAAAACACCGGAAGATCATTTCCGGTGTTTTTTGTCGCTGGCATCATCCCCGGAGGGGCGTATCTCGTCAATCAGATGCTCGATCAGCATTTTCTTCATATACACGTCAAAGCTCAGAAGACAGATAAAGGAAAAGAGCTTCAGAAATTCCCGGTCCTCTTCCGGAGCATTTTCAAAGGTACTCTGAGCGGTTTTGTACCGGGACAGCAGATCTTTCGTCAGATATTCGATCTGATTTTTTTCCATACTGAAAACTTCGTTATAAATCGCGGTAAGATCCATATCTGAATCTGATTTAAAATATTTCTCTGTAATGGGATTCAGAAGAGTCTGGATATCGCTGATGGACAGAATACTTTTGAAGTAGTAAATGAAGATCAGCAGAAGCAGATGTTCCCTGGAATACCGCTTCTTCTCAGGAGAGGGAAGAAGGTTGTTTTTCGCGTAATTGTTGATCATAGTCTTAGTGAGAACCTTATCGTCGGGATAACGCTTGCTGGAGGCAAGCTGGGATTCCATGAAAGTTGTCACCTGATCCATATATAAGTCGATTCCGGGAATATCCTCGGGCTTGATATAATCAATTCTGGAAACACTTTTGATGATGCTGTTCATCATATCGTGAATATCAATAGTCATTTTATTCCTCCTTCTGCTTTATTATATAGTTTTAAAAACTACTTGTAAATGCTTTTTTGCATTGTTTTGCAGTATCCTGTCGCTGTCTGGGGAACCGGGGCGGTCCGGTTCCGGCGGGAGGAAAATCATGGTTTGATGATCTTTGTGTTCTGCCGGTAGCTTCGAGGGGACAATCCGTAAATATTTTTAAAAGCTCTGGAAAAATGAAGCTGATTGGGGTATCCCACTTTAATGCTGATGTCTTTTACAGAGAGATCCGTTGTCTTCAGAAGCTCCGCCGCTTTTGACATGCGGTAGCGGATCAGAAATTCCTGAGGCGACTGCCCCATTGTCTCTTTAAAAATCTTGCCGAAATAGCTGCGGTCCAGATTCAGTTGGTTGGCCATATCCTCCACAGTAATGGGGAAAGAATAATTGGAAGATATAAAGGTGATCGCCTCGTTTGTATAAAACTGGGTGCGCTTTCCATTCTGGGTTTTGCGCTTGGCGGCAGAGCCTGAAAGGAGAGCGTCCATGATCAGGAACAGGTGGCCGATAAGGTGATAGGAAGTCTTTTTGTGACAGGTGACAAGATAGAGCAGCTCATCCTTTAAGGTATTTCCCGCCTGTTCGGACTTGGGGGTATAGACGGGAGATTCCGAGGAAAGACCGGCGGTCTCAAGGATTTCTTTCACCTTCATTCCGTCAAACTCGATCCAGGTGTATTCCCAGGGATCCGCCCGGTCTGCGTAATAGGTATTGATCTGTCCGGGCTCAATGAGAAACCCCATTCCTCCGTGAACTTCGTATTCCTTGGAATAAGTAACTTTATCCACTGACAGGGTTCCTTTGCCGGAAATCACATAATGAAACAGATAATGATTCCGCACAGCAGGACCGTAGGAGTGGAGAGGAAGACATCTTTCATATCCGTACTGATAAAGGGTCAGATCCATGAAACGATCATCAGAAAATATCTGAAACAAGAGATTTTCCATATTTTTACCTCCGTATGAGAAAATGAATTTGGTAAATACTAACAAAAAAATAGGGTAAAAAATGTACAATATAGACGAAATTTTGTTCTTTTACCTTATTATATACCATTATTAGTAGTAACTTCAACTATTTTCTTGAAAAATAGCATATAGATATAAATTGCAAAGCGTGGGAATATTTACAGTCAATTTTGCCGATGCTACAATTAGTTTACCGAATATTGAAACAGGAAAGGAGAAGAGTAATGAAAAAACAAGCATTGTTTGCTGTCGGCGCAGGCGCTGTTCTGGTGGGAGCAGGCGCGGTACTGACAGGATGCGGAGATTCTTCCACAAGCAACGGAAAAATCCAGATTGAGATGGTTCAGTACAAGCCGGAAGCTGTCAAGGCTTTTGAGCAGATGGAAGAAAAATTCAATGCCACCCATGATGACATTGAATTGACCATCGAATCACCGAACGAGGCAATGACGATTCTGAAAACACGTTTCATCAAGGAGGATCAGCCTGATATTATCGGAATTGGAGGAGATATCAACTACTCCAACTTCCTGGATTCAGACATGCTGATGGATATCTCTGATTTCGACGGCCTTGCGGATGTAAAGCAGTCCTATATGGATATCCTGGAAAACCTTGAATTCGTTCCTACAGAGGGTACATATGCGGTGCCGTACGTGGCAAATGCGGCAGGTATTCTGTACAACAAGGACATGTTTGAAGAAAACGGATGGCAGATCCCCACTACCTGGGATGAATTCCTGACGCTTCTGGATACTATTCAGGAATCCGGACAGCAGCCTTTGTATTTTGGCTTCAAGGATACATGGACCTGCCTTGCTCCATGGAACGCCATGGCCTGCGACCTGGCTCCGGCAGACGTATGCCAGCAGGTGAACAGAGGAGAGACTACTTTCTCTGACGAGTACAGAGAGGTATCAGAAAAGCTGCTCCAGCTTCTTCCCTACGCGCAGCCGGATCCCACAGCATACAGCTACAACGATGCATGTACCGCCTTTGCGAGAGGCGAATCCGCGATGTACTGTATCGGAAGTTATGCAGTGCCTCAGATTCTTTCCGTAAATCCGGACATGAACATTGACTCCTTCGTTTTCCCGGCAAACGACGAAGCGGACGGTCAGGTTCTGAATTCCGGCGTTGACCTTCTGTTTGCAGTTATGGAAGACTGCGAGAACAAAGAAGCGGCCTATGAGGTTCTCCGTTTTATGATGGAAGACGAGAATATCCAGATTTATCTGGACGATCAGAACGCGATCCCCTGCAAAGAGGGCGAATTCGATCTTCCGGAACAGCTTGACGGTATGACAGAATATATTGAAGAAGGCAAGATGGCTGACTATCAGGATCATCATTATCCCTCCGAGATGGCTGTAGACGCTATGATCCAGACATACGTCATGGACGGGGACACAGACGGATTCCTGAAGAAATTTGACACTGAGTGGAAACGTTATAACCGTGATCTGATCCGCAAGGTTCAGAAGTATGAGGAAGAACACGGGGAAGGAGGAGACGAATCATGATGGATAAAGCGAAAGGCAATGAGAGAAAGCGCACATTTATGCTGATCACAATTCCCATTCTTGTGCTGTTTTTCGCATTTAACACACTGCCGCTGATCAAAGGCTTTATTTACAGCTTTACCAACTTTAAAGGATACGGAAGCTACGAATGGGTAGGACTGAGAAACTACATTGATCTGTTCCAGGATGCCCGGGTGGGAAGATCCTATCTGTTTACTTTTAAATTTGCCATTGTTTCAACGATCATTGTAAATGTTGTCAGCCTGATCCTGGCTCTGGGACTGAACAGCAAGATCCGTGCCAAGAGCGCTCTGAGAGGAATTTATTTTATTCCTAACGTGCTGGGGGGGCTTGTTGTAGGTTATATCTTCAGCTTTATTTTTACTTACATTCTCCCGGCTGCAGGACAGGCTCTGGGAATCGAAGCTCTCAGCGGAAGTATGCTGGCAAGCACGAAAACCGCATGGTTCGCTATCGTGATCGTGGCGGCATGGCAGTCCATCGCCATGAACACCATCATTTATATTTCCGGCCTTCAGACAGTGCCGGAGGATGTATACGAGGCCGGCTCTATTGACGGAGCTACAGGCTGGACAAAATTCAAGAGCCTGACCTTCCCTCTGATCATCCCGTTTTTCACCATCAACATGGTGCTTTGCATGAAAAACTTCCTGATGGCCTTCGACCAGATCATGGCTTTGACCAAGGGCGGACCGGCACAGAGTACAGAATCTATCTCCTACCTGATCTACAGAAACGGTATGGACGGCGGACAGTTTGGTTTCCAGAGTGCCAACGCGGTGCTGTTCTTTGTAGTGATCGTGGCAATCTCTGTGTTCCAGCTTTCATTTATGAATAAGAAGGAGGAGCAGTTATGATGAAAAAGAAAAGTCAGGGCGTCGGCGGAACCAACTGGCCGATCACTATTTTGCTGATCATCGGATGCGTTACTATTTTCTTCCCGTTATATATGGCGGTGATCATTGCTTTCAAGCAGCCCTCCGAGATGACAAACGATATTGCGGGTGCTCTTGCTTTCCCGTCAAAATGGAGTTTCAGCAACTTTGCGGAGGCAATGGAGGTTACAGATTTCTGGAACTCTCTGGGGAACTCCCTTCTGATCACGATCTTAACCGTAGTGATCGCGATCCTGCTCCATTCTCTTGCCGGATATGCCATCGGCAGAAATATGGGACACAGCAAATTTTATAAGTTCTCTTATCTTTACATTGTAAGCGGTATGTTCGTACCTTTTGCGATCCTGATGATGCCTCTGGTAAAACAGACTTCTCAGATGGGGATCGGAAATAGGGCTGGCGTAATCATTCTTTATGTGGTATTCTATATGCCGATGAACCTGCTTTTGTACTCCGGATACCTGAAAAATATTCCGCTGGCGCTGGAAGAAGCTGCGAAAGTGGACGGAGCAAGTACCTGGAAAACATACTGGAGCATTATCTTCCCGATCATGAAGCCCATGCACGCCACTGTGGCGGTGCTGACCGCTCTGGGAACCTGGAACGATGTAATGACTCCTCTGGTAATCATGTCCGGTACAGGCAAGAACACTCTGCCTCTGGCACAGCTGAATTTCCAGACACAGTTCGGAACCAATTATAACCTGGCGTTTGCATCTTATCTGCTGGCGCTGATCCCGATTCTGATCTTCTATCTGGTATGCCAGAAACAGATCCTGAACGGTGTAGTAAACGGCGCGGTAAAATAAGCGTATCATCGGCGTATGTATGCAGGTGCGTTATATGATATCATCCGGAAAAATTCCGGGCCTGATATTCTGAAAGACAAGTATAAAGTATAAAAGGAGAAGACAATGTCAATAGTACTGAGTGAAAAGGAATCCTTATTTACGCTGTATACAAAAACCAGTATGTACCAGATGAAAGTAGACGATTACGGCGTCCTGCTTCATACTTATTATGGAAAAAAGACAGAAAACTTTGACTATTCCTACCTGATCCAGAGACGGGATCACGGTTTTTCCGGAAATCCTTATCAGGCGGGAAATGACAGAACTTATTCTCTGGATACACTTCCCCAGGAATACTCCTGTTTTGGAAGCGGGGATTACCGCCAGAGTGCCCTGTCCGTAAAATACCAGACAGGAGCCATGGCTCTGGAGCTTCGCTACAAAGATTATGAGATCCAGAAAGGAAAGTATAAAATCCCAGGTCTTCCTGCCCTCTACGCCATGGAAGAGAACCAGGCGGACACGCTGGTGATCACCATGAAGGACGATGTGGAAGATGTGTGTGTGAAACTGTATTACGGTGTTTTGGAAGATCTGGATGTGATAACCAGGACCGTATGTGTGGAAAACAGGGGCAGCGCTCCTGTTTTCCTGGAACGGGCCATGTCCCTGTGCCTTGACAGATCATACGGCTCTTATGACTGGATAACTTTCTATGGAAAACATGAAATGGAACGGCAGCTTTCCAGAACTTCTGTACATCACGGCTGCCAGACTGTGGGAAGCCTCAGAGGAGCTTCCAGCCATCAGTATAATCCTTTCGTGATACTGGCAGATACAGGGGCCTCCGAGACACAGGGAGAGTGTTACGGATTTTCTCTCCTTTACAGCGGAAATTTCCTGGCGGAAGCGGAAATGGACCAGTTTAACCAGACAAGAGTGATAATGGGAATCCATCCGGAGAATTTCTCCTATAAGCTGGAGCCGGGAGAAAGCTTCTGGACTCCCGAAGCCGCCATGGTATACAGTGACGCGGGATTTGAAAAAATGTCTCATATTTATCACCGGGCGATCCGCAGCAATCTTTGCAGAGGAAGGTTCAAGCATGCCAGAAGACCCGTCCTTATGAACAACTGGGAAGGCACTTATTTTGACTTTACCGGTGAAAAGCTTCTTGATATGGCGGAAAAAGCCGCCGACCTTGGAATCGAGCTTTTTGTCATGGACGACGGCTGGTTCGGAAAAAGAGACACAGACAGCAGCGGACTGGGAGACTGGCATGTAAATGAGAAAAAGCTGGGCTGTACGCTGACGGAGCTTTCCGACAAGATCCATGAAATGGGAATGAAATTCGGTATCTGGTATGAGCCGGAAGGAATTTCCGAGGACAGCGGCCTTTACAGAGAACATCCGGACTGGGTGCTTCATGTGCCGGGACGCCGCCCGATGAGAGGAAGATATCAGCTTGTGCTTGATTTCTCCAGAGAAGATGTCCGTAATTATATTTTTGACCAGATGTGCAAAGTCCTGGATCATGTGAAGGTAGATTACCTGAAATGGGATTTCAACCGCAGCATCAGTGATGTTTATTCCTCCAGACTTCCTGCGGAACGCCAGGGAGAGGTTCCTCACCGGTATGTGCTTGGCCTTTATGAGTTCCTGGAACGTTTAGGCAGAAGATATCCCGACATGCTGATCGAGGGATGCAGCGGAGGCGGCGGAAGATTCGACGCCGGAATGCTCTATTATACGCCTCAGATCTGGTGCAGCGATGATACAGACGCCATTGAAAGACTGGAAATCCAGTACGGAACCTCATTCTGCTACCCGGTTTCCACCATGGGAGCCCATGTTTCCGCCTGCCCGAACCACCAGACGGGAAGGACCACTCCGCTGAAGACGAGAGCGGTGGTGGCAATGGCCGGTACATTCGGCTATGAGCTGGATCCAGGAAAGCTTTCCGAAGAGGAAAAAGAGGAAGTAAGAAAACAGATCACAGCTTTCAAGAAATATTATGAGCTGATCCAGGAAGGCGATTATTTCAGGCTGACAGACCCGGCCAGGGATGAACATTACGCTGCCTGGGAGTTTGCGGATCAGGAAGGAAAAGAAGCGCTGCTTTCTGTAGTCGCTTCAAAGGTGCGGACCAACGATCCGCCGTCCAGAGTGCTTCTCCGCGGTCTTCGCGAGGATGCGGTCTACGAAATGAACGGAAAGGAATATCTGGGCGGGGCCCTGATGCATGGCGGTTTCCCCCTGCCGGAAGCGTCAGAGGAGTACCAGAGCTGGATGTTCCATTTCCAGATAAAAGAAAAATAAAAGATGTTTCATATGCGGCACAGGCTGCCTCGTTTCCCTTTCGGGGGAGACAGAGGCAGCCTTTTTTGCTTGTAAGAACGCATGTTTTTATGTATAATGAAAAAAGAGCGCCGCGCGGGATGCGGTCAAACCCTAAAGGAGAAAACATGAACATCTATGAAACATTGAACGATATGCAGCAGGAAGCTGTCTATCATACAGAGGGCCCTCTTCTGATCCTGGCCGGCGCCGGCTCGGGAAAGACAAGAGTGCTGACTCACAGAATTGCTTACCTGATCGAAGAAAAGGGAGTACAGCCCTGGAATATTCTTGCGATCACCTTTACCAATAAGGCGGCTCAGGAAATGAGGGAGCGTGTAGACAGAATCGTCGGAGGAGATGCCGGAAGCGTCTGGGTTTCTACGTTTCACTCCACCTGTGTAAGGATCCTGCGAAGATATATTGATCGTCTCGGATATGACAATAATTTTACCATTTATGATACTGACGACCAGAAAACCCTGATGAAGGAAGTCTGCAGAAAGATGAACGTGGATACGAAGCTGTTTAAGGAGCGGGCGCTTCTGGCGGCGATTTCCCATGCGAAGGACGAACTGGTCACGCCGGATGAGATGGAAAGAAACGCAGGCGGAGATTTCAAGGAGAAACGGATCGCGGAGATCTACAGAGAATATCAGGACGCGCTCAGAAGGAACAACGCTCTTGACTTTGATGATCTGATCGTAAAGACGGTGGAACTTTTCCAGAACTGCGGAGAGGTGCTGGAATCCTATCAGGAAAGATTCCGCTATATTATGGTGGATGAGTATCAGGATACCAATACCGCCCAGTTCAAATTTGTAAGTCTTTTGGCGTCAAAATATGAAAACCTTTGCGTAGTAGGAGACGACGACCAGTCGATCTATAAATTCCGGGGCGCCAATATCGGAAATATCCTGGGATTTGAGAGGGTATTTCCCCAGGCAAAGGTTGTGCGTCTGGAGCAGAATTACCGTTCTACACAGAATATCCTGGACGCTGCCAATGAAGTGATCTCCAACAATACCGAAAGAAAAGAAAAAAGGCTGTGGACGGAAAATCCGGAAGGAGAAAAGATCCATTTCCGGCAGTTTATGAACGGCTTTGAGGAAGCGGAATATGTGATAGGGGACATTGCGAAAGGCAGGAGAGAGGGAAAGCTGAATTACCGGGACTGTGCCATCCTTTACAGGACAAACGCTCAGTCCAGGCTTTTTGAGGAGAAGTGTCTTCTGGCAAATATTCCCTATAAGATCGTAGGAGGAGTGAACTTTTACGCCCGCAGAGAGATCAAAGATCTTCTGAGCTATATGAAAACAGTGGACAACGCCGCTGATGATCTGGCTGTGCGCCGTATTCTCAACGTGCCGAAAAGAGGGATCGGGGCAACGACCATCACCCGTGTGCAGAATTATGCGGACGAAATGCAGATCAGCTTTTATGACGCGCTCTGTACGGCGGATAAGATCCCGTCTATCGGGCGCGCTGCATCAAAGATCGAGGGATTTGTGACCTTTATCCAGTCGCTGAAAAGCAAGGCGCAGGCATATACAGTGGAGGAAATTCTGGAAGAGATCATAGATCTTACCGGATATGTGGACGAGCTTAAGGCAGAGGATACGGAGGAATCCAGAGCCAGGATTGAAAATATAGACGAGCTGGTCTCCAAAACAGTTACCTATCAGGAGACGATGGCAGCGGAAGGAAGAGAAGCTGATCTTTCCGGGTTCCTGGAGGAGATCGCCCTGATCGCGGATATAGACACTGTGGACCCGGGCCAGGATTATGTGCTCCTTATGACGCTTCACAGCGCCAAAGGACTTGAATTTCCTTATGTGTATATGGCGGGAATGGAGGATGGGATCTTCCCCAGCAGCATGTGTATTTTTTCCTCGGATCTTTCTGATATGGAGGAAGAGAGAAGGCTCTGCTATGTAGGGATCACCAGGGCCATGAAGGAACTGACGCTGACATGCGCCCAGCAGAGAATGGTAAGAGGGGAAACCCAGTACAACCGTGTTTCCCGGTTTGTGCGGGAAATTCCGAGAGAGCTCGTAGAGATGGGACACACTATCCGGGAACATAAGCCAAAGATCCCGGAGGAGGCCTCCAGCAGAAACAGCTATATGCAGATGCGGATGGCTTTCCAGGCAAAAGCCTTTCAGCCTCAGAATTTTAAAGTGACAAAAGCGGAATCTCTGGATTACGATGTAGGAGATACGGTCCGTCATGTAAAGTTCGGTGTGGGAATTGTAAAGAACATTGTGGAAGGCGGAAGAGATTACGAGGTGACGGTGGATTTTGACAAGGCCGGTGTAAAGAAAATGTTCGCCGGATTTGCAAAACTGAAGAAAATCTAAAATTTTAGATAATTTATGGTAAAATGAAAGGGATAGTGGTATACTAGAAGTTACAAGAAAATGAGTGCAGGTAACAGAAATCAGAAGGAAGAGAGGATGGTACGCACTATGAATATGAATGCGAAAATCGAAGAATTACTGGCGGCTTTAAAGAAAAAGGAAGACGAAAAGCAGAAAAATACAGTCCTCTGGGTACTGGCAATCATTGGTACTGTTGCGGCAGTAACCGGAATTGCATTTGCTGTATATCGTTTCTTTGCTCCGGATTATCTGGAAGACTTTGAAGAAGATTTCGATGACGACTTCGACGATTACTTTGAAGACGAAGAAGAATAAAGGATTGACCAGCAGCTCCGGTTTTACCGGGGCTGTTTTACTTGACGAAAAGGACAGTGTCCGAGCAGGGAGCAGATATCCTAAAATAAAAACAGGAACAGGTGAAGAATGAAAAAAGGCGAGATATATGAAGGAATTATTGAAAAGGTAGAATTTCCCAATAAGGGGTGGATACAGACAGACGGGCAGAAAGTACTGGTGAAAAATGGAATCCCGGGACAGAAGGTAAAATTTGCTGTTCAGAAAAAACGAGGAGGCAGGATCCAGGGGCGTATTCTTGAGGTGCTGGAAAAATCACCTCTGGAGACAAGGGAGCCGGTGTGCGGCGTTTTTCCCCTCTGCGGAGGCTGCATGTACCAGACAATGTCCTATGAAGCCCAGCTTGATATGAAGGAACGTCAGATCAGGGAGCTTCTGGAGCCGGTGCTGATCCAGAGAGGCCAGACAGACGCCCGGGGAAACGCGGACTATATCTGGGAGGGGATCCATGGAAGCCCAAAGGAGTTCGGATACAGGAACAAAATGGAATTCTCCTTTGGCGACGAATATAAGGACGGCCCTCTTTCTCTGGGACTGCACAGAAAGGGAAGCACCTACGACGTGCTGAACACAGATGACTGCAAGCTGGTCTATAAGGATATGACGGAGATTCTGGTGTGCGTAAGAGACTATTTTCGGGAAAGAAATGTTTCCTATTATAAAAAGATGCAGCACACAGGATATCTGAGGCATCTCCTTCTGCGCAGAGGAGTGACTACAGGAGAGATTCTGGTGCATCTTGTTACCACCAGCCAGGAAGAGATAGACCTGGAACCTTTGAAAGAAAAACTGCTGGGTCTGAAGCTGGAGGGAACCATCGTGGGAATCATGCATCTGATCAATGATTCTCTTTCAGATGTGGTAAAAAGTGATGAGACAAGGATTTTATATGGCAGAGACTGGTTTTATGAGACGCTTCTGGGCCTGAAATTCCGGATCAGCACCTTTTCTTTTTTTCAGCCCAATTCTCTGGCGGCGGAAGTTCTGTATTCTGTTGTCCGGGAATATATTGGAGAGACGAAAGGTATGGAAGTCTTTGATCTCTACAGCGGTACGGGAACTATCGCCCAGCTTCTTGCCCCGGTTGCCAGAGAAGTGGTAGGAGTGGAAATCGTGGAGGAAGCTGTCAGGGCGGCAAGAGAAAACGCGGCTCTGAACGGGCTGGACAACTGCAGGTTTATTGCCGGGGACGTATGGAAGACGCTGGACGGCCTGGAGGAAAAGCCGGACGCGATCATTCTTGATCCGCCCAGAGAGGGGATACATCCCAAGGCTCTTCCGAAGATTCTTTCCTATGGCGTAGAAAGAATCGTATATGTATCCTGCAAGGCCACCAGCCTGGCCCGGGATCTGGAAAGTTTTTTGGAGGCAGGCTACCGTCTGGAGAAAGCCTGCTGCGTAGATCAGTTCTGCGAAACAGTCTGGATTGAGACTGTGGTACTGCTGAAAAAAAGCAGAGAGTGACATCATGGAGGGACAAAGTGGAGCGAAAGAAAAAATTTATTGTGAATGTTGTGTTTTATGCCTTGATCTTGGTTCTGGTGTGGGTAGGCTTTAAGTACCTGGTCACGCCGATGATGCCGTTTATCATCGCATTTTTTGTGGCAGCTTTGCTTCAGATACCTGTCAGAAAGCTGAAGATACCGCCGAAGAGAAAAAAACTGGCGTCGATCATTTCCTGTGTGGTTTTTTACGGGATGCTGTTTCTTCTTGTAACGTGGGCAGGGCTGAAGCTTCTGGACGGACTGGAAAATCTGATACGGAAAGTTCCGTATCTTTATAATACAACGGTTGTTCCGGTGTTCGAGACGATTTCCGAATATCTGGAGAAATCTATGGATAATGTACATCCTTCTGTAGCCCACACCATTGAAAATTCTTTTAACGAAATGACCAGCAATCTGGGAAGCTATGTGTCCAGCTTTTCAATGAAGGTGGTGCAGATCCTGTCCGGAGGAATCAGCGGAATCCCGGGATTTGTGATCAAGCTTGTGATCACTGTAGTGGCGACCTTCTTTTTTGCAGGAGATTACGACGGGATACTGGCTTTTTTTAAAAAGTTTTTGAGCCCGAAACAGGAAGCCATGGTCAGCCGGGCAAAATCTTATGTAAAAAACGTATTGTTTATATATATAAGATCTTATACGCTTCTGTTTCTGATCACCTTCGGCGAGCTGTGCCTGGGGCTTTTTATCCTTGGCATCCCCTATCCGGTGCTGATCGCCCTTGGAATTGCCATCTTTGATATCCTGCCGGTGCTGGGAACGGGAGGCATCCTTCTTCCCTGGGCGGCTGTTCTTCTCATTATGAAGGAACATGGTCTGGCGTTCGGCGTGGTCCTGCTTTACCTGATCATTCTGGTGGTGAGAAATATGCTGGAGCCGCGTATCGTAGGAAAGCAGATCGGACTTCATCCGCTGGCTACTCTTGCGGCCTTGTTCCTGGGACTGAAACTCCTTGGGCTGGTAGGTCTTGTTGCTTTTCCGGTGGCGCTTACTGTGCTTGTGAATTTCGGAAAAGAAGAACTGAAGGAAAGGCTGTAGGGAAGAATCAGAAGGAAAAATAGCAGGAAAGGCGGGAAACGAGTATGGCGGAAGAAAAAGAAATCCTGTGCTGTGAGACCGAAGAGATACATGAGGACCTTTTGAAAATTGTAAATGAAACCATGCCGGATGGACGGGAGATGGACGCTCTTGCAGAGCTTTTCAAGGTTTTCGGCGATCCGACCAGGATCCGTATTCTTTTTATCTTATTTGAGACGGAGGTCTGTGTCTGTGATCTTGCCAAGGCGTTGAATATGACGCAGTCCGCAGTATCCCATCAGCTCAGGATACTGAAACAGAGCAGGCTGATAAAGAACAGAAGAGAGGGAAAGTCTGTTTTTTACTCTCTGGCGGATGAACATGTAAGAACCATCATCGCACAGGGCCGCGAGCACGTTCTGGAATAACGGCAGGACAGCCTTATCAGGCAGATCCGGGGAAAAGAGGTGACAAAAGCTGAACAAACAGGAAATATACAGGCTTTTATGGGAAAACAGAGAAAGAGATAATGTTCTGGCAACGGTTGTGGAGGGTGAAGGAAACGGCGCCAGATTTTTCTTCTCAGAGGGAAAGCTGCTGGGAGCTACAGAGGAGATGCTTCTGTCTGAGGAAGAAAAAAAGATGCTGGCCTGCCGCAAAGAAAGCGGGCTGGTAGAGCTGGAAAGGCGGAAAATTTTTGTGGAGAGATTAAGAAAACCGGACCATCTGGTGATCTGCGGCGGAGGCCATGTGGCGCAGCAGACGGCTCTTCTGGCAAAACAGACCGGATTCCAGGTGACGGCGCTGGAGGACAGACCCCTTTTTGCCGATGCGATGCGCAGAGCAGGAGCAGACGAAGTGATCTGTGATAACTTTGAAAGCGGTCTGAAAAAGATACAGGGAGGCAGCGGCACTTATTTTCTGATCCTGACCAGAGGACACCGTTATGACGGTATCTGTCTGCGTGCCGTTCTTCAAAAGGAGAGGGCCTATATAGGGATGATGGCCAGCAGAGGCCGGGCTGCCGCTATGAAAAAAGAGCTTTCCGGGGAAGGAGTGTCTCAGGAGACACTGGAGGAACTCCATTCTCCGGTGGGACTGTCCATCCATGCGGAGACCCCGTCGGAAATAGCAGTGTCCATCATCGCGGAGCTGATCATGAATAAAAATAAGAAAAAAAAGACAAGCGGTTATGACGACGCGCTTCTGGACTGTCTCAGAGCAGACCATCCGGAAAACAGGAAGATGGCGCTGGCAACGATCATTTCCAGAAAAGGTTCCGCTCCCAGAGAGATCGGGACAAAGATGATCGTAACGCCGGACGGAAAAACAGTGGGAACCATCGGCGGAGGGTGTATGGAAAACCGGATCCTGCACCAGTGCCTCAGGCTTCTGAGAGAAAATACGTCCGTCTTTCCCAACCGTGTGATCCAGGAAAAAATGACCGCTCAGGAAGCAGGGGAAGAAGGTCTTGTCTGCGGAGGAACCATTCAGGTTTATCTGGAGGTATTATAGAACTTCTTCGGGAAGTGTTTTCTGAAAATCATCTTCGGCTGAAGTTTTTGCCGAAAAAAGAAAGTAAATAATACAATAACAGAGAAACCTGTGATATAATAGGGGCATCCAGTACAGAACGAGTACGAACAGCGCTTTTGGGAGAGCGCTGCCAATGAATGGAGGACAGAATTTATGAAAAGAAGAAGTATGATAGCAGCTCTGCTTTGCAGTATGTGCCTGACTGCGGGAACAACTATCCCGGTTATGGCGGATTCCTCTAAGGTAGTGACACTTGGAGCGGATCTGACACAGGAACAGAAGAATACGATGATGAACTATTTTAAGGCGGACGCCAGTCAGGTTCAGATCCTTACCGTTACAAACGCTGATGAAAGAGAATATCTTGGCAACTATATTCCCCTGGAACAGATCGGAACGAGAACTCTTAGCTGCGCTTATGTGAAGCCTACCCAGTCCGGAGGAATTAAGGTGCGTACCGCTAACCTGAATTATGTAACGGGCAGAATGATCGCCAATGCGCTTTCCACTGCCGGAATATCCAACTGCGAGGCTGTTGCGGCCTGCCCTTATGAGGTGTCGGGAACCGGAGCGCTTACAGGCGTAATGATGGCGTATGAGTCCGCCAGCGGACAGAAACTGGACAGCACCAAGAAAGATCTGGCGACAAAAGAAGTAGTCGTCACCGGAAATCTTGCCCAGCAGGTAGGCGAAGACAACGCCACGAACATCATCAACCAGGCGAAGCTGCAGATCATTGGAAAAAATGTGCAGAATGCAGATGAGATCTATAATATTGTCAATAATATTGCTGTAGAGAACAATGTTACCTTCAGTTCAGACGAAATGGACGCCATTGTGTCCCTGCTTCAGCAGATCGCCCAGCAGAGCTATGATATCGAGCAGATGAAGAATACGCTGGAGGAGATCCAGGAAAGCATCGACAAAGAAGACGAGCCCCAGACAGAAGAAACTCCGGCTCCGGAAGAGGATGGAACTGAGGAAGGCGAAAATGCGGAAGAAGGAACCGACGAAGGTACGGATGATGAAGAAGATATTACCCAGAATGTAGATCCGGACGTTCTCGGCGACGATGTAAAACAAAGCTCCACAGAAGATCCTTCCCTGGCGGAAGAGACTATGGGAGACGATACCGATAATGCAGGAGACGGCTCATCCGAAAACGAAACAGGAATTCCGGAAGCCACAGACGACGGAACGATCCCGGAGGCGACAGAGGACGGAAGCATTCCGGAGGGAGACGGAACAGAGCAGTCCGTTGATGAGACAGTGATCCCGGAAGCCACAGACGACGGAACGATCCCGGAGGCAACAGAGGATGGAAGCATTCCGGAGGGAGACGGAACAGAACAGTCTGTTGATGAGACAGTGATCCCGGAAGCCACAGACGACGGAACGATCCCGGAGGCAGCAGAGGACGGAAGCATTCCGGAGGGAGACGGAACAGAACAGTCCGTTGACGAGACAGTGATCCCGGAAGCCACAGAGGACGGAAGCATTCCGGAAGCTTCAGCAGACGGAACGACAGCGGAAGGAGAACAGGCGGCTCCGGAAGCCTCAGCAGAAAATACATTGAACATTGATTCCCTCAGTGATGAAGCAAAATCACGTTATGAAAATATGAAAACCTTCTGCGCAGGAGAATTTGAAGGCGATGCGGCTTCCCTTCAGGCAGCTACAGGAGATCCGGCGGCAGCAGCCTCCGCTTCTGTTGATCCTGCAACAGGAAGTTCTCTTACCCAGAAAGTTCTGGAAGCATACGTCAGCGTTCTTCAGGACGGAGGAATGTCCTATGTGCCTTCCGGAAGCGAGAAATACATGTCTTCAGAACTGAACATGATGGATTCCAAGCTGAAAGGAATCTTCAGCATTGATACAGAGCCGGCTGCGGACGATCTGCTTGCCGCACAGACTCCGGAGACAAGGCAGGCGCTGTATAACGATACGATGAAATTCCTGGAGGGAGTTTACGGTGAAACAGCGTCCGCAGACGCTTCTGCCGAGACAGCTCCCGCAGAGGAAGGAACAGGAGAACAGGCATATACAGAAGAAGCAGTATATTAAAAAGACAGCTTCCGGAATGGATGCATGAGTCATAGGAAAAGGAGAGGCAGCAGCCTCTCTTTTTTCGTTTCCGGAAATACTGGAAAATCTGTCGTATCTGTGCTAGAATATAGAGAAATGTTGACGAAAAAGTAAGAAAATGTTTCCGAAAGGAGAAAGCAGCATGAGCTTGGCAGTAGTAACGCTGAAAAAAGGTGAGGGAAGACTGCTGAAGGCAGGCGGTATGTGGGTGTTTGATAATGAAATTGCCTCTATCATGGGAAGTTTTTTAAACGGAGATATTGTGCTGGTGAGAGATTTCGACGGATATCCCCTGGGAAAAGGCTTTATCAATACAAATTCCAAAATTACAGTAAGGCTCCTGACAAGAGATGAAAACAGAAAGATTGACAGTAAATTCTGGGAAAAACGTGTAAGAGACGCCTGGGAATACAGAAAAAAGGTGACGGAAACCGGAAGCTGCCGTCTGATATTCGGAGAGGCGGATTTTTTTCCGGGACTGGTCGTAGATAAATTTTCAGACGTGCTGGTAGTACAGTCTCTGGCATTGGGTATCGACCGATGGAAAGAAGAGATCCTGGAGCTTCTGAAAAAAGTTCTGGAAGAAGACGGAATAGAGATCAGAGGCGTTTATGAGAGAAGCGACGTGAAGGTACGGCGCCAGGAGGGAATGGAGTTATATAAAGGTTTCCTCGGACCGGAGTTTCCTACGCTGGTGGAAATCACAGAAAACGGAGTAAAATATCAGGTGGATGTAAAAGACGGTCAGAAAACAGGATTTTTCCTGGATCAGAAATACAATCGCCTGGCAATACAGAAATTATGCAGGGACGCAAGGGTTCTGGACTGTTTTACCCATACAGGCTCTTTTGCCCTGAACGCAGGCTTTGCCGGCGCCAGGGAAGTCATAGGGGTGGACGCGTCCCAGCTTGCCGTGGATCAGGCGTCTGCCAACGCCCGCCTGAACCATCTGGAAGACAGGGTACGGTTTATCTGCGAAGATGTTTTTGAACTTCTGCCAAGACTGGAGGAGGAAGAGGAACAGTACGATGTGGTCATCCTTGATCCTCCGGCGTTTACCAAATCCAGAAGTTCCGTGAAAAATGCGGTCAAAGGATACCGGGAGATCAATCTGAGAGCTATGAAGCTGGTGAAAGACGGCGGATTTCTGGCTACCTGCTCCTGTTCGCATTTTATGACGTACGAGCTGTTTACAAAGACGATCGCTCAGGCAGCCCGCAGCGCCCATAGGCGTCTCAGACAGGTGGAATACAGAACGCAGGCTCCGGATCATCCGATCCTCTGGGCGGCGGACGAGTCCTATTATCTCAAATTTTACATTTTTCAGGTAACTGTTGACAGATAAAGCCGGATGAAAGGGCGTCGGCTCAGAAGAGAAGATGGAAAAATCAGAACATCCAAAGGATTTAAACGAACAGGAGATGGAAATGATATGAAAGATAAGTTTTTTAAGTTTATGGAAGGAAGATACGGAGTAGACTCTTACTCGCGGTTCACTTTGGGACTGGCTCTTGTCTGTATCATAATATCCATATTTTTTCCGGGGAGAAGCGTGATCGGCGCTGTTTTAAACACTGTCGGTCTTGTTGCGATCATTTACACATATTTCAGGATACTGTCCAGGAATATTCAGAAGCGGTATGCAGAAAATCAGAAGTATCTTGCTATGACGGCAAAGCTGAGACAGCGTTTTAACCGGGAAAAGAATCTGATGAAACAGAGAAAGACACATCATATTTATTCCTGCCCGAACTGTGGCCAGAAGATCAGAATTCCCCGGGGAAAAGGACGCATCGAAATCGACTGTCCCAAGTGCCACACAAAATTTATCAAGAACAGCTAACTGAAAGAACGGACACAGAAAGAACAGCATACAGCAGGAGGTATTATGTTTGGGTATGTGGTAATGAATAAGCCGGAAATAAAATTTAAAGACTTTGACATGTATCGTTCCTTTTACTGCGGTCTGTGCAGAGAGCTGAGAGAGCGGTACGGGATATCAGGACAGATCACCCTGACCTATGATATGACCTTTGTCATTCTTCTTTTAAGCGGATTATACGAACCGCCCACAAAGAAAGGAACCACCAGATGCATCATCCATCCGGTCCAAAGCCAGACAGTGAGAAAAAATATCATCACGGAATATGCCGCGGATATGAATGTTTTTCTGACATATTATAAATGTGTGGACGACTGGAAAGACGATAAGAATCTGGCGAAGCTTGCCCTGGGAAGACTGCTGAAAAATAAAGACAGGAAAGCGGAGGCTTTGTACAGAAAAAAGACAAAAGCCATTATACATGATCTGAATGAATTGTCGGCGATGGAAAAAGCCGGCGAGAAGGATCTGGATAAAATGGCAGGCTGCTTTGGCAGGATCATGGAAGAAATATTCGCCTATAAAGAAGACCCATGGGAGGGAGCTCTGCGGCGGATGGGATTCTACATGGGAAAATTCATCTACATTATGGACGCTTTTGAAGATGTGGAAGAGGATGTGGAAAAGGGAAATTACAATCCTTTTTCAGAAGAGTATATAATGGAAGGGTTCCAGGAGCGGGTGAGACAGATCCTGATCATGATGATGGCGGAAGCCTGCCGGGAATTTGAAAAACTTCCTATTATAAAATATGCGGATATTCTGAGAAATATTTTATATTCGGGAGTATGGTGCCGGTTTGAAACGGTATCGGGGAAGCGGAAGGAAAAACGGGAGAAATAACATGTTTGATCCATATAGTGTTCTGGGTGTATCCAGAGATGCATCTGACGAAGAAATTAAGAAGGCATACCGGAGACTGAGCCGAAAGTATCATCCGGATGCAAATATTAATAATCCGAATAAAGCGCAGGCGGAGGAAAAGTTCAAAGAGGTTCAGCAGGCATACGACCAGATTATGAAAGAACGGGAATACGGATCCTCTTCCTATGGCGGCTATAACGGCGGAGGCTTTGGCGGATTCGGAGGACAGAGCGCCGCCGGATACCAGGATGAGGAATCGATCCGGAGACAGGCGGCTTCTAATTATATACAAAGCGGGCACTACCAGGAAGCCATGAACGTACTTTCCTCGCTGAAACAGAGAAACGGACAGTGGTACTATCTTTCTTCCATTGCCAATATGGGACTGGGAAACAATATGAACGCATTGAGCGACATACGGGAAGCGGTACGGCTGGAACCGGATAATATGCAGTACAGAATGATGCTTCAGAGAATGGAAAGCGGCGGCACGTGGTATCAGGAACAGCAGAATCCATTTGGCGGAATGCCGGCGGACGGAGATAATTTCTGTATGAAACTCTGTCTGGCGAATATGGCGTGCAGCATCTGCTGTCCGGGAAGCGGCATACTCTGCTGCTGACAGAAAAGGGAAAAGAAAAATTCACTATAAGCAACGAGGAGGAAATAAAAATGAGTATTAGAATTGGCGTGATGGGATACGGAAATCTTGGAAGAGGCGTGGAATGTGCCATTAAACACAATCCTGATATGGAGCTTGTGGCAGTTTTTACACGAAGAGACCCGAAAACAGTAAAAATCCTTACGGAAACGGCAAAAGTTTATCACGCGGATGAAGCGGAAAAAATGAAAGACGAGATCGACGTAATGATCCTCTGCGGAGGAAGCGCTACAGACCTTCCAAAACAGACTCCTGAATATGCGCAGTGGTTTAACGTGGTAGACAGCTTTGACACTCACGCAAAGATTCCGGAACATTTTGCGGAGGTGGATAAAGCCGCTTCCGAAAGTGATCATGTGGGAATCATCTCCGTAGGCTGGGATCCGGGAATGTTCTCGCTGAACAGAATGTACGCAAACGCGATCCTTACCAATGGAAAAGATTATACTTTCTGGGGAAAAGGCGTAAGCCAGGGACACTCAGATGCGATCCGGAGAATTGACGGCGTAAAAGACGGCAAACAGTACACCATTCCTGTGGAGGCTGCTCTGGAAGCAGTGAGAAACGGAGAGAATCCGGAACTGACTACAAGACAGAAACACACCAGGGAATGTTTTGTTGTGGCAGAAGAAGGCGCGGATCTTGCCCGCATCGAACGGGAGATCAAGACAATGCCCAATTATTTTGACGAGTATGACACTACGGTACATTTTATCTCCGAGGAAGAGCTGAAGAGAGATCACAGCGGAATTCCTCACGGCGGTTTTGTGATCCGTTCCGGCAAGACAGGATGGAATGATGAGAACAGCCATGTGATCGAATACAGCCTGAAGCTGGATTCCAATCCGGAATTTACTTCTTCCGTCATTGTTGCCTACGCAAGAGCGGCATACAGAATGAGCAAGGAAGGACAGAAGGGATGCAAGACGGTTTTCGATGTTCCTTCGGCATATCTGAGCGCTCTGGACGGAGCTGAGCTCAGGAAACATCTTCTTTAAAAAATTTTGCAAGTAAAAGGGCGAAGAGAAATCTTCGCTCTTTTTACATTTGTTATAAAAATATTGACGGGTAGAAAAACATGAGATATAATACCTACATACTCTTGTAACAAGATTGTAAAGAATTATAAGAGAAAAGTAATAAAATGGGGCAGGAAGAGGAAAGAGATATGAAGAAGGTAAGGAAAAGCTGGAAATTCTGGGGGATTTTGCTGGGGCTTTTAATTTTTGCCGCCGGGTTCACCGTTCAGGCGACTACTGTGGAAACAAAAGCGGCTACAACGGGATTCCGGACGATCAGAGGCAAGACTTACTACTATGAAAATGGGAAAAGGGTAAAAGGCTGGCTGACACTTGGAGGGAAAAAGTATTACCTGAATGCAAGAACAGGGGTTTTGTACAAGGGATGGTATAAGCTCTCCAATGGAAAACGCCGCTACTTTGATCCGAAAACAGGCGCTATGAAGACGGGACTTCAGAAGATCGGAAGCTACCGTTATTATTTTGACGGAAAAACAGGATGGGCTCAGAGCGGCTTTTTGCGGGCGGCAAACGGAAATACCCGCTATTTCCGGGGAGGAACCTATCGTATGGCCACCGGGTGGATGAGGAATTCCAAGAACCAGCGATGGTATTTCCATCCAAGGACCGGAGTGATGTACAAAGGACTGAAGAAGATCAGCGGATACTCTTACTATTTTGATGGAAACACCGGCGTGGCCAAAAGCGGTTTTCTGACGGCAACAAACGGAAATACCCGCTATTTCCGGGGAGGAACCTACCGAATGGCTACGGGATGGATCACTTCCAGAGATAAAAAAACAAGAAGATATTTCACAAGCGCAGGTGTGATGATGAAGGGCCTGCGGACAATCCGGGGAAAAACATACTACTTTGATCCCAGCACAGGCGTTGCGGCAAGAGGATGGGTTTCTGACAGCGGCGGAAAGAGATATTTTAATCCAAGCACTGCCGTTATGGTAACAGGAACGAAGACCATTGATGGAGAGAGATACAAATTCGGATCAGACGGATATCTGATCGTGTCCAATTCTTCAGAGGGAACTTCGGTAGATATGGATGCGGCGATCCGGCCGAATCAGCCTGGATCAGAGAAAACAGTGAAGAACTTCCTGCTGGCTGCCATGCAGCCTGTCGGACGTACTCTTTATGTATGGGGCGGCGGGCACAACAGCGACGCCACAAGAAAAGGGGTAAGTCCGGTATGGGCGTCCTGGTACAACAGCCACAACCGCAGCTACGATTACGATGACTACCGCTATTACAGCGACAAAGGTCTTGATTGCTCCGGATATGTAGGCTGGGCCACCTATCAGGTAATGAACAGCTACGCCACAGTAGTGTCCGGAGAGATCGGAAGCTACTATAAGGGAAAAGGATGGGGAACCGTCTATAATCAGAACTATCTGTCAAAAACTGACTGGAAATTGTATCCTGGAGATATCGGATTTGATGACGGGCATACATGGATCGTTCTGGGACAGTGCGCGGACAAGAGCGCGGTAGTCCTGCACTCCACGCCTCAGGCGGGAGTGCAGATCTCCGGAACCACAACTCCAACAGGAAGCTATGACAGTCAGGCTGTAGCTCTGGCAAAACAGTATATGTCAAAGTTCAAGGGATATACAAAATATAATTACAGTCCGTCCTGCGGAAATTACATCAGACGTGGAAATTATCTGCGTTGGACGGCGCTGAATAATAATTACAAAAATATGACGGCAGATCAGATCCTTGCGGATCTTTTCCGCTGAGCACAGCAGAAAGGGGAGATTTTTCCAGAAGGAGGAATCTCCTTTTTTCCCGCTAAAAAGGGATGCAGGTATGCAGTACAGGCTGCTGTCTGTTGCATAATCTTTAATAAATGTTACAAAATTTTAAAGTTTTTAAAGATTTCCTATTGCAATCCAGAAAGTCCTGTGGTAATATGTAAAAGAAGTTCAGAAAGATATTTCGCAATTGTTACATAAGTTGTTAAAATATGAGGTGAGAAACATGAAAAAAAGAATTGTATGTCTGATGTTAGCGGTAATGATGACAGCAGGACAGGCTGCAACTGTAAGCGCCTCCCGGGAGGATGAACTGAGAGAAGAACAGGCTTGGACCAGCGCGCAGCTGGATGCGACTTACGCACAGATCGATCAGTTTTATGCAGCAAAGCAGCAGCTTGAAAATGAGATCGCCGCATTAGACGCGAATCTTGTAAATGTAATGGTTTCTATCCAGACTCTGGAAGGAGACATCAGCAATAAGCAGGCTGATATCGATCAGACACAGGCTGATCTGGAAAAAGCGCAGAAAGCAAAAGATAAACAGTATGAAGCTATGAAGCAGCGTATCCAGTACCTGTATGAGAAAGGCGGAAGCGACGCTTGGTTCCAGATGATGGTGAACGCGGAAAACCTTTCCGAGCTCCTTACAAAAGCTGAGTATACTCAGAAAATGTACGAATATGACAGAGACAGTCTGGAAACATATGTAAATACGATCCAGCAGGTTACACAGCTTGGCCAGCAGTATGAGCAGGAAAAGGCAGAGCTGGAAGGCATGAAGCAGGAATATGAAGCGGAATCCGTAAACCTGCAGACCGCTATTGACGAAAGAAAAGCCACATCTGCAGACTATGACAACGAGATCGCATACGCTCAGCAGATGGCGAATGAATACGCAAATCTGATCCAGCAGCAGCAGGCTGAGATCGAACAGCTTGAAGCTGAAAGAATCGCAGCAGAGGAAGAAGCAAGACGCCAGGCAGAGGCGGAAGCCGCTGCGGCCGCTGCAGCAGCAGAGGAAGAAGCGCAGCAGGAAGAAGAAACTGTTGTATATGATGAAGAAGGCAATGAAGTAGACGCAAGCGAAGCAGCAGAGAACGGCGAGACTGTATACGACGAGGAAGGCAACGAGGTAGATGCGGAAGAAGTTGCTTCTGAAGACGATTACAGCGGATCCGAGGAAGATTATGAGTACGATGAATATGGCAATGTGATCGACTCCGGAAATACGGTAGATCCTTCTGAATATGAGTCCTCCTCAAGCTCCAGTTCCTCAGGTTCAGGTTCTTCTGTAGTTGATTACGCTACTCAGTTTGTAGGAAATCCCTATGTATGGGGCGGCACAAGCCTGACAGGCGGCGCCGACTGCTCCGGTTTCGTACAGAGTGTGTACAAAAACTTCGGCGTTGACCTTCCGAGAACATCCTATGAACAGCAGAACGCAGGTACAGAAGTTTCCTACGAAGATGCTCAGCCGGGAGATCTGATCTGCTACGGCGGACATGTTGCAATTTATATGGGCGATGGAAAGATCGTACATGCGTCCAACGCGAAGGACGGAATCAAAATCAGCGATAACGCTGCATACAGAACCATTCTTTCTGTAAGACGTCTTGTATAATTAAGAAAAGATTACATAAAGAAGCTGTCCCGCTGACGGACAGCTTCTTTTTTCGGACAAAATGTTACAAAACCTTGACTTTCTTACCATAAAGTATTAAAATGGTGCAAAAGCGCAATGGAGCCCTTGGGTTTTTTTGCGCTGCTTTTTTGTCGATAAGGAAAAGCGTCTGTCCGGCACTAAAGCTGTGAGAAAAGGACAGATGCCAAAAAGAATATTATGAGGAGGAAAAGAGAAATGAGAAAGAACAAAATGTGGAAGATGCTTACAGTTTCCGCAGTTGCAGCGGCAATGACATGCGGCATGATCGGCGCGCAGAGCGTCAGCGCAGATGAGAAAAAGACTTTGAAAGTAGCGATGGAATGCGGATATGCGCCTTATAACTGGACACAGCCGGATGATTCAAACGGAGCGGTGCCGATTTCCGGAAGTTCCGACTATGCCAACGGCTACGATGTTATGATGGCGAAGCATATTACAGAAGAACTGGGATATGATCTTGAGATCGTAAAGCTTGACTGGGATTCCCTTGTTCCGGCGGTACAGTCCGGACAGGTAGACTGCGTGATCGCAGGCCAGTCCATCACTTCTGAGCGTTCCCAGATGGTTGATTTTACAGAACCGTATTACTACGCTTCTATCATCACCCTTGTAAAAGCGGACGGAGATTATAAAGATGCGGCAAGTGTGGAAGATCTGAAAGGAGTTACCTGTACTTCCCAGCAGAATACCGTATGGTACGACACCTGCCTGCCTCAGATCCCGGATGCAGATATCCTTCCTGCCCAGGAAAGCGCTCCGGCAATGCTGGTTGCCCTGGAATCCGGCAAATGTGACGCTGTTGTAACGGATATGCCTACCGGAAAAGCTGCCTGCGTAGCTTATCCTGACCTGAAGCTTCTTGATTTCAGCGATACGGACGGCGCTTTTGAGGTTTCTGACGAAGAGATCAATATCGGTATTTCTCTGAAAAAAGGCAACGATGAGCTGAAGGAAGCTATCAACGGCGTACTTTCAGAGATGACAGAGGATGATTATTCTGAAATGATGGATGAGGCGATCGCTGTTCAGCCTCTGTCCGAGTGATAAGGAGGGGCCGGAATGCTGCCTGAGAGTTTTTGGGGGCGGATCGTTTATCTGCTCCAGCAATACGGACCATCTTTCTTAAAGGGAGCGGGAGTGAGCCTGTGGCTTGCTCTTGTAGGTACCCTGTTCGGCTGTATCATCGGATTTGTGGTAGGTATCATTCAGACGATACCTGTGGACAAAAATGATTCTCCGGTGAAACGTGTGATCATTAAAGTAATAAAATTCATCATGGCCTGCTATGTGGAATTCTTCCGCGGCACGCCCATGATGGCCCAAGCGATGTTCATTTATTTCGGAAGTTCGTATCTTTTTGAGATCAACATGTCCATGTGGTTTGCGGCGATCCTGATCGTATCCATCAATACAGGCGCGTATATGGCGGAGACTGTCAGAGGCGGAATCCTTTCTATTGACGAAGGTCAGACGGAAGGGGCGAAAGCCATCGGTATGACTCATGTTCAGACCATGGTAAACGTGATTCTTCCCCAGGCGTTAAGAAATATCATGCCGCAGATCGGAAACAACCTGATCATTAATATCAAGGACACCTGCGTGCTTTCCATTATCGGAACAGTAGAGCTGTTTTACACCACCAAGGGCGTGGCGGGAGCTCTGTACACCTATTTTGAGTCCTTTACCATCGCAATGGTGATCTATTTTGTGATGACCTTTACCTGTTCACGTCTTCTGCGTCTTCTGGAGCGCAAAATGGACGGACCGGACAACTATGATCTGGCGACTACAGATACCCTGACCTATACCAGCGGTATGTATTCTTACAAGGAAAGGAAGGTTAAGTAACCATGAGTGAAGAAATCCTGAATGTGCGGCATCTGGGAAAATCATTTGGAAATAATGAAATTCTGAAGGATATCGACTTCTCTGTGAAGCCCAAGGATGTTACCTGCATTATCGGACCTTCCGGCTCCGGAAAATCCACTCTGCTGCGATGCATGAACCTTCTGGAAACACCTTCTACAGGTGAGATCCTCTACCATGGGAAGAATATTACGGAAAAAGGAGTCAACGTGCCGGAGTACCGCTCCAAAGTGGGAATGGTATTCCAGAGCTTTAACCTTTTCAACAATATGACTGTGCTGAAAAACTGTACGGTAGGACAGGAAAAGGTTCTGAAAAAGAGTAAGGAAGAGGCGGAAAAAAACGCCATGATGTATCTGGAAAAGGTAGGGATGGCGCCTTATATCAACGCTAAGCCCAAACAGCTTTCCGGAGGACAGAAGCAGCGTGTGGCTATTGCCAGAGCCCTTGCCATGGAACCGGAAATGATCCTTTTCGACGAGCCTACTTCCGCGCTGGATCCCCAGATGGTAGGAGAGGTTCTTGAGGTTATGCGGGCGCTGGCGAAGGACGGTCTGACTATGATCATTGTTACCCATGAGATGGCTTTCGCCAGAGATGTGGCAAAGCACGTGATCTTTATGGGAAACGGTGTGATCGTGGAAGAAGGAACCTCCAAAGATATTTTTGAAAATCCCCAGAAGGAACTGACAAAAGAATTTTTAAGCAGGTTCCGGAATTCCTGAATAGGAGAAAATGCCGGCAACAGTCTGTAAGGAGCTTTAGGCTTTGCAGAATACAGGAAAATATAGAAGAGACAGTCTGTCAGGACAAAGAGTTCTGCAGGCTGTCTTTTTCTTTTTCCGGGAAATATTTTCTGTGGCTGAAAATCTGTTTTTCAAAATGATATTTTTGTTCTGTGAATCTTACGGTTCGTTAAAAGTGGATTAAAATTGTAAATTTGTCAGATTTTACCAGAAATAGAAAAATAATGATAATAAAATCTGGACATATTGGACAGAATCATTTATGATATAGATAGTTAATTTTTTGAATAATACAAAAATAATCTTTTATAGAAAAATATTTATTGACAAAAAAAGAAAGGGGAATAAAGTGTGGCAAAAGAAACGATGGAGGCTATCCGCCGCGCGGAAGAAAAGGCTGATGAGACAGTCCGGGAAGCCAGAAAAGAGGCGGAGCGGATCATAGAAGCCGCAAAAACAGAAGGGGACACCCGGCGCAGAGCAGCGGAGAAATGGACTGTTGAACTGCTGGAGAAGACTAAGGGGGAAGCAGCGGACGCCGCAGAGAAAGAGGCGGCAGAAACGGCGGAAGAAAGTGTGCGTATGAAAGCAGATATCAGAGAAACAGCAGAGAAAAAAAGGGATGAGGCGGTAAAAATGGTGATCAGTGAACTGAACTGATCTGCCGGAAAAGCTCAGCAAAGAAGGTGATGATTTTATGGCAGTACTGCAGACGCAGAAAATCCATATCTGCGCCCTGAAGAAAAATCGCAAGCAGATACTGGAAGAACTGCAGAGAACAGGCAGTGTCCAGATCGAGTCCGGAGGACAGGAGGACGGAACCTTCCGCCATATGGATACGGCGTCCGCCTGCAGCGCTTTTGAAAAAAGGGCTCAGAACGCGGAAGCGGCGCTGAAGGTATTGGAAACTTACGCCCCTGAGAAGAAAAGTCCTCTTGCGCTTCTGGAAGGGAAAAAGATCATTTCCCGTGGAGAGTATGAGAACGAGGTTCTGGAACGGGAACAGGTACTGAAGGATATCAGCGGGATACTCTCCTTCCAGAAGGATATCGGAGAGGCAAAAGCCGCCAGGATCCGGGCGGAATCTGCCATGGAAAGTCTTGCTCCGTGGATGAGCCTGGACATTCCCATGAACAGCAAGGGTACAAAAAAGACGGCTGTTTTTATCGGAAGCCTTCCGGGAAGGTGGACAGTGGAACAACTGATGCCGGCTCTGGCGGAAGCCAGACCGGATCTGGATGTCTGCAGTCTGGAGATTCTGGGAGCGGACAGGGATCAGACCTGTCTTTTCGCGGTAACGTCCAGAGACAAGGCGGATATTCTGGAAGACGCGCTGAGGGTAAACGGTTTTGTACGGCCTCCGATAAACTGCGGCACAGTTCCGGGAGAATACGCAAAGACGCTGGAACAGCAGAAGGAAGATGCTGTTCAGGCGGAGCAGGAGGCTGTGGAAAAGATTCGCTCTCTGGCTGGAAAAAGAGAAAAAATAAGGTTTGCAGCCGATTATTACCGGATGCGAACAGAAAAATACAGGGTTCTGGGAAATCTTCTGCAGTCCGGACATGTGTTTTTTATTGAAGGCTTCGTACCTGTAGACCAGGGAGAAAAAATCAGGGAAAAACTGGAAAGCAGGTATCCCTGCCAGGTGGAGCTGGAAAAAGTTCCTGAAAATGAAGAAGCTCCTGTACTTCTTAGGAATAACAGCTTCGCGGAGCCTACGGAAAGCGTGGTGGAGGCATTTGGGCTTCCGAAGAAGGGGGAGATCGATCCTACCGCGATCATGGCCTTTTTCTATTATTTTCTGTTCGGGCTGATGCTTTCCGACGCCGGGTACGGGATCCTGATGGTGATCGTGTGCGCCGTTGCCGTTAAAAAATTTCCCAATATGGACGGCGGATTAAGGAAAATGCTCCGGATGTTTTTCTACTGCGGCATCTCCACTATTTTCTGGGGCGTTATGTTCGGAGGGTATTTCGGCGACGTGATCCCGGTGGTGGCAAGCACCTTCTTCCATAAAGAGGTTGTTGTGCCGGCCTTATGGTTCGCTCCCCTGGACGATCCAATGAAGCTTCTGATGTTCAGCTTCCTGTTCGGTATCATACATCTTTTTGTGGGACTTGGGGCGAAAGGGTACATGCTTGCGAGAGATCATGACTGGATGGGCTTTTTCAGCGGCGTAGCCTGCTGGTACGCCCTTCTTATAGGGCTGATCCTTCTTTTGCTGCCAAGCGATATGTTTGCTTCCATGGCGGGAGTGACCATTGTCCTTCCTGCATGGACGGGTATGCTGGCAAAATGGATGTCCATTGTTTCCGCTGTATGCATTGTGCTTTTTTCAGAAACAGGAACAAAGAATATCGCCGCAAGGCTGGCTCTTGGAGCTTACGACCTGTACGGGGTGTCCGGCTGGCTTTCCGACGTGCTGTCTTATTCCAGGCTTCTTGCTCTGGGACTTGCCACAGGAGTTATCGGAACGGTGATCAATACAATGGGAAGTATGCTGGGAGGAAGCGTCATAGGATTTATCCTTTTCTGGGTGATCTTTGTGGTGGGACACCTTCTGAATATGGCGATCAATCTTCTGGGCGCGTACGTGCATACCAACAGACTCCAGTTCGTGGAGTTTTTCGGAAAATTTTATGAGGGCGGAGGAAGGCCTTTCCGGCCGTTTTCCGCAGCTTCAAATAAATATTTTAAATTCAAGGAGGAAGAATAGGATGGATAACGTGGGATTAATTTTGGCATTGGCAGGAGCAGTCAGCGCAGCGCTTTTTGCGGGCATCGGTTCAGCTTACGGCGTAGGTCTTGCAGGCCGTGCGGGAGCGGGAGCTATTACAGAAAACCCTGATCTTTTCAGCAAGGTGCTGATCCTTCAGCTCCTTCCCGGCACACAGGGGATCTACGGCCTTCTGGTGGCTTTTGTCACACTGAGCCAGATCGGTCTTCTGGGAGGAGGCGCTTCTGAGATCACGCCGGGACAGGGCCTGATGTATCTGCTTGCCTGCCTTCCCATCGCAGTGGTAGGTCTGATCTCCGCGATTTATCAGGGGCAGACATCTGTGGCGGCTATCGGAGTTGTGACAAAGAAACCGGATCAGTTCGGTAAAGCCATGCTGTTCCCGGCAATGGTAGAGACGTATGCGATTCTGGCTCTTCTGATTTCTATTCTGTCCGTATTTTCTTTATAAGCAGATGAAGGCCGCGCCAAAAGGCGCAGAAAGGAAGGCAGGAGGTTCAGAATGAGCGGATTGGAAAAAATAATCAGTCAGATTGAAGAAGAAGCCGGCCATTCTGCAGAAGAGATCATCCGGGAAGCCAGAGAACAGGCAGAAGCTATTCTCGGCGCAGCAGATGAGGAGTGCGAAAAAATAAAGGCACAGGCGCAGCAGAAGGCAGAAACCCGCAGGGAAGACATTCTGAGGAAAAGCCGCTCAGCCGCGGTTATGCAGCAGAAACGAGAGCTTCTTTCGGAAAAACAGAGACTGATCGGTGAAATCATAGAAGAAGCAAGAGCAAGCCTCTACGGGCTGGACGGAAAGAGCTATTTTCTTTTAATAGCCCAGATGCTTAAAAAGCATGTGCAGCCGGGAAAGGGGACGATCTGTTTTAACCGGAAGGACCTTGACAGGCTTCCGGAAGGGTTTGAAAAGACCATACAGGAAACAGCCGCGGCAAAAGGCGGAGAACTGACGGTAAGCAGGACGCCTGCCGCTATTGACGGAGGATTTATTCTGGTATACGGAGGAATAGAAGAAAACTGTTCCTTTGCCTCGGTTTTCGCTGACAGCAGAGAAAAACTCCAGGATCAGATCCATGCCCTGCTCTTTGGACCAAGGTCCCGGTAAGGAGGATTTTTATGGGGAAAGACTATACTTATGCGGTGGCCCGGATCCGGGGGAGAGAGCTGGCTCTGTTCGGAGGGCCGGTAATGGAGCAGCTCCTGGCATGCAAAACATGCGAAGAGGCGCTTCGGTTTCTGGCGGACAAAGGCTGGGGAAATCCGGACAAAGCTTTGACGGCAGAAAATCTTCTGGAAGAGGAAACAAAAAAGACCTGGGATCTGATCAGTGAAATGGTGAAGGATATGTCTGTGTTCGATGTGTTCCGCATCGCGGACGACTACCATAATCTCAAGGCGGCTTTAAAGCTTGTCTACGTCCGGTCAGGGATCAGCAGAAACCGTGTATTTGTCACAGGAGGACGGATCCCCCCGGAGATCATAGAAAAAGCCGCCCGGGAGAGAGATTTCAGCAGTCTTCCCGAGGATATGCAAAAAGCGGCGGAGGAGGCCCAGGGGACGCTTCTCCATACAGGAGACGGGCAGCTGTGCGACATCATATTGGACAGAGCGTCTCTGGAAGCTGTGTACCGGGCAGGGATGGAATCTCAGGAGGAAGTGCTGAAAAGATACGCGCAGCTCACTGTAGCCGCTGCGGACATACGGATTGCTGTACGGTGCGGAAAGGTAGGGAAATCTCTTGATTTTATCGAAAGAGCGCTGGCGCCTTGTCCTGGTCTTGATACGGAAGCTCTGGCTCACGGGGCGCTGAGCGGAACAGAGGGCGTGGCGTCCTGCCTGGAGGGAACGGAATATGCACAGGCCGCGGAAGCGCTGCGAAAATCTCCGGCGGCTTTTGAGAAATGGTGCGACGATCTGATCATAGAAGAGATCAGACCCCAGAAATATAATCCTTTTACCCTGGGACCGCTGGCCGCCTATATTCTGGCCCGCCGCAACGAGATCAAATGTGTGCGCATGATACTCACCGGCAGACAGAATGAGCTGCCGGACAATGTAATACGAGAAAGGCTGAGAGAAATGTATGTATAAGATAGCAGTGATGGGTGATTACGACAGTATTTACGGTTTTGCCGCACTGGGACTTTCTGTGTTTCCGGCCGAGGATGAAGAAAGCTGCAGGACGACGCTGAACAGACTGGTACAGAGCGGCTATGGAGTGATCTATATTACAGAGTCGAAAGCCGCCCTGGTGGAGGAGGAGATCAGCCGGTACCGTGAACAGAGGCTTCCGGCCATTATCCTTATTCCCGGCATTTCCGGAAATACAGGAGCCGGGATTGCCCAGGTGAAAAAATCCGTGGAGCAGGCAGTTGGCTCTGATATTATTTTTACAGAATAGAAAGACAGGTAGGTGATGGTGAAAATGAGCACAGGCATCATAAAAAAAGTAGCGGGGCCCCTGGTCATTGCGGAAGGTATGCGGGACGCCAATATGTTTGACGTGGTCCGTGTTTCAAAACAGCGTCTGATCGGCGAGATCATTGAAATGCATGGGGATCAGGCTTCCGTTCAGGTATATGAGGAGACTGCCGGCCTGGGGCCGGGAGAACCGGTGGAGTCTACAGGAGCTCCTTTAAGCGTGGAGCTGGGTCCGGGGCTTATCAAAAGTATATACGACGGGATCCAGCGGCCTCTTGACGATATTCTGAAAGTGTCGGGAGGGAATCTTCTGAAGCGCGGAGTGGAAGTCCCTGCTTTGAAAAGAGATCTGGTCTGGCATTTTGTTCCCACAGTGTCTCCCGGCGAGGAAGTGGAAGCGGGAGATGTGATCGGAACGGTACAGGAAACGCCGATCGTGGTCCACAGGATCATGGTTCCCTATGGGCTGAAGGGAAAGATAAAATCCATAAAAGAGGGAGATTTTACTGTAGAACAGACCGTAGCTGTGATCGAATGCGCGGAAGGGGAAAAAGAAATGACCCTGATGCAGAAATGGCCTGTGCGGACCGGACGTCCGTATAAAGAAAAGCTTCCCCCTGACAAGCCCCTTGTTACCGGACAGCGTGTGATCGACGCCATGTTCCCTATCGCCCGTGGAGGCGTGGCGGCGGTTCCGGGGCCTTTCGGTTCCGGAAAGACCGTGATCCAGCATCAGCTTGCGAAATGGGCGGAGGCCGATATCGTGGTCTATATCGGCTGCGGAGAACGTGGAAATGAAATGACAGACGTTCTGAACGAATTTCCGGAGCTTAAAGACCCGTCCACCGGCTATTCGCTGATGGAGAGGACGGTGCTGATCGCCAATACTTCCGATATGCCTGTGGCTGCCCGCGAAGCTTCCATATATACAGGAATCACTATTGCGGAGTATTTCCGCGACATGGGATATTCCGTGGCTTTGATGGCGGACTCTACTTCCCGGTGGGCGGAGGCTCTCCGCGAGATGTCCGGCCGTCTGCAGGAAATGCCCGGCGAGGAAGGATATCCGGCTTATCTGGGAAGCCGCCTCGCTCAGTTTTACGAGAGGGCAGGCTGTGTGATCTCTCTTGGAAAAGAGGGAAGGGAAGGCGCTCTTTCCGTTATCGGAGCAGTATCGCCTCCCGGCGGAGATATTTCCGAACCGGTATCCCAGGCTACGCTGCGGATTGTAAAGGTATTCTGGGGACTGGACTCCAATCTGGCCTATAAACGTCATTTCCCGGCTATCAACTGGCTTACCAGCTATTCTCTATATACGGACAACCTGGAAAAATGGTTCAATGCAAATGTCCATGAAGACTGGATGGACTGCCGGAACCGGCTGATGCGGCTTCTTCAGGAGGAGGCGGAACTGCAGGAGATCGTTCAGCTTGTAGGTATGGACGCTCTTTCCGCTCCTGACAGACTGAAGCTGGAAGCGGCCCGCTCCATACGTGAAGACTTTCTTCATCAGAACTCTTTCCATGAGACAGATACTTATACGCCTCTGGAAAAGCAGTATCTGATGATGAAGCTTGTAACCGCCTACTATGATCAGTGCGCGGATGCTCTGGAAAAAGGAGTGGGGATCGAGGATCTGGTCAGCCTTGCTGTGAGAGAACAGATCGGACGTTATAAATATACAGAAACAGATAAGATCCATGAAGTTTATGAACAGATCATAAAAGAACTTGCCGCAGAGCTTGCAGGTCTGGAAGCAAAGGAGGGAAGATAAGATGTCCAGGGAATACAGAACGATCCAGGAGGTTGCCGGCCCTCTGATGCTTGTAAAAGGAGTGGAAAATGTTACCTATGACGAGCTGGGGGAAATAGAGCTTGCAAACGGAGAGACAAGACGGTGCCAGGTTCTGGAGATCAACGGCGATACCGCCATGGTACAGCTTTTCGAGAGCTCCACAGGCATTAACCTGTCAAACAGTAAGGTGCGCTTCCTGGGAAGAGGCATGGAACTGGGAGTTTCCGAGGATATGCTGGGCCGTGTATTCGACGGTCTGGGACGTCCGGTGGACGGCGGACCGGAGATTCTTCCTGACGCAAGAATGGATATCAACGGACTTCCCATGAATCCGGCCGCGAGAAATTATCCGCAGGAATTTATCCAGACAGGAATTTCAGCCATCGACGGTCTGAATACACTGGTAAGAGGACAGAAGCTTCCTATTTTTTCCGCCAGCGGACTTCCCCATGCCCAGCTTGCGGCGCAGATCGCCCGGCAGGCAAAAGTAAGGGGCACTTCAGAGCCTTTTGCGGTTGTATTCGCGGCTATGGGAATCACTTTTGAGGAATCCAATTATTTTGTGCAGAGCTTTAAGGATACGGGAGCTATCGACAGGACGGTAATGTTTGTGAACCTTGCCAATGATCCGGCGGTAGAACGTATCGCAACGCCGAGAATGGCGCTGACGGCGGCGGAGTACCTTGCCTTTGAAAAGGATATGCATGTGCTTGTCATCCTGACGGATATCACAAACTATGCGGACGCTCTCCGCGAGGTGTCGGCGGCCCGCAAAGAGGTTCCGGGACGAAGAGGCTATCCTGGATATATGTATACAAACCTTGCGTCTATTTATGAAAGAGCCGGACGGCAGAAGGGAAAGAAAGGGTCTATTACCATGATCCCGATCCTTACCATGCCCGAGGATGACAAAACGCATCCGATCCCCGACCTGACAGGATATATTACAGAAGGGCAGATCATCTTAAGCCGTGATCTTTACCGGAAAGGGATCATGCCGCCTATCGATGTGCTTCCCAGTCTGTCCCGTCTTAAAGATAAGGGAATCGGAGAGGGAAAGACGAGAGCGGATCACTCCAACACGATGAACCAGCTTTTTGCCGCTTACGCAAGAGGCAAAGAGGCGAAAGAGCTGATGGTAGTTCTCGGTGAGGCGGCTTTGACGGAGATGGATAAGCTGTATGCGAAATTTGCCGACGCTTTTGAACAGGAATATGTGTCCCAGGGCTACGATACGGACCGTGATATTGAAGAGACGCTGGATATCGGCTGGAAGCTTCTTTCCATTCTGCCAAGATCAGAGCTGAAACGTATTGACAATAAATTCCTGGATCAGTACTACGGAAAATAAGGGAGGGGTGAAAGCATGGCATCGACACAGGTGAACCCTACCCGTATGGAGCTTACGCGGCAGAAAAAGAAACTGGCCACAGCTACCAGAGGACATAAGCTTCTGAAAGATAAAAGAGACGAGCTGATGCGCCAGTTCCTGGAACTGGTGAGGGAAAATAAAGCCCTCCGGGAAAAAGTGGAAAAGGGACTGGAGGCAGTGAATAAAAATTTTGTCCTGGCAAGAGCCGCTTCCTCGGACCAGGTATTGAATACAGCTCTCCTTGCTCCAAAGCAGGAAGTGTATCTGGACGCGGATACAAAGAACGTGATGAGCGTGGAGATCCCGGTGTTTACCGTCAGCACCAGAAGCGCGGACGAGGGAGATATTTACTCCTATGGCTTCGCCTTTACCTCCGGGGATCTGGACGACGCGGTAAAATCCCTTCAGGAACTTCTTCCGGATATGCTCCGTCTGGCTGAGGTGGAAAAATCCTGCCAGCTTATGGCTGCGGAGATCGAAAAGACAAGACGGCGGGTAAACGCGCTGGAGTATGTGATGATCCCGGATGCCCAGGAAAAGATCCGCTACATTACCATGAAACTGGACGAGAACGAACGCAGCACCCAGATCCGTCTGATGAAAGTAAAGGATATGATGCTGGAGGAGGCCCGTCAGGAAAGGCTGAAAGAGGACTATGGGGAAGCCTGCGGAAACTGACCGCTCCTCCCCGAACGGTTTTGAGAACAGTGAGGAAAAAAGAGATTTGGCGTTAAGTCATAGTGCCAGATCTCTTTTTTCGATCCCATGTTCTTTCAGTTGAAATTCTGAAAGAAAGGGCACTATAATAAAAGCATATAGAACAGGAAAGGGGTAAAAAATGATCGTTACAGTCACTATGAATCCGGCTATTGACAAGACCGTAGAAATAGACTCTCTGATCCAGGGAGGTCTGAACCGGATCAAAAAGGTGGAATATGACGCCGGAGGAAAGGGTATCAATGTATCCAAGACGATCCGGGAACTGGGAGGAAAAAGCATTGCCGCCGGATTTCTTGGCGGAAACAATGGGAAAACCATTGCCAGTGTACTGAAAGCGAAAGGAATCGAAAGCGATTTTGTCTGGGTGGACGGCGAGACAAGGACCAACACGAAGGTTTTTGAAGAAAGCGGTACGCTGACAGAGCTTAATGAACCGGGGCCTGTGATCACAAAATCGCAGATAGGAACCCTTGTCCGGAAACTCCTGGGATATGCAGACATTGACACCTTGTTTGTGCTTTCTGGAAGTATCCCGGCAGGAGTTCCGAAGGATACATATGCTGAAATCATCCGGGCAGTACATCAGAAAGGGTCAAAAGTACTGCTGGACGCTGACGGAGAACTGTTTCGCCAGGGAGTGGATGCGGCTCCTGACATTATCAAGCCAAACAGGGTGGAACTGGAGGAATATGCGGAAATGGACTACAGGGCTTCCGAAGAAGAACTTCTGAAGATCGCGGAAAAGCTCGGGGAAAAAGGAATCGGCTCCATTGCCGTATCCATGGGAAAAAGCGGAGCTTTATTTCTTCTGAAGGACGGTGCTGTAAAATGTCCGTCCCTGTCTGTAAAAGCACATTCCACTGTAGGAGCCGGGGACGCCATGGTAGCGGGACTGGCTTATTCCTGGGATAAGAAGCTGCCTGAAGAAGAGACGATCCGTCTATGTATGGCGGTTTCCGCAGGAGCCGTTACCACCATAGGGACGAAACCGCCGGAAAAAGCACTGGTGGAAAGCCTGAAAGAACAGGTGATCCTTGAGAGGCTGAATGAGAAATATAACAATGTTGTTCCGATGAAAAGCCGGAAGGCGGATGAAAAAACGAAACAGAGATAAAGCCAGGTCCTGAGCCGGTCAGAGCAGGCGGAATACCTGCTCTGCAGCCGCGGCCATATTGCTCTGAGCGCTTTGGGGATCCATAGCTTCCTGAAGAGTAGCAGCGCCCCGGACAATAGGAAAGAACGCATCGATGCCCTCCTGATTGCATACGGCGGCTTCTTTGGAAACGCTTCCTGCAAAAGCAATGGTACGGACATGGTATTTCTTTGCCAGTCTGGCAACGCCAATGGGCGCTTTTCCCATGGCGGTCTGACGGTCCAGCCGTCCCTCCCCGGTAACGGCATAGTCGGCGTCTTTCAGTTCGTCCGCCAGACGGACAGTGTCAAGAACAAGCTGTACCCCGGGAACAAGTTCTCCGCCAAGGTAGCCTAAAAAGGCAAAGCCAAGACCGCCTGCGGCTCCGGTTCCGGGAACTTCAGAAAGGTCTGATCCAATGGTCTTGGCGGTAACCTTGGCGAAATTTTTCATCCCTGCGTCAATTACAGGAAGCAGATCTTCTGTGATCCCCTTCTGGGGACCGTAGACATAAGTGGCTCCCAGAGGCCCGCAGAGAGGATTGGCAACGTCGCAGGCGATTTTAAAGCTGCACTGAGAAAGCAGTTCCATTTTGTCGGAAAGGATCGCGGAAGCGATTCCGGCCAGGGCCTGAGCACCTTCTCCCGTATCCTGCCCCTCTTTGCCGGGAAAACGAAAACCGAGAGACTTCAGCATTCCGATCCCGCCATCGTTGGTGGCGCTGCCTCCGATACCGATGAGAAAATGCCGGATGCCGCGGCGGAGAGCGTGACAGATCATTTCTCCAAGGCCGCGGGTTGACGCCCTTAAAGGATCGTTTCTGTGGGAAAGGGTTATGCCAGCCGCCGCTGCCGCCTCCATAATGGCTGTATTGCTTTCCTTCAGATACCCGTAATACGTTTTTACCGGGGCTCCCAGAGGACCGGTGACAGTAAGAGAGATCCGCTCTCCTCCAAGACCTTCTATTAAAGCTTCTGCAGTGCCTTCGCCGCCGTCCGCCAGCGGTCTGACCACAACGTCTGCGTCCGGACAGGCAGCCAGAATCCCTTTTCTTGCAGCCATGCCTGCTTCCATAGAACTCATGCTTCCCTTAAAAGAGTCAACTGCAACGACTACTTTCATACTGCACCTCCCTTTGAAAATTTTCCTGCGCGGCGCTTTGCCCTGCCGGACAGATCCGGCTCCGCCATATTCCGGGCGTCCGGTTATCTCGGCTCTTTTCCCTCTGCGAATATCATCATCATCTCATTAGTCAGACTGGAAGAATTTCCCTGACCTTTGATCTCGCTGCGGTGAAACCATTTTGCCATGGAAAGCTCGCTGTGATCTACAGTGAGAGTGTCGTCTCCGTCCACGTCACAGAAAAATCCGAAAAGAAGCGTGCCGCTGAAAGACCAGGGCTGGCTTTTATAGTAGCGGATATTTTTGACCTTCAGCCCTACCTCTTCCATGACTTCACGGCGGACCGTCTCTTCAATGGTTTCGCCGATTTCCGCATATCCGGCGATAAGAGCGTAATTCTTGAAACTGCGTCCCTCGTATTTTGACATAACAAGCTTATCTCCATTGGTGATCCCGATGATCACAGCGGGAGACAGAACCGGGTATTCGTAATGGCCGCAGGAAGGGCAGTACATCTGTCTTTCCGTTTTGCTGTGCTCCATAGGAGCGCCGCAGCAGCCGCAGTACCGGCGGCTTTGATACCAGCGGTAAAGCTGATATCCGGTAATTCCCGCGAAAGCAAGATATTGGGGATGCACAAGCCTGAGAGAACGGATCTCCTGAAAGGAGCAGCCGGGGAAATCATTTTCCTCTGCGCTTCCAAGCAGATAAAAACGGTCTTTATCAATGGTAAAAAGATAAACCAGTTCTCCGGCGTGTTCCTCTTTTTCTTTCAGTTCCTGGAAACGGGGAAAACTGATCTCTCCTTCCGGCTCTTTCTGCCGGAGAAGGATTTTTCCTTCCTGATAACACAGAAGATAACTGTCCTCCGCCGGCGCTGACGGATGATATTCATTATGGTAAATATGTGGTGCGATATCCTGTATCATATGTACGCCTCGTTTCCTTATATTTTTTTATTTGTACCTTAACGCTATGTTTTGGTAATCATAGCACACTGAAAAGAAAATATCCATCCGGAATATGCAGAAATTTTATCTTTTCTTATCCATGGATTTGTGATAATTTTTAATCAGGAGGAATGGCATATGGGTACAATGAACACTTATTCAGGAAAAAAATTTGATCCGCTGGAAATGACGCCGGATAATGTTTTTCTGGAGGATATCGCTCACGCACTGAGCCTGCTGTGCCGCGGCGGAGGACATCTGAAGCATTTCTATTCTGTAGGGCAGCATTCGATAAACTGCGCAGAAGAGGCAAGAGCCAGGGGATGGTCAGAAAGGATGCAGCTCGCCTGTCTTCTCCACGATGCCAGCGAAGCATATATTTCAGATATCATACGTCCGGTGAAAATACATCTGTCCAACTATCTGGAGATAGAGGGAAAGATAATGGGGCAGATCTGGAAGCGGTTTGGACTGGCGGATTTAAGCGAAGAGGAAAACCGGAAGTGGAAACAGATCGACGACGATATACTCCTGTACGAACTGAAGGAACTGATAAAGGGAAAAACGGAAATAACCTGCAGAGAACTGTACTCATGTCCGGATATAGAAGAGAAGCCCTGGAGACAGGTGGAAACAGAATTTAAAGGGCTGGCCAAAGCCTTCCTGAAGGACATAAAGGCCCGGGATACGGCAGAAACCTGTTCCGGAGGCGAAGCATGCAAGTGATAAGGATGGTGAAAAATATATGAAAGACGAACATACATATACTGTACATTTTACAGAAAAGAATCTGTCAGTTTTCGTGGAGGAAGGAACAACACTCCTTCAGGCGGAAATAGCGGCGGGCCTGGTGCCGGACGCTCCCTGCGGCGGGCAGGGAAAATGCGGAAAATGCCGGGTGCTGCTGGATGGAAAGGAGGTTCTGGCCTGTCAGACAAAGGTGGAAAAGGACTGTACAGTGAGCCCTCTTCCAGGAGAGAAAAAGAAAGCGCAGATATTAAATGAAGGGCTTTTCAGGAAAGTCCCCTGTCGGCCGGGAAGCCTTCCGCCGGAGGTGGAGCATCCTCTCCTTGCCGCGGTGGATCTGGGCTCCACTACAGTGGTGGCCTACCTTATGGATGGAAAAAACGGAGAGCTTTTAAGTACCAGAAGCGTTCTGAATCCTCAGAGACAGTATGGGGCCGACGTAGTGATGCGCTGCAGCTATGTGCTGGAACACGGCGCAAAAGCATTAAGCGGCTGTATCCGTGAAGCCATAGACACGCTTCTTGGGGAGGCGGCCGTATCCGCAGGGCGGAAGAAAGAGGAGATCGTAAAAATTGTCATAGCCGGAAACACCTGTATGCACCATCTTTTTCTGGAACTTCCGGTAGATACTCTGGTAAAAGCTCCCTATGTGCCGAAGGTAAAAGAGGCTGTGGAAAAAAAGGCTTCCCACTGCGGTATCCATGTGTGGGAGGAAGCAAGGCTCATATGGCTTCCAAATATCGGAGGTTTTGTTGGAGCAGATACAACGGCCTGTATGCTGGCCGCGGAATTTGACAAAAGAGAAGAGCTTACTCTGATGGTGGATATCGGAACCAACGGGGAAATGGTACTGGGGGACCGCCGGGGCTATACGGTGTGTTCTACTGCTGCAGGGCCGGCCTTCGAGGGGGCGAAGATCACCTGCGGCATGAGAGGAAGCGACGGAGCGGTGGATCATGTATACCTGCAGGACGGGAAAGTAAAGTTCCATGTGATCGGAGAGAAAACGCCTGCGGGTATCTGCGGCTCCGGCCTTCTGGACGCGGTGTACTGTCTCCTTAAGACAGGATGGATACGGGAGGACGGGTATATGAAGGAACCGTGGCATTTTTCCGATAAAGTATTTCTCTGCCAGAAGGATGTAAGGGAACTTCAGCTTGCGAAGGCGGCTATCGCGGCAGGGGTACAGCTTCTCTGCAGAAAAAGGGGCTGCCGTATAGAAGACATACAGACACTGCTTCTTGCAGGAGCCTTCGGAAATTATCTGGATCCGGAAAGCGCCTGCGGGATCGGGCTTCTGCCGGAAGCTTTAAGAGAGAAGATCATTCCCGTAGGGAACGCGGCAGGCGCAGGGGCGCGTCTGGCGGTTCTTTCGGAGGAAGAATTCCGCCGCGGAGAAAAGATGGCGGAAAAGGCCGGATTTCTGGAACTGGCTTCAGAATCTGACTTTATGGATGTTTATGTAGACGAGATGAGCTATGCACAGGAGGATTGTTATGGGATTTGAGGAGATCAGAAAGCTTGCCCTGGATACGGGATTCAGTTATGTAACAAACCTTGACTGTTCCACTTTGGAGCTGCGTCAGGAAGTAAGAGATATGTGCGGAGCCAACACCTGCGGCATGTATGGAAAAAATCTGTCCTGTCCTCCTTCCTGCGGGACTTTGGAGGAATGCAGAAAGCAGGTAGAGAAATACAGCCGGGGCATTGTGGTCCAGACGGTGGGGGACGTAGAGGACAGCATGGATTTTGAAGGAATGGTGGAGGTTGAGCAAAGGCACAAGAAGCAGTTCGCCGAACTGGCGGAAAAGCTCCGCCGGGAATATCCAAAGCTTCTTCCTCTGGGAAGCGGCTGCTGTACAATCTGCAAAAAATGCGCCGGACCGGAGGGAGACTGCCGTTTTCCGGAAAAAAAGATTTCTTCTCTGGAAGCTTACGGAATCGTAGTCAGTGATCTCTGCAGCCGCAATGAGATGAAATATTATTACGGTCCGCAGAAAATTGCCTATACGTCCTGTTATCTCCTGAAATAATATATAACGATGATGCCCGGCCTTATCTGTTTTTCAGAGAATCCGGGCATTGCTTGTCTTTTAGGATCATTTCTGCTCTTCCATGTCGATGAGGCGGAAAGAGAGCAAAAGATAAAGCAGCTCGTCCGGGTCGGACAGATCCGACTGCAGAAAATGGCCGATCCGTTCCAGACGGTACAGCAGAGTGCTGCGGTGGATAAAAAGCTGCTGGGCTGTCCTGGTGGCGTTCTGGTGGTTTTCCAGATAGCAGCGGAGAGTCTGGTAGAGCTGGGACTGGCTGTTTTCCGATTCATATTTCAAATTCAGAAGCTTCTCGTGACATACCATGTATGCGGGAAGCTTTTTTGTGGTCTGTTCCAGAAGATAGGTCAGGGCAATATCGTTAAAGCGGTGGATCCATCTGTGGGGGAATTTACGGCTTCCCACCTGGAGAGAAAGAGATGCTTGTATATATTGGCGGTGAAAATTAAAATGCCCCAGCATCCGGCGGCTGTATCCTGCATTGAGAAAGCTGTCCCGGATGAAGCTGGCAAGCTTCTGTTCAATTTCAGCTTCAGAAAACTGGCAAAGATCCAGATCGATGTATATGACAATATTTCCCTTATGTTCCAGGGCGCAGGAAGCGGGGATGATATTTTCTATATAGCTGATAATGGACCGGTGGGTCAGGTTTTTATAATCTAACAGTTCGGTCTTTAAAAAAATACAGAGATAGTAATGGGAGGACATCCATCCGTAGTCCGTCAGCCGTCTGCTGACTTCCACATAGTCCGCGCTGGAATCCGTCAGGATCGTGTGGAAGATCTGATGAAGCTGATGGCGGGTATCGTGGCTGTCCACAATATTGGTGGACAGGGCATGGTTGATAATACGGGCCAGATATTCCAAAAGAAAACCGAAGGTATCGTCCAGGGGAACTTCTCCCTGAGTGATCAAAAGCCTGTAAAGCGTCCGGTCAAAACGGCGGATATTTACGCAGAGACTTGGCGCGGCAATGCCGTTGCCGGAATAGTAAAAATATCCTATCCTGTGAAAGGCGGCCTCGTAATTTGGATCCTGTTTCAGGGAAAGGATCAGATCGGCGGTTTCCTCTGTAGAGCCCAGTACAGAAGAGGGAAGATCTCCGAAGGAAGTGCCTCTGGAGGCGACGATGGTGAAATCCATGCCGATCAGGACCATGGGATTGGATATGATCGTTCCGGTCATGTCCAGAAGGCTCTGTATGGATCCGTTCATCATCCGGGATTCAAACAGCGCCTGATTCCATTCTTCGTACTTTTGAAAGATCCGTCCCGCAAACTCCAGAAGATCCAAAGGATCGGCGCCGGGGATCAGACAGATGTTCGGATACTGTTCCAGAATATAAGGATCCCGGGGCGAGGTAAGCACCGCCATGCTCCGCAGAGGATTCTTCAGAAAATCGGCGGGAATATCCGAGGCAATATAAAGAACTCCGCCGGAAAAAGTTTCTCCGGCAGTGTTGTGACAGACGGCGTATTTCAGACAGGGATCACTGGCAAACTGCCGGGAAGCCTGTACGGAATACTCCTTTTTTAAATGCCATAAGATCAATTTCGGACTCAGCAGCATAAAAGTCTCCTTTCATAAAAAACAGTGATTTTATTTTACCATTCCCTTCAGAAAACTGCAATAATTCTCTTCCTACAAATTGTAGGAAATAAAGGGGGCAAAATCACATACTTCTGTAAATGGAAAAACGAATTTCCCTGTGATACAATAGGTTCATAGCGAAAGTACGGCTTTCCTTTAATTTGTAGAATAAAGGAGGAAACAAGATGATCATTATCGGTGAAAAAATAAATGGGTCGATCCCGGCGGTAGCGGAAGCCATCGCTGCCCGGGATGCGGAATTTATTAAAAACCGTGCCAAAATCCAGGCGGAGGCAGGGGCAACCTACATCGACTGCTGCGCTTCCGTTCCGGAAGAGGTGGAAGTGGAAACCCTGAAATGGATGATCGACTGCATCCAGGAGGTGACAGCCCTTCCGATCTCCGTAGACAGCCCCAGCGCCAGAGTGCTTGCGGAAGTGATCCCTTACTGCAAGAAACCGGGACTGGTAAATTCCGTATCCGGAGAAGGGGACAAGATGGATGTGATCTTCCCGCTGATCGCGGATACAAAGTGGGAAGTGATCTGCCTTCTGTCAGACGATACAGGGATCCCAAAAAGTGCGGAGGACCGCCTGAAGGTATTCGACAAAGTAATGGAAAAAGCGCAGCAGTACGGCATCAGCCCATCCAGGATGCACATTGATCCCCTGGTAGAGATGCTCTGCACTTCAGAAGACGGGATCGCCATGAATGTGGAAGTGATCAGCACTGTCCGCAAGCGTTATCCGAATATCCATATCACGGCGGCGGTGAGCAACATTTCCTTCAACCTTCCGGTCCGCAAGATGATCAACCTGGGATTCACCGTCCTGGCCATGAACGCTGGACTGGACAGCGCGATCCTTGATCCCACCAACCGGGATATGATGGGAGTGATCTACGCCACAGAAGCGCTTCTGGGCGAGGACGAATACTGTATGGAATATATCAGCGCATACAGGGAAGGAATTTTCGGACCAAAGAAATAAGAGAACAATAATCTGAACAAATAAAGAGGAGGTAGACAAAAATGGCAGGAATTCAGGAAGTTTATGATCTGGTGGCAAAGGGGAAAGCAAAAAAGGTGGCAGCGGCAGTAACGGAAGCGCTGGAGGCAGGCTGCGATCCCACTGATATCCTGAACAAAGGAATGATCGCGGCAATGGACGAGGTAGGAGCCAAGTTCAAAAACGGAGAAATCTTTGTTCCGGAGATGCTGGTAGCGGCAAAGGCAATGAAGAACGGAGTAGAAGTGCTGAAGCCCCACCTGGCATCCGGCGTGGCAGGAGCAGCCGGAAAGGTGATCATCGGGACAGTATCCGGCGACCTTCACGATATCGGAAAGAATCTGGTTGCCATGATGCTGGAGTCCTCCGGATTTGAAGTGATCGATCTGGGCGTGGACGTACCGAAGGAAAAATTTGTGGAGGCTTATGAGGCGAACCCGGATACGAAGCTGATCTGCTGTTCCGCGCTTCTGACAACCACCATGAACGCGATGAAAGAGACCGTAGCGCTGTTGAACGGCTCTTCCTTCCGGGGAAATATCAAGGTTATGGTAGGCGGAGCTCCTATCAGCCAGGAATTTGCAGATGAGATCGGAGCGGACGCGTATACAGAAGATGCAGCATCCTGCGCACAGAGAGCGAAAGAGCTTGTTGCATAAAAGGCGGAGTAAAAGGAGGGTTTTTACATGTTAACAGCAAAACAGAATATGATCGAATGTATGAAGGGCGGAAACCCTGACAGATTTGTTAATCAGTATGAAGCGATCCAGCTTCTTTTCCATCCCTTTATGTTTGCAAGTCCTCTTCTGAAAGAGGGACAGGAAAATGTGAAGAATGCCTGGGGCGTTACCCAGAGTTTTCCCAAGGGGACTCCCGGAGCGTTTCCGGTACATACGCCTGACAAGATCGTAGTACAGGATATTGAGCATTGGAAAGACTATGTACATGCTCCGTCACTTGATTTTTCACAGGAACAGTGGGATCAGTGCAAAGCAATGTATGACGCGGTGGATACGGACAAGGCGTTTAAAGCTGCCTTTGTTGCGCCGGGTATTTTTGAGCAGACCCATTATCTCTGCGAGATCGTAAATGCGCTCACCTATTATATTGAGTATGAAGATGAGATGCATGACATGATCAAATATCTGACAGAATGGGAACTGAAGCTTGCGGAGGGAATCTGCAGCAACCTTCATCCGGATATGCTTTTCCATCACGACGACTGGGGAAGCCATGACAGCACCTTTATGAGTCCGGGAATGTTTGAAGAATTTCTTCTGGAGCCTTATAAGGAAATCTACGGCTATTATAAGAGCCACGGAGTAGAATATATCGTTCACCATTCTGACAGCTATGCGGCAACACTTGTTCCCTATATGATCGAGATGGGCATTGATGTATATCAGGGCTGCATGGAGACAAACCATGTGGACGAGCTTTTGAAGAAATACGGCGATAAGATCAGCTTCATGGGCTGCATTGAAAACGGAGATGTTGACAAAGAAGACTGGACGGACGAGAAATGCGAAGCAGAAGTGCGCAGAGTATGTGAGACATACGGAATGAAGCACTTTATCCCCTGCATCGCACAGGGCGGCCCGGGCTCCGTATATCCGGGCGTATATCAGTCTCTGACCAACGCCATTGATAAGCTGAACAAGGAAAAATTCGGCATTGAAGATCCGGATTCCGCACGTATGCCGCTGCAGATCCTGTTCTGACACGCGCTGCTGCGGAAAACTGATGTTTCTGCAGGATTCATACAGTGTTCCGCCTTTCAAAATAAACCAGAAAAGATCCGGTACATACCGCCGGATCTTTTCTGGTTTTTAAAGAAAAAGAACGTGGAATGTTGACAATCCTCCGCGTCAGTGATAAGCTTAAGAAAGTATAATTCCATATAGAACATATGAAGTGCTGGCCGGGGAAATACGGCCAGAAGAGGGAATCAGGTGAGAGTCCTGAACGATCCGGTCACTGTAACAGAGGAGCGACCTCTCAGTATCCCATTGTATGAAAGCAAATCCTGCTGCTTTGCCGTCCGCATTCGGCGCAGAGGAGGAACGGACAGTATGAGAAGGGGAGAGGAAACGAGGATTCTGAAGTCAGGAAACCTGCTTCGTATGGCGAGGTTAAACTTCCGTGTAAAGTGTAACAGCCAGCCTGGGATATCCGCAGTCCCTGTGCGCTGTCTGCTTTTTGGAAGCAGGCATTTTTTATGGAATTCGCCTGTTCATATGAATTATACCGTCAGAGGTCCCGCGGGACCGTTGATTAAATGGCAGGCGATACTACTCCGGTTATCTTTGTTCCCTCCGCAAATTGAACGAAGTTATGGTTATTCCGGAGTAGGGTCGCACTCTCAGAAAAGAAAGGTATGATATTTATGGATAAGCCATATTGGGAGGGAAAAGAATATTCCTATTTCAGTCATAAAAAGTGCGAATACTTTCCCTGTCACAAAGGAGCCGACCCGGAAGATTTTAACTGCCTGTTCTGTTATTGTCCGCTGTATGCGCTGGGAGAAAACTGCGGCGGAAATTTCCGCTATACCGAAAATGGAATCAAAGACTGTACCCATTGCCTTCTGCCTCATAAACGGAGGAATTATGGCTATATTACCGGAAAATACCGGGAGCTGGCCGAGCTGATGAAAAAGATGGGGGAACAGGAAACTGAGAAATAAAGAAAATAAAATATAAAATAAAGAAACTGCCGTATCCTCGGGAAATCCGGGAAGTACGGCAGTTTTTTTGTCACAGTAAAATACAGAAGACAGAACGGCAGCTCTTACCGTGTCTGCAGAAATACTTTCAGTCTGGGTATCTGATTGTTTAAGATCAGGGATTCGGGGAACATGGCTTCGTGTACAAATTCGGCTGCGTAAGTAAAGTCGCCTACATGTTCCGGTCCGTGGCTGTCGCTTGAGAGAACGATGGGAATTTCGTATTTCCGGCAGCAGCGAAGGATCGCCGCACTGCCGGGACGGGTATCCCCGCGGTAGCCATAGGGAGCCAGAGACGCTTCGTTGATCTCAAAGATTACGTTTTCTTCTTTGGCGCAGCGGGCCAGCGCCTCATAATCCACGGGGTACTGAGGATTGTCGCAGTGGCCGAGGATTTTTACCTGGGGGTGCTTCATGGCGTTTATATAGGCAAGGGTATTTTCCTCCCTTGTGCCGCTTTTGTAATTCTGGGAATGCATGCTGGCGATTGCGTAGTCAAGTCTGTCAAGAAGGCTGTCTTCAAGGTCAAGACGGCCGTCGGTGTCAAGAATGTTCAGTTCTGCTCCGTACAGAAGCTCAAGGCCAAAGCGCTTTCTGGGGGAGTAAGTCAGGCTGCGGAAATAGGAAGGCGTCCCGGCGGCAAGCGTGGCAGGACCGTGATCTGTAATTCCCAGAAGCCGGAGACCCCGGCGGGAAGCCGCCTTCGCCATATTGGAGATCGTGGCGCTGGTTCCGTGTCCGCTGGCGATGGAATGTGTGTGTATATCGGAAAGATACATAAAGATACCTCCTAAGATCATACGCTGTGTATTGCTACTATATGGAAAAGTATGGCAGAGAAAACAGCAGTTGTCAATAGGGCGGGGAGCATCTTGAGTTAAAAAACCACATAATACAACACGGATATGATAAAAAACAAAATAAAAACCACAATACATATAGAGGATAGGAGATAAAAAGTGTTGAATTTTGTTGACATATGGGAGGTAAAAAGATATAATAAAAATAATGAGTTCATGGCGGCGTTTTCAGAATTTTTTGACGGCTGCCGGATGGGAGGATGATTTATGGCATATAACGAGGAAATACTGCCTCATCTGCAGAGGATCATACAGGAACAGGTTCCGGGCAAACAGATTTCTTTGGCGCACATCATAGCAAATCCGGACAAAATTCTCTATAAAAAACTGGGACTGGATCCCGCCGTGGATTACTCGAAATCCGCAATCGGGATCATGACGATCACCCCTGCGGAAACGGCGATCATCATAGCGGACATAGCGATCAAATCCTCCGGCGTGGAGCTGGGATTTGTGGACCGTTTCAGCGGAAGCCTGATCATTACGGGTACTGTTTCTGAAGTGGAAGCTTCTGTTACCGCGATACTGGACTATGTAAGCGAAAAGCTGGGCTTCGCTGTCTGTCCTGTTACGAGAACCTGAGTTTTGATACTGTTATGAAAAAAATAGCCCTTATGGGCCGCAGCGAAGCGGGCAAGACCACGCTGACGCAGGCTCTGAAAGGAGAAAAGATCCATTATCACAAAACCCAGTATGTGAATAATTTCGACGTGATCATTGACACTCCCGGCGAATATGCCCAGACCAAAGGACTTGGACATGCGCTGGCGCTTTATACATATGAAGCGGATATTGTAGGGCTCCTCTGTTCGGCAACGGAGCCGTACTGCCTTTTCCCTCCCTGCTGTACCTGTATGGCAAACCGGGAGGTGATCGGCATTGTAACGAAGATCAACGATCCTGACGCTCATGTGGAGCGCTCCGCCGACTGGCTCCGGCTGGCCGGATGCAAAAAAATCTTTTATGTGGATTCCAAGAAGCAGGAAGGAATACCGGAGCTTCTGGAATATCTCCGGGAAGAAGGGGATGTTATGCCCTGGGAAAAGGGGAACGGAGAAGGAAAAACAGACCCTTTGAATTGTGAAAATAAAAAGAAAGAAAACTGAAAATAATAAGCGGTATTTTACTGTTTTTGCCTGAATGAGTGCAAAACCTGACAAGTCAGGCGGGAATTTTTGAATAATTTTGAAAAACAACAAAAACCACAACTGCAAAACAATAAAAACAACACAAAACAACAAGATTTTCTTGACATTCCTGTTTATAAGGAGTAAAATCTCCTTAGAAATAAAAAGAAACCAAAATGCTCAAGGAGGAAAATGGCATGGTAAACGAATTTGAAATCAAAAAACAGATTTGTGACATCGGAAGAAGGATCTACAACCGCAACATGGTGGCTGCAAACGACGGAAATATCTCCGTAAAACTCAACGACAATGAGTTCCTCTGCACACCTACAGGCGTTTCCAAGGGATTCATGACCCCGGAATACATCTGCAAGGTAAACGCAAAAGGCGAAGTGATCCAGGCAAATCCGGGATTCAAACCTTCATCTGAGATCAAAATGCATATGAGAGTGTATGAGAAACGTCCGGATGTAGGATCTGTAGTACATGCTCATCCTATTTATGCAACATCCTTCGCGATCGCCGGTATCCCGCTGACACAGCCGATCATGCCGGAAGCAGTCATCGCTCTTGGATGTGTTCCGATCGCTGAGTACGGCACACCTTCCACAATGGAAATTCCGGATAATCTGGAAAAATACCTTCCGTATTTCGATGCAGTCCTTCTGGAAAACCACGGAGCTCTTACCTGGTCTACAGACCTGAACGCTGCTTACATGAAGATGGAATCTGTTGAGTTCTACGCACAGCTTCTGTATCAGAGCAAACTTCTGGGCGGCCCGAAGGAATTCGATGAGAAGAACATCGAAAAACTGTATGCTATCCGCCGTAAATTCGGTATGCCTGGCAAACATCCGGCAAATATCTGCCTGAACAAAGGCAAACTGAACTGCCATAACTGCGGAGCATGTGAGGGTGAAGACTACAAACAGTTCCCGGGATATCAGTATGATTTTGTAGGCAAGAACTGCGACGGAGCAGAAAAGAAAGACAATACTGCTGACGCAGAACTTGTTGCAAACATCACAAAACAGGTTATGGCACAGCTTGGAATGAAATAATTCCCGGCGGAAACAAAATAATTTGACGGAATATAAAGGAGGACAATCTCATGCCAATAAGTGAGAGCATGGTACAGGAAATTGTACAGGAAGTTATGGCAAAAATGCAGATTGCAGACGCTCCGGCCGGAAAACATGG
>ERZ1643250.113-NODE-113-length-105934-cov-8.821957_pt1 | contig 105934 bp, 103 predicted proteins | sample MGYA00579262_ERZ1643250 | MGnify/ENA primary metagenome ERZ1643250 (study PRJEB29033, sample SAMEA4952265) | chicken gut metagenome | biome: Broiler Chicken; feature: Gastrointestinal Tract; material: Caecum | place: Ireland | collected 2018 | study: Broiler... | reverse complement strand
ACCTTACGTTTAATGAATTCGTAAGGAACGGAGTATAGCATTCCGTCGACGGATACGGTATAATCAAGAAGAACTGTCTGATCCGACCAGAGAGACGGTTCACAGGGATTGGCAGGGAGCGGCTGCATGAATTCTTTTTCCTCATGGATATAAGCATCGCGGCGGTTCCCTTCCCGCTTTTTAAAGGCATAACCATTGAGCTCTTCCAGCTTTTCAGCAACTGCCTCTTTGGCGTCGGCCAGGGAAAAGAAGGTTTCGTTCCGCAGTGCCGCCAGGATCCACGTAGACGCATAGGAGACACTGCCCTCGGCATGGCTCTTGTCCTGCGGACGGCGAACGCGGGCAGGGACGACTGCAGTGCCATAGTGGTCTGCGAGTTCTGAATAGCTGCGGTTAAGGACCGTTTCCATACGGGTGTTTTTCAGCACGCCGGTGCGGAGATTGTCCGGGATCGTCAGCCTGGGTACACCGCCGAAATACTCATAGGCATGTACATGGCAGAGCAGCCAGTTTTCAGACTTCATGTCACTGCAGAGCTCGGCATAAACATAGCAGCTGCAGGGAAGAACCCCTACAAAAAGGTATGCAGGAACAGTCTCTCCAGTAATAGGATCTTTGATTGATAGTGTCCCGCCTGCCCAGTCCACTTCCATGGCATCTCCGGGCTTATGATGGATCCTCATTGTGGCTTTGGATTTTTTCGCCCATGCCCGGTAAATGTCACAAAACTGTGTATACTGGTATGGGACACGCCCCACATTGGAGCAATTGACCTGATATTCTTTCCAAAGCAATGTCAGGTTCACTCCTTTTTTCGCCAGTTCACGGTGGATCCAGGCACAGTCCGGTTCCAGATAAACATTTGCTTTTTCCTGCCGTTCCGGATAAAGCAGGACATAAAGCTGTGGATTTGTTACCTCCTCTCCAAGAGGCCACCGGATGCCTTTCTCATCCGCAAGCCGTTCTACTTCTCTTACGGTGTTGCGGGAGCTGTGCAGCGATCCGGCGATCTGAGTGATGTTGTGTCCAAGGCTCTGGAGCCTCAGGATTTCGCGATAATCTACCATGATCATCGTCCTCCTTAAATGATAGTCACACGAATGTGTGCCATCATCATTATAAGAACGACTTTGACCGCCGACTATCCCTCTCCGAGATCAGTGATCTGAATCTCCGTGAAAGATGATCAGATTGACCGTGAGGGATGGTCAGTTCCTCTGAAATATACATATAATAGATTTACATCTTGCGATGCATATCTCTATTATAAGGCTTTGAAAGATGATTTCCCGTCCCGGAACGGTGATTTCCGTTTATCCGGAATAGTGATTTCCTATTGCCGGACTGGTGATGGAAAATGCCCCGGAATACTCAAAAATTTTGTTCTACATGCCGTTACATAGGTAAAATGTTATAGTAACGACAAAAACAGAAGCTCTTGTCAAGATTACTATTGTACGCAACCTAAACAAAAAGAATGAGTGTCTATATCTGTAAAGAACAGACTACAGCCTCAGTGACACTGAAATTATATGTATCTATAGGAATCGCTGGCCGAGTGCCTTTTTAAAGCATCAAAATTCTCATTATAGCTCAAGACTGAATTTCAAAGCAGAAATTATGGTGCCACACAGCGATCATACTCACCAAACGTACGGTCTTGGAACGGATATGCAGTAATACAAATGGTCAGAAAACCTATAGTGAATTATTCTTCATGTTCTACGAAGGCATCCAGGACATGACATTGACCGATACTCTTCAGAGTCTGATGGCTCTGTTCGTAGAGCATATTTCGATGCTGTCAGCAGATATCAACTGGGAAAGTCGAGTTATTTAGGAATTAATCGATCATATATTTTCTTTGCTGCCGAATCCCATGTCCATAATCTCCTAGCCTCATCAGAAGCATTTAATCCTTTTATACGTGCTTCACCTTGATGTTCATATACATATCTCATCTGATATATTAGATGCTCTTCGCTGGGATTAGCCCACTGAAATCCTTCATAATATGGACACTTAGCCTTCGCATCTATCAGGCTTTCAACATCCACCGGATAACCATTTTTTTCATTAAAAAAATCTACCTGAGAACTCCAGTTCGTTGCAATAACCGGAAGTCCGCATGCCATCGCCTCCAGAATCGGCATCCCCCAACCTTCTCCCCGGGTAGAGAGTATAAAACAATCCGTAGAACGATATAATGTAGGCATTTCATAATCTGAAAATTTTGTATTATAAAGAAATATAATCTGTGGCCCGTCCTCCGGTAATTCTAATTTTCGAATTTCATGGTTAATATCAATGCTTCCATCATTATTGATTACCTTGCATACCAATACCACATCATCGTCCTTTTTGAATGCTTTAGAATATGCTTTCAGTAAAATTTCCGGTGCTTTTCTTTCTCCCCATTCAAACACTGATAAAAAGGTATATTTATTATGGTTTTTGTATGATATGATTTTAGGGCTGTAAAAATCCGGGTCTATTCCTAATGGAATAATATACATAGGAACAGTCACCCCACTATTTCTGAATGTTTCAATATTAAATTGAGAAGGCACCCATACCTCATCCATCAAATTACATTGACGCACCCATTCTTTAGGGATACCTGTAGTTTCCAACATTGTAAACCCTATTTTGTATTTCCCGTTGTTTTTATAGAACACATCACCCTGCCCATAAACAACCTGGGGACAATTTCTGTTAAATCTTCTTTGCCGGATCAAATTAATGATATAATTGTCCCCATGATCTGGCTCCTCCACCGGAAAAGGAGTCCCTTTTCCATATACATACCGATAACGAATATCTACATTCAACTTGTCCAACGCCATCATATAGTTCTTGGCAGACACAGCATATCCCGAAGGAAAATTTACAATGGAATGCCAGGCCATCTGTTTTGTATATCTATTTTCTAAATCATACTTCCAAATCTTTTTAAATTTTTTTTGAGAATCTAAGAACATTTTAGAAAAGTTAGCCTTGTTAACATCAGTAGAAACATTCTGATAATGGACAAGTGTAACAGATCCACAGCAAACAACTTTAAATCCAGCCTTTCTGGCTGCCAGACAATAATCAGTATCTTCAAAGTATGAGAAAAATGCTTCATTAAGGCCACCTAGTTTATCAAGCACAGTCCTTTTAATATATACACACGCAAAGACCACTCCCTGTACTTCTCTGTCATCTTGATATTGTCCTATATTTTTTTGTCCCCCTCCTATCTGCTGTCCCCAATATGTTTCCGGATATATATAAGTTCCTGCATGCAGAAACTCACCATTTTCATTTACTAATCTACAACCGACTAATCCTGTCTCGTCTTCTTTATATGCACACTTCTGAAGTTCTTCAATCCAATCTAACTGGCTGATAATAATATCATTGTTTAATAAAATGATATCTCCTTCCCTAATCTGTCGAATCGCCCTATTATTTCCTCTGACAAATCCTAAATTCTCATTATTTTTTATCAATATTATCCAGTCAAGACTTTCTAGATAATCGATAGTTCCGTCGGTACTTCCATTATCAACCACATATACATCACAGTTTTCAAGTCCATGACTGTTCTGCAAAGAATTCAGACATTTTTTGGTATATTCCAGACCATTCCAAGTTAAAATAACAATCGATAATTTATTATTCTTCATATTTCCCCTCATTAATTTTACATAATCTATTCTTATCAATTATAATTTGTTGTTTTAGATAATATGTAATCTGAGAATTGAATTCGATCTGGTTCACCATAAAATCTTTCATATACCATCTGATACACTTTCGTAATAATTTTTTTATTAAATTTTTTATTTGAGAGAAATGACCACCCGATGTAATTGTTCCTTCCAGCATTTTTTTACAATCCGTAGAAACCTTGTCCGCAAGTATCAGCAATTGCTCTAATTCGTATTCCAATGATTTGTATTGATTCGCTTCTGCAAAACCAACTTTATTATTGCTGTTAACATAACTATTTACTTGCTTCATTACTTTTTCAATATCATTTTTGCCATTATTACGTGAGGTTATAAAATATATCATATATTTCCCATCCATAATTTTAACTGTTCTTTTATTACCTAAGCCTCTTTCGCCCAAGTAAATGTTTCAGCAATTGATAGCACTTCTCTTTCTTTTGCATCATACTCTTTTAGTTGCCGCGCGACACATGATAATATACTTTCGTCTATAATATCATTTGTTTCTTCATCAATAATAAGAGAATATTTTTTTGCCGCTTCTTTTACATCCAAATATCTATAAGCAAATTTTTCGGCATTTTTACATAACTGAACACATTTTTCGGGCATGTCCAAACACTTTTTTATTGCATTATATATATCGAAAATTTCTTCTTCCCTTGTCCTAAACTCAACGTTTGGAATTTTTATACAAACATCATCCGGTATCTCACTAAAACTTCCTATGTCATTCACAATAACGACATTTCCCATAGATAAGTTGCGTATTAAACTTGCACTGGTTTCTCCATTATACGGATAGCGCAAATTAAGACAAATATCCGTCGCTCTTATATACTCTGTAAACTCTTGCAAATCAATATATCCAGTAACTTTCACGCAATGCTCTAAATCAGAATCCTTAACGATTTCATTAAACTCATTTATAATTGTATCTGCCAGTTTTCCAGCAAACACCATTTTTATATTATCATATTCTTTTACAAGTCTTTTTAAAGCATTTAAAATAGGAATAATTCTTTTTGTTCCATGAATATGTCCAAATGCAGAAATTAATATATCTGTCTTTTCAAAACCTTTTCTTACTTTTATAACCTCTTTTGATTCCAATTTTAAATTATCTTCAAGATTCACGAAACTCCAGACATGCTTTGCATCGCGCTTAATATCTCTTTGAAGCAATTTCTCTTTAGCATCAAAACTATGTACAATTATTTTATCTGCATAGTTAGTAATTGCTCCATTCAATTCCCATTCTTGTATTTTATGTGTACATATACCCTTTTGCAAATCATGAATATATTGTTCTACATCTGTTGCGGGGTAATCCTCTCTCAAATATTTCCCATATAATTCATAATTATTTTTTTCACATTGCATAGCACTATAGTACATTACACCATGCATATTATAATCATGCAGAACTACAATACCTTTATAATTTTGAATATATTGAAACATATATAAATGATATGCTGAATTACCCACCTGATATATTATTTTATCATATTCTTGAGAGTTAGCTGCAAATTCACTATGACACATAATTCGAACATTTTGTTCAAAATCAATTTGAGGAGCATAGCCGTCATCTATGAATATATCAATATCGTAAAAATGGCATAATTCGTGTATTAAATCAACACTATAGTCTGAAATACCTGATTCAATCGGCGGTAATGGAGTAAAAAATGCTAACCTGTTTTCTTTTTGTTTCACCCAAGTATTGCATTCTAGCGAAATGCTTTCCAGACTTTTTATGGAAGCCGAAGCGACGTTATCCCAACTGAAATATTCCAATCTTTTTTTACCTTTTTCTAAAAGAAGTTTTAAATCACATTCTGTCAAAGCATAAGCCAACCCCTTTGTAATATCTTTTTCATTATATGGATCTACCAGAACAGCAGCATCTCCTGCAATTTGAACAAGACTGGAATTATTTGATGTCAATACTGGAGTTCCGCATGCCCATGCTTCTACCACCGGCAACCCAAAACCTTCATACGTTGAGGGAAAAGCCATTAATTCTGCAAGATTGTATAGTATAAGCAGTTCTTCATCACTTACATAATTTGTTAAAATAACTCTTCCTTCTACTTTACAGTCACGAATAATCTTTTTATACTTTTTCAAAGAGTCATTTGACAATTTGCACACAATAACTAATTGATACTTTTCAATCAGAAAGGGCGAAAGATGGCTATATGCCTTTATTAAAAAAGATATATTTTTTCGTTCATCATCACCCCCGGTACACATAATATATTCGCCTGTAATATTAAACTTACTGAAGACGTCTTGTCTTTTCTCATTTGATATTTCTATTTTTTTATATGACTTGTCTACACCTCCCCATATGACATCAATTTTATTTTCATCAAAACGTAAAAAAGAAACCAAATCATCTTTGACACTTTGAGAAATAACTTGTATTCTATCCACCCATCTCAACATGTCAATACATTCCATATACCAATTATAAGTATTTAGATCTGTTAAATAGCGTTCTCTCATAACATATGGAATAATGTCATATACTATTGCAACTGTTTTACACCCGGCAAACCACTCTTTCTTATAATGGACGTTACAGCTTTCAAAAGGACTTGTTATATAAAATATATCTATTTTCTTTTCTTTTATATACTTTTTTATAATCTCACCTACAAGTGTATTATATTCAACATCCTTAAGCAGAAGATAATTCGGTCCGCTATATAATGCAAATTCCTCTACTATATCACCTTCCATCAAATCATTCAACGTGAAATCTTTCTCCATCAAATTAAAGAAAAAGTATTGATTATTTGAATCTATATGAATCATTGTTTTAAATTGATTCAATGAATAATTCCCGATCCCTCTATTTTTACTCATTGGCCCCAAAATTGCTGTAGCATCAAATGCTATTCTCACTTTTTAATTCCTCCAGTCGTGTTTTATTAATAAATATAGAATTTATCCCTGTAAATGCATATTCGAAATATCCGTTCTTTTCCATTATATCTGAAATACTATCATTTCTTTTTCGAGTTGCAATTGTAGTTCCGTATTCTATTCGTTCTACTATGATAACAAATGGAGCATATTTCTCATAATTTATCATGCGTAATATATTCTCTTCCTGGCCTTCAATATCTATATTTAATAGCAAAGGAGCCTTGTCAAAATACTGCTCTAAAATTTCGTTAATAGTGATCGTATCTATTACTATTTCCTTTTCCACGCTGATTTGTGGATTTATCTTTATTATTTCATTAACTGTATCTAAACTAGATGTTGATAATCCATCGCCATTTAAAATATAGAAATGCATTTGCTTACCGGATGTATCCGAAATACATTTGTTCAATATGATATCTTCACCCCTATAAAACTTCAATTCACCAATAAGCTGTGGATTTGCTTCAACTAGTACCCCTCTCATTCCCTGCTGATATAGCATATACGTATTACTAAGCTGTTTTGCATGATTAGCTCCTAGATCCAAATAATATTCATTTTTCAAATCTATCCCCAGCACCATGAAAACATATGCAATAATTGAATCTTCACCCGATTGTGATACAGTTTGCTTATCCCAAAAATCTTTATCTGTGTTTGTAAACAAGAAATCACTTTTTTCTCTTAACAATTGAAGATCATTCGTGACCCTTTTTATCTCTTCTCCCATATATTCATATTTTTTTAAATTCAATTTCACTTTATTTAATTGTTCAACCAAATCTTCAATTTTGTAACTTTCTTGTGTATTGTGAAAAGATCTTTCCTCTAAAATATTCTCTAATAATTTATTCTTCTGTTCAATTTTCAAAATCCTATTTTCAAAATCACGCGATAAAAACGCCCCATTTTCGTGCATAATACACAATAAAGATCTTATGATTTGTATGTTTATATCATTATATTGATTCTGATCGTTACAAATCGGTTCAACATACCAAAATAATAATTTTCTTATAAACCGTTTACAAAGGATTATTATTTTTTTCAGAATGCCTGTATGTTTACTTCCAATATTTTTAACTGAAGTAATTACTTTATTTTCATCGAGTTTATCAACAAGACGGGAAATTTGGTCTAAAGAAATCTCCCCTCCTTCCAATTGGATCTCTTTATTGTCACTTTCTGACATATATTTACAAAGTTTATTAAAAACAACTTTTTCTGTTATATCAAAATCGTTCATTACGCACATCCCCTATTCAGATATTGATAAAGCAAATTACATTCCATTATTAATTATGTTCTTTATTTCTATGCCATCATTCTCCCAATAATTGTTTAATCTGCAAACACCTATGTCTCTTTTATTGGCAATAATATTAAACGGAATAATATTCCGTATATCATCATACTTTATTCCATCAGCAGAATGTATAGCAACATCTAACATATATTTAGCTGGGAGAAGGCAATTGTCAGTTATTACAACTTTTATAGTTCCGTTTTTCTTTATTTTTACTAATTGGTCATATTCTATTACAGTATTCGTTCCGTATATATGAACACCATCATCTCTAAAAATGCCAATTCCAAAGTTTCCTTCTAAGCCATCTTCTAGGCTCTCATAGTCCATTTTAACAATAAACGGTTCTCCACTTCTAAATACTTTTTTTTCATTTTCTTCAATATCCAACAATTTTACATCAGTAAATTGAACTTTCTTATTTCCAATACGAATGGATAACGGGCTACAAAACGGAGGAAGGCTTTCTTTTTGAATGTTATTATCTTTACCGTCTTCCTTTTTTACATCATTTTCAACGCTTTTCTCTTCATTTATGTGCGTTTCTTTTTGTTTTTTAGATTCTTCCTTTTCTATTTTTTCTAAACGTTTTCCTTCCATTACACTCAGATAATGTTCATGCACATATTTAGGAATGCCTTCATCCCTTATTGCCCCATCATCAATCCATATAGAGCGGTCACAAATTTGTTCAATTTGCCCTAATGAATGTGATACGATTACAATCGTTGTCCCTTGCGCTTTTATTTCCCGCAGTCTCTCATAACATTTTTCCTGGAAATTCACATCTCCCACCGCCAAGATCTCATCAATCAACAAAATGTCCGCATCCACATTAATCGCCACAGAAAAAGCCAGCCGCATATACATTCCAGACGAATATGTCCTCACAGGATTATCAATAAATTCTTCCAGCTCCGAAAATGCGATGATATCGTCCAGTCGGGCATCGATCTCTTTTCTGGTCAATCCAAAGATAGATGCATTGATATAGATATTCTCTCTTCCACTCATATCAGGGTGAAATCCCGCTCCCAGTTCGATCAGGCTGGATACTCTTCCATTCATGGTAATTGTACCACTGTCCGGATACATGATCCTTGTCAGCAGCTTCAATGTCGTGCTTTTTCCACATCCGTTATGGCCGATAAGACCGATTGCCTCGCCCTTTTTCACCGTGAACGAAATATCTTTCAGAACCACTCTATTTTCATATTTTTTATTATTATGAAAGACCAGCCTGTCTTTCAGTGTATATCCCTTGTCCAGATATACTTTAAAACTTTTCGAAATATGGCTTACTTCAATTGCGTTTCTTCCATCCATCTTTTCTACATCTCCTCCGCAAAATGCTTTTCCAGTCTTCCAAACAAAAACCATCCGATAATAAGCAGTCCTACTCCGAAAGCCGTTGCCAGCAGCAGTGTCTGCATCTGCGGAGCCTGTTTATAATATAAAATGTCTCTGTATGCAATAATCACCGATGTCATCGGATTTGCCATAAAGATTGACCGCAGCTCCTCCGGCACCATATCGATCGAATACATGACCGGCGTCAGAAACTGCCATGCCATGGATACAATACTCAAAATATATCCCAAATCCCGAAAATATACTGTAACAGATGATGCTATAAAAGCGATCCCCAGCGCAAGCAGGTACTCTACAAGTGCAACTGGTATCAGATACGGCATCACCAACAGGTTAAGCCCTTTTCCGGATACCAAGAGAACAGCAAACACCACCAGCAAAGAGAGCGCCATCGTCACCAGGCGACTGGTCACCAGCGCGATCGGAAGCACCTCTCTCGGAAAGTATATTTTTTTCACCATCTCCTGCTGAGCCATAATGCAGGTGGACCCGGATACCAGGCTGTCACTGAAAAACATCCACGGAATCAGCGCTACAAACAGGAATAAATAATAATCCTCAATACCGGCCCTCATAATAACAGAAAATACGACCGTATAGACCAGAAGCTGCAGCAGCGGATTGATAAAGGTCCAGGCAAATCCCAGAACCGACCCTTTATATTTGCCCCGCAGTTCTCTCTGTATCAAACTTGCGATCATGGTCCTATATTGAAATATCTCTCTAATTTTCTTCATTGCAACTCTCTCTCTTGTATTTCCATATTTTCGATCAATTGACTTAGCTTTTTTACTGTGATTTCCCACCGATAATTCTCAGCAATATAACGCTTTCCTCTCTCCGACATTTGCCTGCGGTCAGTATTACAGCGCAGTTTTTCCAGTTCTTCCAATGCATCTTTTTCCTCATTATAATAGATTCCTGCGCCGCTGCGTTCACAGTGGCCTTTCAACACTTCGCAATTGCCATTCACAATCACAGGGGTTCCCAGCGCCATCGCCTCCAGCACCGCAATAGACAGACTTTCATACTTTGAAGGAAGCCACAGTGCCTCTGCTCCGCTGACCCCGTTAAATTTATCTTCTTCCGAGACAAATCCCTGATATACGATATCCGGTTCCTTCGGAATCTGTATCACTGATTTGCCCATCAATACTAATTTCAACGGATCGTTCGGATGCGTTTCCTTATATTTCCGGAATATATGAAACATTTCGATGCATCCTTTATTCTCATCGATTCGCCCCACATAGATCAGATATGGCTGCTCCAGCCCGTATTTTTTTCTGTATGCGGCACTGTCTGTTTTTTCCGGCACATCCACACCGGTTCCACAGATGCAGTTTTCCTTATCCTTTACAGGAAACCGCGATTCCACAAACGCTTTTTCCTCCGGAGTCAGGTAAGCCAGACATTTTGCTGACAAAAAAAGCGAATTATAAACTTTGTAATAAATATAAGGTTCATCATGAGCCGTAGGAAGCAGTATGGAACGATCCGCTGCCTGCGGCAGTCCTTTCACCGTCGGATAATACAAATAGGTGACAAAGATGATCGCCGCATAATCATCTTTATGTTCTTTTATATACTGAACAAGATCCGGAACATACGGTCCCTGTGCATCGACCCAACAATTCCCCCAATATTCTGAAAGTAGTGGAATATAACGCTGTAGCCTTTCAAAATTTCTCATTGCAGATACGTTTCGGGAGCTTGAAACAGTAAATCTTTTAACTGAAACTCCTTGAATCTGTTCCTTGTCTTGTTGATAATAATTCTTCCATGTAACATAGTCCAAAGCTTTTGTCGTCAGCACCTCTACATCATAAAAACTGACCAGGTGTTCTGCCAACTGACGTGTATAGTACTCGGAACCTCCGTTTACTTCTGCCCCATATCTTTGATTTACCAATGCGATACGCTTCTTCATTTTACCCATTGTGCCCACTTTTTGCGATATTCTTCCGCTGTCATCTTTTCGTTCTCTTTAAAAAGTTTCCGGAACAGATCATCGTTGCGGATTCCCGAGATCTCCACGATCTCGGATATCGGTTTGATCGTGAACCGCAGCAGTTCTTTTGCCTTTGTAAAGCGACGGTTCAAAATATAATCGTAAATATCGATTCCATACAGTTTCTGGAATTCGTGATCAATTTTTTCTGCATCCAGATGAAATACATCGGCAATCTGTTCTACAAGAGCCTGTTTCTGATAGTTTTCATTGATATATTCTCTTACCTGGTTATAAACCACATAAGACTTATTTTCTTTCTGGCATACCGCTTCACCGATCAGATATACGATAATCTGTTCGATCAGCACTGACGATTTCAGTTCAGGAAGCACATCCTGCTCCTTTTGTATCCGGATCAGCTGTCTGAAAATATCCTCTATCTTATCGGCACATTCCACTGTAATATATTCTTTTCCATCATTTTTTTCAAGGAACAAATCATGGAAAGCTTTCATGGCTCTGCCATTACAATGCACCCACATCAGCTCCCACGGATCTTTTTCACTGCTCTGATGCTCAAAATGCTGCTGACAGTCAATAAAGACGCAGTCTCCCATGACCAGCGGATACTCTGTATCATTGATCTGGATCAGGCCGCTTCCCCGGGCGACGATAAAGATCAGATAGGAGTCCAGATTCTCCCGCACGCAGCGATGAGGCCGAATACTCTGGAGGCTTCCCAATTCCTGGATATAAATCAGATGGTTCAGAGCAAACTCACCCGGTGTGTGCAGGAACCTCTCTGACTCTGTGATCCCATTTGTTTCAAACATTGTATGATCCATCCTTCTTCCTCCCTGATTATTCAATGTGCTGTCTCCAGTAATCCATAGTCTCACGGATCGTCTGTTCCAACGGTATCTTTCTCTCCCAGCCGGTGGCTTCACGAAGTTTTGTGGTATCCGCTTCAATAATCGGAACATCCACCGGGCGGATCTTATTTGGATCCACTTTCACTTCCACCTCGGCGCTGGACTGAGAAATGATCAGATCAAGGACATCCTGGATTGAGACCGCATGTCCGCTTCCAACGTTATAAGTCTCACCGGCCTTTCCATGCTCTACCAGAAGAGCATACGCACGCACCACATCCCGTACATCAGTGAAATCGCGCATAGCCTTCAGATTGCCGACCATCATCACCGGCTCCCTCACTCCCTTTTCAATCTCCACCACCTGCTTGCAGAAATCAGACACCACAAAAATAGGCGCCTGCTTTGGTCCGATATGATTAAAAGCACGCACCATGATCAATTCCATATCATATGCTGTAGTATAGATCTTTGCAATCATATTCTGGCATACTTTGGTCGCCGCATATAAGTTGCCGGGCCGAAGATGATTGTCTTCAGATATGGGGGTCTCTCCCGGCCGGATGTGCCCATACTCTTCCCCCGATCCAATCAGCAGAACACGTGGTTTATAATAAAGCTCTCTCACCGCATCCAGCACATTTACGCTGCCTTTAATATTGACATCGATCGTCAAACCGGGATTTTTCCAGGAAACAGCCACCGAACTCTGTGCAGCCAGATGGAAAATATAATCCGGTCTGATCTTGTACAGTAAGTCCACGATCTCCTCTTTATTCATAATATCCAGATTGCACACTTCTGCCTGAATATCATCCAGTTCTCCCTGCGGGAGTTTTGTGGCATATACTTCCATTCCTGACTCTCCTGACAGCTGCGCAGCCAGATACGGTCCCACGAATCCTGATGCTCCGATAATCAACGCTTTTTTCATATTCCACCTCGTCTATAGTAATAATTGCAATTCTTTCCAGAAAAGCTCTGCACTTTTTCTCCAGCTGTAATTCTCCAGAATTATTTCGGCCGGCTCTATCCTGGTTTCCATAATCTTATCCATATCTATACCGCTATAATCCAACGGATCGATATACCACACAGAATTTTTGTATATCTCCGGGAGACTGCTTGCGTTCGACACAATACATTTTGCGCCGACACTCATCGCTTCCATGGGCGGCAGGCCAAATCCTTCATATAAAGAGGGTTGAATAAACGCTCTGCAATTTTTCATCAAAGCCTTGATCTCTCCGTCCGTCAGATATCCCGTAAAAATTAGATTATTCAGATTTTGCTCTTCAATATCCCTATCGCTGGTATTTAATGTACGGCTTCCCGTTATCACAAATGTATATTGGGGATTCTGCTTTGCCGCCTCCATAACCCACCTGAAATTTTTATGATAATAACGACTCCCAAGTGAAAAGAAATACTTCTTTTCATTTAAACAATATCTGTCCATCACAGACATATCTGCTTCTATATGCTGAAAGTGCTGCCATCCGCAGGGAATAACGCTGATTTTTTCCTCACTGCAATGATAATAATCTATAATATCCTGTTTTGAATATTGGCTGAGTGTCCATATTTTTTGACACCGGCGAATACTTCTTCCGGCTCTTATAATATAATAGTATCGCCACAACTTTTCCCTGAACGTTTTTTCATTCTGCGGAAAACGTTCTGTGATACAATCACAAAGATACACGCCGTCGCATCCCCACAGGGGAAGTGCCAGCATCATGTCGATTCCTATTGCCTTCTGCTTTCTTACCTGCAAAGGAAATAACAGATGATTCCATCTGAATTTTGATAGTCTTCCCCGTCCTGCCTCCGGTTTCCCGATAACTTTTACTTCCACATTGTCAAACTGCAGACGTTCTGTCTCCGTCTCATAGCCGGGAATCAGAAGTTGTATGCGCCCTTTATCGACAATATGATCCAGTTCTTTTAAAAGCTCCAGGGCATTCCTTTGTACACCGTAGATCTCTTTCCCAGCCAAGGAAGCGCCGTTAATCATTATCTTTTTCATTCTGCACCCTTTCCCGTCAGGATAACCATAACCGTCTTCAGCAATATCCTTATATCCAATGCAATGGACCAGTTATCAATATACTCCAGATCCAGCCTCACCACATCATCAAAATCTTTAATCTCATTTCTTCCGCTCACCTGCCACAAGCCGGTAATTCCCGGACGGAAACTCATCCTTCTGCGCTGATACGCTTCATACTGCTGATATTCATCCAGCGTAGGCGGCCTCGTACCCACCAGGCTCATATCCCCCTTCAGAACATTCCAAAACTGAGGAAACTCATCGATACTGGTTTTTCGTATAAACCGACCGACTTTCGTCACCCTTGGATCATCTTCTATTTTAAACATCGGCCCGGTCATCTCATTCTGCTCCATCAGTTCATGTTTCTTTTCCTCTGCATCAGCATACATGGAGCGGAATTTGTATATATCAAAAACCCGTCCGTTCTTCCCCACTCTTTTTTGTTTAAATATCAGCGGCCCGGGCGACTCCCGAAGCAAAAACGGTGCAATCACCACTCCCAAAATAACAGCCGCGGCCAATCCAACGCATCCGCCTATGATATCCATTAAACGCTTCAGCACTACCATACGATAGTCCACCATCTGACTGGCAAAAGCTACTACATTGTACCCTTCCAATGGATAGATACGTTTTTCTCCCGTCCCTCCCAGGTTAAACAAATCCAGGCTCAGATTCACTACCAGTCCCATTTTTTCAAATTCCAGGATCATCTTTTTCAACTGGCGCTCATTCTCCTGGATCGAATCCGCCTGTATAAACACTTCATCTACTACCCGCGATGCTGCGAACCCGTAAAAATGCTCCAAATCTCCAGACACCGGGATTCCATGCAATTCCGTTTCCTCTCCGGGCGTATCCAGAAGGATAATCCCGGTAATATTCCACATAGTTTCTTTTGATGCCTGAAACCGCTCTACAATCTTCTTAGCACGGGCACGGGTAGTAACCACAAGAAGGTTGTCCATCCTCTGCCCATTTACTTTCAGTACTCGCTCCCGATTCCTGATCACAATGTGCGCAAACCATAAAAACATAAAGCAAATAGCAAAAAAATATACCATCTGCAAACGCGATATCAGAATATTCTGTTTGGCAGCAAATCCCACAGCAACAATACAGATTACCATCATGACACTGTACTTCAGGCATACCAGTGCTTCCCTGTATCTTCCTCTCCGGTAAATTCCATCCGGTATTTTCAGGAAGTAAAAAAGTGCCACATGCAGCAATATCGCCACACACAGCAAAAGACGGACATCGTCTATCTTCTTCCAGTTTTCGAGACTACCATACCGCAATATCCCGGATAAAAGCAGGCTGCCGATCAGAAGGAAAGCATCAATCGCACATATGGTCAATTCTAAAATCTGATTTTTCTTCCGGTACATATGTCTTTCAACTGTCCTTTACAGATTCCACAAAAAATCTATTATATTATACCACAGAACACAGGGGATGCAACCAAACTTTTTCTTAAGCCGCGTCTCTTAACCTACATCTGTGTTTCTCCTTTGGCCTGACATGTAAAGGAAGGCAGTTCCTGCAAATATGCAAGACACCCAAAAAATGCTAACACAACAATTACAAAAACATTAGAAGTAAAGTTCCGATGTATGTAAGTATGATTTTTCAGGATAAAGCACCATGCAAACGGAATCATTGCCGTCAATATGAACACAGGGAGTACACTAACCATCTTAGATACCACACGATATGATTTTCTCCGTATTATCCAATATACAAAAATCAATAAAAAAGTCAGTCCTACAGCCAGGAATCCTGTATTTCGATATACCTCCAGGTTTCGTTCCAGTGTCATTCCAAAGCTGATCACATTTTCAGTTATTTCCGACACCCCATCTGTATTCGAAGTCCGAAGTTCCAGCTGCGCAAGCGCTGCCGTGAAAACATTTGTTTTCAACACCAAAGTTCCGATGACCCATTTAGCCACCCACATACCTGCATATCCGGTTCCCCACATACAGGAACGCAATATCAAATTCAACAGATTTTTTATGCCCCTCACATTTTCTCCCAATTCCAGAAACAGACAGGTAATCAGCGAAAATCCCAAAGTCAGTGCCGGATATGTAAGAAAGTCAAAATAGCAGACCGTCATTCCAATTATCAGAAAATAAACAGGGATACCGATAGAATCTCTTATTTTTTCATAGAATTTTAATAGTATCACATGACTAATCAATATAATATACATAACAAATGAATATTCAAAGCTAACCATTGCTGTGACAGGCAGCATAAAGAACACAGCCGCGAGAAATGCCATGGCGTAATATCCCAAATTTCTTTTACGAAGCAAGAATATACACGCTAACACAAGAGAAAAGATTGCCGCCATACTGACATAACGGATATCTTCATAGTTCATAAATATCAGAAGCACTTTAAGAGGCAGCATCCACCCATGCCAATAACGAGAATACGTAAGTGTTCCCTGCTCCATCGGGTTCTCCCCCTGCGAAGAAATAAACAAGTCAAATGCCCAGGCGTCTGTATTGGAAGTATTCTCATATGCCTTAAAATACCCTCCCAGACTCCGCTGCAAAAGACCTTCCTCCCCTTCATAATCCAGCAGCAAAAGCATCCAGGCATCTGTATTGTTATCCGCGATAGAATCATAGTAAGTCTCACCAATCACCGGCTTAAACGGGCCTTCTTGCTCCAATGTCACTGCCGATTCGCGAATATGTTCCTCAATCAAAGACACAGGGATCGCCGCTGCCAGGATATTGCAAAACCACCCCAGCAGGATGACCCCTGCGAATGCCAGTATTCCATTTCGAACCATTTTCATATTCATTGCCGCTTTCTCTCCCAAAATATAATTTTGTTATATTTTAGCAGATGCATAACGCACTTGCAACTTTATCACTTTTGGCAAATATAAAGTTTCATGCAGTTCATTGGTTCCCTCCGGTTATCATTTTTCTAACTTAGTCAAAACATCATCTAATTTATCATATATATAATCCGACGGATCTTCCTTTCGGTCCTTTTTCTTTAACATTTTTATCAAATCTTTATTAGACAATAAAAGGATTAATTTTCCGTCCTCTCTCAATATTCCCTCGGCTGCTTTAAATGCGTTGTCGCTGCTTCCGCTCGCTGCAATAATAATAGAAACTTTCCGTAATGCTACAGCATACAAATATTTTTCTGTCGTGTAAATTGTATTTTGCGTGATAGGATTAGAGTAATTTTTAAATTCAAACACTATATATTTACTGTTGAAAAAAGACTCCAGAAGTTTCCAGAACGGGCTTACCTTATCATCCTTTATACGACATATCAGATCAAAGCGAAATAACATGTCTTTTGTGCATGCCTGATCCCTCCATAAACACAAATTATCCACAAACAACTTCTTTAATGTTTTTACGCATATTTCCTCGTACTCTTTCCCTGTTTTAATTTTAGGATCCCACGCTTCCAATTCTGATATGAGTTTTTGTATATCATTATCCTCTTCTCTTGGAACTGCCATTGCGAAGCAAGAAACAGGACTGGTGATATTTATATCATCCACAGCATATTCAATATATGAAAGTAATCGTTCTTTCAACCGATTATTTTCATTAACCAAATAAAGAAGATTACGAATATCAAGAACAACTATATTTTGTAATTCCGATTTCAGATCATCATAAGCCTTTTCTTCTATTTCACTGGAAACAACAAGTACTTTTTCTGCTTTTTGTTTCCCTGTATCATAAGCTTTTAACTGTTTTAAAAGTTCTTTCAGTAATTGTGTACCAATATATTTTCTTCTGTAAAATTTAGTTTCAACAAAAAATGTTTTATCGCCATGATAACAAACAATATCCCACAAATGCCCACTATTGTCTCGTACTTCTTTTACGGGATGTAGGTCCATTTTATCCAATATATCAAATATTAAGTCTTCAAGGTCTTTTTCTTTATACTGAATTTTCTGCATTTTCCCTATACCTCTTTTTCCTTATACCTCTTTTTTGAAACTTTCTTACTTTTCGAATAGTTATAAACCGATTCTCTTTGTCCTTTGGTTATCATTAAACCATAAGCAGAGAGAGCATGCAAGAGAAACAGCGTCCTTTTCCCGCAAATATTATTACATCCATTTTCCGCTCTGTTTTTATACATGACTTTTCTCCCATTCTTTATTAAGCTCCTCTGTGTCATCTCCATCAAACTGTAAAAATGAAACAAACCACTTCAGCACTGTCAGTTTTTCATACTTATACACCAATAAACAAATCTTTAAACTTTTTACCAAATATATCTATGTATATCTCTCTGAAAATCTGCAAAACTGTCGTGATCCAAGCTATATTTACTCTTCCGGTATTTTGTTCATTCGTCAAAAGGATTCTGATCTTAACACTCCGATCGCAAAAAAGTTCCATAAAATTATATAGCTTTCCAATCACGCCATGGAAATGACTTCAGAGAAAATCCTATATCCAAATATCCTGGCACCATATCCGGCACATGTTCCAGCGGCTTTATAAACAGCATCTTTTCAATCCGTTTCAGTTGTTTTTCTCTTTTATAAAACATCTGTACCAGTCTGGCAGAATCTTTGATTTCAAAAGATCCCGAGGACAATCGTTCATAAATCTTTCCCCTGCTGGTTATATAGGGCGGCATTAACCCCTCTTCAATTTTGATTACAAGCACGTTCACCTCTATTGACATTACAAATTTCCGTACATCAAAATCCGGCACAGGTGAAAACACACCATGAATCATTGTATGTATTCGCTGCTCTGTCCAGGCAGTACATCCGGTGATAGATTTGTCATCGGATATCCCCAGGAAAATTTTTTATTCATTAATTATAGCATAACTTATCAGGCGCGCAAATAAGTCTCTTCTTCAATACACCCCCGCAATCATCTCCACGCACTTCTCAATCCCCAGCACGCCGCTGTTCAGGGCTGCGTCGTAGTGTTCACAGTCCCTTTGTCACTCAGCATCTGGTACGTCTGCCTGATAAAATAAAGGGCAATGATAAATGTCAGAATATCTGCCACAGGGAAGGAATACAACAGTCCGTCCAGTCCGAAGAACATCGGCAGGATGATCGACAGCGCCACGCTGAAGATGAACGCTCTGGTCAAAGACATGATCGTGGACACCACGGCTCTTCCCAGAGCGTATGAATATCGAACATGCAGATCGCCACGGCCAACGGTCTGCAGATCGCGTCCATAGGGCCGCATTTGGGGTTTTGTCAATCATTTATTTTTCTTATATAAAATCGAACTGACTTTTTCCCCATCTGTACATACATTTTTTTTAGGTGTAAAATAACTTCAGACACAGCTTTCACAGAAAGGATTTACCATGCACCTTCCCGGCTACTACTCTTCCGGCCAGTTCGCCCGCATGGCGGGCGTATCCGTCCGGACAATCCGTTTTTACGACAAACAGAATATACTGAAACCGTCCTATGTATCGCCTTCCGGCGCGCGTTTTTACACGGGCTCGGATCTTGCGAGACTTCAGCAGATCCTGCTGTTTAAATACCTGGGATTTTCCCTGGACGATATCCGCGAGATGACCATCGGCGATACCGATTATCATTTCCTGAAAAATTCGCTGAATCTCCAGAAAAGGCTGGTGCAGGACCGGATCGAGCAGATGCAGCTGGTGGAGAGCGCCATTGAAGACACGGTAAACGCCCTGGAGCAGGAGCGCCAGGTGGACTGGAGCCAGATGCTGGAACTGATCCACCTGACCGGCATGGAGAAAAGTCTGAAGACCCAGTACCAGAGCGCCACCAACATCTCGGCGCGGATCCGCCTGCACCGGGACTACTCTTCGAATGCCTGCGGCTGGTTTCCGTGGGTCTATGACCAGTGCCGGATCAGGGACGGCTTACAGATCCTGGAGCTGGGCTGCGGGGATGGAACCCTGTGGAAGGAAAATATTTCCCGGCTTCCTGCGCAGATACACATTCTGCTCTCGGATATCTCGGAAGGCATGCTCAGAGACGCCAGGCGCAGCCTGGGCCAGGAGGATCCGCGGTTTTCTTTCCAGGTATTCGGCTGTGAAAAGATCCCCTGCGCGGACCGGTCTTTTGACCGGGTGATCGCCAATCACGTGCTTTTCTACTGTGAGGATCTGCCGGCCGTCTTTTCCGAGGTCCGCCGTGTCCTGGGAGAGGACGGGCTCTTTCTCTGCAGCACCTACGGTTCCCGCCACATGCAGGAGATCAGCGACCTGGTACGGCGTTTTGACAGCCGCATCGTGCTGTCTGCCGAGAAATTATACGACCGCTTCGGCCTGGAAAACGGCCGGGAGCTGCTGAGTCCGTACTTTTCCGACGTGCAGCTGCTCCGATATGAGGATTCCATCGAACTGGACCGGGCAGAACCGCTGATCGAATATATCCTGTCCTGCCATGGCAATCAGAACCAGTATCTTCTGGACCGCTATAAGGATTTCCGCACGTTTGTGGAAAAGCAGACGTCCGGAGGATTCCATATTACCAAAGACGCCGGTGTCTTTTTATGCCGGGTGTGAACCTTTTTCTGTAAATATCCCCATCAATTTCAGGAAATTTTAAAATACCCCTTGAAGGTGACCTAACGTCACCTTCTATAATAGGGTCAACGATGAGATTTGACGATACCGGTGTATCCGGGCGACTTAAGAGAATCACAGGGAAAAGGAGAAAATCATGAGCAAGAAAACTATTATCGTGACCGGCGGGGCCGGTTTCATCGGAAGCAATTTTATTTTCCACATGCTGGACAAATATCCGGACTACCGGATCATATGTCTGGACTGCCTGACCTATGCGGGCAATCTGTCCACGCTGGCACCGGTCATGGACAACCCCAACTTCCGTTTTGTAAAAGAAAGCATCACGGACCGTGACGCCGTATACCGTCTGTTTGAGGAAGAACATCCGGATATGGTGGTCAATTTCGCGGCGGAGAGCCACGTGGACCGTTCCATCGAGAATCCGGAGATCTTCCTGACCACCAATATCATCGGTACTTCCGTCCTCATGGACGCCTGCCGCAAATACGGCATTGAACGCTACCATCAGGTGTCCACCGACGAGGTCTACGGCGATCTGCCTCTGGACCGCCCGGATCTGTTTTTCACCGAAGAGACGCCGATCCATACGTCCAGCCCGTACTCTTCCAGCAAGGCAGGCGCGGACCTTCTGGTGCTGGCATACCACCGCACCTACGGTCTGCCCGTAACCATCAGCCGCTGTTCCAACAACTACGGACCTTATCACTTCCCGGAGAAACTGATCCCGCTGATGATCGCCAATGCGCTGAACGACAAGCCTCTTCCGGTATACGGAAAAGGAGAAAACGTCCGCGACTGGCTCTATGTGGAGGACCATTGCAAGGCCATCGACCTGATCATCCACAAAGGACGCGTAGGTGAAGTATACAACGTGGGCGGCCACAACGAGATGAGAAATATCGATATCGTGAAGCTGATCTGCAAGGAGCTTGGCAAACCGGAGAGTCTGATCACCTTCGTCGCGGACCGCAAAGGCCACGACATGCGCTATGCCATCGATCCCACCAAGATTCACAATGAGCTGGGATGGCTGCCGGAGACCAGATTTGAAGACGGCATCAAGAAAACGATCAAATGGTATCTGGAGCACAAGGACTGGTGGGAGACCATCATCTCCGGAGAATACCAGAATTATTATGAGAAAATGTATGGCAACCGTTAAGCAGAAGGAGGAATCACAAAATGAAAATATTTGTAACCGGTGTGGGCGGACAGCTGGGACATGACGTGATGAACGAGCTGGCCGGAAGAGGATATGAAGGAATCGGTTCCGATATCGCACCTGTATACAGCGGTATTCAGGACGGCACCGCTGTGACGCAGATGCCTTATGTGCCCCTGGATATCACGGACCGGGCTTCCGTGGATCAGATCCTTTCAGATCTGCGTCCCGACGTGGTTGTGCACTGCGCCGCATGGACGGCTGTGGATATGGCGGAAGACGACGACAAGGTAGAGAAAGTACGTCAGGTCAACGCCGCAGGGACGGAAAATATCGCTCTAGCCTGCAAAAAGCTGGACTGCAAGATGGTTTACCTGTCCACCGACTATGTATTTGACGGCCAGGGAACAGAGGCCTGGCAGCCGGACTGCAAAGATTATAAGCCGCTGAACGTATACGGTCAGACCAAGCTGGAAGGAGAACTGGCTGTTTCCTCCAATCTGGAGAAATATTTCATCGTACGTATCGCCTGGGTCTTCGGCGTCAACGGAAAGAATTTTATCAAGACTATGCTGAATCTGGGCAAAACCCACGATCATCTGCGGGTTGTCAACGACCAGATCGGCACTCCTACCTACACGTACGACCTGGCGCGGCTTCTGGTGGACATGATCGAGACGGACAAATACGGATATTATCACGCCACCAACGAAGGCGGCTATATCAGCTGGTATGATTTCACCGTGGAGATCTTCCGCCAGGCTGCAGAGTTGGGACACCCGGAATACAACGCCGTTACCGTGACTCCGGTCACTACGGAAGAATATGGCGAGTCCAAGGCCAGACGGCCTTTTAATTCCCGTCTGGACAAAAGCAAGCTGACCGCCAACGGATTCACGCCTCTGCCCACCTGGCAGGACGCGCTGCACCGTTATCTGAAAATAGTCCTGTAAAACCGAAATATAGAGCGCGCAAAAAGCAGTCTGTTTAAAACGGGCTGCTTTTTTTGTTTTCTGATTATTTGACCATTTCTCTGTCATTTTCGACATTTTCCCACGTTATATATAAGATATCCTGAGGTGCGCCTCATGGTAAATTCTTCCATTTCCAGTAAAATTTTCATAGAATCTGTCGGAATAAGGGGTTTTCATCATGCATCAGTATCAGTCACTGTTGAAAGATTTTCTCATGGTCCGTGTACACAGCTATCGACTTACTTTGCAGTGCTCCCAGGAACGCATGGCTGAAAAACTTCGCATTTCACCGCGGTCTTACATCGATCTGGAACGCGGGAAATATGGCTTCTCTGCGGCCACCTTCGCATTCTTCCTTCTCATTTTGCCTGAAGACGACGTGCTGGATCTTCTCCGGAGTCTTCGGAAGCTGATTGACAAGGAGGACAACCACGATGCAGCCTGACGCACATACGCTTTGGAAAATCTACGCGCTTCTGCAGCAGATGGGCGCGTCCTCTAGTTATACCGGATTTTTTCACACCGCTTACGCCGTATTTCTCACTATTGGAGAACCGCGCCGGCTTCTGCTGGTGACCAAATGGCTCTATCCGGATGTGGCGGAATATTTCCACACATCCTGGTCCGCCGTGGAACGCAATATCCGCACAGTTGTCGACCTGGTCTGGAAATCACATCCGGAGCAGCTGTCCCGGATCGCAGGATGTCCGCTGGAAAAACGGCCGTCCTGTTCTCAATTTATTTTTATTCTGGCAGAATATCTGGCAGCAGACTCTATTTAATCCCGCCGAGCTCCTGATACATCTCTTTCGCATAGCTGTCCGTCATGCCGCAGATCTCATCCGTGACCAGCAAAAGCCGCAGATACAGCCGTTCTGTCTCATCCTTCCCTTTTGCGTAGACATGGTAGATAGCCCTGTAATTTTCCGAGATGAGGCTCATCAGCTTCTCCTGCACCGCCGTCATGGGCTCGTCCGAATCATAGCGGATCGCTGCGTCCACAAAACGCTCCAGAAGGAAACTGAAGATGGCGTCCGCGCCGACTTCCAGCTTCAGGATCGGAGCCGAGATGAACGCGTAACGGTAGGCGATATCTCCCAGAGCTCTCATCATCAGCGTACCCGGCATGCCGTCCAGCAGTTCCTTTTTACAGGTTCCTTCCATCAGTTCCTCATAATGCCGGACAAAACCGGCTGTTGCGCTGCGGATCATCTTTCCCTGGACCTGGACCGTCCAGTTCTGTACGGCGTTGGCGTCGGGCCGGGTGATTCCTTTCTCGATCGCCCTGGTTCTGCGCCGTTCCAGAAGGGACACCATATCCTTATAATCCCCGTCCTGTTCCTCCGGACAGTAGTCTTTCAGTTCCTGCACCAGCCGCTCGAAGGTAATGCACCCTTTCTTGAACGCGTCTTCAATATCCGCCGTCCGGTAGGCGATGTCGTCCGCCGCTTCCAGCACGAACGCCAGCGGATGGCGTTTTCCGAAGGTCCCTGTGCTCTCCTGGATCTCCTGAAACACTTCCCGGTCCGCGTAAAAATATCCCATCTTCTTTGTACGGATATCGCCGCTCTTTTTGTCGATCTCCAGCGAAGATACCGGGTACTTGATGATGGCGCCCAGAAGTCCTTTGGTCAGATTCATACCGTGTTCATCCACCAGATAATGCAGCTTCGTCACCAGCCGGAGAGCCTGGGTATTGCCCTCAAACTGGTAGAAATCCTCCTGCATCTGCGGATTCAGCACTTCGGTCAGCGGCCTGCCCTTCCATCTGAGCTCCGGCATTTTCCTGTGGAACCAGTCCCGGATGGCAGTCTCTCCGAAATGCCCGAATGGAGGGTTCCCGATATCGTGCAGAAGTCCCGCGCATTGCAGGATATCGCAGATATCCGCCTTATAGGAAGCAAGGAACTGCGGATCCTTGATATTTCTCAGGATCTCTTCCGAAATATTCTGTCCCAGAGATTTCGCGAAGGAAGACACCTCCAGCGAGTGGGTCAGCCTGGTCCGGATAAAATCGCTGCGGTCCAGGGGAAATACCTGCGTCTTATCCTGAAGCCTGCGGAACGACGCGCTCCCGATGATTCTGTGATAATCTTTTTCAAATTCCGTCCGCAGATCCCCGGATCCGGGGCGGCCGCGGTACGCCCGGATCCGGTCCGGGCAGAGCAGTTTCTGCCATTCCATAGATATTTCCCTCCGTCCTGAACAGTTGCAAATACTATATATAAAGTATCATACCTTTCTTAAAAGTCCAATGATTTTTTGTGTATAACTTCTTCCAAACCGGTCATAATATAACTAAACAAAAGATAAATTGAATACTTATCCTCCCCTTTGAAGGTCCGTCTGCTGCGCGTCGCCGCGGCAGGCGGATTTTTTGCCACATAGAAAAAAATACTTGTTATGTAGTTTTGAATACTATATAATGGGTGATGAGGTGATAAATATGACGATAGACCCGCAGGACATCCTGAGCAGCATACTCACCAGCCTGGACCGGATCGATTATATCAGGCCGCAGGAGATTCCGAATATAGATCTGTATATGGATCAGGTGACCACGTTCATGGAAGAACATCTGCAATCCTCCAAACGCTATCCGGAGGACAAGATCCTGACCAAGACCATGATCAACAACTATGCCAAGAATCATCTGCTCCCGCCGCCTGACCGCAAGAAGTATTCCAAAGAGCATATTCTTCTTTTGATTTATATCTATTATTACAAGGGGATTCTGTCCATTGGAGACATCGAGCGCCTGCTGGCGCCTCTGACGGAGCGTTTCTTCCATACGGATAATTCTCTGAGCATGCAGGATATTTACGAAGAAGTGTTCAGCCTGGAGAAAAATGAAGTAGAATATCTGAAAGAGGAAGTGATCCGGAAATATAAACTGGCCTCCGATCTGTTCCCTGAGGCCGGCGAGGAAGACCGGCAGTTTCTGCAGATCTTTTCTTTCATCTGTCTGCTCAGCTTTGACGTTTACGTAAAGAAGCAGGTGATCGAAAAGCTGATCGACCAGCTTCCCCTGAAAAATGATACGAAAAAACACCACAAAGAGTGAAAGAGCCGTACAGCTCCCGAACCCGGGTTCCTGTACGGCTCCTTTTTACTCTTCCTCCGTCCTCCGGAAAACCATGTCATAACCGTCATTCCCATAATTCAATGAACGGTTCACACGACTGATGGTGGCGGTGGAAGCGCCGGTCTTATCGGCGATCTCCTGATACGTCTGTTTTTCTCTCAGCAGCCTGGCCACCTCAAAACGCTGAGACATGGACTGTATCTCATTGATCGTACATACATCTTCAAAGAACTGATAGCACTCTTCCATGGACTGAAGACTCAATATGGCGCGGAAAAGTCCATCGGTTGCCTCATTGTGAATCTTTTTATTCATACATTCTGTATCCCCTTATATTTACGTCTTTTAGTATTTTAACACACTAAAATTGTAAAGTCCAGTCCCGCGCTCTTATCTGTATTTATTTATATATTCCCGGATCTTTCCCTTATCGGTATTGATCACCAGCTCCTCCGGGAAATCTGTCTCTTCCAGTAGCGGATAGATCCTCTCATGATTGCGCACATCCGTGAAGAAATGCGCGTCGCTGCCCATGATCACCGGAGTGCGGTATTTTTTGCAGAGATTCAGGATCTCGATATCATTGCCCCGGGCATTCTGACGGTAGCCGTTGGGATTCAGAGAATTGTTGTTGATCTCCAGCAGTGTATGATGTTCCTTCGCCGCCTGGACGATCGCCTCGTTGTCCAGCGGATAGCGGCTGTCATCCGGGTGACCGATAATATTGATCAGCGGATTCCGGATGGCGTTCACCACGCACTCCGTATTCCACTCCCGGCTTCCCGGTTTGATACAGGGGATATGCAGACTGGCGATGGTCAGATCCATCTGCGCCAGATCTTCCTGGCTCATGTCCACGGTTCCCTTCTCGTCCAGGATATTCAGCTCGATCCCCAGCAGCAGTTCCAGATTCCCATGCTGCCTGGGTACCACTCTCAGATTATGAAAATAGATCAGCTGACAGCTTCCCGGCATCTGCGGAGCATGTTCTGTGATTCCGAATACTTCCAGCTCTTTTTCCTGCGCCGCACGGATCATCTCCATCATGGTATTGTAGGCATGTCCGCTTGCAATCGTATGTGTATGCACATCCACAAGATCTCTCATTCTGTCTGTTCCTCCAAAAGTCTCTTCAGTTCCTCTTCCGCCTGTGCCTGAGCCCTTACCGCGATTCCCTGCATACCCAGTTTCCGGGCAGTCTCCACATTGGCCGGGGAGTCGTCCAGGAACACCGACTCCTCCGCTTTCAGTCCGTATTGTTCCAGCAGCAGAAGGTATATGCCGGAGTCCGGTTTGATCTTTTTTACCCGGTGCGACAGGATTCCTCCGTCCATCTCCGCCAGAAAAGACATTTTATCTCCCGCGTCCCGTTCCACCTTCGCCGGAAAATTAGAGAGATAGAAGACCCGGTATCCCCGGTCCTTCAATTCCCGGATCCAGCGTCTTGTACCGGCGTATTCCCGGATCAGCGTACCCAGATTCTCATATACACGGCGGATCTCTTTCTCCAATGCCGGATCATTCCGAATAAAAGCAGCCAGCACCTCTTCTTCCGGCCATACGCCCCGGTCCATCTCGTGCCATGCCGCGCTCTGCATCATGGCGGCGCCCAGGCGTCCGGCAGTCTCTCCGGTGTAGCCGCAGGAACGAATGTGATCCCGCCAGCAGAAATCCACCAGCACATTCCCGATGTCAAAAATGATATTGCGGATCATTTTCTGTCACGGAAGATGATATCGTCTCTTCCCGGACCGTTGGATACCATCGTGATCGGATATCCGATCTGCTCCTCGATAAATTCCACATAATTCCGGCAGTTCTCCGGCAGGTCCTCATATTTGCGGATACCGCGGATGTCGCATTTCCATCCGGGAAGCTTCTTATAAACAGGCTTTGCCTTCTCCAGCAGACGGGTGGTCGGGAACTCGGTGGTCACTTCTCCGTCGATCTCGTAACCTACGCAGACCGGGATCTCATCCAGGTAGCCCAGCACATCCAGTACCGTAAACGCCACGTCGGTGGCTCCCTGCAGGCGGCATCCGTACTTGGAAGCCACACAGTCGAACCATCCCATACGTCTCGGACGTCCGGTGGTGGCACCGTACTCTCCTCCGTCTCCGCCTCGTTTTCTCAGCTCGTCCGCCTCGTCTCCGAAGATCTCGCTGACAAAAGCGCCTGCTCCCACCGCGCTGGAATATGCTTTGCACACGGCGATGATCTGTTTGATCTCATAGGGCGGGATGCCTGCTCCGATAGCTCCGTAAGCAGCCAGCGTGGAAGAAGAAGTCACCATGGGGTAGATCCCGTGATCCGGGTCTTTCAGCGTCCCCAGCTGGCCTTCCAGCAGGATATTTCTGCCTTCTTTCAGCGCCTTGTCCAGATAGCCGGACACATCGCATACATACGGCTCGATCATCCGGCGGTACTCCATCAGTTCTTCATAGATATCCTCCACCTTCAGCGCCGGAGCATGGTAGAGGTGCTCGATCAGTACGTTTTTCTGAGTAATTACTCTGCCGATCTTCTCTTTCAGCTCTGCTTCATCCATGAACAGTTCGCTGACCTGGAATCCGATCTTCGCGTATTTGTCCGAATAGAAGGGTGCGATGCCGGACTTGGTGGAGCCGAAAGACTTGCCCGCCAGACGCTCCTCCTCCAGTTTATCCAGTAAAATATGATAAGACATCACGATCTGGGCACGGTCGGACACAAGGATCTTCGGTGTGGGAACGCCCCTCTCCACGATACCCTGAAGTTCTTTCACCATCACCGGAATATTTAAGGCTACGCCGTTTCCGATGATATTGACCGTGTGGCTGTAGAACACGCCGGACGGCAGCGTGTGCAGCGCAAATTTTCCGTAGTTGTTCACGATCGTGTGTCCCGCGTTGGCGCCTCCCTGGAACCGGATGATGATATCGGAATCCTGGCCAAGCATATCTGTGATCTTGCCCTTTCCTTCGTCTCCCCAGTTGGCTCCTACAATAGCTCTTACCATATTGATATTCCTCCGTTTTACAGGCGGCTCCGCCTGTCTTCTGTTCTGTTTATGCGCTTTTTAGGCGCACACTATTCAGTATAGCTTAAAAATGTTTATAAGTAAAGTGTCTTATCCAAAATCAAACAGGGACAGCTGGTTGGATTCCGGAAGACCGTCCAGCAGTCCCAGATCCGCCATCAGATCGATAACCGTCTTGCTCAGCTTTGTCCTCTGGCGCAGATCGTCTTTGGACAGGAACGGTCCCTGGGCCGCCGCTTCCACCAGAGCGTCCGCCGCCTTGTCCCCCAGCCCGTCGATGGTGGAGAGGGCCGGCATGAGCTTCCCGTCCATAATACGGAACATGTGGGCTTCCGCCTGATAGATATCCACTTTCATGAATTCAAACCCCCGCGCATACATCTCCTGCACGCTCTTCATGTCTTTCAGCGTATCCTGCTCCTTCTTGGACAGAGTGTCGCTTCTGCGCTTATAATCGGCCATGTAATATTCCAGACGCTCGCGGCCCTGACACATGATCTCGTAGTCGAAGGCGTCGGCGCGGATGCTGAAATAAGCGGCATAGTAGGCCAGCGGGTAATTGATCTTGCAGTAGGCGATTCTCCACGCCATCATCACATAGGCGGCCGCGTGAGCCTTGGGGAACATGTATTTGATCTTCTTGCAGGACCAGATATACCAGTCCGGCACACCGTGTTCCGTCATGGTCTGTTCCCACTCCGGCTTCAGGCCTTTTCCCTTACGCACGCTCTCCATGATGGTAAACGCCAGCTCGCTGTCCAGACCCATGTCGATCAGATAGATCATGATGTCGTCACGGGTACAGATGGCAGTGGAAATCGTCGCCTTGCCTTCCTGGATCAGGGTCTGGGCATTTCCCAGCCACACATCCGTGCCGTGGGCCAGACCCGCGATCCGCACCAGGTCGGAAAACTGCGTGGGTTTCGTGTCTATCAGCATCTGCATGGCGAATTCCGTACCAAACTCCGGGATACCCAGAGACCCCAGCTTCGTTCCGCCGATATCCTCCGGCTTGATGCCCAGCGCGTCCGTATTCTGGAACAGCGACATGACCTGGGGATCATCCAGGGGAATCTTCTTGGCGTCGATGCCGGTCAGATCCTCCAGCGTACGGATCATGGTGGGATCATCGTGTCCCAGAATGTCCAGCTTCAGAAGATTATGGTCGATGGAATGGTAATCAAAGTGGGTGGTCACCGTATCGGTGGTCATATCGTTGGCCGGATGCTGTACCGGGGTAAACGAATAGATGCTCTCTCCCAGGGGAAGCACGATGATGCCGCCCGGGTGCTGCCCCGTCGTCCGGCGGATACCGGTGCATCCCTGCACGATCCGGTCGATCTCACAGTTTCTCTTGCGGGTTCCCCGCTCTTCATAATAATTTTTCACGTAGCCAAATGCCGTCTTATCCGCCAGCGTACCGATGGTCCCGGCCCGGTAAGTCTGCCCGGCGCCGAAGATTACTTCCGTGTATTTATGGGCTTTGGACTGGTAATCGCCGGAGAAATTCAGGTCGATATCCGGCTCCTTATTGCCCTTGAATCCCAGGAAAGTCTCAAATGGAATATCGAATCCGTCTTTTTTCAGCTTCGTTCCGCACACCGGGCAGTCCTTGTCGGGCATATCGCAGCCGGCCCGGCCGGAATATGCCTTCACTTCCGGCGAATCAAAATCGCTGTAATGGCAGTTCGGGCAGTAATAATGGGGACTCAGCGGATTTACTTCCGTGATCCCGGCCATGGTGGCCACGAACGAGGACCCCACCGACCCGCGGGAGCCCACCAGATATCCGTCGTCGTTGGACTTCCACACCAGCTTCTGGGCGATGATGTACATCACGGCGAATCCGTTGCCGATGATGGATTTCAGTTCCCGTTCCAGCCGCTCCGTCACCACCTCGGGCAGGTTTTCCCCGTAGATCTCATGGGCTTTCCGGTAACAGATCTCTCTGAGCGTCTTGTCCGAGTCCGGGATCACCGGGGGACACTTGTCCGGACGCACCGGGGACAGATGCTCGCACATGTCGGAGATCAGATTGGTGTTGGTGATCACCACTTCTTCCGCCTTCTCCGGTCCCAGGAAAGCAAATTCTTCCAGCATCTCTTCTGTGGTCCTCAGATACAGCGGCGCCTGTTCGTCCGCGTCACCAAATCCCTTGCCTGCCATGATAATGCGCCGGTAAATTTCGTCTTCCGGATCCATAAAGTGCACGTCGCAGGTGGCTGCTACCGGCTTATGGAATTCCTCGCCCAGACGGATGATCCTGCGCACATTTTCCCGCAGATCCTCCTCCGACTGCACCGGATTCTTGGAATCCTTGAGCATAAACCGGTTGTTTCCGATGGGCTGGATCTCCAGATAATCATAGAAATCCACGATCCTGGCGATCTCCTGCGACGGCGCTCCCCTCAGGATCGCCTGGTACAGTTCGCCTGCCTCGCATGCCGAACCCACGATCAGGCCTTCCCGGTAACGATTCAGTTCGCTTTTGGGGATCCGGGGCCTTCTGGAAAAATAGTCCAGATGCGACAGCGATACCAGCCTGTATAAATTCACGCGCCCGATATCGTTTTTCGCCAGGATGATCACATGGTACGTGGCGAGCTTTTTGATCATTTCCTTATCCGGACGCCCTATCTCGTTCACATCGTCCAGGGTAAATATATCTCTCTCCTTGAACATCCGGATAAATTTTACGAAGATCTCCGCCGTACACGCCGCGTCGTCCACAGCCCTGTGATGATTCTCCAGAGACACCCCCAGAGCTTTCGCCACCGTATCCAGTTTATATTTCCCCAGTGACGGCAGAAGCATACGCGCCATGGCCACCGTGTCACCCACAGTAAATTCCGCGTCGATCCCCAGCGTGATACAGTTCTGGTGGATAAATCCCGCGTCAAAGGACGCGTTGTGGGCGATCAGCACACAGTCGCCGCAGAATTCCAGAAAAGCGGGCAGTACTTCTTCGATGGGCGGCGCGTCGATCACCATCTCGTCGCTGATGCCGGTCAGCTGCTCGATCTCGAAGGGAATAGGCTCTTTCGGATTCACAAAGGTACTGAACCGCTCTGTGATCTTTCCCTCCTCCACCTTCACCGCCCCGATCTCGATGATCCGGTTGTTGACCGCGGACAGACCGGTGGTCTCTAGGTCAAAAACCACAAAAGAACCATCCAGGCTCTGGCCTCTGGAATTTTCCACCACTTCCTTTAAATCGTCCACCAGGTAGCCTTCCACCCCGTAGATCACCTTGAACTCTTCGTCCTTCGAGATGGTATGGTTTGCCTCGGTAAACGCCTGCACGCATCCGTGGTCCGTCAGGGCCAGCGCCGGCATGCCCCAGGATTTTGCCCTTTTCAGAAGGGCCGACGCGTCGGTCACGCCGTCCATATCGCTCATCTTGGTATGACAGTGCAGCTCCACTCTCTTTTTATAGGCGTAATCCATACGCGCCACCGTGAAATCCGCGATCTTTTTGATCCCTGTCACGGACCCGATGGTCAGCTCATGGTCAAAACGGTCCAGAACCGTCATGCCTTTTACTTTCACAAACCCGCCTGCCTGGATCTTCTCTTTCAGTTCCGGAAGCTGGTCGTTCTTTGTAAACATTTTCACATGGATCGTATCGGTGAAATCGGTAACCGTCAGTGTCAGGATCGTCCGCTCCCCGCGGATCTCCCTCTCGTCGATCTGCAGAATCTTTCCGCGGATGGTCACTTCTCCCATTTCTTCGATCACCTGTTCCAGCGGCATGGCCTCATCATCAAAATCACGCCCGTACAATACGTCGGGATTGTCGCTTTTCCGGTAACCGTAACTCTTGCGCTCCGGAGAACCGCCCCTTTCGTTTCCCGTCCTGCCGGAGGGCTGCCGTCCTCCGTTTCCTCCATGGGACGCGTTCTCTTCTCTGGCGGCAGCTCTGGCCTGGGCCGCCTGAGCCCGTTCTTCCGCATGAGCTTTCTTCTCCTGACGGAGGCTCTCGCTAAGGAAACTGATCTTCTGTTTCAGTTCTGCCTGACTCTTCTCAATGCTTACGCTCTCTTTCAGTTCCAGATACTGAAGATCCACCTTCACATGGAAACCGCACCGTTCATTGAACACCCGGTCCAGGATCCGCAGCAGGTCGTCCACGGCCTCACGGTCATAGACCCGGTCCGAGATGCCGAAGAGCACCGTATGTTCATCCGGGAACTCCATCTTCGCATGTTTCATCAGGCTTCTCTTATAGGGACTGTACGCCTCCAGTTCCGTCAGCACGCTCTCTTCATAGACGTCCCAGAGTTTCTCCGGGGTATACTGCCCCGACAACTGAAATTTTTCAAAGATGAGCACCTGCACCTTCCGGTACCCGAAGATCTGTTTCTGGATCTGTTTCGCCAAATGAAAAAGCTGATCTTTGGCAATCAGCTTTTTACTCGTCATATAGACCCGCAGCACATCCCGGGCAGGCGTCATGGATACTCTGGTCACTATTGCCTGCTCGAACAGAGCATGCTCCTGTTCGCCGAGCTGCAGCGTCTTAAATACTTCAAAAAAAGGTTTTTCATTCATTCCAGTTCTCCAGTTCATGGCGAAGCGCGCTAAGAAGCTCTCCCTCCGGCACTTTCCGGATCACTTCTCCGTGCTTCATCAAAAGGCCTTCTCCCTGGCCTCCCGCGATGCCCAGATCCGCCTCGCGGGCTTCCCCCGGCCCGTTGACCACGCAGCCCATCACTGCCACTTTGATATTCAGCGGAAATTCCGTCACCATGGTCTCCACTTCATTTGCAAGGCTGATCAGGTCGATCTTGGTCCTTCCGCAGGTGGGACAGGACACGACTTCGATGCCTCCGGTCCGCAGTCCCAGTGTCCGCAGGATCAGTTTCGCCGATTTGATCTCTTCCACCGGATCTCCAGTCAGCGATACACGGATAGTGTCCCCGATCCCCTGGCTCAGGATGATGCCCAGCCCCACCGCAGACTTGATATTTCCGGAATACAATGTCCCGGCCTCCGTGATCCCCACATGGAGCGGATGCGGCGTTTTATCCGCGATCAGTTCATGGGCCTTCGCGCACATCATGACATTGGAAGATTTGATGCTGATCACCAGATTGTCATATCCCAGATCTTCGATGATCTTCACCTTGTCCAGCGCGCTTTCCACCAGGCCTTCCGCCGTGACTCCATGATATTTTTCCACCAGTTCCTTTTCCAGGGATCCGCTGTTTACACCCACGCGGATGGGGATTCCTCTTTCTTTCGCCGCGTCCACCACGGCCCGGATACGGTCCGGACTCCCGATATTCCCCGGATTGATCCGGATCTTGTCCGCTCCGTTCTCGATGGCGGCGATCGCCATCCGATAGTCAAAATGGATGTCGGCCACCAGCGGAATACGGATCTGTTTCTTGATCTTGCGAAGTGCCACAGCCGCCTCCTGTGTGGGTACCGTACAGCGTACGATCTCACATCCTGCCGCTTCCAGCCGGCGGATCTGCGCCACCGTCGCCTCCACATCTTCCGTCCTGGTATTGGTCATGGACTGGATCAGGATCGGATTGCCGCCTCCGATGACCCGGTCGCCGATCTTCACTGTCTTCGTATGATCTCGATACATCTCTTCACCCCTTTACTCCAGACGTTCCCTCTTAAGATCGTCCAGACGTTTCTTTACACTGTATTTATTCACGCTCAGCACCAGCCCGATCTCAATCAGCAGGAAGAACGAAGCGGTGCCTCCGTAGCTGAAGAACGGAAGCGTCACTCCCGTAGTAGGGAACAGATTTGTCACCACCATCAGATTCAGGATCACCTGCAGCGCGATATGAGACATAACGCCGATGGCCGTCATGCGTCCCAGCGTATCTTCCGCCGTCTGCGAGATCGTATAGATCCGGTACAGCAGATAGATGAACAACAGAATAATCAGGCCCGCGCCGAAAATCCCCAGTTCTTCACAGATGATCGCGAATATGTAGTCGTTGAACGGCTCCGGGATCTTGCCCAGCTTCTGGATACTGTTTCCCAGCCCTTTCCCCCACAGACCGCCCGAGCCGATAGCGTACAGACCCTGGAGAGACTGGAACGCCGTGTCCTGCTCGTACTCATAAGGCACCAGCCACGCCCGGATACGCTGAATACGGAAATTCGCGTCCGCCACTTCGGCCGGATCCATATGGTAGACGTAGTAGAGCACCGCCGTCACACCCACCGCGACCACCGCCAGACACAGGAAAAATTTCCAGTACTGGGGATGCATGACGAAGATCATGATCACCGCCGTTCCAAGAAGGATCGCCGCCGTACTCATATTGTCGCTGATCGTCAGGATCAGCATGGCTACCACCGCGGAAGGAAGCGCCATCAATATAATGGATATCCAGCTTTTTAACTTTCTGGCATTCGCCGTGATCAGCGTGGCCATAAAGACGATCATGATCAATTTGACCGGCTCCGCCACCTGAAACTGCACCGGTCCGATCCGCAGCCATCTGGTAGCTCCTTTTACCGTAACGCCGAGAGGCGTCTCCAGAAGAAGCACCAGCACCAGACAGGCCGCATATCCCAGCAGCGCCAGCTTACTCCACACATGATAATTGATATTGGACACCACAAGCATGGCTATTATCCCCAGAATACTGTAGATCACCTGATTCTTCAGAAGGTACACGGGGTCGTTGTTGTAGGTGCTGCTCATGCTCGCTGTATAATAGCTGGCGCTGTATATCATGACAAATCCGAACACCATCAGAAAGAGCAGCGCCACCAGAAGATTGGTGTCCAGCCCCAGAAGCCCGAACTGAAACAGCCTCCCTCTCTTTCTTTTTTTCATGCTCAGTTCTCCTGTCTCTCATACCGGCAAAAAGTAAACTCCAGGTCAAAATAAGTTTTTTCCTCGCTCTGTCCTGTCAGTTTCCATTCCGGCATGTCATCCATATCAGGAAAATATGTATCCGCCTCATAAGCATGATCAATCCTGGTTATATGCGCCACATCGCAGTAAGGAAGAAATTCCCTGTAGATACTGCTCCCTCCGATAATATAAATATCTTCCGACGGATACTTTTTCAGTTCTTCCAGCACATCCTCCACGGTATGGAACACCAGCGCGTCCTTTACCTGGTAATGAGGATTCCTGGTCAGTACGATATTGGTGCGGTTCTTTAGCGGACGCCCTCCGGGAAAGCTCTCCAGGGTCTTCCTCCCCATCACTACCACTTTTCCCGTCGTCTCGCTGCGGAAGAACTTCATGTCCTCCGGAATGCTGACCAGCAGTTTGTTCTGGTACCCAATGCCCCAGTTTTTATCTACAGCTACTATTAAGTTCATATCTGTCCTCCCTTTATACCGCAATCGGGATATTTTTCACCTGCGGCCCTGCCTGATAATCTTCCACGATCAGATCTGCTGTGGTAAACGCGTAAAAATCCTTCACATCCGGATTCAGCCGTACTTTCGGCGCCGGATAAGTCTCCCGGGAAATCAGTTCCCGGATGATATCCACATGGCGGTCATAAATATGCGCGTCCGCGATCACATGCAGCAGTTCACCGGGAATCATGCCGCACGTCTGAGCCACCATCATCAGCAGGATCGCGTACTGACACACATTCCAGTTATTGGCCGCCAGCACATCCTGCGAACGCTGATTCAGCACCATGTTCAGAGTCAGTCTGTCCTCTCCCGGTCCCTGGGTCACATTATATGTCACTCCGTAAGCGCAGGGATACAGGTGCATCTCGCTCAGATCCGCATGCACATAGGTGTTGGTCATGATCCGGCGGCTGAAAGGATTATTCTTCAGATCAAACAGCACCCTGTCCATCTGATCCATCATGCCTTCTTTGTATTTGCTCTTTACGCCGATCTGATAGCCGTATGCCTTGCCGATAGAACCGGTCTCATCCGCCCATTCATCCCATACGTGGCTGTTCAGGTCATGAATATTGGAAGATTTCTTCTGATAGATCCACAGGATCTCATCCATACAGCTCTTGAGAGCCGTCTTCCGCAGAGTGATCGCCGGAAATTCCTTTCTAAGATCATACCGGTTCACCACGCCGAACTTCTTGATCGTATAGGCGCTGGAGCCGTCCTCCCACCGGGGCCGGACCTTCTCGCCCTCGGTACTGGTCCCGTTTTCCAGGATATCCCGGCACATATTTATAAAAAGCTGATCTGCGTAGCTCATCTTCTTCTCTCCATTCCAAATATTGCAAAATCCCCGGAATCTGATATCATAATCTTGCACGCATGATACCTGCGGCCTGTCTGCGCCGCGTGTAATCCTGAGCTTTGGTATCATTATATAGCATATCCCCCTCTGCCGCAAGAATAAACCTTCGGCAAAAACAGCCCGGAAAAATATCCGACAGGGGGCCGCAAACCATGAAAAGGAGTTTTGTCCATGTACCAGATCACAGAATGGTGCCATCATTTTATCCGGGAACAAGTGCGTCCCGGCAGTTTCTGCATCGACGCCACCATGGGAAACGGCGGCGATACCGAGCTGTTGTGCCGGCTTGCCGGGCCGGAAGGGCGCGTACTGGCTTTCGACATCCAAAAGAGCGCGCTCTCCCGAACAGAAAAAAGGCTGCGGGACGCAGGTGTGCCGGACAATTTCCGGCTGATCCTGGATTCCCACAGCCATATGACTCAGTATGCGGATGCAGGCACTATAGACTGCATCGTCTTTAACCTGGGCTATCTTCCCGGCGGCGACCATCGCCTCGCCACGAAGCCAGCCAGCACGCTCCGCGCGCTGGAACAGAGCCTCCCCCTGCTGAAAAAGGGCGGCATGGTCAGCCTGTGCATCTACAGCGGGGGAGATACGGGGTTTGAAGAACGGGACGCAGTCCTGGCCTGGCTTAAGGAACTGGATCCCCGAAAATATCTTGTGGTACTTTCTTCCTATTATAATCGGCCCAATAATCCGCCGATACCTGTGATCATTCAGAAACTATAATTCATACCGGTCACTGTGCCTGTGATATTCCTCCAGCGTCCGAACCGGTTCGTATTCCAGGATTAAAGTAATTGCAGTGTTTACTACATCAATTTCATTTTGCGTCAAATGCTTTTCACATTCTATGTCAAACAAAGACACCTGGTCAAAAGCCATATATGTCTCTATATCCGGATCAAAATTTCCATCCGGATACAAATCGCAGACCAGATCATGCAACGATGTTCTATAAGCCCAGCATTGAAACTGATATTTTTCAAAACACACCTGGAACATTTTATTCAGGAAATCGGGCTCATCCGTTTCTCCTTCCACAATAAAAAGGATATTTCTAGTTTTCATGGTCAAACTCACCATTTCTGTACATTTTTTCCAGATTATGTCCTTCTCGGAGTTCTCTTAATGTGGCGTCTGGAAAAGACTTCAATTCGCCTTCTGCCAAGCGGAAATAGCAGTCCGGGCGCAAAATCTCATTGCTCAGGAGCGCCGTATTATGAGAAGTAAATACCGTCTGAACCGTACTGAAATCTCTTAGATAGCAGATAATATTTCTGGCTAAGTCGAAATGATAAAAAGCATCAAATTCGTCGATCCAGAGAAACGACACTTCGTCTAAATGCTTTATCCAATAATAAAACAAATATAAAGCGCCTGTTCCGCTGGATGCACAGGATACGAAATCCAGCTTTTTGTTATCATGGACCTCCAAAATCCGCCAATGATTATTTACTTCGTCGTAATCTCCTTCCAGATGATAGCGGAGCCCGGCGATCTGTTTCATAAACTTCTCAAAATCCGCCAGATATTCCCTCTCACATATAAACTTTGTAATGCTTTCCCGTTCTCGAGGTAAGCCAATGTACCGGGTATCATGAAGCCTCCGGAACCAAAGCATACGTTTTACAAAGTCCATCATTCTGCGCACCGCAGATTTTTCCGGCTGCTGCGTATTATTAGCAATATAGCGGAACACGGAATTCCCATCGTCAAAATAATCGAAATTTAAATTTTCACCAGCCACCAACGAAAGCTCGTTTGTCAAAAAGCCCTTGTTCTTCACATACTCAAAAACCGTCTTTCCGTAAATGCTCAGTTTTTCCATAGTAATTGACAATGGATTTTCTTTTCGGTAACTATAAGCAACTGTCATATTGTCAAATACAAATTCATATGCAAATTCGGCTTCTTTTTTATCACTGTCGGCGTTCAGGAAGTTTGATTCTTCTTCCAGTTCCGGGCATATTTTATTATCCGTCAAAGTATGGACAATATCGAACACTGCAAATCCCAGATTACTTTTTCCAGATGCGTTTTTTCCAAAAATGATCACCTTATTCAGAAGTCCCCGGCTGATACACTGCTCATTAAAAGCATAATCCCTTTTATTGGAAAAATCCAACGTCACTTTATGATTGAAATTTTTATAATTGGATACAGAAAAACTTTTCAGCATAATATCTTCCTCCATATAGAAATTATATTACCCTGACAATAAAATTTAATCAATACATTCCGTAATTTTTTTACGGCAATTTCTCCAAATATAAAAATCAGGAAACTCTGTTATTCCACAAAGTTTCCCGATGTAAACACAGTATCTTCGATTTTTATCCCTGCTTCTCATGTTCCCGTGCCTGCGCCAGAATCAGGCAGGCAGAACTGTTGACGCATTTCTCAAAATCACAGCCGAACTCCGTCAGCTCCACGGAACCATCCGTACCGCATGCGTACTCGCAGGCCACCGTCCTGGTCTCGTTGGCCGTCCGGCAAAAACCGCTGATAAATTCTTCTCTGGTCTCGCCCATCTCTACATGCACAGAGGATAACGCTCTGTCAGTTCCTGAATCATCGCGCCTGCTTTCGGAGCTGCCGCTTCCCCTTCCTTCAGCATCATGGCCACTGCCTCGGCAATCACATCCATATCCGCCTCATTTAAGCCCCTGCTGGTCACTGCAGCGGTTCCCAGACGTACGCCACTGGTCACGAAAGCGGACCGCGGATCATTGGGAATCGTATTCTTATTCGCGGTGATATTGGCCAGATCCAGCAGATTTTCCGCTTCTTTTCCGGAGATCTCCAGATTGGTCAGATCCACCAGCATCAGATGATTGTCAGTTCCTCCGGACACAATCCTGATCCCGCGGTCCATCAATCCTTTACACAGGGCTTTTGCATTCTTGACGATATTTCTCTGATATTCTTTATATTCTTCCGTCTGGCACTCTTTCAGGCAGACTGCCTTTGCCGCGATCACATGCATCAGCGGGCCTCCCTGGATCCCCGGGAATACCGCCTTGTTAAAATTAAATTTCTTCGCCGTCTCCTCATCGGACAGAATCATGCCGCCTCTGGGGCCTCTCAGAGTCTTGTGAGTCGTCGTAGTCGTCACATGAGCGTACGGGATCGGACTCGGATGCACTCCTGCCGCTACCAGTCCCGCGATATGCGCCATATCCACCATCAGGTATGCACCCACCTCATCGGCGATCTCCCGGAACTTTTTAAAATCAATCACGCGGGCATAGGCGCTGGCTCCCGCCACGATCAGCTTCGGACGGCACTCTCTGGCGATCCTGCGGACCTCTTCATAGTCGATGTAACCGTCGTCATTGACTCCATACGGATGAATCTCAAAGTATTTTCCGGACAGATTGGCAGGACTTCCATGGGTCAGATGCCCGCCATGAGCCAGATTCATGCCCATCACCTTATCTCCCGGCTCCAGCATAGCAAAAAATACGGCCATGTTCGCCTGTGCGCCGGAATGGGGCTGTACATTGGCATATGTGCAGCCAAAGACTTCTTTGGCACGCTCTATAGCCAGACGCTCCACTTCGTCCACACATCCGCATCCGCCGTAATACCGTTTTCCCGGATATCCTTCCGCATATTTATTGGTCAAAGGGCTTCCCATAGCCGCCATCACGGCCTTGCTTACCCAGTTTTCTGATGCAATCAGTTCAATATGGCTGTTCTGCCTGGCCATCTCATCCTCAATGGCCTGTGCGATCTCCGGATCGACACTCTTTACCTCGTCTAATGAATACATAGGTTCCTCCTGTGGTGTGTTTTTCTCTGAAAGACATTTGTCTGTCATATAGGCAACACTTTACCACGTTTCCAAAAATTTTTCAACCACAACTTGCCCCGGTTCCGTCTCAACTTGAAAAGCGGAATGACTTCCTATATAATCCATTATAATAATAAGGAAGAAAAAGGAGGAACCGGCCTTGCAGTTTTCCCATATCGTAATTATATATCTGGTTCTCATCAACCTGGCCGCTTTTGTCCTGATGGGTCTGGATAAAAGGAAAGCCAAAAAGAATCTCTGGCGGATCCCGGAAAAAACTCTGTTTCTCTCCGCCATACTGGGCGGCTCTGCCGGCGCCATCGCAGGTATGTACGTCTTTCACCATAAGACCCGGCACTGGTACTTCGTCATCGGTATGCCTCTGATCCTGGTTATCCAGATCGGCCTGGGCATCTGGCTCATCTATCTGCGTTAATTCCGCCGCAAAAAAAGGACCACAGCCATGGCTGCAGTCTTTTTTTGTCTCAGCTTTTTCTGAATCTTGACAGAAAATCTTTCGTTTCCTGATGTTTCGGATTTCCGAAAATTTCTTCCGGCGTGCCTTCTTCCAGGATCACGCCGCCGTTCATATATACCACATGGTTGGAAACGTCGCGGGCAAACGCCATCTCATGCGTCACTACCAGCATCGTCATGCCTTCTCCGGCAAGATCTCTCATAACGTTCAGCACTTCTCCCACCATCTCCGGGTCCAGCGCGGAGGTGGGCTCGTCGAACAGCAGTACCTCCGGATTCATGGCCAGGGCGCGGGCGATCGCCACACGCTGCTTCTGTCCGCCGGAAATCTGGCGCGGCTTCGCGTTAATATACGGAGCCATGCCCACTTTCTCCAGGTAGAACATAGCCTGCTTTTTCGCGTCTTCTTTATTCTTCTTAAGCACCTTGATCTGTCCTGCCATGCAGTTCTCCAGTACCGTCATATTGTTGAACAGGTTGAAGGACTGGAACACCATACCCACATGGGAACGGTACTCCGCCGCGTTTACCTTCGGCCCGGTCACTTTCTGTCCATGATAGAGCACCTCGCCGCTGGTGGGCGTTTCCAGAAGGTTGATGCAGCGCAGCAGCGTGGATTTTCCGGAACCGGAGGCCCCGATAATGCTGGTTACATCTCCTGTGCTGACGTTAAAATCAATATCCCGCAGCACCTCATTGGTTCCGAAGCTCTTGGACAGGTGCTGAACCTGCAGAATCAGTTCTCCCATATTACCGGCCTCCTTTCGAAGAATATCTGCGTTCCTTTTCAGACGCCTTTTCCAGCGTCCCTTTCTGCTTGCTGTACTCGTCAAACGGCGTTCCGCGGTTCGGATGCTCATACATACCTTCTCCCATCACCAGAGAATCTGCCTGTACAAGCTCATAACTGTCGTTTCCATCCATGCGGCGTTCAATCCAGCGCAGGATAAAGGACGCGATCAGCGTCATGCACAGATAGCCGATCATTTCGATGGCAGCCGACGGGAAATACATGTTGTTGACGCCGGTAATGTACCTGTGAAACGCGAAGAACTCCGTAAATCCGATGATAAACATGACTGACGTGTCTTTTACGTTGATGATAAAGTTGTTGCCGATCTGAGGCATGATATTCCTCAGAGCCTGGGGAAGGATTACGGAAGTCATGGTCTGTACATGGGTCATACCGATGGCTTTCGCCCCTTCTGTCTGGCCCGGATCAATGGAGATGATACCTCCTCTTACCGACTCCGCCATATACGCTCCCGTATTGATGGATACGATCAGGATCGCCGCCACCCAGAGGCTGTTGAATCTCATGGTATTGCCGCTGAAATACGGGAGTCCGTAATAGATAAACACCGCCTGCAGCACCATAGGCGTTCCGCGGAACACTTCCACATAGACCCGGATAATCAACCGGATCAGTTTCAAAAGAAATTTCCTGGGTTTCGGCGTATATGCATTATAGGGAATTGTGTTCAAAATACCGCAGATCAATCCGATAACGCACCCGATCACCGTGGCCACCAGCGCCAGGATCAGCGTACTCCGGATACCGCCCAGATACGCGGAGCTGTAGTTGCTCCAGAGCAGGGACATGTCGCTGCCCAGCTGAATCAGCTTTTCCATGCTGTACTCCTTTCTTTTTTCTGAGCGCCAAAGTACAGGGAGCGTCACGCCCCCTGTACTCTCACGCATGCTGTCTCATATTTCTGATTTTTATACTTCCGGCTGTACGGAAATAGCTTCCGTCATAACCGTGTTAAAATCATCTTCAGTCATATCTCCCAGTACTGCATTCATGGCGTCCAGGAGTTCCGTATTGCCTTTTCTTACAGAGATACCGATATTTACGTTCTCAGCCCGCTCTTCCTCGGAAGCAAACTGGAAATCTCCATCCGTACCGGAAAAATCCAGAATCACCAGGTTGTCGTTCTTCGCCTGGGCAGCCATAGCCGTCGGCATGTCGGTGCAGATGAAATCCACCGTTCCCGTTTCCAGGGACATGATCATGGCCGGAGCCGTCTCAGCCGGAGAAAGCACTTCCGCGCCTTCAATCTGCGGCAGGCAGGAATCATACCAGATCGTTCCGGACTGCGCGGTGCATTTGCCTCCGGAGAGATCCGCGATGGAAGCTGCAGATGCAAAGGGGCTGTCCGCTGTCGTCACGCACACGATCGTCGCATAGTAGTAAGGACCTGCCATGTCCACTTCCGCCATACGGTCAGCCGTCATGGACTGTCCGGCGATAGCCGCGTCAATCGTTCCGGACTGTACTGCCGGCACCAGGGAATCCCACGCGCTGGATACTACTTCCAGCTCCCATCCGTTGGCTTCGCAGATCTGCTTCGCGATCATTACGTCATATCCGTTGGCATAGGAACCCGGTACGTTGGAGATCGGAACCGCGCCGTTGGAATCATCCATCTGCGTCCAGTTATACGGAGCGTACGCGCACTCCATACCTACGGTCAGGACGCCGTCCTCCACGCCGCTGCCGGTTCCTGCGGCCGTGTCCGCGGCCTCTGCGGTCTCCTCCGCCGCGCTCCCGTCAGCCGCTTCCGTTTCTTCCGTTCCGGAAGTCTCCGCCGCGGTCGTGTCCTCTGTGCTGCTGCCGGATCCGCATGCGGTCATGGACGCGGTCATGGCAAGCGCCAGAAACATGGTGATAAACTTTTTCATTTGTCTTTTCCTCCTTCGATTATCTGATACAGACGGGAACTCGCCGTCCCATCCGCAAAAAAAAGAACCGCTCTGTCAAGCGATCCATCAAATGCATTACAATCCTATAAAGGACTCCATCAGCTCCAATAGCGCTTCACAAAACTTTTGTGACAGTCCGTCGGGTATTTCCCGACGCCCCAGCAGACCAAACTCAGGCACCTTTGCCCTGCTTCGGCGGTCTCCCCTTTTCCCTTCCGGCGGATGCCTGTCCTTGCCGGCGGGTACTCTTGAATCCCGCGCCTCTATCTTGGCGATTCTATTTTCCAGTATCGTACCACCCAGTCCTGCGATTGTCAACTTTTTTCTGCTGAAAGCTTGAAAAAAAAATCTTTTTCTATTATTATGTTGACAATCACGATTTATAAGAGGTACTGATAAATATGGACATTAATTACGAACTTTATAAAGTATTTTATTATGTGGCCGTCTCCCTGAGCTTCTCGGAAGCCTCCAAAAAACTGTATATTTCACAGTCTGCCGTGAGCCAGTCCATCAAAGTGCTGGAAAAAAAGCTGGACCAGACGCTCTTTATCCGCAGCACAAAAAAGGTACAGCTGACACCGGAAGGAGAGATCCTTCTCCGTCATATCGAACCGGCTGTCAATCTGATCCGCCGGGGAGAGTCGCAGATCATGGAAACCAATACCTTAGGCGGCGGACAGATCCGCATCGGCGCCAGCGATACGATCTGCCGGTATTTCCTGGTCCCCTACCTGGGACGTTTTCACAGAGAGTATCCCAAAGTCCATATTAAAGTCACCAATCAGACTTCTGTCAAATGCGCGGATCTTCTGGAAAACGGCACGGTGGATCTGATTTTCACCAATTATCCCAACTCCCGCTTGGGACACGGCAGCCACGTTCAGTATCTCAGGGATTTTCACGACTGTTTTATCGCCAGCCGGAAATATTACGGCGAACTGGAACATCGCCCTCTATCCCTGCAGGAGCTTCTGGAATATCCGATCCTGATGCTGGACCGCAACAGTACCACCAGTGAATTTCTCCACGCCACTTTCCAGCAGCACCAGCTGGATCTGGTTCCGGAAATCGAACTGAGTTCCAATGATCTGCTGATGGATCTGGCCGGTATCGGCCTTGGCATCGCGTTTGTGCCGGACTATTGTCTCTCCTCCGGTTCGGGCGGCGATCTGTTCCGGCTGGAATTGAAAACCGAGCTTCCGCCGCGTCAGCTGGCGCTGGTATATAATGAACATATGCCTATCAGCAGCGCTGTCCGGCAGTTTATTCAGTATTTTTAGTCCAGAATTCCCGGAGCTCCTGCTCCAGTGTGTCCAGCCTGCAGTACCCATGCTGTTCCCATTCTCTTGGGAACAGCTTTTTGTATGCTGTTTTCTGAAACCGTTCATCCAGAAGCAGGATCACTCCCCGGTCATCATCTGTGCGGATCACCCGGCCTGCCGCCTGCTGTACCTTATTCATCCCCGGGTACTGATAGGCGTAGGCAAAACCGTCCAGCCCTTTCTTCGCGAAATAATCCTTCAGGATTTCTCTTTCCAGGCAGACCTGGGGCAGTCCGGTTCCTACCACCATGGCGCCGATCAGACGGTCATCGGGCAGATCTATCCCCTCTGAGAAGATTCCGCCCATCACGCAGAAGGCCGCCATGCTCTCCTCATGCTCTTCCTCAAAAAGCCGCAGAAAATCTTCCCTCTCCTGCTCATCCATGGAAGGATCCTGACGTACGCACAGAAACTTTTCACCCCGGCACCTTTCATAGACTTCGTCCAGCATCCGGTAAGCCGGAAAAAAGATCAGATAATTGCCTTTTCTGCCGGATACCAGCTTTTTCACATATTCCGCCATCCGATGGTATTCCTGCTCGCCTCTCCTGGCATAACGGCTGCTCACGTCGGTGCCGATCAAAAGCAGGCGGCGTTCCGCGTCAAAAGGCGATCTGACGTAAACCGCGTAATCCTCCGGTTCTCCCGTCAGAAGCGTCTTGTAATAATTGACCGGGAGCAGAGTGGCGGAAAAAAACACGGTACTGATTCCCCGATCCAGACACAGCCTCAGATTGGCCGCCGGACACACACAATACAGATGCAGCCAGAACCTTCCGTCCTCGCCCAGTCTGGTATAAATCTCATAATTTTCATCCAGCCGGTCGCAGATATTCAGAAAACGGCGGATGGAGAAATAAAAATCCGTCAGCGTTTTGCGCAGTTCTTCATGATCCGGATACTCCAGAAACCGTTCCAGCTCAGACGCCAGATGCGTAAGCTGCAGGGAGAAAGCTCCCACCTGAGGCAGCCGCTGCCAGCCGTCCGCGCATTCCCGCTTCAGCGCCAGAAGATGACGGTTGCACCGCTCCAGGGCTTTTGTCAACGCCCCGTCCTTTCCCCTTACCAGGCGCTTCATCTCCAGAAAGTCTTCCTTGCACAGCGCCTCGCTGTACATGGTTCTTCCGCGTTCCACCAGGTTATGCGCCTCATCCACCAGAAACAGATAGTCTCCCTTTGTCCCTTCTCCAAAGAACCGTTTCAGATACACATTTGGATCAAACACATAATTGTAATCGCAGATCACCACATCCACCCAGTCCGACAGATCCAGGCTCAGTTCAAAAGGGCAGACCCGCCACTTATCCGCATGCTCCAGGATCACCTCTCTTGTATAAGCGTCTGTTTCACCGGTCCACAGTTCATAGACTGCGTCGTTAATCCTGTCAAAGTGGCCTCCGGCATAAGGACAATGATCCGGGTTGCATTCTGCCTCATCACAGACGCACAGCTTTTCTTTCGCCGTCAGGATCAGAGATTTCACGCGGATGTTCCGGGCACGCAGAATATCCAGCGCATCCGCCGCCACTGTCCGGGTGATCGTCCTGGCGGTCAGATAAAAAATCTTATCGGCGAGTTCTTCCCCCATGGCTTTCAGCGACGGGAACAGGACGGACAGCGTCTTCCCCACTCCGGTAGGCGCCTGGATAAAAAGCCGTTTCCTGCGCAGAATCGTTTTATAGACGCTGACAGCCAGTTCCTTCTGCCCTTCCCTGTACGCGAACGGAAACTCAAGTTCTTTCAGGGACGCCGTCCTTTTCTCTTTCCACCGCGCGGAAAAAACGATCCACTTTTCATAGGCGGACATCAGGCCTTCAAACCATGATTCTAATTCTCCGGCCGCATATTCTTCCTCAAAATACCGGAGTTCTTCTGTATCCAGATTCGCATAGATCATCCTTACCCGGACTCTTTCCAGGCCTTTCTGCTCGGCATAAATGTGGGCGTAACATTTTGCCTGGGCCAGGTGCACCGGTACCGCGTCCGTCATGCGTCCCACATCTCCGTAGGTTCCCTTGATCTCATCTATAGTCGACACGCCTTCGTCCTGCCAGATCCCGTCGGCGCGTCCTTCCACGCTGACCGGAATCCCGCCGAGCTCCACACTCTTTTTCAGCGTCACTTCCGGCTGGTACCCGTATTTCATACGCCCCTGGATCTTCCGGTGCAGACGGCTCCCCGCCTGCATGGCTTCCGCGTCCCTGCGTCCGCTTCGGCGATTATCCAGATCCCCGCTCCGAAGCAAAAATTCCACCAGATTCCGTACCGAGATCCTCAGCGTTTTTTCTGTCATCTGTATCCGCGCCATCCTTTCTTAATATTTTCCGGATACTCCAAATGGGGACGCGGCATATGCCGCGCCCCCAGTCGTTCAAAAGGGATTATTGATATCTGTTTATTTGCAGAGCTTTTTAAATTCGTCCGCCACAAACTGTACTTTCGTTCCTACGATAACCTGTACAGATTTCTGGCCCGGACGGATAACGCCCGCTACGCCTGCAGATTTGATCTTCTTTTCATCTACCTTGGTGTAGTCTTTGATCTCCAGACGAAGTCTGGTAATGCAGTTGTCGATGGAAGTCACGTTTTCTTTTCCGCCAACACCTTCCAGAATGACTCTTGCCACTTCTGTGAAATTATCGTTGGCCAGAACTGCCTGTTTCTCAGCTTCCGTATCTTCGTCCTCACGTCCCGGGGTCTTCAGATCAAACGCCTGGATAGCCACACGGAATACCAGATAGAATACAACAAATGCTGCGATACCCAGCGGAATGATCATCCAGGTATTCTCTGCTGCCGGAAGGAAGGAAGAGAACACCAGGTCTGTAGCGCCGGCAGAGAAACTGAATCCTGCGCGGAATCCAACCAATACCGTAACAAAGGTGAAAATACCATACAGTACTGCATAGATGAGGTACAGAACCGGAGCAAGGAACATAAATGCGAACTCGAACGGTTCAGTTACACCGCAGACAAACGCACAGAGCGCTGCGGATGCCAGAAGACCGATAGCTGCTTTTTTATTCTTTGCAGTATGTACCATAGCCAGAGCCGCTCCCGGAACACCGAACATCATGCACGGGAAGAATCCGGACATGTACATACCAAGGCTCCAGGATACGTCTGCGGAGGTCATGCCTGCCCAGTAGTTGGTCAGGTCGCCGATACCGATAGTATCAAACCAGAACACGTTGTTCAGTGCGTGGTGAAGTCCGAACGGGATCAGCAGACGGTTGAAGAACGCGTAGAGACCTGCTCCTACTGCCTTCATGCCAAGGATTCCTTCGCCCAGAGCTACCAGAGCGCCGAAAACGATCGGCCATACAAACAGCAGTACTACGGATGCGATGATGGAAGTTACGCCTGCCACAATCGCTACGCAGCGTTTGCCGCTGAAGAAAGAAAGCCAGTTGGGAAGCTGGGTTCCTTTAAACTTGTTGTAGCACATGGAACCGATGATACCTGCGATAATACCGATGAACGGGTTGGCGATCTTATCAAACGCCAGCGTTGCATCCGGATTGTTGGCGATGGACGGCATGATAACGGTTACGTTAGCCGTTGCCAGCAGGTTCGTGATCATAAGCCAGGAAGCAAGCGCTGCCAGTCCGCCGGTACCGTCGTTGTCATCTGACATGCCGACACCGATACCGATGGCGAACAGGATTGCGATATTATCAATCAGCGCACCACCTGCTTTGATCAGATAGTAACCGATCTGGTAAGCGATACCGCTTGCCTGGAATCCGGCCACTTCTCCTGCCATAGCCGCAGGAGCCAGCATATAACCGATACCCATGAGGATACCGCAGATCGGAAGACACGCTACAGGAAGCATCAGTGATTTTCCGAGTTTCTGTAAGAATTTCATAAGATTCCCTCCTTTTTGATTATGAATCCCTTTTTCTATTTCAACCGGCTTTCCCGGTTAAAACCAAATGATTTTGTGTCTAAGAAAATGCTGATTAAATCAGTGCTTCTTTAGAACCGCCACATCGTCACCCACGGCCACTTCTTTGCCGGCCAGAGCTTCCACCGATGCGTAGTCCGGCGTATTGCAGACAATCATGGGAGTGATCGTGTCATAACCTGCCGCTTTTACTTTCTCCAGATCGAGTTCCAGCAGCAGATCTCCTTTTTTTACATGATCTCCGCTTTTCACATGACCCTTGAAGCCCTCTCCGTTCATCTTCACCGTATCCAGGCCCACATGGATCAGCACCTCGGCGCCGTAATCCGTCACCATGCTGACTGCGTGAAGAGTATCGAACACCATATCGATTTTCCCGTCAGCCGGAGCGCAGATCCGGCCTTCCGCCGGAATTACCGCCACACCTTTGCCAAGCATCTCCTCCGCAAAAGTAGGGTCATTTACCTCAGACAAAGGAACAGCCTTTCCCTTTGCCGGCGATCCAAGTGTATAACTGCTTTCTTTGTTTTCTTTCTTTTTTAAAAAACCAAACATTTCGTCCCTCCTGCTCTGCTCAGTTTCAGGGTCTCCCCTTATTCTTCCGCCATCGTAACCCTCCGGATATGGATGGTCAGATACATGACTTCCTCTCCAGACAGACGGCAGTCCGCCGTCTTCTCTATATACTCTGCAATCTTCCGGCTGCAGGCATATTCTCTGGGATATTTTTCTTTCATCATCTCTGCCAGCTCGTCTTCCTCATTTGGAAGCAGCTCTTTGCGGTAGATCCTCTGAAGCAAAAATTTCACATGGGTGATAAAACGCTCATAGTGCAGAGTGCCTTCGTCCAGTTCTACGCCCAGCTCACTGGTTACAATGTCCAGAATTCCTTTCAGCTGGTCCGGGAAATGAAGCGCGTCCTTGATGTCCGTCCCGTATTCCGCGTTCACAAAATGGAGTGCGATAAACCCCGCCTCGTCTTCCGGCAGATCCGCGCCCAGCCTTTTTTTAATCAGCTGCAAAGCATATTTTCCAATCCCGAACTCATCCGGGTAAAATTTGCGGATCTCCCACAGCAGGGCATTTTCCAGGCTGATATGGTCTGTATATCTGGCAATGGCAAAATTAATATGGTCCGTCAGGGTCACATAGATGCTCGGATTCAACCTCAGCTTGATCCTGTTTTTCGCATAAGAAATAATGTCATTGGAAACCTTCACATGCTCCAGCGGCATATTTGCAAGCAAATCCTTGAACTGCTCCGCCAGACTCTGGCCGGGGATGCGGAAAATCTTCTCCACCTTGCCGTCATCCACTTTCATCCCTGGCTTTACTCCGAATCCAAGGCCGCGGCCCATAGCCACAACCTCTTTTCCCGTCTCATCAAGAGCCGAAACGATATTGTTATTTATCACTTTTTCAATAATCATATCGATCTCCTCTGAAACAAAAAAACCAAACTTCATAAACAGTCCTTTTCTATCCTGTTCATAAAATTTGGTTTTGCCTGTCTAACAGTAACAATCCACTCTCTTTAATTTCTATGTTCAGAATACCAGAATCTCCTGGTAAAGTCAACCGAAATTTTATTATTTTTTTATATTTTTTTCATTTTCTTTACAAACACAATTTTACATGGAAAAAAGCAGCCTCTGGGGTGAGACCGCTTTTTGAAAGGGGGTAATATAAGGTATAAAAACTAAAATTTAGAAACTGCCATATTCACGCTACTGCATACCGGGCCAGCATCTCCTCAAACCTGACGCTGTATCCATAATACTGAACTGTCAGCACATGATTCAGATCCATGTTCATCATTCCCAGGATGGACTTGCCGTCCACATGTATCCGTTCACAATGAACGTCAATATCAAAATCACACTCGGTAGCAGCCTTCACAAAATCAACGATACCATCCGCATCCAGGCGGATCTTTATCTCACTCACCTTGTTCACGCTCTTTCTCAAAGTCTCCTTTGCGCCGGAGCCTGAAGCTCATACTTGGTGCGCCGCATCGGTTTTGCTGGTGTTTATTATACACATTACGCAAGTGTTGTCAAATTTTCTGTTTTTGATACCTCCTTCCTTTCTTTTGTATATTTTCCTCAAAATACAGGCTGATTTTCACTCTTTTTCCACCGTTCTGTCCACCCTTCCTTCTGCATTCATCCGTCCGCCTGAAAGTGTTTTTCTAAATTTTACGCCTCGGACGTTTTGGTTTCTCTTCATTTTTCACAATTTTCACAACAATTCAGGGCAGAGGAAAAACAGGCGTTAAGGTTGCTTATATGTCTGCTTTTGCCCGCAGGTTTCCCGGAATTCTGTCATGACGTTCCGGAACTTCAGCGGAAGAAACGCCTGCTGCAGCGCCATGTTTTCTCTCTCCCGGATCCCTATGGCCCGGTGAAATTTCCTCCACAGTTCCTGAAAATAGGGTTCTTCCCGGGACAGGCACGGCAGGGACAGCTTTTCCTCATCTACTTCCTCCAATATAAACCAGTTCTTTCCCGCCGGATGTACCGCCGCCTTTTGCCTGTTCCTGTCAAGGATCGCCCAGTTCTCCCCGGGCAGCCGGTCCGCGAAGTGCGGCGCAATCATTGCCAGAATGTCTGCTTCTGCCTCGATCTCGGAAAACAGAACACCGTTTTCCAGTTCCCGGAACCTGACAAATCCCATATAGCGATGCGCGATGTGCCACGCTTTTTTGCGCAGTTCAGAGATCAGCCGTACCTCCGGGCGGGTCAGCATATGGCAGATCTCCCTGCCATCCGGCAGATGCAGCCCGATCACGATCATACGATAGACAGCATCCGCCTTTTCATCATGGGGACACGCCGAAGCGTACGCGATCATCAGCGCGGCTTCCTCTCCCATCCTGCGCTTCACGGTGCGGAAAACTTTCCCCGCCTTTTCCACATCCGGCTCCACGTCCGTATATTCGCAGAACAGTTCCAGATCCTCCGCGGCGGCGGAGGACAGTCTCACGTTCTGATGGCCCAGGCGGCTGTCCCAGGCATCATAGACTCCTGTCAGGATACCTGTCAGAGTGTCCTCACACCGAAAAACGCGGATCATCGAACAGCGACAGCTGCGTATAGGCCGGAGACACGCCGGCAGGCAGCTTCTCCTTTCTATCCAACATATTGCGCAGGATAAAGTCTTCCTCCAGCCGCACCGGATACATCTGTCTGCCGCCGCAGGTGATGAAAAATACAGCTCTTTTCAGCACGACTCCCATCTTTTTCAAAACCGTATAGTCCAGAGTTCCGAGCCTGCGTGCCTTCACAATCCTCCGGGCCGAATGCACGCCGATCCCCGGCACCCGCAGCAGCGTCTGGTAATCCGCCTTCATGACCTCCACCGGGAAATATTCCAGGTGGCGCAGCGCCCAGTCGCATTTGGGATCCAGGAATACGTTAAAATCCGGGCGGTCTTCAGACAGGAGCTCTTCCGTATGGAATCCGTAAAACCGGAGCAGCCAGTCCGCCTGGTAAAGCCGGTGCTCCCGCAGGAGCGGCGGGCCTCCGGGCAGAGCCGGGAGCAGGCTGTCGTCATTCACCCGTACAAAAGCCGAATAAAAGACCCTCTTCATCTCATACTCCCGATACATGTGCTCCGCAACTTTCAGGATCTGAAAATCACTCTCTCCGGAAGCACCGACGATCATCTGCGTGGACTGTCCAGCCGGGACGAACTTCGGCGCATGCCGGTAAAGAGCCAGTTCCTGCCGGTTCTCCATACGCCGCTGCTGTACCTGGCGAATCGGCGCCAGCATCCGCGAGCGCTGCTTCTGGGGCGCAAGCACCCGCAGGCCTTCCGCCGTAGGCAGTTCCAGATTCACGCTCATGCGGTCTGCCAGATATCCTGTCCGTTCCACGATCTCCGGATCCGCCCCCGGTATGGCTTTCACATGGATATATCCCTGGAAGTTATACTCCCGGCGCAGTTTATACAGAGTCTGATAGAGAAGGTCCATCGTCACGTCGGGGTTCCGGAAAATACCGGAACTCAGGAACAGGCCCTCGATGTAGTTGCGGCGGTAAAATCCCATCGTCAGGTCGCAGACCTCCTGCGGGGTAAATGACGCCCGGGGCACATCGTTGCTCCGGCGGTTGATACAGTATCTGCAATCAAAAATACACTCATTGGTAAATAAAATCTTTAAAAGAGAAATGCATCGTCCATCACTGCTGAAGCTGTGACAGATACCGGCCGTCATACAGTTTCCTGTGCCGCTGCCTGTATTCTTCCGATCCACTCCGCTGGACGTACAGGCCACGTCATATTTCGCCGCATCTGCCAGAATCTCCAGCTTCCGCATCAGGTCCATCTCCTGGCTAATCCTGTATCCCATATTCTTTCCTCCTTGTTTTTATCGAACATATGTTCTGTTTTTTATTATACAAGGAGAACATCCGTTTGTAAAGCCGGAATATTTTTCCTTTTAGCGGCTGTCCCTGACGCAGAATCTGCTGAAAAACAATGGCAGGTGTTGTTTGAAACATGTGCGGTTACCTTTTTTCTTTCAGTATATGCATACCCATGATATAATGGAAGTAATCTGATAAAGAGGTATGATTATGACTGTATTCTGCATCGCGGCAGGTCTCCTGTGCCTGTGTTATTTTTTCTTTCTTTTGTTATATACCGGATTCACTTCCGCCTTCTATCTGATCTGGCCGGCCATGGGCGCAGGTTTTCTTCTGCTGGGCCGGCTCTTCCGGATCCGTTTCTGGCAGCTGCTTCCCGGAATCATTCGCTGCCTGCTCCTGGGCGCGGTCATTCTGGGGGTCTTTTTCTTCGCGGCGGTGGAAGGCATGATCCTCCGGGGAGCTCTGACCGTACCGGAAAAAGGACTGGATTATGTGGTGGTTCTGGGCGCGCATGTACGCCCGGAAGGGCCCAGCCGGGCGCTTCGTCTCCGTCTGGAGCGCGCGCTCACATATGCCAGGGAGAATCCTTCCGCCATCCTCATTGTCTCCGGCGGTCAGGGAGACAATGAGCCCTGTACGGAATCATCCGCCATGAAAAACTGGCTGGTATCCCACGGCATGGACCCGGAACGTATTCTGGAAGAGGACCAATCAAAAAACACCAGGCAGAACCTGGCATTTTCCAAAAAAATGATTCCGGAAGGCGCCTCCGTGGGCATTGTCAGCAGCGACTTTCACATCTGCCGCGCCCTGCACCTGGCCGAAACCCTGGGTTATGATACGGTATGCGGAATTCCCGCAAGAGGAGACCTGCCTACGCAGCCCTCCAATCTCCTGCGGGAATTCTTCGCGGTTGTCAAAGATTTCTGGATATTATAAATTTTTAAGCGCCGCAGCCGCGTCTTTCAGATACCCGTTCTCCGCCCGGGCAAACGCGCCGTCCGCCAGCTCGGCCAGCTTTGTATCAATCGGCATTTTCCCGAGCACCGGAATCTCCAGCTCCTCCGCCAGAGTATCGATACCGCTCTCTCCGAAAATGCGGAACTGCCTTCCGCAGTCAGGACAGACTACATAACTGTAGTTTTCCACCAGCCCCAGCACCGGAATCTTCATGGTCTCCGCCATATGGAGCGCTTTCTTCACGATCAGCCGCACCAGTTCCTGCGGAGACGTCACCACTACGATCCCGTCCACCGGAATGGACTGGAATACCGTAAGCGGCACATCACCGGTTCCCGGCGGCATATCTACGAACAGATAGTCCAGTTCTCCCCAGACCACGTCACTCCAGAACTGCTTCACCATATTGGCCAGAATCGGGCCTCTCCATATCACGGGAGACTCTTCATCCGGAAGCAGCAGATTAATTGACATCACTTCGATGTCATTCTCCGTAGACACAGGCAGAATATTGTTCTCCCCCCACATCTCGGCCGGTCCATGGATTCCATACATCTTTGGAATTGAAGGTCCTGTAATGTCCGCATCCAGGATCCCTACACGGTATCCTTCCTTTGCCATCTGATTGGCCAGGGACGCTGTAACCATGGACTTTCCTACGCCTCCTTTTCCGCTGACGACGCCGATCACATGTCCGATCTTCGACTGTTCGTTTAATTTTGCCAGGAAGCTGTTCGTCTTTCCTTCCGCCGACGCATGTTCACAGCCCTCGCAGCTTTCGCGGCTGCACCCGCTTTTACAGGATTTTTCTTCCATTTTCTCCAACCTCTCTTTTTCTTTTCTAGCGCATACGATTGCACTCAAACCGTTCCATCGTGCCGAGACAGTTCATGATCTCGTCGTACTGCGCCTGTATGCCTTTTTTCTCCACCACCAGATCCAGGGAGATGGCGATACTGTTCAACAGTCCTTCCGTCATCCTGTTCCGGTTGTATGCCAGAATATGCATCTTCTCTTCCAGCGTGTCCGCGTCCAGGAATTCCAGCAGTACCGGATCTACCTGGTTCATCTCGTCCGTCCGCGGAACCGGCTGTTCTTTCTGTACTTCCTCTTCCGCAGGATCTTCCCGCGCCGTCTCCTGTCTGTTCTCCTGTCCGTCCTCTTTCCGCGTAAATTCTACCAGTTCAAAACGGTATTTCTGGGAGACATCCGGATATTTTTCATGATCCACTTCGCTGACGAACATCTCATAAGGGCGCACATACACCCGATAATCTCCATACAGCGCCTGATAGACCACCATCTGTTCTCCTGTCTCGGAATGTTCTGCTACCGCCACAATCTGATACAGGCGGTTCTTAAAATGTCGGTAAAACTGTCCTTGTCTGACTTCACGCATACTGATTCACTCCTCCCGGCCGGGCGGAACCCCGCGCGGCAATCACCGGATGTGCCGAAAGGCACATTCCGGTTCTGCACTTCCTGTCCATTATATCATTGTCCGCACATATTTGCAAAATTTTCAGGCGCCCTTTTTTTCCTCCGGAGCATGGCCCGTATACAGCTGATAATAACGGCCTTTTGCCTCGATCAGCTGATCGTGAGTCCCTCTCTCTATGATCCGTCCCTGTTCCAGCACCATGATGCAGTCCGCGTTCCGCACCGTAGATAGTCTGTGGGCGATCACAAATGTAGTTCTGCCTTTCATCAGACGGTCCATGCCTTCCTGTACCAGCGTCTCTGTCCTGGTATCTATGGAAGATGTGGCCTCGTCCAAAATCAGTGCAGGCGGATCCGCCACTGCCGCTCTGGCGATGGCCAGAAGCTGTCTCTGCCCCTGACTCAGGTTTGAACCGTCTCCGGTCAGCATCGTCTGATAACCGTCCGGCAGGCGGCGGATAAATCCGTCCGCATTGGCCAGTTTTGCCGCCGCAATACACTCTTCATCGGTGGCGTCCAGTTTTCCGTACCGGATATTGTCCATGACCGTTCCGGTAAACAGATGGGTATCCTGAAGCACCATACCCAGGGAACGGCGCAGATCGCCCTTCTTGATCTTGTTGATATTGATACCGTCATACCGGATCTTGCCGTCCTGAATATCATAAAATCGGTTAATCAGGTTCGTGATCGTCGTCTTGCCGGCGCCGGTACTTCCTACGAAAGCAATCTTCTGACCCGGTTTGGCATCCATCGTAATGTTATGCAGCACAATCTTGTCGTCCGTATATCCGAAATCCACATCGTCAAAAGTCACATGACCCTCCTGTCTCTGATAAGTAACCGTCCCGTCTGCCCGGTGCGGATGTTTCCAGGCCCAGATACCGGTCCGTTCCGCGCTCTCTGTCAGAGTGCCGTCCGGGTTTTCTTTCGCATTGACCAATTCCACATAACCGTCGTCGGTCTCCGGCGTCTCGTCCATCAGCTGGAACACACGGGAAGCGCCCGCCATGGCCATGATGATATTGTTCATCTGCTGGCTGATCTGAGTTACCGGCTGGGTAAAGTTTTTATTCAGCGTCAGGAAAGAAACCAGCGTGCCAAGCGTCAGCCCCCCGAATCTTCCGAGAGCTAAAAGCGCGCCGATCACTGCGCAGAGCACATAGCTGATATTACCGATATTGGCATTCACAGGCATCATGATATTGGCGTATTTGTTCGCGTTCTCCACGCTCACCCGAAGCTCCTGGTTGAGCTTCTGGAACTCTTCAAATGTCTTCTCCTCATGGCAGAATACCTTGACGACCTTCTGGCCTTCCATCATCTCTTCAATATATCCGTTTACCCGTCCCAGGTCTTTCTGCTGACGGCTGAAATACTTGCCGGAACGGCTGCCCAGCCTGGAGGTGGTAAACAGCATCACACACACCATCAGCACGGAAAGAACCGTCAGCGGAATATCCAACACCAGCATGCTCACAAACGTAGTCACCAGCGTCACCATGGAATTCAACGTCTGCGGAATACTCTGGCTGATCAGCTGTCTCAGCGTATCCACATCGTTGGTATAGACCGACATGATATCGCCATGGGCATGAGAATCAAAGTAGCGGATCGGAAGAGCCTCCATATGTGTAAACAGCTCCATCCTCAGCCTTCTCATGGTTCCCTGGCTCACGTTTACCATGATCCGGTTATATCCATACGCGCATATAATTCCTATAACAAAGACCGCCGCCAGTCTTATCAGCGCCGCGGCCAGGCCGCTGAAATCCGGAGCATCCGCCACCGTCATCGGCAAAATATAATCATCGATCAGACTCTGCATGAACAAAGTCCCCTGCAGCGTGCACAGGGCCGATCCCAGCACGCATACGATCACAGCCAGGCAGGAGCCTTTGTAATATTTCAGCATGTATCCTAATATTCGTTTTAATACATCTTTTCTCATCGCATTCACCCTTCCTTTCCCGGATGGTCAAAATCTCCGCCGCCTTTGCTCTGGGCTTCATAAATTTCTTTATAGATTTTATTGTTCTCCAGCAGTTCCCGGTGGGTGCCGATTCCACTTATCCGGCCGTCGTCCAGGACCACGATGCGGTCCGCGTCCTGTACGCTGGAAATCCTCTGAGCAATAATCAGCTTCGTAGTACCCGGAATTTTCTTCGCAAACGCTTCCCTGATCCGGGCATCCGTCGCGGTATCTACAGCGCTTGTAGAATCATCCAGTATCAAAACCTTCGGTTTTTTCAGAAGCGCCCTGGCGATACAGAGTCTCTGCTTCTGTCCTCCGGACACATTATTGCCGCCCTGCTCAATCCAGGTATTATAACGGTCCGGAAACCGCTCGATGAATTCATCCGCGCACGCCTGCCGGCAGACTTCGATACATTCTTCTTCCGTAGCGTCCTCCTTGCCCCAGCGCAGATTGTCAAGGATTGTTCCGGAAAACAGAACGTTCTTCTGCAGTACCACAGCCACCTGGTTGCGCAGCGTCTCCATGTCATAACTGCGGACGTCTTTTCCTCCCACATACACAGAACCGGAGGTCACGTCGTACAGCCGGCTGATCAGGCTGACCAGACTGGATTTTCCGCAGCCGGTGCCGCCGATGATGCCGATGGTCTCTCCCGACTTAATGTGCAGGTCGATGTCATGCAGCGTTTCTTCGCCGCTGCCGTGCTTATAGGAGAAACCCACATGATTAAAATCGATGCTTCCGTCTTCGATCTCCATGACCGGCTGCACAGGATTTGCCAGATCCGCTTTTTCATTCAATACTTCCGCGATACGTTCTCCGCTTGCCATGCTCATTGTCAGCATGACGAAAATCATGGAGAGCATCATCAGGGACATAAGCACGCTCATAATATAGGAAAACATGGATGTCAGTTCTCCGGTGGTCAGGCTTCCCGCCACTACAAAGTGCGCGCCGAACCAGGACAGGGAGATGATACATCCGTATACCACCAGCATCATCAGCGGGCTGTTGAACGCCAGCGTCCCTTCTGCTTTTACAAACAGTTTGTACAGACGGTCCGCCGCCTTGCGGAACTTCTCATTCTCATAAATTTCTCTTACGAACGCTTTGACCACCCGGATCGCGGTCACGTTTTCCTGAACGCTGGCGTTCAGTTCGTCATATTTGCGGAATACTTCCCGGAAAACCTTCGTCGTCCGGGACATAATGAAAAACAGGCCGCATCCCAGCACTACCATGGCGACCAGGAAAATCGCGCTCAGTCTCACATTGATGAAGAAGCACATAGCCATACTGCAGACCAGCATCAGCGGCGACCGGACCGCGATGCGCAGGCACATCTGATACGCCATCTGCAGATTTGTCACATCGGTAGTCATACGGGTAACCAGACCTGCCGTGCTGAATTTATCGATATTGGAAAAAGAAAAGGTCTGAATATTTTTGTACATCCCTTCTCTCAGGTTACAGGCAAAACCCGCCGAAGCGGCCGCCGCGTACCTTCCTGCCAATACGCCGAAAGTAAGGCTTAAAAATGCCAGAATCAGCATGATGGCCCCGTAAAAGCAGACCTGTCTCATATCTCCTGCCTCAATCCCTTTATCAATTATGGAGGCGGTGATGAACGGGATCAAAATTTCCATCAGCACCTCCAGCGCCGTAAAAAGCGGCGTCAGCAGAGAAACTTTTTTATATTCCCCCACCTGACTGATTAACGTCTTTATCATACATTCGTCCTCCTCTTGTTCTCCTCACGGAGATTTTCCAGCATTTTTCCAAGTGCACGTTCCAGAATTCTCTGATCGTCATCTGAGATTCCACGGCAGATGCGCGTCTGGTCTTCTTCCAGGCTTTGTTCCATATACCGCTCGTTCTCGTCGATCCGGTCCGTCAGGGCGATCCATTTTCTCCGTTCATCCTCGGGACTGGTCTCCATCTTCAGATACCCTTTTCTGCAGAGCGCTTTCAGATTATCGGAAAGAGAAGCCTTAGGGATATCCAGTTCCGCCCGGATATCGGAAGCGCAGACCTTCTTCTCCCCGCGCGATACGAGATATTCCAGGATCAGTTTCTGCATGAAAGAGATATTCCCTTCCTGCCGAAGCCTCCTGTTTCCGTAACGCCTCATGGAAATCTCCACTTCCCGGATCAGCCACAGGATCCGGAATCCGCTGTTTCTTTCCATCTCTTGTGTACTCCTTTCACAACGGCGGAATGTTCGTTTCCGAACCTACCGCTCACGAACTATTTTACGCATTTTCTCTTGAATGTGAATTCAAAAAGGCTTATTATTGATAAAAGGATTTTATTAATCAATCAAGGAGACACCCTATGAATACTTTTCAACTGGAATGTTTTCTGGCTGTAGCCGAAAACCTGAATTTCGCGAGAGCCGCGGAACAGCTTAATATTACGCAGCCCGCCGTCACCCATCAGATCCGTTCTCTGGAACAGGAACTGAATACCAAACTCTTTCACCGCACCACCCGCAGTGTTTCTCTTACTTCTGCCGGTATTCTCCTGATGGATGATGCCCGGCAGATCCTGCAGATTTCACTGCGGGCCAAAAACAGATTCCGCATGCCGTCAGGACAGAATGTACTTCCTTTTCCCATCGGCTGCCACAGCCATGCGCAGCTTCAGATCCTGCCTCCGGTGCTGAAACAGCTGACAGCGGAATTCCCCAATCTGCACCCGCAGCTTCGGGTTGTCCCTTTCCAGCATCTGTACCGGCTGCTGGAGGAAGAACAAGTGGACGCCATCATCAGCTTCCAGGAACCGGATATTCATAAAATGCCGGGCATCTTTCTGGAGCTGGGCAGACTTCCCATCGCCTGCCTCTGTTCCTCCGGCAATCCGCTGGCAGGAAAAGAAAGCCTGTCTATCTCCGACCTGGCCGGGGAAAAACTGATCCTTGTGGATCCCCTGCGTTCTCCGGAACCTTTGATCCAGATACAGGTACGGCTGATGGAAGGCCGGTCGCCCGCTGACGTATATTTCTGCGAATCTCCGGGGACCGCTTCGATCCTGGCGCAGGCCGGACTGGGAATCTGTATCCTGCCGTTTCCGCTTACCATGCAGATGGAACCGGATCTTTGCCATATACCCATAGAGGGGATCGCTCCCGTCTGTTATGGGCTGTATTATAAAAGTCTGGATGGAAATGAGCCTCTGAAACGCTTTGTGAGGCTTATGAAAGATCTTTTCAAAGAATATTGATCAAAAAACCGGCTGTGATCCCCAGCACGGCAGACGCCACAATTATCAGTATCGGATGCACCTTTTTTAACGCCGGCAAAAGCATCAGAAGAAAAATCACTGCTGCTGAATAAAAAGCGGGAGTACTTAAACCGGTTAAAGAAATGCCTGCGGGGAAAAAAACTGTCTTCCCGGTGGTCACCGCCGCTGCTCCGATCAATCCGATTACTGCTGGACGAAGACCTGACATACATCCCTGTACGACACGGCTTTTCCGAAACCGGTCCAGACATCCTGCCACAACCAATATAATCACAAAAGAAGGCAGCACCACGCCAAGAGTAGCGCAAAACGCTCCCGGAAGGCCGGCCGTCTGAGCCCCGACATAAGTAGACGCGTTCACTGCAAAAGGTCCCGGCGTACTCTCGCTAACCGCCACAAAGTTAACTACTTCTTCCGCAGTCATCCATCCGTGGGATGTCACTTCTGACTGAATCAGCGGAATCATGGCATATCCGCCTCCAAACGTAAAGGCTCCTATTTTGAAGAAGGTCCAAAATAAATCCAAATAAATCATGCTTTTCTCCTCTCTGCCAATCCTGCGGACAGAAATCCTGCCAGCGCACAGCAGACAATTACCAGCAAAACATTCACACCAAATAACGCAACTGCCGCAAAGGCTCCGGCCATAATCAGATACGCCGCCTGATCCTTAGGATACTGCCTGTACATGGATACAAGCGCCTGGATGATCAACGCAAGCACTCCCGCACGGATACCGGCAAAGGCATACTGTACTGCTTTTAACTCTTCAAATTGTCTGAGGACAAAAGAAATCACATAGATAATCACAAAAGAAGGCAGAATTACGCCCGCTGTAGCACTGGCCGCCCCAAAAAACCCGCCGATTTTATGGCCTACGAATGTGGCTGAATTAATCGCTACCGGTCCGGGCGTAGACTCGGCAATCGCCACAATCTCCAATATATCCTCGTTCGCAATCCAACCGTGATTATCTACAGTTTCCCTTTGAATCAGCGGAATCATGGCATACCCGCCTCCAAACGTAAAAGCTCCTATTTTCAGAAACGTCAAAAATAGATCCAAATATTTTCTTTTTCCCATCTGTTCATCTCCTGTTCTGCGAGACTATCATGCCATATGTATTGTTATAATTCAATTCATATGTTAATATGAAATTCATAAGTATTCACTAATAGATCGGAGAAAATATGACACTGAGACATCTGCATATCTTCCGTACTGTATGTCATACGGGAAGCATCACTGAAGCTGCTGCACGAATAAATATGACACAGCCAGCCGTCAGTCTGGCCATTAAAGAATTGGAAAGTTTTTATCAGACGAGATTATTTGAAAGAAGAAACCGGAAGATCTATCTGACCGATTCCGGAAAGGCACTGCTTCCCTATGCAGAGACAATCCTGAACCAGTTTGAAGAATCAACAGATGTGCTTCGCAGAGAACATATTCCCGAATCCTGCCGTCTGGGTGTCAATGTCACTGTCGCTGAAACCAGGCTTTCAGACCTCGCAGCACATCTTTTGAAAAAATTTCCCAGTCTGAACCTCTCTGTGCAGATCAGCAGTTCTGATGCTATAGAAAAAATGCTGACTCAAAACGAAATTGATCTTGCCATCATGGACCGCCTCCCCCGGGAGTCTTTCTGGCACACTAAACTGCTTTATACAGAAGAAATGTCTGTCGTCACGGGTTCCGCGCATCCTCCCGCTTTCCTGTCCGTACCCGCTCTTTCCAGAGAACGTCTTCTGTTAAGAGAAAAAGGCAGCGGAAGCCGCGCCGCTGTTGACGCGGTCTTCAGCCGCCATAGTTGTCTATGCACTCCCCTGGCAGAAAGCTCCAGCTCCACAGCCCTGATCCGCATGGCAGAAAAAGGACTCGGATTTACTATCCTGTCGAAAGAACTGACCGCTCCCAGTGTTCAGGCCGGACGCCTGACTCAGATCTCTCTTCTTGGAGATGCCTTCCTTCGCCATTATTACCTGATCTGGCATCAAAACAAATATCTTACTAAAACTTTAAACGCCGTCATCTCACTGATTCAGGATATGCCGGAAACGCGGGAGCAGGATGTCTCCCACCAGTAATAGGCTCCGGCCATGCCTGCCTGGTTGCCCAGTTCCGCAAATGTTACTTCACAGGTTTTTAAAAGATAGGGTGTGGCATACTTTCCCAGATACGGTTCGAGAACAGGCCGCAGGTATTCCTTCTGCGCCATGATTCCGCCTCCCAGTATCACTTTTTCCGGGTTCAGAAGACAGATTCCGCATACAATTCCCTGGGCAAGAATCCTGCACATTTCATCAATGGCGTCCGCGCAGGCCCGGTCGCCTTCTTTTGCCCGCGAGAAAATCTGCTTCCCATCCATCTGCTCCCCTGTCCTCTCTGCTGCCCGGCGCACCAGAGCCGACGCAGAGCCCAGACGTTCAAACGCTTCTCCTTCCACCGGCATATATCCCACTTCTCCGGCGCTTCCTGTATGGCCTCTCCATACTTTTTTATTCAGGATAACCGCTCCTCCTATTCCCGTTCCCACGGTCATGCAAAGGACGCTGGACGCGCCTCGCCCGGCCCCATATATACTCTCGCCCAGAGCCGCGCAGTTTACGTCATTTTCTACCGCGCACGGCAGACAAAAACGCTCTTCCACCGCTTTCTTCAGATTGCATCCCGTATATCCCGGGATGTTTTCATTTGCATACAGAATCTCGCCCGACTGAGGATCCACCATACCTGCCGTCGAAACGGCTACTCCGTCCAAAATATGCTTTTCGCGGTACTCCTCCGTCTTATTCAGGATCCGTTCTACAATTCCGGCCCCTCCGATCTGCTTTGCATCTGTGGGCATCTCTTTACAGTCGTTCAGCCTCAGTCCGTCGCCGCAGACGTCCGCTATTCCATATTTGACAGACGTTCCTCCGATATCAAAACAAAGAACCATTGTTTCGCGTCCTCCCTATCTGCCCAGCGCCTCCAGGAACTCTTCCGGAGTTTCTGCCCGGAACATCTTTTCCATACGGGATTCATCCATCAATACGTCGGCAAGTTCTCCCAGCAGATCAATATGGCTGTCAGGATCTGTAGCCGCCAGCGTAATGATCAGGCGTACAGGGTCATTCGCTCCCGCCCCGAATGTTACCGGGGGATCAAAAGTTGAAAAGTTTAAGGCCAGACGGTTGGCCCCGCATTCCGGGCGCGCATGAGCCAGAGCAAATCCTTTCGTCAGGACAAAATACGGTCCGTTATCATGTACGGACTGTACGATTCCTTCTATATAACTTTGTTCCACCGCCCCCGCTGCTCTTAAAGGCTCGGCAGCTTTCCGGACCGCTTCCTCCCAGTCCCCTGCGGAAAGACCAAGCTGAACGTCTTTTTCTGTGATGGTTTCAAGCAGCATATATTTTCCCCCTTAAAAATTTTCTATCAATTCTCTTACGTCCACATCAGCCAAAGAATTCTCTATACGGTACTGCCCTTCAAACGCGCAGTGGCGGGTCACCTCATTAGGCACCACCAGTACACGCATTTTTGCATTAAGTCCGGCTTTGAGCCCGTTTAAGGAATCTTCCACAACCAGGCATTCCTGAGGCGCGGCCTCTGTTTTCTCCGCCGCCGCGAGGAACAGATCCGGCGCCGGCTTAATGTGTTCCACGTCTTCAGCTGTCACCAGAAAATCAAAATACTTCATCAAACCCAGCCGGTTAAGATGTACCGTCGGTTTCTTTTTCCCGGAAGAAGTGGCAAGCGCAACAAACAGTCCATTCTCTTTAGACTGCCTCAGAAATGTCTCCACTCCTTCTTTTGCCGGAAGGATGCTGCTGGCTTCAATAAAACTTTCCGTGGTATCATGGGAAAACTGCTCCCGATCCACATGAATCCCTTTTCCATCCAGTTCCCGGAACAGATCCTCCGAATTAGAACCTACGCATTTCAGGAATTCCATGACAGAAAGATCATACCCTTTATATTTTTGAAACCATTCTTTAAATATATGATACCAGACATTTTCTGTGTCCACGATCAGTCCGTCAAAATCCATAATGATTGTTTTCAGCATTCTTCTCCATCCTCTTTCTGGCGGCGCCGTACACAAACACGGCGCCGCCAACAATTTAATTTCAGGAAAGTCCGCGCGCTTTGCGGATTTTTTCGATCAGCTCGTCGTACTGAGGCGCGTTTACAAAATCTGTAACCGCAATACAGTACGCGTCTTTCTGCGCGTCTTTCGCACGGTCCAGAAGAAGTTCCTGCGTCACCACCACCTGGCAGTCCGTAGGCAGATTTTCTATAGCGATATGGAAAACTTTGATATCATCCAGTCCTGCCGCCTTGCACTTCTTCTGAAGGATCGTCGCTCCCATCGCGGAAGAACCGATACCGGCATCACACGCATACGCGATACGGGTAACCGATGCGAAATCAAACTCTTTTTCCTCTGCCTCAAATACAGAAGAGATACGGCTTTTCTTGCCTTTCAGTTCGTTCATCTGCTGCGCCGCTTCTCTCAGGGACTCGTCATTTCCGGATGCGCGTTTCACCAGCGGTACCGAAATCAGGAACGAAACCGCGCAGGCAGCCAGAATAGCCAGACAGATCATCAGTCTGTCGCCAGGATACGACATCATCATAATCGAGATGATGCTTCCCGGAGAAGCGACTCCTACCAGACCTACGCCAAACAGGTTAAACAAGAAGGTTCCGACAGCTCCGCCTACAATCAACGGCAGTATCAGGACCGGATTCATCAGCACGAACGGGAAATAAATCTCATGAATACCGCCAAACAGATGGATCACGGACGCGCCCCATGCAGAAGATCTGGAAGTTCCTTTTCCAAATAACATATAGGCCAGCAGTACTCCAAGACCCGGTCCCGGATTGCTTTCCAGAAGGAACAGCACGGATTTTCCGAGTGATTCAAGCTGCGTGGTTCCCATAGGAGTCAGAATTCCCTGCCCGATCGCGTTATTCAGGAACAGCACTTTCGCCGGCTCAATCAGGATTGCGGTCAACGGCAGAAGCCCTGTATTGATCAGTACGTCTACACCGCCTGCAAACACTGTAGTAAGGGAAGAAATCGCCGGTCCCAGTATAACACATCCGAAGACTGCCAGCACAGCCCCTATAATTCCGATTGAATAGTTATTAACAAGAAGTTCAAACCCCATGGGAATCTTTCCGTCGATAACCTGGTCAAATTTCTTGAGCACCCATGCGGAAAGCGGTCCCAGAATCATAGCTCCGATGAACATCGTCACGCTGGAGCCGATGATAACGCCAATGGTCGCTACAGTCCCGATCACGCCTCCGCGGTAATCATACACCATTTTACCGCCTGCAAACGCGATCAGAAGGGGAAGCAGATAATTCAGCATCGGCGTCACGAATCCTCTGAGCATCTCATTGTTAATGCCGATGCCGACCGCCGTCAAAAGCCCCCAGGCGATAAACGCTCCCAGATTAGGGATGACCATGTTACTGAGTTTGCTTCCAAACTTTTGAATCATTACTCGTACAGACATTCTTTACCCTCCCTGCTTTTTATTTTATGAACATCTTTACAGTTCCACTTCACAGCCTTCCGCAATGGATCTTTCGATTGCGTCCACCACTTTGAGCGAATTCAGGGCGTCCTCCGGCGTGATGATCGATTTCGTTCCGTTTACGATATTCCCGATAAACGCCATAATCTCTTCCGAGAGATCGCCTGAAGGAGCGCCGTTTACATTGTACCAGTGGCGGGAATCCGGATACTGCACCCTGTCGCCTGTTACAAACCGTACGCCGTTATCGCAGGCGTCCACATAGACTACTCCTTTGGTGCCTACCAGTTCCACTTTGTCGTCGATGATCGTCGGGGAATTCTCCGGAAGTACCCAGCATGCCTCCAGGCAGGCTACCGCGCCGTTTTCGTAGGTAACCAATGCGTAGATCACATCGTCCATGTCGTATTCTTTGAGCAGTACGCTGCGAGCCTTGGCGAATACCTTTACCGGCTTACATCCCATAAACCAGTTCACGTAGTCGATATCATGGATCATTACATGCATGGAAAGGTCGGATGCTCCGATATACCGGCGCGGTCCCACGATCGGGCTGTTGCGGCGGCAGTACATATGGATAATGTCCCCCAGTTCCCCTGCGTCCAGAGACTGTTTGATCAGGTTAAAACGCGGGTCGAAACGCAGCAGGAAACCTACGGAAAATACTTTGTCATAGTCTTTCAGAATCTCATACATTGCTTCTCCGTCAGCCAGCTCCTTCGCCAGAGGTTTTTCCAGCAGAATATGCTTTTTGTTTGCTACTGCGATCTCCACAACCTCTCTGTGCATATTGTCCGGCAGTACGATAGAAACCGCTTCGATCTCCGGGTCAGTCAAAAGATCCTTATAATCCTTATAAACCTTACACCCGTACTGTTCCGCCGCCTGCGCACGGCGTTCGTCATTATATTCGCACACCGCTGTCAGCTTTACGCCGGGAAGTTTATTGTAAATTCCCGCATGTACCTGTCCCATCTGTCCGAATCCAATGACGCCTACTTTGATCTGTTCACTCATGTTTCAACATCCTTTCTTTATTTTTAATTATGTTTTTTAGTTGCAAATTTAATTGTCATATACTATGATTGTTAAAGAATCTACATTTGTACGGAGGCGCCCATGGATCATCTCAGCTTTCAAAACCGGATTCAGGTGTACGGCCACCACCTGAGTAAAAGCGAACGCAAAATTGCCGCATATATTGTCGAACATCCCGAGCAGGCACGTCTGGCAAGCAGCCGGGAGCTGGCCATGTCCACCGGAACGTCCAATTCCACCCTGACCCGTTTTTGTCAGAAACTGGGGTATCGCAATTTTATTGAGTTTCAAACTCTTCTGTCCGCCGAGTCAGCTCCCCGCAAAGTTCCGGGACAAGTGCTGCAGAAGATTGCGGACTATTATAACCGTGTTTTGTCCTCCGCCAGCGAACTCGTAAACCCGGAAGACCTGGATACCTTCGTATCCCGCATTCACCAGGCCAATAAGATCGTCATCTTCGGTCTCGGCAGTTCCGGCCTTACGGCCAGCGAATTCAATATGCGCCTGGTACAGATGGGGTTCACATCCAGCGCTATGACAGACACTTTTCTGATGAGAGTACAGAGCAGTCTCTTCTCTCCAAAAGATCTGGTCATCGCGGTTTCCAATTCCGGCGAAACTCCGGAAGTCGTCAGCGCCTGCCGCATCGCTAAATCCGTGGGCGCCCAGATCGGCCTTCTGACACAGCGGAATCAGACAGAGCTGACACAGATCGCTGATTCTGTCCTCTACGCCGGAGACATCCACCAGACCGGCGACCGGCTCTTTATAAACTCTCAGATGCCTTTGATGTTTTTAATAGACGCTGTCTCGTACCGTTTGCTGGAAAACGACACCTGCCGCGAAAACCGCGATCACGCTCTTCAGATCCTTTTCCACCGGGAATCCTGAACGGGCTGTCAACCGCGCATAGCCTCTACGAATGCTTTCGTAATCAGCTGGGGACGTGTGATCGCTCCTCCGCTGACCACAGCATGCGCGCCTATTTCTATACAGCGTCTTGCTTTTGCAGGAGTATCCACATGCCCTTCGGCAATCACCGGAATCTGTACGGCCTTCAGGATTTCTTTCAGACGTTCAAAATCATTATCCGCAATATTGTGACCCTGCGACTGTTCCGTATAGCCCATCAAGGTCGTGGAAACACAGTCAAATCCCAGCTGCTCTGCCCTTATCGCCTCATCCAGTGTGGCAATGTCCGCCATCAGAAGTTTATCCGGCACAAGAGTTCTCGCTTCTTTTATAAACTCTTCCAGTTTCTGCCCCTGAAAACGCACCCGGTCAGTCGCGTCCAGGGCGATCATCGCGCAGGACGTTTCTGCCAGCTCTTCGATCTCTTTCATGGTAGGCGTAATGTAGATGGGCGTTCCTTCATAATCCCGCTTGACAATCCCTATAATCGGCAGCTTCGTATTCTTCTCGATCTCGTGAATATCTGAAGCTGTATTGGCGCGGATACCGACTGCGCCCCCCTGATCTGCCGCCAGCGCCATCCTTCCCATAATGAAGGACGAATGTAAAGGTTCCTCCGGCAAAGCCTGACAGGATACGATCAAACCGCCTTTTACTTTATCGAGCATTTTCAACCTCCTTTTTATTATTGAAATTATTTTCAATATTGTTATAACACGCGAAAGTATTTTTGTCAATATAACTAATTGAAATGAAACTATTTTCATTTTTTTGATGAATTTTACGAAACCGGTCAGAGGCAGCAGGAAGAGGCAGCATTCCGAGCTGTTACATTTTTACAAATAAAAAAACTCCTGACAGAACATTTTATGTTCCATCAGGAGCAGTATGCCAAAAGCCCCAGGTCGGACATCCTGGGGCTCTTGGCAGAAATATATGTAACTACTAAGGGGATAGAGAAAAACTATCAGCAGAGAAACCATATCAATAAAAAAGACAGCTACCCTATCGGTGGGTGCCATCTTCTTTGATCGCTCTCTCTGATGTAGGTAATTATACTCATTCCGGGATCATTGTCAACTCTTTTCCATGATTCCGTAAAATATTCGGTTTTTTCTTTATTTCCTTTATATTTTTCACTTTTCGGCGTTCATAATTTGTTCATGTATCTTTTAAAAAAGGTTCACCGACTGCACAAAATTCCTTCAAATCTCTTTCATATAATAATATCATCAAGAAGCCAATCAGTTATATTTCAATAAACTTTTTCATAATAATGCCGGGTGGGCAGCACCCGGCATCCTCCCTTTCTAATCATATAACCGCCTTTGAATTATCAAAGGAACCACATGCCGGGGCAAATGCCCCGGCATGCTGACTTTTCAGTGATTTACCAACAACAGTCCAGGGCGGCACGCCGTCCTGGACTGTTAAGATCTTTATTCTGTCCTGCTGTATTTCGCTTCGATGTCGCAGATCTTCTGCACACGCTCCGCGTGCCGGCCTCCCTCGAACTCAGTATTGAAGAAAGCGTCCAGAATCATCTTCGCGAGTTCATTGCCCACTACGCGCGCTCCCATGGCAATGATCTGGGATGCGTTGTGCTTCGCCGTCATCATGGCTGAATAAGGCTCGCTGCACACAGCCGCACGGATTCCCGGCACTTTATTGGCCGCCAGGGAAATGCCGATTCCTGTCCCACAGAGAAGCACACCTTTTTCCACTTCTCCGGCTTTGATCGCCTCCGCCACTTTCAGCCCCTGATCCGGATAATCCACTCGTTTCGCAGCGTCATACGCGCCGTAGTCCACGCACTCATATCCTTTGGACTCCATATACTCCATCAGTTCCTTTTTCAGTTCGATCGCTGTATGATCGCAGCCAAAACCAACTTTCATGTCATTACCCTCCGAAAATTCACCGTTCATTTGTTACAGTATAGCAAATCGGGGCAATAAGTGCAAGAGAGGTCCGGTTCCATAATATACGGCTGCGATTAAACCTCAAACATCAGCTCGCCGTAGGTCGGCACCGGCCAGAACTCTCTGTCCACGATGGTTTCCAGTTTATCCACCGGGGTTCTTAGTTTCGCCATAGCCGGAAGCACTTTCTCATGGTAATCTTTCGCGGTCTCGGCTTCGTCGGTGATTTTCTTCAGATCTTCCATCGCTTTCTGAGTCTCGGCCAGCAGGGCGCTGGACTCCATCAGAATCGCTTCCTGCGCGGAAGTGTCCGCGGACGGGCATGCGCTTTTAACCGTACTCATGGAAGACGCCACGCGGTTTACGAAGGAGATGACCGACGGAATATAAAGTTTTGCCGCCATATCAACCATGGTGCGTGCTTCGATATTGATCAGGCCCGCATACTCATCCAGCTTGATTTCTTTTCTGGCTTCCAGTTCTCTTCTGGTCATAACGCCCAGTTTTTCGAACATCTCTACTGTAGAATCGCTCACATATGCAGGAATGGCATCTACCACGCTCTTTACATTGGGAAGTCCTCTTCTGGCGGCTTCTTCCACCCATTCGTCCGAATATCCGTTGTCGTTGAAGACGATATCCTTGTTCTCTTTCATAGTCTTATAGATATAATCAACCGCCGCTTTCTCAAAATCTTCCGCCCCTTCCAGCACATCGCAGGCTTTGTTGAAGGCTTCGGCCATCATGGAGTTCATCACGGTGTTGGCGTCTCCGATGGACACGGAAGAAGCCACCATGCGGAATTCAAAACGGTTTCCGGTAAACGCGAACGGCGACGTACGGTTCCGGTCTGTAGGATCCTTCGGGATCACCGGCAGCGTGCTCACACCCAGATCCAGAGGCTCTACTTTGGCGCAGGGCAGCTCATCGAAAGGCACGCCGTTCACGATCGCGTCCACGATTTCTCCTACCTGGTCGCCCATATAGATCGAAATGATTGCGGGCGGAGCCTCGTTGGCTCCCAGACGATGGTCGTTGCCGGCATTGGACGCCGCCGCGCGCAGCAGCAGGGAATGTTTCTTCACCGCTTCCATCAGGCAGGCCAGCACGCACAGGAACTGCAGGTTCTTATTTGGTTCTTTGCCCGGCTTGAACAGGTTCACGCCGTCATCCGTTCCCAGAGACCAGTTGTTATGTTTTCCGGAACCGTTGACGCCCGCGAACGGCTTCTCATTAAGCAGGCATGCGAGGCCGTGCTTGGTCGCTGTACTCTTCAGCACATCCATCACCAGATAGTTGCTGTCCAGAGCCGCGTCGGACGGGGCAAAAATTGGGGCGATCTCATGCTGGGCCGGCGCCACCTCGTTATGCTGTGTTTTCACCGTGATGCCTAATTTCCAGAGCTGCTCATCCACATCCGCCATAAAGTCTGCCACATTGGTTTTCAGCGGCCCGAAATACTGGTCTTCCATCTCCTGACCTTTCGGAGCAGGAGCGCCGAACAGGGTGCGTCCCGCATAGATCAGGTCCGGTCTCTCCAGGTACTTTTCACGGCTGACAATAAAGTATTCCTGCTCGGGGCCCACGTAGGATCTTACTTTTTTCGCCTTGTCGTTGCCGAACATCTTTACGAAGCGGACCCCCGCCTTACTCACCGCATCCACGGATTTCAGCAGAGGAGTCTTGGTGTCCAGAGAATCACCGGTATAAGAACAGAATGCGGTCGGGATACAGAGGATACCGTCCTTCACATAAGCCGGCGATCCCACATCCCACGCGGTATAGCCTCTGGCGCTGCAGGTGGCCCGAAGTCCTCCGGACGGGAAAGAGGAGGCGTCCGGCTCGCCCATCATCAGATCTTTTCCCGAAAAGCTGTTCTCGATCTTGCCCCCCTGAGGGATATCCGCGAAAGAATCATGCTTCTCCGCGCCGATGCTCACAATATACGGCTGAAAAATATGGGTATAATGGGTCGCTCCTTTTTCGATGGCCCACTCTTTCATTGCTTTCGCCACAATGTCTGCCAGTTCCAGCGTGATCTCGCCGCCGTCCTCCATCAGCTTCAGCATCTGCTTGTAGGTAACCTCCGGAAGGCGTTCTTTCATGACCGCTTCATTAAACACGTCTTGTCCGAATACTTCTGCTACGTTTACACTCATAAACCATTCCATCCTTTCCCCGAAAAATAAGAAGGCGCTCCACCTGTCAGTGGAACGCCTTCGTTCTTCGCTAATATAAATATGAAATTGATGTATATAAAATACACGATCATTGCAAAAAATGCAAGCATTTTAAAAATTTTCGTGATTTTTTCAAGGATTCACGCGAATTTCCAGAGCTTTTTGATGATTCTGTATAACTGCTTCCTGCCAGTCGCCTCCGTATTCTCCGTCCAGCGTCCAGGGCACCGGTTCCTCGGCCGCCACTTCCAGACAAGCTGTGCGGAACGAGCACATGTATTTCAGATTCATCTCTTTTAAAAGAATCGCCCCCAGAATCTCCTGCAGCTCTGCCGCATTCTGCGGCCTGCGGATAAAAGTCACCTCAAATACGCCGTCGTCAAAATGCACTCTCCTGCCTATAATATTTTTGAAACCGCCCACAGATCGGGAATTAGTCACCATACCGAAGATAAAATCTCCCTCCTCAGTGACTTCCTGGCTTTTCAGCCGAATATGGTAAGAAGGGATATTAGTCAGCCGCTTTACCCCTTCCAGCAGATAAGCCATATGCCCGAGGACGTTTTTCATATCCTGCGAAGTCGAATAGGATACATCCGTAAAGACACCGAACGCCGCAATATAGACAAAATACTCGCTGTTGAAAGTCCCGATATCCACCGGATAGTTCTGCCCTTCCACAGCGATCCTGGCCGCGCTCTCCATGTTTCTGGGGATCCTCAGGCTGCGGGCAAAATCATTGACTGTTCCCGCGGGAATATAGCCGACAGGGATCTTCTTCTCCCTCTGCATCATTCCCTGGACCACCTCGTCCAATGTACCGTCCCCGCCGCTGCAGACTACCAGGTCATATCCGTCCGGCAGCCCGCGGATCTGTTCCACCGCGTCCCTGCACGCGCGCGTAGGATGCACCGTCATCTCATACCCCGCCTCCGAAAACACCTGCAGAATTCCGAAGAGCTTTGTTCGGATCAGCCCTCTTCCGGAACAGGGATTATAGATGAAAAACAGCCTTTTTGTCTGTCCCATAAGAAACACCTCGTCTGATTAATGGATCAGTGCCCCCAAGAGTCCGTACGATACAATCGACATGATAATTGTCGCGATAAAAATTCCCAGTATGATCGCAGGGAATGCTTTACGGAAACGAATGCCCAGAAGAGACGCAATCAGCGCCCCCGTCCACGCGCCGGTTCCAGGAAGCGGCACTCCTACGAACAGCGCCAGGCCCCAGAACTCATACCTCTCAATCTGCTCGCTCTTGCCCAGGGCGCGAGTCTCCAGCTTTTCCACCATGGGACGAAACAGTCTCGTCTTTTTGAGCCGATTAAAAATCGGGGTGATCAGCAGCAGAATAAAGGGCACCGGTATAATATTGCCAATTACACAGTACCAGATGGCCCTGACAATCGGGATGTTCAGAAGAGACGCCGCCAGAAGCCCTCCTCTCAGTTCCAGAATAGGCACCATGGAGATGACAAAGACAATCATCTCCTTGGAGATCTTTCCTCCCAGAACCTCCATAAACCATGTAACTAAACCTTCCATATATTCTTCCTTTCTTCTGTATATCCGGCCGCCATGACGGCGCCGTTTCTATTTTCCTCTGTGAGACAGATAATTTCGCAGAAAGCCGTATAAAACTTCCATCTGCTGGTCTGTTCCCACCGTAATCCTCAGATAATCATCGATTCGCGGCTTTGCGAAGTAACGCACATAGATCCCTGCTTCTTTCAACGCCTGAAAAAGATCCGCAGCCCTGTGTTCCGGATGGGCTGCAAACAGAAAATTCGCCATGGAATCTGTACAGACGAATCCCATCTCCCCCAGGATCTTTTTTGCGCGTTCTCTTGTCTCCCGGATGCGTGCCGTGATTTCCTCAAAATACGCCCTGTCCCTGACCGCCTCCGCGCCGCACCTCAGGGCAAGACGGCTCATTGTATAGGAATTAAAAGAATATTTCACATCTTCCAGATACCGGATCAGCTTCGGCGAGCCCACCGCGAATCCGATCCTCATACCGGCCATAGAACGGGATTTTGAAAAGGTCTGCACTACCAGCAGGTTTTCATATTTCTCTGTTAAAGGCATCGCCGATTCTGCGCCAAAGTCCACATAGGCTTCATCCACGATCACCACCGCGTCCTGATTGTGACGTATAATATCCTCCACATCTTCAAGACCCATGAAAAGTCCGGTAGGCGCGTTAGGATTAGGAAAAACAACGCCTCCATTTTCCCCGTAATAATCTTCCTTCACAATACGGAACCTCTCGTCCAGAGGGCACACCTCATAGGGAATCCGAAATTCTTCCGCCCACACCGGATAGAAAGAATAGGTAATATCCGGGAAAAGAATCGGCTTTTCCGAATTAAAGAAAGCCAGAAACGCCATGGCCAGCACATCATCTGATCCTACGCCCACAAAAATCTGTTCTGTTTTTACCCGATATGTTTCCGCCAGTGCTTCTTTCAGTGTACACGCCGCAGGATCCGGATAGAGCCGCAGTTCTTCCGGATCGAACCTCTCCAGAATCCGGCCCACTCCGGGAGCCGGCGGGTACGGATTTTCATTGGTGTTCAGCTTGATGATATCCTGTCTCTTCGGCTGCTCCCCCGGAGTATACGGGGTCACTTTCCGCACGTTCTCTTCCCATGCTCCCATATTCTTTTCTCTCCTTTATTCTCGCCGTCACGCCAGCGTGACGATCCCTTTCTCCACCATAAATACCGGCCGGTAAGACAGCTTTGCCTTGCGAAGGCCCTCGTCTCCCGTATCATCCTCCCGGTTCACATACGGATACGCCGATACCTCATGCTCCAGGAACTGCTGATTAATCATCGTATAGGCGCCTCTTATATCCGAGTACGCCTTCTCGATATGCACCACAAATGTATCGCTGCAGACAGGCTCGCCCATGGTAAACGCCACGATCTCCCCTCCTGCCCGCAGCGCGCCGCCTTTCAGCTCCAGTTCTTTGAACAGGCGAAGAGAATTCAGCGCCACGCACATTTCTTTGTTTTTATTCGGATCGCCTTCACAGCCGTTGAACTCTCTCCATCTAAGCGCCATCTGAAAACATTCCTCCACATTGTCATCCGTAATCGGCTCATAGGACCAGTCCGGATATAATGCCTTAAACTGATTCAGATGGTTTTTCTTTCCATGATATTTCTTCCCGGACAGATTGATCAGCTTTTCCGTCTCATACACGTAATCTGCATCGTTTCTGGAATACTCAACTTTAAATTTCCCCGGAAAAAGAGACTCGATCTCCTGAAATTCCGCTTCGCTCACTGCATGGAGCTGGAAAGGATATCCCTTTTCCCGGCTGTCCTCCAGTAAAAGTTCCATCACCGCCCCGGGATCCCCTTTCCCTATAGGATACGTGTAAGAATATCTTCCATCAAATTCACTGCGGAACACCGCGGTATCCAGGATCTCGGCCCAGGTCAGATTGTAAAATCTGGCCCAGAGATAGATGTTCGCGAACGTACGCTCGCATCCCCTGGATTTTCTCGCCTGAAAATGGCGCAGGATCGTTTCCCGGTCTTCAAGTTCCGGTCTCTTAAACGGAATCTCCATGTTCTCCTCTTTCCTCTTTTAACCAAACAGTTTCTCTCTGTAGACGCCGGCGTCGATCAGCTCACGGAAAGACCGTACGACCGCGGGTTTGTCTTCCTTATAAGTCACGCCGAACCATTTGTCCCGGGATTCCAGAACCGTCACATTCGCTTTCTGTTCCTGGATCAGTCCGTCCACGATGGTCGGGATCAGATACTCTCCCTTCATCGGATCTGACAGATTTTTCAGGAACTCTGCAAATCCGTTTTCCAGCACTTCGAAAATTTCCGGAGTAAATCCCCACATGTTCATGGATACCGGACAGTCTGCCGCCACAGAGGTCAGACGCCCGTCTTCCCCCTTCACTGCCGCCCCTTCCGGGGTCTTTACAATATTTTTCGTCTCAGTTACCTTCGTCAGATGGCCGTCTTCATTCACGCTGCAGATTCCCCGGGTCACGCCGCCGTTCTCACTGAGAGTATTGCCCAGCTGGAACCCCGCCATGCAGAAATCCATCTTCCCGCAGGCCGGATGTTCCCCGGCAAGATAATCGTGCACTTTTACAAAAGCTTCTTTTCCGTAATAATCATCCGCATTGATCACTGCAAACGGCTCCTGAACCAGATCTTTGCAGCAGAGAATCGCCTGACCGGTTCCCCAGGGTTTGGTCCTTCCCTCCGGTCTTTGGAAGCCTGCCGGAAGATCGTCCAGCTCCTGAAATGCGTATGCGGTCTCGATGATCTTCTCCATCCGGTTTCCGATGATCTCCCGGAAATCTTTTTCCAGATCCTTTCGAATAATGAACACAACTTTGTCAAATCCCGCCTGAATTGCGTCATATACCGAATAATCCATAATTATCTCGCCGGAAGGTCCTACCGGCTCCAGCTGTTTGATGCCGCCGCCAAAACGGCTTCCGATCCCGGCCGCCATGACGACCAATGTAGTTTTTCTCATGGTTTCCTCCTGATTATCTCTTTTACATCACGCTTTTCATTACGCCAATGACTTCAGATACATATTTTTTGCAGAGTTCCTGAGTCGTCGCCTCTACCATCACTCTGAGCAGAGGTTCTGTACCGCTCTCCCGCACCAGAATCCGGCCGTCCGTGCCCAGTGCTTCTTCTACTTTATGGATGGCTTCGACCACTGCCGGGTGCTCCAGAACTGCTTTTTTGTCCGTCACGTGCAGATTTTCCAGCAGCTGGGGATATATAGTCACTTCTGACGCCAGGGTCCCAAGAGTCGTCTTTTTCTCCAACAGCACCTCCATGATCTTAAGGGACGTCAGGATGCCGTCTCCCGTCGTGGCATGTTTGCTGAAAATAATATGTCCGGACTGCTCGCCTCCCAGCAGATAACCATTCTCCATCATATTTTCAAATACGTATTTATCTCCCACCCTGGTCTTCTGATAACTCAGTCCTTCCCGGTCGCAGGCTTTGTAAAGGCCGATGTTGGACATGACCGTTGTCACGATCATATTGTCCTTCAGCTGGCCCAGTTCTTTCATGTATTTTCCGCAGATATACAGGATCAGATCGCCGTCTACCACATTGCCGTGTTCATCCACGGCCAGGCAGCGGTCCGCGTCTCCGTCATAGGCAAATCCCACGTCCAGACCTTTTTCTTTCACCAGCTGCTGCAGCGCCTCGATATGGGTAGAACCGCAGTTCAGATTGATATTGGTTCCGTCCGGTTCGTTGTGAATCACATACGTTTTTGCCCCCAGAGCGTCAAACACACTTTTGGCGATGGACGAAGCGCTGCCGTTGGAACAGTCCAGACCAACTCTCATGTTCTTGAAAGAACGTGTAGGCAATGAGATCAGATAACCGATGTAACGGTTTCTTCCCGCCGAAAAATCCACGGTACGCCCGATGTTCTCGCGCACTGCCAGAGGCAGTTCTTCTGTCTTCCCGTCGATATAGGCCTCGATCTGCTCCTCCACGGAGGCCTCCAGCTTGTAGCCCATGCTGTTGATCACCTTGATGCCATTGTCATAAAACGGATTATGGCTGGCGGAAATCATGATCCCGCAGTCAAATCCTTCTGTGCGCACTACATAGGATACGCTGGGGGTCGTCGTCACATGCAGCAGATACACGTCTGCCCCGGATGCGGTAAGTCCCGCCACCAGAGAATACTCAAACATATAGCTGGATCTTCTGGTATCTTTGCCGATAACGACCTGCGCTTTGTGATCCCGTCCATAGTACCATCCCAGGAACCGTCCCACTTTAAAAGCATGTTCCACGGTCAGCGATACATTGGCTTCTCCCCGGAAGCCGTCCGTTCCAAAATACTTTCCCATCTTTCCAATCCTCTCAATTCTCTCCCATTTTTGCCAGCTTCGCCGCCTGATCCGCCGCAATGCAGGCGTCAATAATTTCCTGAATATCTCCGTCCATAATCTTGTCCAGTTTATACAGGGTAAGATTAATCCGGTGATCCGTCACCCGTCCCTGCGGGAAATTGTAAGTACGGATCTTCTCGGAGCGGTCGCCCGTGCCGATCTGACTTCTCCTGGCTTCCGCCTCCGCATCGTGCGCCTTCTGGCACTCGATATCATAGAGTTTTGCCCTCAGCAGGGCGAATGCCTTTGCCTTGTTCTGCAGCTGGGACTTTTCCGTCTGACTGTATACTACAATCCCCGTAGGGTAATGAGTCAGACGCACAGCCGAATCAGTGGTGTTGACGCACTGGCCGCCGTTTCCGGAAGCACGCATCACATCGATCCGGATGTCCTTTTCATCGATATGCACATCTACTTCTTCCGCTTCCGGCATCACTGCCACCGTGATCGTGGACGTATGGATCCGTCCGCCGGACTCTGTCTCCGGCACACGCTGTACGCGGTGCACGCCGGACTCATATTTCATCACCGAGTACGCTCCCTGGCCGCTGATCATAAAAGTCACGCTTTTCATCCCGCCGATCCCGATCTCATCCGCTTCCATCAGTTCCACTTTCCAGCGTCTGGACTCGGCATAATGAACATACATCCGGTAGATCTCCGCCGCAAAAAGAGCCGCCTCGTCGCCGCCAGCCCCGGCACGTATCTCCACGATGACGTTTTTGTCGTCGTTGGGATCCTTGGGAAGCAGCAGAATCTTCAGTTTCTGCTCCAGATCGGCCATCCGCTTCTTCGCGTCGGAGAGTTCTTCTTTCAGCATCTCTCTCATTTCTTCCTCGGATTCTTCCTCCAGCATGGCCAGACTGTCGCTCTCTGTCTCCCTGCATTTTTTATATTCTGTATAAGTATCCACCAGCGGCTGCAGATCCGACTGTTCTTTCATCAATGTCCGGAAACGCTTCTGGTCATTGACTACGGACGGTTCTGTCAGCTCGTTCGTAATCTCCTCGTACCTGCGTACCAGGTCTTCCAGTTTATCAAACATGTTACTCCTCCATCTATTCTATGAACGCAGGATGCCGCATACCACACGGTCCAGACCGGCAAGATCCTGCACGATTCTAACCTCGTCAAAAGCCGGAGCCAGAAGCCCGGCCACCGCTTCTCCCTGATCAAAGCCGATCTCCAGGAAAATCCGCCCTCTGTCATTCAGATACTTCGGACTCTGTACGGCAATCTTTCTGTAAAAATACAGCCCGTCTTCTCCGCCGTCCAGAGCCATACGCGGTTCATGGTCCCTGACTTCTTCCATCAAAGCATCCACTTCCCGACTGGCAATATAGGGCGGATTCGAGACAATACAATCGTATTTTCCCGAAACTGGCTCAAACAGGTCTCCCTGCACGAAGGAAGCTTCCACCCCCAGGCGGCGGGCATTCTCTCCGGCCACCTGAAGCGCTTTCTCTGACAGATCTGTCCCGGTGCCTTCCAGACCGGCGCACAGCTTCAGAAGGCTCAGCAGGATACACCCGGATCCGGTGCACACGTCCAGCACGCGCATGCCGGAACCAAGCGCCCGAATCGCCTCTTCCACAAGGATTTCCGTATCCTGCCGGGGGATCAGTACATTTTCATTTACAGCAAAGGAAAACCCCATAAATTCCTGGCTGCCGGTCAGATACTGCAGCGGGATATGGGCGCTTCTCTTCCGGATCAAGGTCCGGTATAACTGTTTCTCCTGTGGCAGCACCTCCTTTTCCGGACGGAGGAAATATTCATTCCTCGTACAGTGCGCCGCGTATTCCAGCAGATACCAGGCGTCCAGGTACCACTCCGGGATTCCCGCCGCCTGAAGAGCCTCCCGCCCTTCTCTTAACAGCCCGGATAATGTCATACCCTTTCGTCCTCTCCCAGAAAACTCTTCCAGTCGAATACCGCTTCCACGGCGGCGATCGCCACCTGAATCATGGAATCATCCGGCTCACGGGTCGTCAGCATCTGCATCCCTTTCCCGGGCAGGCTCAAAAGTTTCACCAGCGGATTTTCACTCTTTCCCGCCAGACGGATAAATTCGTAAGACACTCCCGCGATCACCGGCACCAGCAGGATACGGAAAACCACGCGCAGCACCGGGGAATCCACACGGATAAAGATAAAGAAAATAATGCTGATAATCATAACGATAAACAGAAAACTGGTCCCGCATCTGGCATGATAGCGGGAACTCTTCCGTACATTTTCCACATTCAGCTCCAGGCCATGCTCAATACAGTTGATGCTTTTGTGTTCCGCCCCATGATACATGTATACTCTGCGTATATCCTTCATTGAAGAGATCAGCACCACATAGAGCACAAAAATCCCCAGACGGATCACACCCTCCAGCACAGCCAGAAGAGTATCAGAAGGCACATACCTTCGAAAAAAATCAGAAATAAAATAGGGAAGCAGCATAAAGATCGCCACCGCCATCACGATGGAGAAAGCCACAGTGCATCCCATCACCACTTTTTCCGCTTTTTCACCAAATGTTTTCTGGAGAAATTCTTCGAATTTTCCCGGTTCCTGATCCTCGTCGTCATCATAAAAGCCGGCAGAGAACGTCAGAGTCTGCATGCCGAGGACCAGGGAATCTATAAAATTGACCACACCCCGAATCAGTGGCAGCTTCGCCCAATGCCTGCCGCCGGCGATACCTTCATACTCGTCCGTATGCACTTCGATTTCCCCGTCCGGTTTACGGACAGCCACCGAGTAACGGCTCTGGTTCTTCATCATGATTCCTTCCAGTACCGCCTGGCCGCCGATTCCTGATGGTTTCAAATTCTCACATCCTTTTATACAGTTCAGGGCGGCGCATCTTCCTTTCCCGCCGTCCTGAACTGTTAATCTTTATTGTAAAAATAGGTTGAGATTAGTCCTAACCTCAACCTTACTTTTAGCAAGCTTATTTGCTGATACCGTATTTACGATTGAATTTATCAATACGTCCGCGGGCAGTTGCAACCTTCTGCTGTCCTGTATAGAACGGATGACACTTGGAGCAGATCTCCACGTGGATGTCCTGCTTCGTGGATCCGGTTACAAACGTGTTGCCACAGTTGCAGGTCACAGTTGCCTGATAATAATTCGGATGGATTCCTTCTTTCATATTCTATTCACCTCTCTCATATATTGTGAACTTCCGGCTCTTCGCCGATTTCCGGCCAATGCCGCTCCGATGTTTCCACGGCAAGATATCCCGGACTATCCCTGCAAGTCCCTGCAGTTCTTCTGACAGACATTCTTAAAACTCTGTCCGGCGCCTCCGCGCCCAGTCTCAACGTTAGCTTCATGATTATACCACAAGGTGGTAACGGATGCAAGATATTTTAGAAATTCTTTAGAAAAAGCGCATCCGCTTTACACTCTGTATGAATTCTTCGTTGGTTTTGGTCTTGGTGAACAGATTCAGAATATTTTCCACAGCCTCATCTGCTTTCATTCCGTTCAAAGCTTTACGTATGTTATCCATGGCCTGCTGCTCTTCCGGCGTCAGCAGGAGATCATCCCGGCGGGTGCTGGATTTCTGAATATCAATGGCAGGGAACACCCTTTTCTCTGACAGTTTCCGGTCCAGAACCAGCTCCATATTGCCCGTTCCTTTAAATTCCTCGAAGATCACGTCGTCCATCTTGCTTCCTGTATCCACCAGCGCCGTAGCCAGCACGGTCAGACTGCCGCCTTCTCTCATCTTCCTGGCCGCGCCGAAGAAGCGTTTGGGCATATGCAGCGCCGCCGGATCCAGACCTCCGGACAAAGTACGTCCGCTGGGCGGCACCGTAAGATTGTATGCCCGCGCCAGACGCGTGATGCTGTCCAGAAGGATCACCACGTCTTTTCCGCCTTCCACCAGACGTTTTGCCCTCTCGATGACCATCTCGGAGACTCTCTTGTGGTGTTCCGGCAGTTCATCGAAGGTAGAATAGATGACTTCCACATGCTTTCCTTCGATGGCCTCCCTGATATCCGTTACTTCTTCCGGTCTCTCGTCAATCAGCAGGATAATCAGATACATATCCGGATGATTCCTCGTAATGGACTTGGCCACGTCCTTCAGAAGCGTGGTCTTTCCGGCCTTGGGCGGCGACACGATCATGCCTCTCTGTCCTTTTCCCACCGGGGAGATCTCGTCCACAATCCTCATGGCGATGCTTCCGCCCGGCCGCTCCAGACGAATCCTTTCATTGGGAAAAATCGGCGTCAGATCTTCAAAGTTAGGTCTTCGGGTATTGGCTTCCGGATGTTGTCCGTTGATGCTTTTCACATAGAGCAGCGCGCTGAACTTTTCCTTCTCCGTCTTAACCTTTGTATTTCCAGTCACGATATCTCCGGTCTTCAGATTAAACCGGCGGATCTGGGACGGGGATACATATACGTCATTTTCTCCCGGCAGATAATTGGCGCTCCGGATAAATCCAAATCCGTCCGCCATGACCTCAATAATTCCATGAGCCGTCTGTCCGCTGTCCAGCTGTTCCATATCGGACACGCTTTTTCCATTCTCGCTGGCCTGGACCTTGATCGTCTCCGCCGCGGCCGTCTTCTCGTCTTCCGCGAGCATTGCCTGAATCACCGCCTCTTTACGCATGGCGGAGGTCCCTTTTATTCCCCTGCTCTTTGCCACGTCGCGCAGCACCGCCAGGGACAAGGACTCATACTTTTCTTTCATGTTTTCGCTCATATTTCCTCCTGTTACTGTTTCCTCTGGATGGACACGTCCGCCGCCTGTGCAGACATTTCTGTTCTGATATTTGCCTGTCCGCCCGGCAGTTGTCCGTACTTTTGATATAAATCACTGGGGAATCTCTGCCGGATCCGGCAGAATGCTCTCTGATTTGTCTATAGTATACACGCTTTCCCCCTAATTGAAAAGCAGAATTTTGCAAAAAAGCCTTTGCTTGATTTTCCGCCTTCACTATGATAGATTGAAGATATGAAATTCTGGAATGACAAACCTTACCATTCACTGGACTATGAACTGAAAAATCGTTTTGGAGAAAAGGTATACCGCCTCGCGCTGAACGGCGGCATGACCTGCCCCAACCGTGACGGCCGCGTGGGATACGGCGGCTGCATCTTCTGCAGCGGCGGCGGTTCCGGAGAATTTGCCGCCGATCCGGCTCTGTCTGTTCGCGAACAGATCGAAGAAGGGAAAAAACGGCTGGCGAAGAAACGGCCTGTTCGGACTTATATCGCCTATTTTCAGGCCTTCACCAACACATACGCCCCCGTTCCCTATCTGCGCGCTTTATTTACCGAAGCGATCTCCTGCCCGGAAATCGCCGTACTGTCAGCGGCCACCCGTCCGGACTGTCTGCCCGATGATGTGATGGATCTGCTCGCAGAATTAAACCGGGTCAAACCGGTATGGATCGAGCTGGGACTGCAGACCATGCATGAAGATACCGCGAAACGCATTCGGCGCGGGTATAGTCTCCCCGTCTTTGAAGACGCCGTACACCGGCTGCGCCGGGCCGGAATCGAGGTGATCGTTCACGTTATCCTGGGGCTCCCCGGCGAGGATGTCTCACAGATGCTGGAAACTATAGATTACCTGAACCGCCTGGACATCCAGGGTATAAAACTTCATCTGCTGCATATTCTGAAAGGAACAGATCTGGCAGAACAGTATATACAGAAACCATTTCCGGTCTTTACCATGGATGAATATGTAAAAATGACAGTGGCCTGCGTGGAAAGGCTGCGCCAGGATATCGTCATCCACCGGCTGACCGGGGACGGACCGAAAGATCTGCTGATCGCTCCCCTGTGGAGCAGCGCCAAACGCCAGGTACTCAACAACATCCACCGGGAATTCCGCCTGCAGGACACCTGGCAGGGCAAAAAATACGGTCAAGACTTATAAAGGAGGCAGAAGTTTTATGGCTGACACACAGACACTTTACAAACTGATTGTCCTGAAAATGCTGGATCAGGCAGACGCGCCGCTTTCCAACTCTCAGATCTCCGAGTTTATCCTGGGGAAAGAGTACACCAATTATTTTACACTCCAGCAGATCCTTTCCGAGCTGGACGAGTCCGGACTGGTCACCGTCTCATCTATGCGCAACACGTCTCTTTACCGGATCACGGATCCGGGGCGGGATACCCTGGAATATTTCGGGGACAAGATTTCCGGAGCCATCTGTCAGGAGATCCGGTCTTATCTGAAAGAAAAAGAGGTGGAGATCCGCGATTCTCTCTCCACCACTGCAGATTATTTTCCCGGCGCCCACAGCGGCTATCTGGCCAGATGCCAGGTGCGGGAACAGGATTCTACTCTGATCGACCTGACTCTCTCCGTTCCTTCCGAAGAACAGGCGCAGGCTGTATGCGCCCACTGGAAGGATAAAAGCCAGGAGATCTATGCTTACGTTATGCAGAATCTTCTATGAAGAACGATCCCTTCTCCATTCGGAGACGGTCTCCAGAAGTTCTTTGAAGTTGCGGATCACATTTTCAAACGCCCCCGCTTCATATAACTGGATCAGTATCAGCCCTACCGGGATCGCTATAATCATACCTATGATTCCGTATATCCGGTATCCGATAAAAATCAGGAACAGCGTGGTCAGCGTATCGATGCCCACACTGTCACCTACCATCTTGGGCTGAATCAGCTGTCTGGTGAACTGAGTCACCCCGTATAGGATCAGCAGTCCTGCCGCTCGCGGAAGCCCTCCGCTGAGCGCGCAGTAAAGCGCCCAGGGCAGCAATACCGTTCCCGTCCCCAGCATGGGCAGAAAGTCCAGCAAGGAAATGGCCAGAGCCAGAAGCACAGCATAATCCACTCTCAGAATCAAAAGTCCCGCCAGCATCAATATAAATACTACGCCCATGATCTTAAACTGCGCGCGGAAATAACCTCCCACTGCCGATTTCAAGTTACTCCAGATCATACGCAGATGTTTCCGGTCCTCTTCCGAGACGAGGATACGCCCGATTTTCTGGATCCGTTCTCTTTCCGCAATGAAAAAATACGCGAACAGGAGAACAAATATAAAGGATATCAACAGAGACGGAATGTTTCTGGCGGCATTTCCCGCCGCTTCCACAGTGCCTCCGCCCAGACTCCCCGCGAACCGGCTCAGACTTTCAGAAAGACTTCCCATGACGCTTTCAATATTCTGCTGTGTTTCCGGCGACAGTCTTCCCGCAAACTTCTCCAGATTTTCACCGATCCGCCCGAACCCTTCCATCATTGCCTGATAATACTGCGGCAGACGTTTTATCAGGGCGGCGGATTCCCTGACCATCCAGCGCGCCGCTCCGTAGCAGGCCAGGACGATCAGAAAAATAGATCCTGCCATAATCGCCATGGAACTGTGTCTCCGTACAATATGCAGCCGTTTCTCCAGAAACTGCACCAGCGGATTGGCGATCTGCGCGATGATCCACCCCACGATCACCGGCATGAAAAAGCGTATCGCCGGCGGTCCCGCAAAGACCAGCAGTAATACTTTAACCAGAAAAAAACCGATATTTACCAGATTTCTGCGGATTCTCGCGCCCGGCGGTTCCTGACTTTCCCGCAGGTTTTCGCTCATGGCTATGCCTCCTTTGTCACATCTTCGATCAGTTCCCATATCTCATCACGCCCCTGCCTGGTCTCCGCAGAAAACGGAATCATTTTCGTCCCCGGCTTCACTTCCAGCCCTTCTTTCAGAATCTTCAGCTGTCTGGACACCTGACTCCGCTTGATCTTGTCCAGCTTCGTGGCTATAATAACCGGCTCGTATCCCTGATACAGTATCCACTGATACATGGTGCGGTCATTTTCCGACGGAGCATGGCGAATGTCCACCAGCAGGAAGACTGCCTTCAGCTGACGCGATCCATGAAGGTAGCGTTCGATCATCCTGCCCCATTTTTCCCGGACCTCTTCGCTTACCTTGGCGTAGCCGTACCCGGGAAGATCCACCAGATACAGCATATCGTTGACATTATAATAATTGATCGTCTGCGTCTTCCCCGGCTGGGAAGAAGTCCTGGCCAGAGATTTCCGGTTCAAAAGCCCGTTGATCAGAGAAGACTTTCCCACGTTGGACTTCCCTGCGAACGCCACTTCCGGGCTGGACGATTCCGGTATCCTGCTGCTGATTCCGCATACCGTCTCCAGTTCCGCTTTCTTTATGATCATATTGTATCTCCTTTATTCTGCAAATGCATTGGCTATCACTTCATCCATCGTCTCTGCATAAACCAGTTCCAGGCCTCCCGTGATCTCTCTGGATAATTCCTCGATATCCCGGCGGTTTTTTTTCGGCACAATAACTTTTTTCATGCCGGCGTTTTTTGCGGCCAGAAGTTTTTCTTTCAATCCTCCGACCGGAAGTACGCGTCCCCGGAGAGTCACTTCTCCCGTCATGGCCACATCGGCCCTCACCGGTTTTTCCAGCATAGCCGAGAGCATGGCCGTCGCCATGGTGATTCCCGCGGACGGCCCGTCTTTCGGCACCGCTCCCTCCGGAATATGAATATGGATATCGTGCTCCTGGAAGAATTCTCTGCCCAGATCATATCGATCCGCGATGGAACGGATATAACTGATTCCGGCTTTTGCCGATTCCTGCATCACGTCTCCCAGCTGTCCGGTCAGCTCAAAATTCCCTTTCCCGGGCATCAGATTCACTTCGATCTCCAGAGTATCGCCGCCTACGCTGGTCCAGGCCAGACCTCGCACGATACCGATCTCATCATTCTCATTGCGCTCCTGATAGTCATAAAGCGGCTTTCCCAGGTATTTCCCCAGATTGCGTTCTGTCACACGCACCTTCCGGCGTCCTTTTTCCAGGATCTCCCGGTCTGCCTTCCGGCACAGGGCGGCCAGACGCCGTTCCAGACCGCGCACGCCGGCCTCTCTGGTATACTGGCGGATCAGGATCCCCATGGCCTTGTCGCTGATCTGAAACTGTTCTTTTTTCAGGCCATGTCTTTCCCTCTGTTTGGGAAGCAGATGGTCTTTGGCTATATGCATCTTTTCATTTTCCGTATAACTGCTGATCTCAATCACTTCCATGCGGTCCAGGAGAGGACGCGGGATCGTCTGAATATCGTTGGCAGTGGTCAGGAACAGGACTTCCGACAGATCTACCGGCAGTTCCACATAATGGTCCCTGAAATGTGAATTCTGTTCGCTGTCCAGCACCTCCAGAAGAGCTGAAAAAGTGTCGCCCCGGTAATCCGTGCTGATCTTGTCAATCTCGTCCAGCACCATCAGAGGGTTTTTCACTCCCGCCTGACGGATGCCAGCCACAATCCTTCCCGGCATGGCGCCGATATATGTGCGGCGGTGTCCGCGAATCTCCGCCTCGTCGCGGATCCCTCCCAGACAGATGCGGATATATTTTTTATTCATCGCATGGGCGATGGAACGGGCAATGGATGTCTTTCCGGTACCCGGAGGGCCCACCAGGCACAAAATCGGACTTTCTCCCCGGTTCAGCATTCCCCGCACAGCCAGAAATTCCAGTACGCGTTCCTTCACCTTCTCCAGACCATAATGCTCTGATTCCAGAATTTCTCTGGCCTTTTCCAGATCCAGACAGTCCTCGCTGCGCTTATCCCACGGCAGTTCCAGAAGCGTCTCAATATACCCGCGGATCACCGAAGCCTCTGCAGAATTCATCCCGGCGTTCACAAACCTCCGGATCTCCTTCTCGATCCGGTCTTTCACCTCCTGGGATGCTTCCAGTTCCGAGACTGCTTTACGGAACTGGGCAGCCTCCGCTCCGGGACCGTCTTCTCCCAGTTCCTCCCGGATCACTTTCATCTGCTCTCTCAGCAAATACTCTTTCTGTTGTTTGTCGACCCGCGCCTTGACTTTTTCCTGAATCCCTCTCCGGAAATGCTCGATCTCTATCTCGTTGTTCAGCATGATGCAGAGCGCTTCATAACAGGCAGAAAGATCCGATGTCTCCAGAAGTTTCTGCTGCTGCTCCCAGCCAAACGGGGTATGTATCATCACCTGTACCATAAGGCGTTCCAGGTTCGGCGCATCCAGCACCTGCCGTGCCAGATCCTTTCCGACTTTCCCGCTGGTTTCGCAGTATTTTTGAAAGATCTCTTTCAGGTTGCGGTACATAGCTTCTTTTCCTTCCGGGGGAAGGTCTCCGAAACCTTCCGTTTCCACGCCGGCCACATCCGCTTCCAGGTAGTCTCCCTCTTCCAGAGACACAAGTTTCGCCCGTTCCAGTCCTTCCACCAGTACGCGGAGGATGTTGTGGGGCATCTTGACAATCTGTTTTACTTCCGCGACAGTGCCCATGACAAACAGATCCTCCCTGGCAGGATTCTCGGTCTCCGGACTTTTCTGCGTGACGATGAAGAGCCTCTGTCCCTGTTTCAGCGCCTGTTCCACCGCTTTCACAGAACGGGAACGGCTGACGTCAAAATGTGTGATCATTTCCGGAAGAATCGTCATTCCCCGCAGCGCCACCGCGGGGATTCTCTGTTCTGCTTTTTCCATTCTCTCTCCTGTCTGAAAAAGGGGCCGTCAACAGGCCCCTTTTCTCTTACTTTCTTGTTATCACTGGTTCGCCGGTACCTTCCACAGCTTCTCGCGTAATGGTACAATTTTTGATACTGTTGTCTGATGGAATCGTAAACATCAGATCCATCATAGTCTCTTCCATAATCGAACGAAGCCCTCTCGCCCCGGTCTTTCTCTTCAGGGTCTTTTCCGCTATGGCTTCCACAGCTTCCCTGTCGAATTTCAGATCCACACCGTCAAGCTCGAATAGTTTCTGATACTGGCGCACGATGGAGTTCTTCGGTTCCAGCAGAATCCTTACCATATCATCCCGTGTCAGAGGATCCAACGATACGGAAATCGGAACGCGTCCCATGAACTCCGGAATCATACCATATTTGATGAAGTCTTCCGGCAGCGCGTTGCGGAGCAGTTCTCCGACATTTTCTCTGCGCCGTTCCCTGATATCCGCATTGAACCCGATGGACTTGCGATCCATGCGTGTCTCAATAATCTTATCCAGCCCCTCAAAGGCCCCTCCGCAGATAAACAGGATATTTGTCGTATCGATCTGAAGAAGTTCCTGATGAGGATGCTTTCTGCCTCCCTGCGGCGGCACGGAAGCCACCGTTCCCTCCAGAATCTTTAAAAGAGCCTGCTGTACTCCTTCTCCTGACACATCCCTTGTAATAGACGGATTTTCTGATTTACGGGTAATCTTGTCAATCTCATCGATATAAATGATACCCTTCTGCGCCCGTTCAATATCGTAATCGGCCGCCTGGATGATCTTGAGCAGGATGTTCTCCACATCCTCCCCCACATATCCTGCTTCCGTCAGTGTCGTCGCATCCGCGATGGCAAACGGCACATTCAGAATCTTGGCCAAAGTCTGGGCCAGCAGCGTCTTTCCCGAACCGGTAGGTCCCAGAAGCAGAATGTTGCTCTTCTGGAGTTCCACATCCAGATCCTGGCCTGCCAGAATTCTTTTATAATGATTATATACCGCTACGGACAATACCTTCTTGGCATTCTCCTGTCCGATCACATAGTCATCCAGAAACCGCTTAATCTCCTCCGGTTTCAAAAGATTGATCTCTTCCGGCTCGCTCTCTTCTTCCTCCGTGCCCAGCTCCTCTTCAATAATCTCCGAGCAGAGTTCCACGCACTCGTCGCAGATATAGACTCCATTCGGGCCTTTCAGAAGTTTCAGAACCTGACTCTCTGATTTGCCGCAAAAAGAACATCTGATTTCATTTCTTGCCATGCTGTTTTCTTTTCTCCCTTAATGTCCTGCGATCACCTGATCGATCAGCCCGTAAGCCATCGCCTCTTCCGCAGTCATATAATTGTCGCGGTCCGTATCTTTCTCGATCACTTCCAGGGGCTGCCCGGTCCGCTCTGCCAGTATACTGTTCAGTTTCTCTTTTGTTCGCAGGATATGCTTCGCGGCAATCTCGATCTCCGTAGCCTGCCCCTGGGCTCCTCCCAGCGGCTGATGGATCATAATCTCCGCGTTGGGGAGCGCGAAACGCTTTCCCTTTGCTCCTCCTGCCAGCAGGAACGCGCCCATGCTGGCCGCCATGCCGATACAGATCGTGGATACATCGCATTTAATATAATTCATAGTGTCAAAAATCGCCATCCCGGCAGTCACGGAGCCGCCCGGACTGTTGATATACAGATGGATATCTTTTCCCGGATCCTCAGACTCCAGGAAAAGCAGCTGAGCCACTACCAGACTCGCCGTCGTCTCATTCACCTCTTCCCCGAGGAAAATGATCCTCTCTTTCAACAGTCGGGAATAAATATCGTAACTTCTCTCTCCTCTGCTCGTCTGCTCGATGACGTAAGGTACTAATGCCATATATGTTCTCCTCCTTCCGGGAATAAAAGGGCACAGCCAACCCGCCATGCCCTCAAATACTGCCTTCGCGTGAATTAAGCCTCTGCTGCCGCTTCTGTCACCAGGTCAATCGCTTTCTGGATCGCGAGATCTTTCTTGATTTCTTCCTTCTGGGAATCATCAAGAAGCTCTTTTACCTTCTCGATTTCCATCTTGTAGGTTTCTGCCATCCGATTCATCTCGGCTTCCATATCTTCTTCCGTTATCTCGATATTTTCCGCATCCGCCACTGCTTCCAGAACCAGTCTGCTCTGAATGTTCTTCAGCGCTCTCGGCTTCATCTGCTCCAGATACTGCTCCTCGGTCATACCCGTATACTGGAAATAAACCGGAAGAGACAGGCCCTGCGCCTGCAGTCTGCGCGCGAAATCATCCATCAGCTGTTCTGCCTGATACTCTACCATGGCGTCCGGGATCTCCATCTGAGCATTCTCAATGATCTTCTCGATCACTGCGTCTTCTTTCACCCGTTTTGCCTCTTCTTCTTTATCTTTCAGAAGTCTTGCCCGGATATCATCCTTATATTCGTCCAGAGTATCAAATTCAGATACTTCCTGTGCAAATTCATCGTCTGCTTCCGGAAGCTCTTTTACCTTGATACCGTTTACTCTGCATTTAAATACGGCAGCTTTACCGGCAAGATCCGCCTGACCGTATTCTTCGGGGAAGGTTACGTTCACATCCAGTTCTTTGCCGATCTCCGCGCCGACCAACTGGTCTTCAAATCCCGGAATAAAGGTATTGGAACCGATGGTCAGATCATAGTTCTCTCCCTTGCCGCCTTCAAACGCCTCTCCATCCACAAATCCTTCAAAATCCAGAGAGACAATATCTCCTTTCTCCACCGGGCGGTCGTCTACCGTGATGGTTCTGGAATTTGCTTCTCTCTCTTTATTGATCTCTGCGCTGATCTCTTCGTCCGTCACTTCTACGGGAGCCTTCTCCACCTGCACTCCTTTATATTCTCCCAGCGTCACAGCCGGTTTCACCGCCACCGTCGCTGCGAAAATGAAAGGTTTTCCGCTCTCCATCTGCACGACTTCCAGCTGCGGGCGGGACACGATCTCCTCGCCGCACTCTTCTACTGCCTGCGCGTATTCTCCCGGAAGCATCTCGTCGATCGCGTCATTGTAAAAAATTTCTTTTCCATACATCTTCTCGATCAGCTGACGCGGCGCTTTGCCCTTCCGGAACCCCGGAATATTGATGCTTTTTCTGTTTTTCTGATATGCGGTCTGAATCGCTTTCTCTACTTTTTCGGCGGGAACTTCCACCGTAAGTTTTGCCATGTTCTTTTCCAGTTTTTCTACCTGTACACTCATTGTCTCGAAAATATCCTCCTTGTATTTATATATAAGTATATCCTTATTTACATACTCGTAGACATTTTGAAAGTATAACACAAAAAACCAAGGCTGTCTAGGCTTTTCCCGCAAATATACCGCGTTCCCGGCCCAGACAGCCCCTGGATGAAATTTCTTCTTATCTTATCTTTACTGACCGGAAGACATCTGCTGTTCCTGCTTCATGATCATCTTTTTGACCATCTCTCCGCCGATGGAACCTGCCTGCTTGCTGGTCAGATCGCCGTTGTAACCGTCTTTTAACGGAACTCCCAATTCGCTGGCGACTTCCTCTTTAAAACGGTTCATGGCAGCTTTTGCTTCCGGCACAGCCATACTGCTGCTTCCGGAACTGCTGTTCTGATTCGTCATGCTGTTCACCTCCATGCTCCTATTATCCGCTAAAACGCAGAGAACATGCTGGAAGTTTCTGCCTGAAACAAATCTTCAGTTTTCATGGCCGTAAATAATACTCTTTTTCACTTCCGCCGCTTTTTCTTTCGATACCAGCTGCTCCACCAGCGCCAGCGCAAACGGGATCGCTGTTCCCATCCCCCGGCTGGTAGTCACGCCGCCGTCAGCAGCCACTTTTGCCCGGGTCACATTAGCGCCCTCCAAACGGTCTTCAAATCCAGGATAGCAGACGGCGTCTCTTCCTTTCAGGATACCCAGATCTCCCAGGATGCTGGGCGCGGCGCAGATCGCAGCCACTTTTTTCCCGGATTCATGGAACCGGAGAAGCAGATCTGTCAGTTCTTTGCATTCGCCCAGATGGAGCGTGCCCGGCATGCCTCCCGGCAGCACCAGCATCTCTGTGTTTTTGAAATCCAGCTCCTTCATGCGCACATCCGCTTCCACACGGATGCCATGGCTTCCCGTCACCATCTTCTCATCCGTAATCGACACCGCAGACACTTCCACTCCTGCTCTGCGCAGTATGTCTACCACTGTCAGCCCCTCAATCTCTTCAAATCCGTCTGCAAGAAACACACATACACGGCTCATATTCTACGCCTCCTTTTCTGCTTTGCGTTCCATTCTTTGCCTATGCGTACAGTGTATCACTTTTAAAAAAGTTGTGCTATACTAATTGCGGAATATGATACTAAAAAATTTTGTTTTTTCAGCCAGTCATATAAGGAGGCCTTTATGAAATCTTATGAAATCGAACGCAAATTTCTGGTAAAAGCACTGCCGGAAAATCTGGATTCTTTCCCTTCCAGCCAGATCGAACAGGGATATCTGTGCACGGAACCCGTTGTCCGCATCCGCAGACAGGACGAGGAATACTGGCTCACTTATAAATCGAAAGGACTTATGGTCCGCGAAGAATACAATCTCCCTCTGACCGGAGAGGCTTATGAACACCTGAAGTCCAAGACCGACGGAAAACTGATTTCCAAACAGCGTTACCGGATTCCTTATCAGGGATATATGATCGAACTGGATCTTTTTTCTTCTCCCCTTCCGGATCTGATCCTGGCGGAAGTGGAATTTCCTTCTGAAGAGGAAGCGCTTCAATTCCGGAAACCGGACTGGTTCGGAGATGACGTAACTTCTTCCCCCGAATATCACAACAGCAATCTAAGTAAACTTTGACTTCTTTTTGATCTCTTCCAGCATCTCTTCCGGACTTTTCGCATCCGGCGGTCTTCTGACGCGTACGAACTTCAGGCGCAGAAGCCGCAGCCGGATGCGCATTTCAAAATATATGCCTTTCCACCGGTGTTTCATATAATCCCCCTTGCACTTGTGTCTTCATATATTGACATTTTATTATCTATTTTATACTTTAATCCTAACTATATGCAATAAAATTCTCCTATTTGTTTCATCCTAACATAAAAAACTGAGTAATTGTTATAATAAAGCGACATTGGAGGGGTGAAACATGGGGGACAATAAGATTCCGGAGGCCTTGAAAGAGCTTCGTATCCAGAATGGCATGACTCAGGCTCAGTTCAGCAAAAAACTAAATATTGCCCGCCAGACGTATTCCGCATACGAACGCGGCGTCCGCACCCCTGACCTGGATCTGGTCAAAAATGTGGCAGAATTGTACGATGTCTCTCTGGACTGGCTGGTTTTAGGCAAAAGAGATACGGATCCCTTCGCGTCTCTTCCGGAAGACGCCGGCAGACTGTGCCGTACATTTTATGCGCTTCCTCCGGAAAGGCAGCAGGAAGCGCTGGACTTTATAGATTTTCTGGAACAGAAAAGCAGGACGGAACCGTAAGCACCCGGCATTCCATCCTGCTTTTTCTATTTTTCTATGTTTCTATACATAATGTCTTCCATGCGTTTTCAAACACCCATACAGACACAGAACCGTCTCCCACGCAGAATTCTGCCCAGCCGTCCGTTCCCACCGTCACAGTTCCGGAGATTCTGCCCGCCGCGTCAGCCATGTGTTTTCCCGCATGCTGTATTCCCATATACATGCGTTTCTTTCCGGCCGTACTGTCTGTAAGCAGCACGGCAATACCGGAGTCCGGATAGTCCGTATCTCCTTCCCTGGTAAAGCCCACAACCGAAGGATGGTCGAAATACAGGTTCTCTTTTCCGTAAGCATATTTCTCCCGTATCTTTATAAAGCGCGCCAGTCCGGGAACCGCTCCTATACCGTCACGAGCGATGCCGTAATAGTCTCCGTAAAACACACAGGGCGTTCCCGCGGCACGCAGCAGGATCAGCGCATAGGCGGCCGGCTTAAACCATGCCGGGATGAAAGAATACAGAGCCTGCCCCGGCTGCGTATCATGATTGTCCACAAAAGTCACTGCATGTTCAGAATCCGTTCCGGTCAGCGTATTCTCATACAACCTGCTCATATCGTAATTTCCATTGGAAGCAGCGGCTTCCAGGAAATGAAAATGCAGCGGCACATCGAACAGACTGAGACTGTGCTCCAGGACTTCCAGATATTCCGTCAGCTTTTTCAGATCCCTGGACCAGTATTCCCCCACGGCAAACAAGTCTCTCCCCGCATGCGCGCGCATACATTTCAGCCATTCCCGGTAAAAATCAAAACCGATGTGTTTTACGGCGTCCAGCCGAAAACCATCCATATGTACCGTGTCCAGATACCATTTTCCCCAGTCTGCTGTCTCCTTCACCACTTCCGGCTGGTCCGTATCCAGGTCTGCTCCCATAAGGTAATCATAATTGCCGTTCTCATCGTCGATCTTGCGTTCCCAGTTTTTTCCCGCAAAGCGAAAGATTCCTTTGCGTTTCGCGCCTTCATCCCAGTCTGTTCCGCTGAAATGGGAAGCGTTCCACCGAAAAGCGGAATATTTTCCTGCCCTGCCCGGGAAATCAAAGCGGGTCCAGGCTGTGATCTGCCGTTCTTCTCCTATGTCTTTATTCCGGTCTGTATTCAGGCATTCCTCCGCCATCACCGTCTCCGTCCCGTCCGCTCCCATCCGATGATTCAGGACAATGTCGGCTAAGACCTGAATTCCCTGATTCTGCAGCGCCCGAACAGCTTCCAGGTACTCGTCCTTAGTCCCGTATTTTGTTCGGACGGATCCCTTCTGGTCAAATTCACCCAAGTCATAGACGTCGTATACATCGTAACCGACACTTCCGGAGCCTGCGGCGCCCTTGTAAGCCGGAGGCAGCCATACCATGTTGATTCCCGCTTTCTTCAGGCTTTCCGCCCGGGTTGAGCATCTTTTCCAGAGCGTACCGTTTTCCGGCAGATACCATTCAAAATACTGCATCATCGTCACATTATCCATTTTCTGTCACGTCCTTTACATACAAAGCGCGAAGATCTTTTTCCACACTCATAAACTGTTCTAAAAGAAGCGGATTAAAGGCTCCGCATTCTCCGTTTTGTATCATCCGGACGGCGGTATCCGCGCCATAGGCGTCTTTGTATACTCTGCGGCTTACCAGCGCGTCGTACACATCCGCGATGGAGACGATCTGGGCCCATATAGTATTCTCATCTCCTTTCAGTCCGTCCGGATAACCGTTCCCGTCCCATCTTTCATGATGATGACGGGCTATATCGTAAGCATATTGATACGCTTCCTGATCCTTCAGCTGCGGGATCCGCTCCAGGAGCTCCGCCCCTCTCAGAGTATGCGTCTTCATAATCTCATACTCCTCCGGCGTCAGTTTCCCCGGCTTATTCAAAATCGCGTCCGGTATAGCCACTTTTCCCACATCATGCATGATTGATGCCAGCGCTATCTGCTCTACAGTTTCTTCCGACAGTCCCTGTCCCAGTTCTGTATAGAGCAGCAAATGCCTGGTAATATCATGAATCCGGCGTACATGGGAGCCGGACTCGCCGCTCCGGAATTCAATGGTGGTAGCCAGAGCCTCGATGAGCCCCACATTCAGATCAATAATTCTTCTTGCCTGAGCCAGTATCTCTGTCTGCTGTTCTTCTACTTTATGTTTCAGTCTCTTTCTTGCCTGGAACAATTCGATGACAGAATTGATTCGTCTTTCTACTATATACGGAACCACCGGCTTATGGATCACATCCATAACTCCCAGAGAATAGGCCCGCTGAAGCGTACTGCCTTCTGTCTCCGCCGTAATGAGAAATACAGGCATCCACTCTGTCCACCCCATCATCTTTAATTTTTCCAGAACTTCCATCCCGTCCATAACCGGCATGACCACATCCAGCAAGACCGCGCAGATACTGTCTTTATACCTGATCAGCTTCTCCATGGCCTCCTGTCCGTTCTCTGCCTCCAGGATCCGGTAGTCCCCGGAAAAAATATTGTCCAGAAGCATCCGGTTGATCTCATTGTCATCTACGATCAACATCATCTCTGTTTTATTCACTTTCCTGCCTCCTGTTCTGGGTCTTGTCTTTAATGCCAGTCTTTCATAATTTCCAGCATTTCCGACTCATAATCCCCCAGAATCTCCTCCTGACGGCCTCCGTGCCGCAGATTGGTCTCCACTCCCCACTCGCCGTCATAAAACTCCCAGATATGGTATGGAACTCCGCGGTATTCAAAATCGATGCTGCCGCATCCGTCCTCTTCGGACATTGTATAACGCCATCCCCGCTCTTTTACAAACGCGAGGACCCTGGACAGACGTCCGTTCTCTTCCATAAAATATTTCCTCCTTTGCACAACACGCAGGGCATCAGCCCTGCGTGGAAATTTTACTGTTAAAATGATCCAGCGCCAGCGCGGCCGCAAATCCCGCCGCGATGCACACGGTATTCACCGCAGCTGCGGCAAAAGAGCCGGCGAAACCGGAAAACGGCACCGTCATAACCGTAGCGCCGATCACAATACCGATGATCCCATGAAACACCAGCGCATAATGTTTCTTCATCATAGTATCAACAAACTTTGCCAGAGCGACCACTGTGAGCACAGCCCCGATACCCGCAGGGATCAGGATTGTCAGATTCAGACTCCCCAGTCCGTCCACAAAGGGAGCGTACAGTCCCATCGGCATCAGAAGCGTGGAAAAACTCATCCCCGGCACGATAACGCTGAGCGCCATGCAAAATCCGCAGAAAAGGTACCATCTTTTACTGGGTACAATCGACACGGAAAAAATCTCCAAAGACGCCAGCAGAAAAACAATCCCTGCGAAACACGCCAGAAGCGCCGTCATACACCCTTTCGGTTTTCCTTTCTCTCCCGCTTCACGGAACAAAGACGGAAGCATCCCTGCGATCAGTCCCACAAAGAGGCAGACTGACTGGTTCGGATATGCTTCCAGGAAAAAGGACAGTATCCTGGCCACTCCGAGGAAACCTGCCGCAGCTCCTGCCAGAATCGGCACCAGCAGAGGAAGATGGGTTTTAAACTTTCCAAACGGATCAGACAGAACCTCCATGACCGGTTTATAAATTCCAAACGCCACACACAGCACGCCGCCCGAAATCCCCGGCAGTACCGCTCCCACTCCCAGCAGCACGCCCTGCAGGACACGGAGAGCAAACATCAAAGTTCCTGTTTTATTTTCTTTCATATAGATTCCTTTCTTCATTTTATGCAGAAATAACACGCCTATTATAGCCTGAAACCTTTGGAAGCGCAACCGGAGGATCCTTAATAATGTGTTAAAAAAGCATAAAAATCCCTCTGCGTCTACTAATCTATATCCATAGTATTCCGCAGAGGGCTTTTTTCATGTTATTTTATTTTTGTGTTTCCGCCGCTTTATTGACGCAGGCGATGGCATTCAGACTGCGGGGATATCCTATGTACGGCAGACACTGGGACACGACGCGGATAAGGAAATCCTTATCGTTCCCGACCTTCATATTTCCTCCCGCATGGGAGGTAAGCTGCGGCTCGCATCCGCCCTGCGCGGCCAGGAAGCAGAAAGTAATCATCTCCCTCTGCGCATAGCTGAGCCCGGTCCTGGTATAATAATCTCCGAAACAGTTCGCCGCAAGCCAGCGGTTGATATGGCCTTTTTTCCATGCGTCTTTCATGACGTCGCCAAAAATGTCTACCTGCACCTGGGCGCCTTTTTCCAGCCGGTTCTCCATGGTAGTGGTCGCCTGTCCTTCCAGCGGCAGCTTCACGCCCCGTTCTGTCAGGATCTCGTTCGTCGCGTTCAGGAACGGAAGCACCCTGCCGATTCCCAGATAAACAACAGCCTGGTAGACAATCTCTTTTACCATCACCGGGGTCAAGCCCTGATCCAGCGCGCGCGGAAGCGCCAGACGGAATTCATCCACTCCCTGGCACCCTAAAAGAGCAGCCAGGATCGCCATATTGCGGGTCACGTCATCCAGCTGCTGCCCTTCCTCATTCACGGCTTCTTCAAATGCAAAGTGTTCAAACCGTTCTGCAAATTCCGGGTCTGTCTCACGATAGTTCATACTAAATACCTCCTGATGTTCTCATTTACTGGTTTTAGTATACTACCACGTCTTCTGCCTGTAAAATACCCATATTTCATCGTTTATCATGCCTGAACGGTATTTTTACCCGGATATTTTACAAAGAGTATCCGGTCCGCTCATGATGTTTATTATAGGGGAATTTCGCCACAGCAGCACGGATGCGTTTGCAGCGCGCCCCTTTCTCACCCCATAAAACTTCCAGCTCATTGCCGATACAAATGCTTCGGTTTATGACAGCCGGGGCCTTTTGTTTATATAATGCCAGAATATTTTTCCTTAATAGTGCAATACTAATAAGGGAACTTCCCCTTACCCGATTGAATTTTCCCTTATTTTGTGATATATTTTAAGGGGAAATCTCGGAGGTGAGGTTATGCGAACATTTAATTATTCTGAGATAAAAAACCAAAAGTGGGATTCTGATATTCTCGGCCTGATTGCAGCAATCTATAAAGAAGCAGGCAAACAGGAACTGTATCTGAAACAGCGCCCGCAGGAACTGGAAAAACTCGTTGAAATTGCCAAGATACAGAGTACTGAGGCCTCCAATGCCATAGAAGGCATTGTGACCACGAATACACGAATCAAGCAGCTTGTTGAGGAAAAAACAACGCCCAGGAACCGCGATGAACAGGAAATCGCAGGTTATCGTGATGCGCTGAATATCATCCATGAGAGTTTTGATACTATTCCAATCACGCAGAACTATATCCTGCAGCTTCATAAAATTCTCTACAGTCATATGAATAACCCTATGGCGGGCAGAACCAAGAGTGTGCAGAACTATATCAGCGCCACCTACCCGGACGGCCATGTAGAAACCCGCTTTACGCCTCTTGCACCCTACGAAACACCGGAGGCACTGGACAGAATCTGCGAGGAATATAATCGTGTCATTGGCAATATGGAAGTTGAACCGCTGATTGTTATTCCGATTTTCATTCACGATTTCCTGTGCATCCATCCGTTTAATGACGGCAACGGCAGAATGAGCCGCCTGTTAACCACGCTTCTGCTCTATAGAAACGGATTCTATGTGGGAAAATACATCTCCCTGGAGGCGAAAATCGCAAAGAACAAAGATTTGTATTACGATGCTCTCGGTCAAACGCAGATCGGATGGCACGAAGGAACGGATGACCCTATTCCGTTTATCAAATATCTGCTGGGCACTATCCTTGCTGCATACCATGACTTCGAAGACCGCTTTGCTCTGGTAGAAACAAAACTGTCGGCACTGGAAACGGTACGCCGAGCTTCAATGAATAAAATCGGGCGTTTTACGAAGCAGGATATCCGTGAACTTTGTCCTTCTCTGAGCGTCAGTTCCGTAGAGGGGGCGCTACGTAAACTGGTAGCATCCGGTGAACTGAAACGAGAAGGCAAGGGAAAGAATATCTGCTATTACAGATTGAAGTGATTCCCTCAATAAAACCTATATTCCCTTAAATATAGAAAGTGTTTAAGGAAATTTGTGTGATAATAAGGTTAAGCATCTATCACAAGGTAGGTGCTTTTCTTATACCCATTTTTAGTTTTCTTTGGCGGAAGCCCTGCAGGTAAACAAGTGAATGAACGCTCCGCCATGCAGATGACGGCGGTGTATTCCTGCATCCGTATTTTGGCAGAGGCTGTTGAAGCAGGCCTCCCGGATGGTATTCAAAGTAGGCTCATGGAACTGCAGGACTTCATCGCCGGGCAGGAAACCAATATCACAGGAGGGGGTGATGAGACTCTGGTCAAAAAACTCATTGAGAAGATTACCGTCTTCGCAGACCACTTCATCTTGGAATTCAAGTCCGGTGTCGAGGTCAATATTGAAAGATAAACCCACAGACACAGAAACACCTCCGAGCCATTATGGTTCAAAGGTGCTTTTTGCTATTGCCGGGAAACATTTTGCCTGCCCGATGCCAAATATGTCCGATTACCCGAAAACCGCAATATTACTGGACTTTCGCGTCTATTTTCCTTCGACCTTTGACATCAAACAGACCGTCTCAGCCGTATTTTCTTTATGCAACCAAATTGTATCTCCCTCAGAACCTTCATAAAACACCGGAAACCCTAAGCTTATCTGCTTTAAGATGCGTCCGTCTTTTTGTTTTTCAGGATACAATTCGATCCCTTCGATGAACTCTCTCATAAATCTCTTCTTTTCGAGATCTGACATCTTATAGTACATTTTATCAAAATTCAATAGAATTTTGTATAACTGATCCGTAGTAATTTTTTCTTCATAGGCTCCACTAATTTTGACTTCGATATCCGCTATCGCCTCTTCAAGTTCTGATATCCGGTCATACAAAACGTTCTGCCTATCCTGCATATCCTGGTATTTCCGGTCATAATGCTTATCTCCTATATCTAGCCGCTCCATCATTTCTGTCAGCTTCTTCTTCGCCCCCATAACCTGACGAAGTTGCTCCATAATCTGATTTTTCTCAGTCTCTAACGCAGAAACATCCACTTTTTCATCGAGTTTACTCACCATGTAATCTCTGAATTCTGGATCCTCCACCATATCCAAGATAATCTCCTCTGTCTGATGATTAATCTCGTCCTGGTTCAAAACCAGTCTGAAATTGCAAAAGTGAATATCATCGATCTTCTTTCTATGCAGACACTTGTAATAAAAATCGTCTTTGTACTCACCGGATTTCTTATTCTTCCTCCGCCGTACGGTTCCAACAAGTCCTGATCCACAGACCGGGCATCTGAGAATCCCCGATAAAATATGCTCATGTTCCAGGCTATGTGTCTTGTTCCACTTTACTCCAGTTTCTTTTCTTCTAATCCTCGCAGCCTCCCATAATTCTTGATCAACGATAGCTTCATGGATTCCATCTATCAACATATAATCATCAGTTTTCACCCGTTTATATTGATCCCGGCTTCCTTTCACCTTTTCTGTAGCAGTTCTTCCATATGCAATTTTACCGATATAAACCGGATTATCAAGGATTTTCATTATAAGACCCCTGGAAAAATAGTTTAATTCATTTTTCTTAACTTTTTTCTTTTGGTACCCATGCTGGTTCAGATAATCACAGATACTGTCGGCTCCCAGCCCCTCATTCACAAATTTGCTGAATATGATTTTGACAATCTCTGCCTCTTTTGAATTAACAGTGAGGGTTCCGTTTTTAGAATCCAACTCATACCCAAAAGGTGCCTGTCCACCATTCCATTTTCCTTCCCTGGCCTTCTGTCTGCGACCTTCCATCGTCTGAACGAGAATATTCTCTCTTTCTATCTCAGCAACTGCCGACAAAACCGTAATAGTCAGTTTCCCGGAATCTTTTGATGAGTCAATGCCATCCTCTACGCAGATTAAATTCACTCCGAAATCCTGGATATATTGAAGTGAATTGAGTACATCTGCAGCATTCCTGCCAAACCTTGAAAGCTTAAATACCAAGATAAAGTCCACTCTATCTCGATCCTCTGCAATATCCTGCAGCATCTGAGAAAACTCTGGTCTGCCGCTGATATTCTTTCCAGACTTTCCTGCGTCACAGTATTCTCTGACAACTTCCATCTCCTGAAATTCTGCAAACCTTAGCAATCGTTCTCTCTGAGCCTCCAGGCTATACCCATCTACCTGCATGGAAGTAGATACCCGGACATATATATAACATCGAAGTTTTTTCTTCTTCATCCCGCATCAGCCTCCTTATATTCTGTATCCTCCGTCAACATCCGAAATGCTTTCAATGCATCCATGATAGCCAACTCTTTCGCCACCGGACATATCGGCCCCCGGTTCTTTTGTTCTGCCGGCTTATTATAAGCTTCTCCCACATCGATACCATATTTGCGCTTAATCTGCGCAATATATAAAGTCGATACCTTCAGTCCGGTATGCTGCAGCACATATGCTTTTATCTCCGCATAAGTAGCTTTTGCCTCTGCCATAGTCACCTGAACATTGCTACAGTCCAGCACGAATGTAATTCTCTCGTCCGGCTCATCTTCGGCATGAGCCCATGTCTCTATCGTATCTGTCGCTCCATAGCGGACCGGGAATCGGAAATGAATGCTCTTTAGAATTCTCCCATCAGGTTGCTCCTCCGGATAAACCTCTATCCGCTCAATAAACTGGCGATATAGCTCCCTTCGTTCCTCACAATCCATTCTGTCATAAAATCTTCCAAAATTCTGAAGAATAATCCGGATGTTATCTATAGAACGTATCCCCTCCTGCGCATCTTTATGCTTTTTCCGAATATTCTTTAAGGAAATCTCCAACTCCTCCATCCTGTCATATATCCCATCAAGTCTCTCCTGAATGCTTTCATAATCCATATCATAATCTTCTGATAATACATCCAGATTATCGAGTTCAGATCCCAACCGGTTTTTCTCATGTTCCTGATGATACAGTTCTTTTCTGATCTCCTTCATCTGCTTTTCGTAAGCCTCCACAGAATCCGCGCCTCCTGCTGCATCTGCCAACGCTTCACCAAATTCCGGATGATTCGCCAAATTGCTGATAACTTCATACACAGCAGAATCGACCTTCTCCTGATTATAGGTATGCTTAAATCCACAGGTTCTTCCCGCTGACTTTCTGTAATGACGACAAGAGTAATAGCGAAGCGTCTTGTAATAGCCGCCTTTATTTTTATTTAAGCGCTTATTTTTAGAGGCGATCAAACCTTTCCCGCAGGCTGGACATCGGATCAGTCCTGATAAAAGGCTGACGCGATCCGGCTCATCCACCCTTTCATTTAGCACAGAACAGGCTTTTCTCTTTTCTCTGACCTGCTGCCACAAATCATCTGTTATGATCGCTTCATGAATTCCTTCTACCTCTACCACTTTTCTGGAATTCTTTTTCATCCCATTTAAATTTGTTCTGCGATTATACATAAGTTTCCCATGATAAATCGGATTATCCAGTACAGTTACAACAAAATCATAGGTAAACGGTCTTCTCTGCCCTTTGCTTATCCTGCTGTAACCGTTGTTATTCAGCCAGATTGCCACACCGTTCAGGCTTCCATCCTCACTCACATATCTTTCATAGATCAGTTTCACAATTTCCGCCTCGTCCGGTTCAATCACCAGTTCTTTGTTCACACTCCGGTACCCGTATGGCGCCGGACCACCAGGCCATCCGCCATTCATAATCTTCTGGAGTTTTCCGGCCATAAACTGAACATTAATATTTTCACGTTCAATCTCTGCAACGGCAGATAAAATGGTAAGCGTCAGCTTCCCTCCTGGAGTAGAACTGTCAATAGCATCCTCCACACAAATCAGATCCACTTCATAATCTTCCAGAAGTTGGAGTGACTTCAGTATATCTGCCGCATTACGTCCAAAACGAGAAAGTTTAAACACCAGTACATAAGATATCCGGTCCTTCTCACTGGAAATATCATTCAACATCTGCAGAAAGGATGGTCTTCCTACAATACTCTTTCCCGACTTCCCCGCATCACAATATTCACCCGCAATTTCAAGATTTTTGTAATTCGCAAACTCTTTCAATCTTTCCTGCTGTGCCTCCAGACTGAAGCCCTCCATCTGAGCAACAGTAGAAACACGTGTGTAAATATAGCATTTGTTTCTTTTCACCGTATCCCTCCCTTCGGTTGCTCATCGTCACACAGTATCCCTTGGACCTTCATTATGTCGTGCTTTGCTCCGTCTGTCAGCGCCCTTTTTACGTTTTTTACTCAAAAGCCGCCGGATCACAATTCTATGACTGGCGGCTCCTGCTACTCTTTTATAACCTGCTCCTCTGTCTCTATCTCCTCCAAGACAGCTTTCCCATACTTTTCAACCATGCTCACAAGGAAATTTGCACAGCGCTCCATATTGGCTTTTGTCTTTGGATCCAATTTTTCTGGCTTCTCCCCATCCTTATATTTTAAAACAATCACCTGACCAACCTCCAATTCTTCTTTTCTGAAGGTCTAGGTACAAGTTTCTTGTATATTCCGATTTTGAGCAAAAAAAATAATGGCCGGTAAAGAACTATATAAAGTTCTCCACCAGCCATTATTTTTAAATCTTATGGGTATAATCCAGCGAGATCCACCCTGCGCCGGATTTCAGTTTCCCCCAGCGGGAAGCTCCCTGTCCGTCCGCTTCCTCCACAATGGTAAAAACGCCTTTCCCGGTATACTTCCCGGTCTTCCCGTAATTCGTCCCCGGTCCTTTCCGGATGTTCAGATCCGTGATGGACACCTGCACCAGATAAGAAGAAAAACCGCTTCCGGATCCCTGGCTTCCATAGACAGCTTTCCCGAATTCATCGTATACCGAATACCCCGGATTCTCATCCGCACACTTCTTAGCATTGGCAAGCACTTTGAACGCCCCTTTCTGGGACTTCGCGTCTG
>ERZ1643250.112-NODE-112-length-106393-cov-20.546089_pt1 | contig 106393 bp, 88 predicted proteins | sample MGYA00579262_ERZ1643250 | MGnify/ENA primary metagenome ERZ1643250 (study PRJEB29033, sample SAMEA4952265) | chicken gut metagenome | biome: Broiler Chicken; feature: Gastrointestinal Tract; material: Caecum | place: Ireland | collected 2018 | study: Broiler... | reverse complement strand
TTCTGCTGAGCCTGATTTTTTCGGCTCAGTTTTTCATAGATCACTTGACACTACCATCTCCTTCCGGCTTCCCGGATCACTTTTGCCATATAATCGATCTTTTCGTCCGTCATTCCCGGGTATACGCCTACCCAGAAGGTGTCTCTCATGATACGGTCCGTATTTTCCAGCGTTCCAACGATACGATAGCCTTTGCCGGACGCCCGCATCTGGTCGAAGCAGGGATGCTTTGTAAGATTTCCGGCAAAAAGCATTCTTGTCTGAATACCTTTGCTCTCGATATAGGGAACAATCTCATTTCTGTCCGCACCTTCACGGCAGGTCAGAAGGAAGCCGAACCAGCTTGGATCAGAACCGGGACATGGCTCCGGAAGGATAAATCTGTCCTCCATTCCTTCCAGCCCTTTTCTCAGGCGCGCAAAATTATGACGTCTCCGCTGTACAAAGCCGGGGAATTTCTCAAGCTGGGCGCATCCTACGGCTGCCTGCATATCCGTAGCTTTGAGATTATATCCGAAATGAGAATAAACATATTTATGATCATAGCCCAAAGGCAGTTCTCCATACTGCCTGTCAAAACGGTGTCCGCAGAGATTGTCCTTTCCTGACGGACAGATACAGTCCCGTCCCCAGTCGCGGAAGGAGCGGACGATCCGGTGGAGCAGAGGATTATCCGTATAAACGGCTCCGCCCTCGCCCATCGTCATATGGTGCGGCGGATAAAAGCTGGAAGTTCCGATATCGCCGATCGTTCCGGTAAGCTTCTTCTCTCCGTCGATTTCATACTGAGAGCCCAGAGCGTCGCAGTTGTCCTCGATCAGCCAGAGCCCATGTTTTCTGCAGAAATCTCTCACGGCCTTCAGATCAAAGGGATTTCCCAGCGTATGGGCGATCATCACAGCCTTTGTCTTTGGGGAAAGCGCTTCTTCCAGGCGGGTTACATCAATATTGTACTGAGGGATCGTCACATCCACAAAAACAGGAACCGCTCCGTACTGGATCACCGGAGCCACTGTTGTGGGGAAGCCTGCCGCCACTGTGATCACCTCGTCTCCCGGCAGCACCTGGCGTTCCTTCAGAAGGGGAGAGGTCAGCGCCATAAACGCCAGAAGGTTGGCTGAGGAACCGGAATTTACCAGGGAACAGAAACGGATTCCCAGGTATTCCGCAAATTTTTTCTCAAACTGGTCCGCGTATCTTCCCGCTGTCAGCCAGAATTCCAGGGCGGAATCCACCAGGTTCATCATCTCCTGGGAATCGTATACTCTGGAGGCATAGGGAATACGGTCCCCCTCCTCAAAAGGTTTCTGCTGATTGTGATATTTTTTGCAGTAGCCGTCCACCATTTCCAGGATCTGGGCTTTTGCCTGTTGTTCTGTCATATTATCAAACATAAGAGTTCTCCTTTGTTCTTTCATCTTCTAAAGTCATAAACGGATACATCATTTTATCATTCCCCCATTTCCATAAACTCCTGGATCTGGCGGTCCATCACCAGATTGACGTTCTCTCCGGCCTGCCATGCTTTCGTCCATTCCACCGTTTTTTCAACGGCCTCCCGGATCCCCCACACAGGCTTCCAGCCGAAGACCTGTCTTAAACGGGAGCAGTCCAGCTTCAGAAAGTTTGCCTCGTGGGGGCCGCCTGCGAAATGGTTTTCCCAGGTCTGTCCTTCGCCCCAGGAGCGGCAGAAAAGCTCCACCAGTTCTCCGGTTGTCACGCAGTCCTCATCTCCCGGTCCCACGTTATAATATCCGGCAAATTTACCATCCTCATATTGCGCGGCGGCGATCATCAGATAGGCATACAGAGGCTCCAGCACATGCTGAAAGGGTCTGACGGAATGAGGATTCCGCACAGGAACAGGTTTTCCCTCCAGAGCAGCGCGGATACAGTCGGGAATGATCCTGTCCGCGGCAAAGTCCCCTCCTCCGATGACATTGCCTGCTCTCGCCGTGGAAACAGCCGTCCTGCCGTCTGCAAAGAAGGAGTTTTTATAACTGTGGGTCACCAGCTCGGAACAGGACTTGCTGTTGGAATAAGGATCGAATCCGTCCAGGGGGTCTGTTTCCCTGTATCCCCACTCCCATTCCCGGTTCTGATAAACCTTATCTGTAGTCACATTCAAAAAAGATTTCACAGAATCCGTAAGGCGGACGCATTCCAACACGTTTACCGTTCCCATTACATTCGTCTCATAGGTATATACCGGGCTTTTGTAGGATTCCCGTACAATAGGCTGGGCGGCCAGATGAAGAACGATCTCCGGCTCTGTCTCCGCAAAGACAGCTTTCAGCTTCTCCAGATCCCGGATATCGCCGGTCACAGAGCGTATCTGGCTTCCCATATCCGCAAGGGAAAAAAGCGATGGCTCCGTAGGCGGCTCCAAAGCGTATCCAGTCACCTGCGCCCCTGCTCCCAGAAGCAGACGGCAGAGCCATGTGCCCTTAAAACCTGTATGTCCTGTCACCAGAACCTTTTTTCCTTTATAAAATGTGAGATCAAATTTGTCCATATATTTTCTATTCTCCTGTCATAGAACACAGCTCCTGCCTTTATATACAGATATTCCCTATGTTCTCATAATTATAAACATTATACTCTCCTTTACGCCGGCAGGCAAGAAAAAGCCGGCAGCTCCGGGAAATTTCCGTGCTGCCGGCAGTTTTTCGCGTTATTCCTGATATATATAGAGAAACAAAACAAACTTTCCGTCTTCCGTTTCTATTTTCCATGCTTACGGATCAGATTGGTTATTATGTGATAGATGATGCCGATTACTCTGCTCTCTCCCAGGGGATTACGCCTTACTGGAGCGGCAGTCTGGTATTCTTTAACGTGGACGGAAAAGACAGCTATCCTTTTGCCAGCCGCCTGTACCATATGCTCATTGATTCCTTTGACAAAGACTGTCTGACCTCTGTTTATTATAACCGTATCAAAGAACTGTCTGATTGCTCAGAGAACGCAGGTTCCGGCACCGGAGATTCTCCGGAGCTTTTAAAAAACGATATGTCCGGCCTCAGTCCGGACGCCGCTGATTTCCGCCTTTACTGGGCTTATATGCCGAAATTCCGCATCCTGTCCGCCAATGACTTTATGCAGACGTTCTCGGTCTTTCTCATGACTTTTCTTTTTATCTGTATCATCTGTCTTACCGCCGCTATGGTGATCGCCTATACGCTGCGGATTGTCTGTATGGAATTAGAAATCCCGGAGTCAAGGACGGGTTGATGGATATGTGCCGAGTTCCTCAGCAGCTTTTTGTAAATCTTATTTAAAACAGCAGGTGCGTCTAAACGCGTACCTGCTGTTTTTCGTATTCTATCTATTTTACAAATATTTCATTTCTTTTTTCTGTTTCTCTCTGTCTTTTGAAAGTTTCAAAGCCAGACTGCGCACTCTGTCAAATGATTCCAGTTCACTTTTTGCCAAAACATAGATCATTTCTGAAAGGTCTCCCCGTTTGTCATATCTTCTGAACGCTTCTCTGTACTTTCCAGTGGGCGGGATTGAGACAGGAAGGAAACCGTTATTGATCAACTGCTGATTTACGATCATCCTCCCGGTTCTGCCATTTCCATCTGAAAAAGGGTGGATCCGTTCAAACCGGACATGACTGGCTGCTATCTTTTCAAAAACCCCTTTCACAGTCCCCACCTCTATATTTGTCTCCCTGATCCAGTTTTTCATAAGCGCCGGAATATCCTGAGGATCCGGTGGGTAGTATACGGACTCTGCCAGATTTCCAATGTAAACAGCAGTCTCCCGATACTCTCCCTGCATATGCCGGATATAACTGTTCGCTTTCTTGATCCACTCTTCTTCAATAGCTGTCTTTGCAAATGGAAGAAGCATTTTCCGGATTGCATAGTAGGCATTTTTAGCATCCGTATATTCGGAATATGTATGGTTTGATCTTACTTCGTCGTAATCGAGCACTGCAATCGTTTCTTCTAATGACAGGGTATTCCCCTCAATGGCGTTTGTACTCCAAGAAAACCGTTTGGCAAAGTCCTCTGCAAAAGGCTGACTGATCAGTGGGTTTTCCATATATTGAAAAATTTTTTCTTTTTCTGTTTCAATCTGTAAAATCCTATTCTCATTGTCAGATAATGGCATGGTATCTGCCTCCTACTTCACAAATACATATCTGCTGCCGTCAGAGAGTTTTCCACAATAACTCAGGCCAAGGCCCTGAAAATCCCGGAGTTTTTCCACATCTTCCACCTGATTCTCCGCCATAAACCGAACCATCTCTCCCCGGGCCATTTTCGCAAAAGTACCTTTCTGCTTTACCTTTCCCTCTGTCAGCTCCCCGAATTCCACTGTAATAAACCGATCCTCCGGGGACAAATATTTTTCCACCGCTTTCGAATACTCTTTTGAGGCAAGATTGACAATAGTTTTGTCTCCGTCTTTTGTCAGTTCCCGATACAGGCTGTCTCCCCAGAAATCATACAGATCCTTTTTGCCGTTTACGGAAAGCTTTGCCTGCATCTCCAGCCGGTAGGGCGTCACTCCGTCAAAAGGCTTCAGGACACCGTAAAAACCGGACAGTATCCTCAGATGTTCTTCTATGTACTGCAAAGCGGTTTCTGAAAATACCGCCGGAGCCATATGCTGGTACTGCAGACCCTCGTAGGAAAGGACAGCGGGAGTCAGCCCCCGTTCCAGATCCATGGACTGAAAGCGTCTGTAATTCAACTGTGCAAGCTTGTCGTTACATTTCCATACCGCCTTTGCCTCCGCCTGGGAAAGCTCCCGCACCGCCTGCATCAGTACCCTTGTTTTATCCAGAAATACAGGGATCCCCGGCGCTGCGGGGAAATCTGTATCCGTATTCATTTTTTTCGCAGGAGAAATTATGATCTTCATACTTCTCCCTCTGAAAGCTCCGCCAGCATCTGCGCCGGATTATCCGCGGCTTTTACTTTGCCGAAGGCTTTTACGATCACACCCTCTTCGTTGATCAGGTAGGTGGTGCGCACAACACCCATGGTCTTTTTGCCGTACATATTCTTTTCCTTCCAGACGTCGTATGCCTGGATACAGTTCAGCTCCGTATCGGATAAAAGCGTAAAGGGCAGACTGTACTTTTCCTCAAATTTTTTATGAGAGGCTACGCTGTCCTTACTGACTCCCAATACCACCGCTCCTTTTTCCATAAACTGAGGATACAGCTCCCCAAAACCGCATGCCTGCTTTGTGCAGCCCGGAGTGTTGTCTCTGGGGTAAAAATACAGGATCACCTTTTTCCCTCTGTACTCTTCCAGTGTGTGCATTGTTCCGTTCTGGTCCGGCAGTTCAAAATCCGGCGCCTTTGTTCCCACTTCCAGCATAATCATCATTCTCCCTTCAAACTCTGCTGTTTTTTCGTTGTTCCAGTTTCTTTTTCACTGTAGGATATTTCTCCATATCCGTATGAGGAATAAACTTCGCCGCCTGCATGCGGACAATAAAATCCGGCATGGAAGCAAACTGAACGCTGTATACGTTTTCTCTCAGATACGCGATATCCTCCATGCGGCTTCTGTCAAGAAGCAGTGTCCTGGCTCCGTCAAGAGACGCGTTGCTGAGAGCGGAATACCTTTCCAGCGGCACGTCCGGAAAAATCCCCACCGTAATGGCCGACTCAAGATTTCCGTGGGCGCAGAACGCGCCGGACAGATAATAATGCCCGATGTCTTCTTCCGTACATCCGGCGCTTTCCAGAAGACAGTCCAGCATGGTATGAGCCGCCGCCTTGGTATCTATATACTGGCGGATATCCGTCTGAGAAAAATAGAGGGGGATTCCTCCTTCTGACTCTTCTTCCAGCGCATAAACAGCGCCGTACTCTCCCTCTTCTTCCAGATACCTGATCCTGGGGGAAGCCTCCGGAACCAGGTTCCCGGCAATGTCCACCCAGCCGTTCAGTCTCATCTGCGCCAGAAGGTCGATGATTCCGGAGCCGCAGATCCCAACCGGCTTTTTGCCGCCAATGGTAGTAAACGTCAGTTTTTCTCCCTCAATGCGCACAGTGTCGATGGCGCCCGGGCAGGCCCTTATTCCGTAACGGCTGATATCTCCCTCCAGGGCGGGACCGGCCGCCCCCGCTCCGGCAAGCAGCCATTCTCTGTTTCCGATCACCAGCTCTCCGTTTGTTCCAATGTCGAAAAACAGTCCTACCTGGTCTTTTTTATAGAAATCCATCAGAAGAAGGCCGCTGACAATATCACCTCCTACATAGTTGGATATCCCCGGCATAAAGAACACCTCGCCGGAAAAATCCAGTCCCAGATCCTTTCCCCGGAAAAATCCCGGTTCTGTTGTCACAGGGGCGTAGGGCGAAGAAAATACTGTCCATGCGTCCAGTTCCAGGAGAAAATGCACCATCGTTGTATTTCCTGAGACCACCATAACAGGACATTCCTTTGTCCGGATGCCTGTTTTCTCCGCCAGTTTTTCAAGAAGGCTGCAAAAAGTCTTTGCCGTGACACGGCGGAGCTCTCTCTTATTCTCCCGGCTTTCCATACCGTAGGTGATCCGTGTAAGAATATCCGCTCCGCAGGCTGTCTGTCCGTTTATCTCGCTTTCCTGGGCCAGCACTTTTCCGCTGTTCATGTCCACCGCCTGCATAACGATCGTTGTGGAACCGTAATCTACAGCCAGCCCGTAATGACGGTCCGTTTTGTCGCCTTTTTCCACAGAAACCACAAGGTTTTCCCCGCCTTCATGGACAAGGGTCGCCGTGATCTTCCATCCGGCGTCCCTGCAGAGAGGGTAAAGCTCTCTGAGAGCCTTAAGTGATAAGCGAACGTTTCTGTATCCCTTTTCTTCCAGGCCCCGGATAATTCTTATCTGATCGCTGGCATGCTCCTCTTCTGTGGGAGCGTCCAGGCAGAGATAAACCTTCTCGCTGAGTCCCTGGATGTTGCTTGTCTCCATATCGTTTCCTTTCCTGTTCTGTCTTATGATGCCTGTGGGCCGTTCCATGCCGCGCAGTACCCGGCTGACGCCTGACGCCCCACAATCTTATTCTATATGATCCCGGCAGCCTGGTCTTCACAAAGAATTTCCAGAATGTTGTCAAAGGATAGCTCTGCACCGTCCTCCAGGACAAATTTTCTCCTGTATTCGTCAATCTTTTTCAGCCTGCCTCTGACCTCAATGTAAGAGCCTCCTGTTTTTCTTTCATCCGCCTGAAAACAGGTAAGGACCACAAATGGACGCTCTTTTATTTTTTCCCGCAGAAAGCGGACGGCCCTGTCAAGCTTTTCCAGCCTTTCCTCATCAGGAGCCTTCTTCTTCTCCGTATATCTCGCCGTTTCCCTTACAGCCTCCCCGTAGCCTGTCAGCGCGGCAAAAGGGGCAAACTGAGCCGCTCTGTCCCTGACCGGCATGGGAGGATGCTTTGTTGACACATGATGAGGCAGGTCCATGATCTCTTCATAACGGCTGGTATCTCCGAAATAATTCTTCATTTTTTCTCCCCTTTACGCTCTGTGGCCGCCAATCTGCCGGTTACGTTCTCTTGCCGTGGCGCCCTCTTCAAAATTCATTCCCTTTAAAACTGCATTTTTCCCGAATTTCTTTTTAATATCCAGAACCGCCTCCTGCATCCTTCTCTCTCTTTGCAGTCGTTCTTCCTCTTTCTTCTTCTCCTTTTCTCTGGCCTCGTAATCTGTAAACAGTTCAAGCTGTTCAAAATTCTCTTTTTCTCTCGCCAGGTCTTCGCTCACCACTCTGCCTGCGGTAACGGAGATCCTTCTGACCAGAAGATTTTTGTCTGTGATTTCATCGTAAAGTTTCAGAACGGCACTTATGATCAGTTCCGAAGAAGACGTCTGTCTGTCCAGATTGACGGTACCGTGGGCGTGTCTGGGGATTTTCCGTCCATAGCGGTCAACAGTAACTTCCCCTTTATAATTCTTCCGCCGGACGGGATCCGTCAGATTTTCAATGTCATACCCTATAGTCAGAGTCATCTGGTCTGTCACAAGCCTTTTCTCCACCAGATCCAGCGCCAGAAGGTCCGTCATTTCACAGACCACAAGCCTGGCCTTTTCACAGGTGTAGGCGCACTGCAGCACCTGGCCGGAGCCCACGCTGTTGTTTTCCGGACGGTATGCCTTGATATCCGCTATCGTACAGGGCTCCCATCCCCAGGCATGATCGATGAGAAGCTCCGCGTTCACTCCGAAAAGCTTATATAAAAGCTCCTCGTTATAGTATTCCCCCGGCTTTCCCAGAGAACAGGCGGCAATATCTCCCATAGTGAAGATCCCATGAGCCTTCAGCTTCCTCTCATATCCTTTTCCCACACGCCAGAAATCCGTCAGGGGCTGATGAGCCCAGAGAAGCTTCCGGTAAGACATTTCGTCCAGCTTTGCGATCCTCACTCCGTGTTCGTCCGGAGGAATATGCTTCGCCACAATGTCCATAGCGGCTTTACAGAGATACAGGTTCGTGCCGATTCCTGCAGCGGCAGTGATCCCCGTGTTCTGAAGAACATCCAGGATCATTTTCCGCGCCAGCTCTTCTGCCGTCATCTGATACGTTTTCAGATAATGGGTGGCGTCGATAAATACCTCGTCAATAGAATATACGTGAACATCTTCCGGCGCAATATATTTCAGATAAATTTCGTAGATTCTGGTGCTGTATTCCATATAGAAGGCCATTCTGGGCGGAGCCGCAATGTAAGTCAGCTCCAGCTCCGGATACTTTTTCAGCTCCTGATCAAAATACGAGGCTCCCGAGAACTTCCCTCCCGGCGCGTACCGTCTTCTCCGCGCGTTGATCTCTCTGACCTTCTCTTCCACCTCAAAAAGCCTTGGCCTTCCCGAGATCCCATATGCCTTCAAAGAGGGCGAGACCGCAAGGCAGATGGTTTTTTCCGTACGGCTTCTGTCCGCTACCACAAGGTTCGCCGTCATAGGGTCAAGGCCTCTTTCACGGCATTCTACAGACGCATAAAAAGATTTCAGGTCAATGGCAATATAACTTCGGCGCTCCTGTTCCATGACGGTCCACCTCCATTTTTTCTTATTATACGTCAGAACATCTGTTTGCACAACCGTCTTATTTTTCCTCTATATTTATCAGCACAGATACCTCAAAATATTCTTCCGAATAACAGAAACTGATTTCTCCTTTATATTTTTCCACTATATGTTTCACGCTTTCTATTCCCCAGCCATGCCTTTCTTTATCTTTTTTGCTTGTCAGGAACCTCTGTTCCTTTGTTTTTGGCCGATGTTTACAGGCATTTCTCACTTTTAAAAAGAACATGGAATTAATATTTTTCATTATCACCTTTATTTTTCTTTTTTCTGTCCTGCACTGCTGCGCCGCTTCTATCGCATTATCCAGAAGATTACTGAACATCACTACAAAATCCGCGTCGTCCATCGGGATCGTCTCCGCCTGACACTCCATTTCCAGCTTTATAAAAAGGTCGTCCATCTGCTGCTTTTTAATGCTTAAAATAAAGTCAATATTCTGTATACCTGTCCATCTGCATCTTCCGGCTTCGTTTATATTGGTCTGATAACTGTCTACGATCTTTTGAGCGCGCGGAATGTCTCCGTTTTCCAGGCACTCCTTAAGATACATCAACATATGTTTTTCATCATGTACCACGCATCTGTATCTTTCATATGTCTTCTTCATTTCCCGGTACTGCCTCTCTATTATCTCGTTCCTCATGTCCAACAGTTTTCTTTCCGCAAGATTTGTCTTTGTTACGAATCTTATATATATCACCAGCATACAGGACGCCATGATTCCGGTAATCGTCAACGCTGCGGCAAAATTATTTGTCTCAACTTTTCCTATCCCGAATTTTACTATTATTGATAATATCAGCCATTCGGCCGCCGTAAATGAAAACAGCACTCTTTTGTGATCCTCCAGTACAGAAGCAACCGCTTTTTTCAAAGGCATATATCTGTTTATTAAGATCAGTCCTATACAGAGCGCCAGCAGATAGAATACTTCCGGATATGTATGGCTTCTCGGCCAGTAAAAAAAATCTTCCAGTCTTCTGTTTTCAAAAATTCCCGCATAGGTAATGTATATATTTTTCAACATTCCCAGATTGGTGGAAAAGAAAAACTGCCACAAATATGCCTGCACAAAAGAGCATCTGTAAAATGCCCATAAGAAAAAAGGCGGAAAAAGATTCCCCACCAGAGACGCATTATAAGATTGATATGAATCCCAAAACTGACATGTCACGCACAGGCTCATTCCTGTAAACAAAAGACACCGGATAAAACCAGATTCCATTTGGCCCAGTTGCTTTCTGACCATTCTGTAAATCACGTAAGCAGCAGCAACCGCAATGTGAACCGCCATAAGACCGCCGATATATTTCTCTTTATCACTGATCCCCCAATAAAAGTTTGGGAACGAATAGGCGCATAATGTGATCCAAAAAAACACCAGCCACTCGCTGAGTCTGTGCCTTTTTTCCATTTTCTCTCTTTTCGGAAATGCCTGCCCGAAAATCCATATCCCGATCCCTGTCTCCAGAAATGCCGCAAAACCGTACAACAGCTTGATCCCCATATTTTTCACCCCCAGAAATCCAGGATTTCCTTTTTTACTTTTCCGATTCTGGCCGTTCCCACAGGAACGGCGGCGCCGTCCCGCATGATAAGGTCGCAGCCTTTTATCTGCATCACATGCCGGATATTTACTGCATAGCTTTTCTCTACTGGAAGAAATTCTTTCCCATCCAGTTCCTGCAGGATACCGATCAAAGTTTTCCTCAGCTTTGTTATACCGCCCCGATGTACCAGATCCACATATTTTCCGTCTTTTTTCAGATAGTAAATATCGGAATAAGGAATTTTATCTATCTCTCCTCTCTTCTCAACCATGTAACAGCGTTTTTCTTTTTCCAGTATTTTCGGAAGAAGACTGTCTAACGCCTGGAGGAGCTTTTCTCCCAGATTAGATTTTGGAATATACCGATAAGTGTTTACCTCATATGCTTCCACTGCATAATCTATATAATTCGTCACAAATATGATCGCCGGATCCGGATACAGTTTTCTTATTTCTCTCGCTGCCTCCAGACCGTTCTTAAACGGCATTTTTACATCTAATATATACAGATCGCAGACCTCTTCTTTCAGTCCCATGAGAAACCACTCTACATTCATGTGAACGGCGATATCATAAGGTATTCTTTGTCCAGCAAAATACTGCTTTATAATTTCTGTTTCCTTTTTTATGCAGTCTTCTTCATCCTCAACGATGGCAATCTTTATCATACCTGTCTGCCCTCCCCTGCCGGTCAAACGATTTTGACGCGTTTTTTCTACAACACAGGTATTATAGCATATAATTTTTTCATCTTTGTTACAATTTTCGACATTTTAGAACAGGCAAAAGCAATTCAAAGAGTCCCTGCTTATTTTTAACGTCAATGTACAAAGGGAAAGACTGTTGTTTCCAACCTTCTTTCCCTTAAAAAATCACTTAAAAACTATTCCACGCTGTTTTCAGAAGAGCTGTCGTTGCTGCCGCTGTCATCCTGCGTCTCTTCGCCGGATCCATCCAGGCTTCCTCCGCTTTCCTCCGCCTGATCTTCCTGTACCATGGCCGCTCCATCTGCACCATAGCAGTTGCCTTCTGCATCATACCATAATCCGTCGTCGCCGCGGCTTATTTCTATGCTTCTTCCATATCCGTCGTCTATTACCTTTATATTACTTCCGGGAATATTCGCCGGCGAAAAATAATAAGTTTCCCCATTTTCGTTCGTAATACTTCCCCGCTCAATCGCATTGTCTACATCCTCAAAAGTACCGTAATAAACGCCGCTTTCGTCATACCAGTTCTTGTCTTCTGCCGCTCTGATAATACGTTCGTTCCCATTCTCATCATATACTGCGCACTGGTTAAATCCCTGGAATGGGATCTCAGTCTTGTCCTCTCCGTTTCCATCGGAAGAATCCTCGTCACCTGCGTTTTCCTCTTTTTCAGAACTGTTTTGAGCGTCTGCATCAGAATCTCCGGTATCCTCTTTCTCATATGAACTTCCAGAGTTCCCGTTTTCTTCCTCTTCGTCAGACAGATCCGGAAGCTCCAGATAGTCGGCGTTCACATATCCGTCCTCATTGTCAAAATTCGCTTTCACCCAGTCCTGTTCCAGATTTCCGGTGATCCATATTTCTGTATCGGAAGGGATCACGTCCAGGATCTTACCGGACATGGAATCTTTTTCCCGGAAATTTACTTCTGTGACAGTATAAGCAGGCGCGCCCGGATTTTTTGTCTTTACATTTTTGCAGATTTCCTCTACCTCTGCGGACATTTCCTTCCACTGATTCAGTATCGCTTCGTCCTTCTGGTATCCGTGAAGATCTCCCGGAACGGTTATATAGTAGATCCCTTTTTCGCCACTTCCCACCAGATAATAGTTCGGCAGGTTCTCCGCGAAATCATAGTCGGCGCTGCAATGAATGGTAAACAACGCCCCGCATCCAGTCTCGCCGTCCTTCTTTCCCGCTTCCAGGGAATCTTTATGATAAAATGTAATACTGCCTTTTTCAACTCCTGTAACGATTTTCCCCTCCCAGTCCTCCGGAATGGAAAGCTGTAATTCCTCAAAAGTATACAGAGTATTGCCGTTCTGCTGCTTTTGTGTATACTGCCATTTCTCTTCCGGCTGCTCTTTGGCAAAAACAGGTACACTCGCCGTCAGGCTGCCGCAAATCAGCATGATCCCCAGTTTCATCAGATACTTTCTCTTCATGTCCCATCGTCCTTTCCTGTTTTTTTGCTTTCCAACTGGTTCAGCGGGAACAGGAGAATACCTGCCGCTTTCCCAGACCGATAAAGCTGTCGGTTTTATCATATCATCTCTAAGAAAAAATGACGCTTATGGGGCATAATCCAGGACAAACTGTCCTTTAAAAATGTTTTTCTTCTACTTCTATATGATACAGCAGCTTTTCATTGCAGCAGTCCGGCCCGCGCCAGCACCGCTGTTTTTCTCATGTACTGCAGCTCAGTTCAGGATGAATTTCCGGACAATCTCCGCCAGACCATCATGGTTATTATCCTGTTCCGTCATATAATCTCCATGCTCTTCCACTCCCGGAAAAGCGTTGCGCATCACAGCTCCTACATGAGCTGTCTCAAGCATTTCCACATCGTTTTCCGCGTCTCCGGCAGCCACAGAATTTTCCAGAGGCACATCCAGAAATCTGCACATCCACTGGACCGCAAAGCCCTTGGAAATTCCCTCCGGCACGATCTCAAGATAGGCGTCATTGGAAAAGAAACTTCTGACAGTTCCCGTCAGAGGGTCTACCGTCTCTCTCTGAAATTTCTCGATCTTCGGACGGTCGTCAAAGCTGATAGCCAGGATCTTATAGGGATCCATAGGAAACGCGGCGTCCAGATTTTCCACAACCCGGTACTGCATCTCCGTACCCCGGACGTATTTCCTGATCTCCATGGAGTCCTTTAAGACAAGCACCTCTTTGTCCGAATAGGACTGGATATGTAATCCTCTGTTCACGGCGTCCTGAAAAATCCTCTTCGCCAGCTCTCTTGGCAGCGTTTTTCCAAAGATCGTTTTCTGATGAAAAGGATCGTAGATCTGTCCGCCGTTAAACGCGATGATATAGCAGCCTTCCTTTACAAGCCCTGCTCTCTCGGCAATGATCAGCCCGCTGGCAAGGGGACGCCCGGTGCTTATCACCACTTTATGGCCCGCTTCCAGAGCCTGGTTGATGGCCTCCTGGTTTCCCTGTGTGATCTCTTTTTTATCGTTGAGCAATGTTCCGTCAAGATCTGTAAATAAAATTCTTGTATTTTCCGCCATAATTTCATCTCCCTGTCTGTTCCATTTTCAGCAGCTTCCTTTTTCTGTCTATGCCGCCCGCATATCCTGTTAAACTGCCGTTTGTTCCCACAACCCGGTGGCAGGGAACAATGATTGAAATTTCATTATGCCCTACTGCGCCGCCTACAGCCTGGGCGGACATGGAAGGAATCCCTCTCCCGGCGGCGATCTGCTTCGCGATCTCCCCGTAAGTCACAGTCCGTCCATAAGGAATGGAACAGAGGATTTTCCACACTTCCTTTTGAAAATCGGTTCCCATAAAATGAAGAGGTACCGGGAAACCCGGTTCTTTTCCCGAAAAATAAATATCGAGCCACTTTTTTACGTCTTTAAACAAAGAAATTTCTTTTTCCTCATGTTCTCTGTCCAGGCAGCGGGCAAAATACTTCTGTCCCTCAAACCACAAGCCTGTCAGACCCGTATCGTCAGCTGCCAGAAGAATATTTCCAAGGGGCGACTGATAATGACTGGTGTACTGCATTAAAAAACCTCCGTTGCTGAATATTAAAAACGCCGCACTGCTTCCAGTATCCTGTCCGCAAATTTCCGGTGGCCTTCCTCCGAAAAATGTACGCCGTCAAAAAGCACCGGAATTTCCCATTTCCCGGTGTCTGTAAATTTTATTCCCAGCCTTTCGGCAGCTTTCCGGTATTCCTGTCCCAGCTTTTCAGATTCCCGGCAGAGCCGTTCCTCTTCCACCCAGGCTCCCCGCTTCATACAGGGAGGAGAAAGAAGCCAGAGCCGGAGATTTCCTCTTTTTACCGCCTCCGTCCCGTCTAGCTTCCGCATAAAACTTTCCATTCTCATGGCCGCGTCCCTTGCCGTAAATCCGGGCTCCTGAAGAAGATCGTTGGTTCCCAGCATAACCGCCATCCACACAGGTCCTTCTTCCTCTCCCCAGTTTTCCGCCTGCTCACAGGCAAAACGGATCTGGGATGAGGTGTGGGGGATGCACCGCCCGTTTACGCCGTGATTCTTAACGTTCCAGTCTGTACCTTCCTCAAGGATTCCTGTCCAGCGGATATTTTTCCCATACCTGCCGCCTGCAAAAGAACGGGGATCGTATCCGTAAGTATTAGAGTCTCCATAACAGATAATGGTTCCGGACATAACTGTTCTCCTTTCACCTGGCAGAAACTCTTCCCCGGAGTTCCTGAAAAATTTTTCCCGACAGGCGCTTCATATAAATTCCCTGCCGCGGATTTTCAGTTCTTCTCTCCTTTTCCGGTAATCCGGAAGCTCCTTTTCCACCACTGCCCAAAAGCTCGGCGAATGATTCATCTCTTTCCGGTGAGCCAGCTCATGCACCACCACGTAATCAAGAAGCTCCGGCGGCATCAGCACCAGTTTCCAGTTAAAGTTCAGGTTTCCCTTCTGGCTGCAGCTTCCCCAGCGTGTTTTCTGTTCCCGGATAGTGATCCGTCCATAGCTCACGCCCATCCGCGCGGCAAAATATGCCGTCCGGCGGGGAATGATCTCTTTTGCCTTCTGAAATCCTTCCTGCCGTTCTTCCCCGGTGATCCTGCGGGCATTTTCTCTCTGCCGCGAAATTCTCTGTTTCTGTTTTTCCACCCATTCCCAGTGATCCGCTGCAAAAGTTTCAATCCGGCGCTCCGTTATCCGAAGCGGCGCGCGCACAATTACGCTCCCATCCTCTTTTACCTGCAGCGCAAGGCTCTTTCTGTTAGAACGGATCAGCTCATATTCGAGTTTTCTTTCCTGCTCTTTTTTCATTTTTTCCATAAATTCTCATTGTTCGTATACAGGGATACGGTACGGCTGTAAAAATCCGGCTTTTCTCTGTCTTCTACTCCCATATCTTCCACGGCGCGTTTCCCGACTGCCACAGGGCTTCCAGGAGATTTTTTTCTCTCAGAGTATCCATGCACTGCCAGAATCCTTTATGGCGGTAAGCGTTCAACTGTCCCCGGCGGGCCGCCTCCATCAGAGGAGCCTGTTCAAAAACTGTGTCGTCTCCCTCGATAAGATCCATGATCTCCGGTTCCAGTACCATAAATCCGGCGTTGATCCAGCCGCCGTCCTCTTTTTTCTTTTCTTTAAAGTTGGTGATCGTTCCGTCCTCCGTGATATCCAGGATCCCAAAACGTCCTCCCGGCTGCGCCGCTGTGATCGTTGCCATCTTTCCGTGAGATCTGTGATACTCCAGAAGCTCCCGCAGGTTCACATCCGCCACTCCGTCTCCGTAAGTCAGCATAAAGGTGTCTCCGTCCAGATACTCCTGCACCCGCTTGATTCGGCCTCCTGTCATTGTCTTCAGCCCGGTGTCCACAAGCGTTACCTTCCAGGGCTCCAGTACGTTGTTATGGACGATCATTTTATTTTCCTGGGTAAAATCAAAGGTAATATTGCTGTTGTGAAGATAATAATCCGCGAACCATTCCTTGATCACATGCTGCTTGTAGCCGCAGCAGATTACAAACTCATGAAATCCATAGCTGGAATACATTTTCATAATGTGCCACAAAATAGGCTTTTCGCCTATTTCGATCATGGGCTTCGGTTTCAGATGACTCTCCTCGCTGATCCTGGTCCCAAATCCTCCCGCCAAAATAACAACTTTCATATGTTCTCTCCATTCACAAAAAATACTTATAAACAAAAATAGGACAGCGCTGTGCAAAAAAGCATAACGCTATCCTATATTGTAATATAAATATTTCCAGTGTACAATACCGTGCGGACTTTATTGTGCCGCCTTCTCCGCCTTTTTCTTCTTAGTGTCCTCCCACAGCTTATCTGCTACAGGCGCCCACTCCTGGGCGTAATGAACACATTTTCCGCAGAGATGCTCCGCAGTCTCCGGAGACTGAAGGTCTGTGGAATGCGCCCCTGTTTCCTTCACAAGCTTCTGAAGGATCTCCGGGTTCTCCAGCATCGGGCAGGGCCGGAGCATATTTTCGTTAAAGGGCTGATTGTCATGGTAGGCCATAAACAGAGGCTGTTTCAGGATCTCCAGGATCGTGTTTTCCCTGATGTTTCCGTTGGAATAATGGATGAACACACAGGGCTCCGCGTCTCCGTTGGCGTTGATGTGGAAATAATTTCTTCCTCCGGCGATGCATCCGCCTACAAATTCTCCGTCGTTCTGGAAGTCCATGGTAAAGATTCCCGGGCCGTGTTCCATGTTGCGGATCTCTCTTACCCTGTCATGCATATACACTCTCTGCTCCATAGAAGGCAGAAGCTCCACGGAAGCGTCGTTTCCAACCGGCATATAGTGGAAATACAGAGAATAACGGCATCCCTTTTCCACAAGCATATTTATAAATTCATCGCTGGTAACGCTCTCTATATTCTGGCTTGTATAGCAGATGGACGTTCCGAACACCAGGCCGTGTTCCTTCAGAAGATCCATGGCGTGCATTACTTTTCCGTAAACGCCCTCGCCCCGGCGAAGGTCGTTGACCTCCGGTTTTCCCTCCAGGCTCAGCGCCAGGAAAAGATTTCCTGCTTCCTGCATCTGCGCGCACAGCTCCTCGTCTACCAGCGTACCGTTTGTATATGCCAGAAAAACACAGTCGTTATGCTTTTTGCAGAGCTTAATGATATCTTTTTTCCTTACCATGGGCTCGCCTCCGGTAAGCATATAGAAATAAACGCCAAGTTCTTTTCCCTGGGTGATCACAGAATCCATCTCGTCAAGGGTAAGATTCAGTTTATTTCCGTATTCCGCAGCCCAGCATCCTGTACAGTGAAGGTTGCAGGCGCTGGTAGGATCCATCAGGATGATCCACGGGATATTACAGTTATGGATCTTTCTCATTTCCCGGATCGTTTTTGTTCCATGATAAAAAGCCTCATAGCCCAGGTTCAGAATAGTGGTCCTTAAGACGTTGGGATGAAGCTCCTTCACCATTTTTGTCACATACCGGTTCAGAGTACATTCCGGATCTCCGGCCACTTTGCGGAGATAATCCCAGTTTACTCCCAGATCAAACTCTCCCATATATTTCTGAGCGGTATCTACAATATTCAAAAAAGCCTGCTCCGGATTTTTCTTTACCTGCCCCAGAGCCAGGTCTATCACTCCTGAAAATACTTTTCTGCCTGCCGCATGCGTCAACTTACTCATCTGTATCTCCTCCTTGCTGTATCTTCCGCCGCTTTGGGTATTCTCTGTTCCTTCCATTTTTATCTGTTAGTTTTTTCACAATTTACATTATAATTATATACAAAAATCTTCTTTTTTCTATATCCAAAAATAGGACAGTGGTAATTTTTTTGCCACTGTCCATAATTTGTCCAAATTTTACCGGCCGTATTGTCACCTTGCATACTGACGCTACATTTCTGCCAACTGCCGCAGCGTGATTTCTCCGGTTCCCTGTATCATGGCGGAAAGCATACGGATGATTTCTTCCGGATCCTGCTTCATTCCGTTTTTCACCCAGGCGTAGATAATTCCCTCCAGAGCATAGGCATAAAAATCAACGGCAAATTTCTGTTTTTCCTGAGAGATCACAAAATCAGCTTTTTCCCTCTCTACAATATGATTCACCAGAAGAGCCGCGTGTTTATGTACGAACTGCAGCAGATTGTCCTTCTGAAAAAACATATAGGTTTCCACCACAAATTTCTCATTTTCCAGAATGTACTGGAACAGCCGTCTCAGCCCCTCCTGCCAGGTAACAGGAGCTCCATCTCCTATGATGTACTGTTCTGCTTCGTTTACGTATATCCATTCGATCAGATCGTAGATATCGCGGAAATGGTAATAAAAGGTATGTCTGTTGATCTCACATTCCCGGGTGATATCGGTGACGGTGATCTTCGAGAGAGGCTTTTTCTCCAAAAGCTTTTTCAGGGCCGCCGCCAGCGCCGTCCTTGTCATTTTTGTCATTCTCTGTTCCCAATCCTCTTTAATAAATCAAAAGGTATGACTCCCCCAAAAAGATCCAGGGCACTTCCTACCGTTACGTCCAGTCTCCCTTTTCCCGCTTTTTCCAGAAGGCGGATATCCTCCAGGCTTCCCACTCCTCCGGCATAAGTCACCGGTCTTTCCTCGTATCCGGAAAGCATCTCCGCCAGCTCTTTTTCGATTCCGGAAGCTTTTCCTTCCACATCGACGGCATGGATCAGGAACTCATCGCAGTGGCTCCCCAGTTCCCGCATCGTTTCCAGCGTCACTGGAACGTCTGTAAATTTCTGCCAGCGGTCTGTGACGATATAATACACGCCTTCTTTTTTCCTGCAGCTCAGATCCAGCACCAGGCGCTCCCGTCCTGCCGCCTCTTCCATCTTTTCCAGGTTTTCCCATGAAAGCCTGCCGTCCCGGAACACATAAGAAGTGACAATCACATGGCTGGCTCCGGCGTCAAGATATTCCGCTGCGTTTTCCGGACAGACACCGCCTCCAAGCTGAAGACCTCCCGGGTATGCGGCAAGGGCCTTCATCGCCTGTTCCCTGGTAGCCTCATAATAAGGAGAAGAGACGCCATTCAGCAGGATCACATGTCCTCCGGAAAGACCTTCGTCCCGGTAGAGAGCCGCATAAAAAGCCGCATCCTGGCCGGATACGAAATTCTCCTTCGCCCTGTCCCCGTCGTCATGCAGGCTTCCTCCTACAATCTGTTTTACTTTCCCGTTATGTATGTCGATACATGGCCGAAATTTCATTTTTCATCCCCACTCATTTCTGTACTTTTCCTTGTGAACAAGCCGGCACATCCAGGCTCTGTCCCGGGTGCGCCGACTGTCTGTTTTCTGATGTTCCAAATCTTATCTTCCTTCAGCGGCGTTTCCCACAGCGTCGCCTACGTCTTCCACGGCGTTTCCTACTCCGTCGCCCAGGTCTTTTACGCTGTTGCCCAGTTCTCCGGACACAGTTCCGTCGTTATCTGTTCCATCTTCCGTATCCGCCGCAGTATTGTCTTCTCCCGCGGCGTTTTCCTCTTCTCCCGTTTCCGTACCGCCGTTCTGATCCGCGCCGTCTTCTTCTCCGGCGTTTTCCTTATCCGCTTCTGTTGTATCGTCAGCGGCATTGTCGTTCATTGTATCGTCCTTTTTATCTGCGTCCTTATTGTCCGCATTATTTTCCGCAGCGGTTCCGGATTCGTCAGCATTGTTATTTGTGTCCTCTCCGCAGGCTGTCAGCGCGCATAAAGACAGCACGAGCAAAGTACCCATAAGGACTGTTCTGATTTTTTTCATCCTTTTAATCTCCTTTTTCTTTGATGTACTTATAATATGTACATTTTCTAAAATTCTATTCTATATGAGGGCACTTTCCGGAAAGAACTTTTCCATAAAACAAAGGAACACCCGTCATAGCCTTTCATCGTTGACAGGTGTTCCGGAAATTTCTATATTTTTTTGTCAACCATTGATCACGTTGCTCATATCATAGCGTCCCGCAGGCTTTCCCGCCAGATACTTAGCCGCTTCCAAAGCGCCTTTTCCAAATACTGCCTTGGAATACGCCGTGTGCTTAAACTCGATCACTTCATCCGGACCTGCGAAGATCACTTCATGTTCTCCTACGATGGTTCCGCCCCGGACTGCGGAAATTCCGATTTCCTTATCAGTGCGCTTCTCACGTTTCTGGCTGCGGTCAAATACATATTCATATTTGCCGCCCATAGCTTCGTTCAGACTGTCCGCCAGCGCAAGGGCGGTTCCGCTGGGCGCGTCAACCTTCAGACGATGATGACGCTCCACGATTTCCATATCAAAGCCAGCCGCTGCAAGCACTTTCGCAGCGTCCTGGATCAGCTTCAGCAAAGTGTTGATGCCAAGAGACATATTCGCCGATTTCAGAACAGCGGTCTTTTTCGCCGTTTCCTCCACCTTGGCAAGCTGCTCTTCGCTGAGGCCCGTCGTGCACAGAACTACAGGGAGACCTTTTTCTCCGCAGTAATCCAGAAGGGCGTCCACTGCCTTGGCCGATGAAAAATCAATGACAACGTCCACATCCTCCTGACAGGCACGAATGTCTGTATATACGGGATAACTTGTGTTTCCCTTATCCGCGATATCCACTCCGGCTGTGATCTCCACTTCCGGATCATTGGCTGCCAGCCCGGAGATCACCTGTCCCATGTGACCGCAGCAGCCGTACATCAAAATTTTTACCATAAGTCTTTCCTCCGTATCCTATGCCAGTCTGATCCCAAAGTCTTTCATGGCTTTTGCCAGGATTTCTTTGTTGCTGTCCTCCATCTCGGTGAGAGGCATACGGAGCGGCCCTACGTTCATTCCCATAAGGTTCAGAGCTGCCTTGGCCGGAATCGGGTTCACCTCGCAGAACAGAGCGTTGATCAGCGGGATCGCGTCGATCTGGATCTTTGCCGCGCCCTTGATATCTCCCTCCAGGAATTTCATGACCATATCATGAGTTTCTTTCGGAGCCACATTGGAAAGCACAGAAATAACGCCAATGCCTCCAAGGGACAGGATCGGCAGTGTCTGATCGTCGTTTCCGGAATACAGCTCAAGATCTTCTCCGGCAAGAGACACTGTCTTTGCGATCTGGGACAGATCTCCGCTGGCGGCCTTTACGCCTACGATGTTTTTTACATTCTTCACCAGGGCGGCTACGGTAGCCGGCTGGATGTTGCAGCCTGTACGGCTGGGAACATTGTACATGATGATCGGAGTATCCGGCACCGCGTTGGCGATAGCCGTGTAATGGGCGATCAGTCCCTTCTGCGTAGCTTTGTTGTAATAAGGAGTTACGACCAGCAGAGCATCCGCTCCGTAAGCGGCAGCTTCCTTTGACATCATGATCGCCGTTTCCGTACAGTTGGAACCCGTACCTGCAATTACAGGAATACGTTTGGCAACTTTATCAATGGCATACTTGATCGTTTTCAGATGCTCTCCATGTGTCATAGTAGACGATTCTCCGGTAGTCCCGCAGATGATAATGGCATCTGTGCTGTTGGCAATCTGAAATTCGATCAGTTCTCCAAGCTTGTCATAATTCACACTTCCGTCTTCATACATAGGGGTTACGATCGCAACGCCTGCGCCTTTAAAAACTGCCATTTAATCTCCTCCTTTATTCTTCTGTGATATTATTTTATTCATCAGGGTCTGTTTCGTTTATGACTTCCGTAGTCAGCCGTGTCACAGAATCCACATAAGGCTTCAGCTGTTCCGGCATGGTCCATCCAGTCATAATAATATGCATATTCTCATCCTTCTGTCTGAGGATATCCGCGACTACGTCTGTGGATACAATTCCCTGCTCCATCAGTCCCAGGATCTCATCGAGCACCAGAAGATCACATTCCTGAGTTACAACGACTTTTCTGGCAAAATTCAGTCCGTTTAAAATATTCGCGCGCTCCTCTGCCTTTTCCTCTTCCGAAAGCTGTTCATAGCAGCAGTCTCTCTTTTCAAAACGGAAGATCTTAATATCCAACTGATCCAGTTCTTCCAGGAAATCCATGGAACGGCGCTCTTTTCCCTTCAGGAACTGGATGATGATAACGCTCTTCCCATCCGCCGCCGCCCGCAGGCTCTGCCCCAGCGCCAGAGTTGTCTTCCCCTTTGCTTTTCCACAGTACACTTCTGTTAATTCTTTTTTCATAACAATTCCTCTTATCGTTGATGAAACTGCACTTTAATTAATGCATTTATCTTACCTCAAAATATATAAAATTGCAAGACCTGATGACTTTATCGGATACGCCCCTATTTCATTCAATATATTCCAGCTTGCTGACAGATACTTCATATGCAGTACGCTTTTCTGTCTGATTTTCTCCGATCTTTTTCATATATTCTCTGCTTTGGATACGCCCCCAGATCAGGACGTGGCCTCCAACAGCAAAGGCCGACGCATACCGCGCGTTTCGTCCCCAGCAGATACAGGGTATGTAATCGGACTTTCCATAAGGACGGTTCACAGCCATCAGAAGATCCGCGATCTCTCTTCCCAGAGGCGTTTTCCTGTAAACAGGCGGTTTGCAGATGTATCCGTCAAGAAAGATCTGGTTCACCGGAACAGAATCGTCCTCTTCCTCTACAAATTTCAGTTCTCTGGCAAATACGGAAAGCACCAGCCGGTTATGCTTTTCCTCATGGCGGTTATAGGAACGGAATTGTCCGTGTATTTCAATATATTCCCCCACATAATCCTGCGTTACGTCCAGAAGTCTTTCGGATACCATCACCGGAATACGGTCCTCGGAATCACTGAGACGCTTTACAAGAAGCTCCATTGTATAGAACCCCTCGCCAAACACCTGATGACTGAAAGTAAAGCCTGTATCAATTTTCCCCACGATTGATACCTGATTGTTTTCAATAATTTTGTCTGCCATAATACAGTTCTCCTTCCTCTTTGGGTATTTTGTCTATACTAGACTATGTACAGGGCCGGAACTTTAGAACCAAAAATGAGAAAAATTTTTTTGAACGCCTTGTATTCTGCGAAAAATGTGTTAAACTGGAATGTCGTACTATGAAGAAAACACATTAATATAGAAGAAAAAAGAAAGGATTTCGATTTTTATGAATATCAGACGAGAAGATGTACGCAACGTAGCTATTATCGCCCACGTTGACCACGGAAAAACAACTCTGGTTGACCAGCTTCTGAAACAGAGCGGCGTTTTCCGCGAAAACCAGGAAGTCCAGGAACGCGTTATGGACTCCAACGATATTGAGCGGGAACGGGGAATTACGATTTTGTCCAAAAATACTGCCGTTCACTACAAAGGCGTTAAAATCAATATCATCGACACTCCCGGACATGCGGACTTCGGCGGCGAGGTGGAGCGTGTGCTGAAAATGGTAGACGGCGTGATCCTTCTTGTAGACGCTTTTGAGGGCGCTATGCCCCAGACGAAATTTGTCCTGAAGAAAGCGTTGGAACTGGACCTTCATGTAATTGTCTGCATCAACAAGATCGACCGTCCGGAAGCCCGTCCTGACGAAGTGATCGATGAAGTTCTGGAACTGCTTATGGATCTGGAAGCGTCCGATGAACAGCTTGACTGTCCTTTCCTCTACGCTTCCGCAAAGGCGGGACACGCTGTTCTCGACCTAAAGGATACTCCGGAAAACATGGCGCCTCTGTTTGAAACCATCCTGAAATATATTCCTGCGCCGGAAGGCGATCCGGATGCGGATACCCAGGTACTGATCAGCACGATTGATTACAATGAATATGTAGGAAGAATCGGCGTCGGAAAAGTAGAAAACGGCAAAATTTCCGTAAACCAGGAGCTGACCCTTTTGAACCATCATGATCTTGACAAACGTCAGAAGGTAAAGATCAGCAAGCTTTATGAATTTGACGGTTTAAATAAGGTAGAAGTAAAGGAGGCTTCCGTAGGTTCCATCGTAGCGATCTCCGGCATTGCGGATATCCATATCGGCGACACTCTCTGCGGCGGCGACAATCCGGAGGCGATTCCTTTCCAGAAGATCTCCGAGCCTACAATTTCCATGAACTTTATGGTAAACGACAGCCCTCTGGCCGGACAGGAAGGAAAATATATTACTTCCCGTCATCTCCGTGACCGTCTCTACCGGGAGCTGAATACAGACGTAAGTCTCCGGGTAGAAGATACGGACTCTACCGAGTGCTTTAAGGTTTCCGGCCGCGGCGAACTTCATCTGTCCGTCCTTATTGAAAATATGCGCCGGGAGGGTTATGAATTCGCGGTCAGCAAACCGGAGGTTCTGTACCACTTCGACGAACGCGGCAAAAAAATGGAGCCCATGGAAATTGCCTATGTGGATGTTCCGGAGGAATTTTCCGGCACTGTCATCCAGAAATTAAGCGAACGTAAAGGAGAGCTTCAGGGAATGAGCACTGCCAGCGACGGTTCCGTCCGTCTGGAATTCCACATCCCTTCCCGGGGACTTATCGGATTCCGCAACGACTTCCTGACCTCCACAAAAGGAACCGGTATCCTGAACACCATGTTTGACGGCTATTCTCCTTACAAGGGTGACTTCCAGTACCGCAAGCAGGGCTCCCTGATCGCTTTCGAAGCAGGAGAGGCCGTTACCTACGGACTGTTCTCCGCCCAGGAGCGCGGAACCCTTTTCATCGGTCCCGGCGAAAAAGTCTACAGCGGCATGGTGATCGGTCAGAACGGAAAAGCCGAGGATATTGAACTGAATGTATGCAAGACGAAACATCTTACCAACACCCGTTCCTCCTCTGCAGATGAGGCTCTGAAGCTGACTCCGCCAAAGGTATTAAGCCTGGAGCAGGCCATCGAGTTCATCGACCAGGATGAGCTTCTGGAAGTAACTCCAAAAAGCCTCCGCATCCGCAAAAGGATATTGGATTCCAGAGAGAGGAAGAGAGCGTCGTTTAAGAAGTGAGTATAATGAGGGGGACCATCTCAAAGTTGCGAAGCCCGAAGGTCCCCCTCATACTCCCCCTCCTTGGGCACGCAGGATAAATTCCCAAGTATAATATGGACAAGAAAATTTCTGATTCTGTATGAATTCCGGGTCTTGACAGTTCAGGAAAATTCCTGAGAAGAGACGGATTTTCGGGGAACTTTTTCATAAGTTCCGGTTTGAAGGGCTCTAGGCTTTCGGTTTTTTCAGGCGAAGGGCTCTGAAATATGGAACTAAAAATCAGCTTTATATTGAAGATTTTGTTTATTTTGAAGACAATACATTCTATCACTCTTTATCTATCCCTGATATCATTTATTATATCCTGAATATGAATAATCTGTACATCTGTCAAACTAGATATATCAAGATACTTTTTATCATCCCGGCCAAGAAGATAATCTGTTGTTACAGAAAACAAATCTGCTATTTTTACCAGCATTTCTACAGACGGCTGAATATTATTATTCTCCCAGTTGGAAACACATTGTTTCGTTACTCCCAACTTTCTGCCAAATTCCACTTGATTTAACTTGTATGCAAGTCTTAACTGTTTAATTCTTTCATTCAACATAAGCATACCTCATGTAGTATCAGTTTTAAATACTATTGTATAAGTAATTATTGACATATTAAAAATACTTTAGTATATTTAAAATGTACCTCTTATAAATCAGGGTATATGGAAGGAGAAAGCTATGGAATACGACAGAAAAATACTTGTGCCATATCTGACAGAGCTATATGGTATTGAAGTGACTTATCAATCTCTTAAAAATAAATCCTCAAAATATTCCAAGCTTGTTGAAAATGAAGAATATAATGTAAGTCAATCATATATGTTAAATGAAATAATTAAAGCACCTAATACAAAAATGCCTCGGAAAAAATCTATTATAGGGACAGTATTGATATGTTTAGTATTGTGGTTTGTTTTAGGTATAATAAATGATACATTGGGGACATTTATATTTTGGGCCTCTATTTTTATTATCGGCGGGACGAAACAATTTAATAATGAGGAGTATCAAAAAAGGCTTGCAAAATATCATGAAGAAATGGAAGAATACCAGAAAAAATTTTCTGTATTAGAAAAGAATAAAAATATCATCCCTGTTCAATACCGCAATCTTGGCTCTATAGCTTACTTATACGAATACTTTTCCACAAGCCAAGCTACCAATCTTGATCAGGTTATTCAGACTATGCTGTTGGATGATGTACGTCAGAGGATTCAAAATATTGAAAACCAATTAAACCAGATGCTCTCGAATCAGCAGCGCATTTACGAAAAATTATCAGATATACAGCGCACAGCGTCCTATATCTCCAGGCAGTTGGACGTTATAGAACTTACTTTGCAGGAACAGATTAAAAATTCACAGGAACAGACAAGGTATTTAAAAATGATAAAAACAAGTACAGAAATTTCCAATTATCTTCAACTTGGAACTTATCTGGAGATATCCAAATATTAGAATTCAGCCATAAAACGCTGCAGTCTTTTTCCATAGACTTGCAGCGTTTTATTGTTATATATACAATATAAATATTTTCTCTCCTTATATATCATTCTGTAATTTCTATATAAAAAATAACAGGCGGCAAATAAAAACCGCCCTCTCCTGCAAAGAACGCACATGCATTCCTTCAGGAGAGGACGGTAATCCTCCATCACGCCTTCTTCCATTTCCGCATGGTATAGATATAATACGGCACCAGGGGGATCAGGGCGAAAAGCCATGCCGCCGGGTCAGAGAGACAGACGCCTACGAAGCTGGTGTGCCCTGCCACAAGAAGAACAATACCTGCCCTTGCGATCAGCTCAAAAACTCCTCCCAGCATGGGAACGAGCCCGTATCCCAGTCCCTGCAGAGTGTTACGGTATAGAAAGATACTTCCCAGGAAGGGATAGCACCAGAACACTGTACGGAAGTACATGACGGCAACGTCGATCACCTCTGTTTCGGATGGGCTTACAAACATCCACATCATATATTTTCCGGCTGCAAGCACAAGGATCATGGCAAACACACTGTAAACAATGATCATGATCTGCGTACAGTGTACGCCCTGCTTTACTCTGTCCAGCTTTCCGGCTCCGCGGTTCTGTCCTACATAGGTAGCGATGGTCGCGCCGAAGGCGGAAAATACAGTAGCAATAATGTTCTGCAGCTTTCCTGCCGCCGCAAATCCCGCCATATAGATTTCACCGTACACATTAACCGCTCCCTGGACAATGATGGTACCGATGGCGGTAATGGAAAACTGAAGCGCCATTGGGATGCCAAGGGCAAGAAGCCTTCCCCAGGACTGAAAAGATATTCTGAAATCCTCCTTTTTCAGATGAAGGATCGGATATTTTTTTACTATGTAGATGAAGCAGAGCAGCGCGGAAATCCCCTGGGCTATTACTGTAGCGTAGGCGCAGCCGTCCACACCCATTCCGCCATAGATGATAAATACAATATCCAGGACCACATTGATCGCTGCCGATATGATCAGAAAATACAGCGGAGATCTGGAATCGCCCAGCGCCCGGAGAAACGCCGCCAGGGCATTATAGGCGGCTGTAACGATCAGTCCGGCATAAATGATCCCCATATAAGCCGTTACATCCGGCATGATATCATCCGAAAAATTCATCAGTCTGAGGATCGGAACATTAGCTGCCAGAAATCCTGCCGTCATCAGCACAGACAATATAATGGAAAGGTATACGGACATTGCCACATAGTGGCGCATCCTGTCATATTTCTTCGCTCCGAACCACTGGGACACCAGAATAGCAAATCCGCTGCTCATTCCGTTCATCCATCCTGTGACGAAAAACATCAGCGAACCAGTGCTGCCGATGGCAGCCAGAGCCTGCACGCCCAGGAATTTACCGGCCACAATAGAATCCGCCACATTATAAAACTGCTGAAATACATTTCCCAGAAACATGGGAATCATAAACTGTATGATCAGTTTTGACGGTTTTCCCACCGTCATATCATGCATAGTGCCTTTGCTTACTTCTGTACTCCCGCTCATAATCTCCCCTTTTCTGCTGCCACAGACAGCGTTCTGGCAGTCCGTTTCACTTTTTTAATAGATCTGAAATACTGTCCTGTATTCTGATCACCGGATTTATTATACTGTTTTCCTGCCGGTTTTCAAGTAAAATTTTAGGGGATTTCCGGTATAAAATATGTGCATTATAACATCTGTACCAGAGCGTTTGCAGCATTCGTGTACAAAGGCACATTTTGTTTCAAAAAGCTGCTCTTACTGGAAATCAATAATATCCGTCCAACGGCTGAGGAATTCCTTTTCCTCAGGCACGTTTTTCGTAAGCTGGGCAGCAGCGGCGATCGGAAGCCATTTCTGCACATACTGTTTTGCAGTATCGCTTTTTTTGCAGAACAGTTCCAGATACAGATCAGCCAGCTTCTGATCCTTCAGAGCAAACTCCAGATAGGTGATCGCGGCGTCTCCGCTGGCATTTCCCTGAGTAGCATGAGCCCAGTCCACGATCTTCATGGAACCGTCTTCTTTTACAATAACATTGCTGGGATTAAAATCACCGTGGCAGAGCTTTGTATGATTCGGCATAGCGTCCAGACGGGTCATCAGCTCGTAGCGGGTAGTGGCGTCCAGGCTGTCTTTCAGGCTTGTGATCTTGCGGGCGAATTTGTCCTTCTGCAGAGTAAGGCGGGGAGCCTTCTTTTCATGCATGGAAAGCTGAAGGTCTACAAACTGTTCCATATATGTTTCCAGCTTTCCGGGATTCTCCTGCATCAGTTCTGCCAGAGTTTTTCCTTCCACGAATTCAATAACGATCGCCCATTCTCCGTCAATTTCCGTTACCTCAAGAACCTTCGGAATGTCCAGTCCGCTTTCCTCCACCCGGGCCTGGCAGAGCGCCTCGTTGAATACGTTCGCTTTTCCGTGTTCTTTGGTAAATACCTTGATAATACGGTCTCCATCTCTGTAAACCACTTTATAGGGACGTGTTAAAAAAACTTTTTTATTCTTCAGATTCATGGTAAATACCCTCCCTTTCTCCTTATTTGGACTCTTCTCCGTAATAAGCCTTCAGATAGATTTCCTTCAGCTCAGACATCAGCGGATATCTTGGGTTCGCTCCTGTACACTGATCGTTAAACGCCTGCTCCGTCATCTCGTCCAGAGTCTCCAGGAAATATTTCTCATCTACGCCGTAATCTCTGATCGTTGCCTTGATCTCAATATCCTTTTTCAGCTCCTCCAGTTTCGCAAGAAGCTTTTCAAATACTTCCTGGTCGTCTTTTCCGGTCAATCCTACAAAACGTCCGATCTCAGCGTATCGGGCCAGTGTGTGCGGGTACTGGTACTGCGGGAATGTTCCCATCTTTGTAGGTACCTCAGCACTATTATATCTCATGACATCAGTCAGCACCAGAGCGTTTGCGATTCCGTGAGGAAGGTGATGGAAAGCACCCAGCTTATGCGCCAGCGAGTGGTTCACGCCAAGGAACGCGTTGGCGAAAGCCATACCTGCCATGCAGGAGGCGTTAGCCATATGATCTCTGGCCTCCACATCATTTCCATCCCTGTAAGCCCGGGGGAGGTAATCAAATACAAGCTTAATGGCTTTCAGAGCAAGACTGTCCGTATAGTCGGAAGCCATTACGGATACATAGGCTTCGATGGCGTGAGTCATGACGTCAATACCGGAAGCGCAGGTCAGTCCTTTCGGAGCGCTCATCATATTGTCTGTATCCACGATGGCCATATTAGGCATCAGTTCATAGTCCGCCAGCGGCCACTTAATTCCTGTTTCTTTGTCTGTGATGATCGCAAAAGGCGTTACCTCGGAACCTGTACCGGAGGATGTGGGGATTGCCACAAAATATGCCTTTTTGCCCATCTTCGGGAAAGTGTAGATTCTCTTTCGGATGTCCATGAAATCCATTGCCATGTCGTCAAAGTCCGCGTCCGGATTCTCATAAAGCACCCACATAACCTTTGCCGCGTCCATAGCGGAGCCGCCGCCAAGAGCGATGATGCAGTCCGGTTCAAATGCCCGCATAGCCTCTGCTCCGGCTTTTGCGGAAGCCAGAGAAGGATCCGGCTCCACATCGGAGAAGCAGGTATGAACAATTCCCATCTCATTCAGTTTATCCTCGATCCTCTTTGTATAACCGTTCTTATAAAGGAAGGAGTCTGTTACGATGAAGCAGCGCTTCTTGCCCATTACTGTTCCCAGTTCATCCAAAGCCACCGGCATACAGCCTTTCTTAAAGTAAACTTTTTCCGGGGTTCTCATCCAGAGCATATTCTCTCTCCTTTCCGCAACGGTCTTAATATTGATCAGATGTTTTACTCCAACGTTTTCGGAGACAGAATTTCCGCCCCAGGATCCGCAGCCCAGCGTCAAAGACGGAGCCAGCTTGAAGTTATAAAGATCGCCGATACCGCCCTGTGAAGAAGGTGTATTGATCAGGATACGGCAGGTCTTCATAGCAGCCGCATGTTTTGCCATTTTCTCTTTTTCATTTGTATTGATGAACAGAGAGGAAGTATGGCCGTAACCGCCGTCCGCTACAAGCTGTTCCGCTTTGGCCAGCGCCTCGTCAAAAGTCTTTGCCTTATACATGGCAAGTACAGGAGAAAGCTTCTCATGAGCAAACTCTTCATTGATATCCACGGATTCAACTTCACCGATCAGGATCTTTGTGTTTTCCGGAACCTTCACCCCTGCCATTTCTGCGATGGTCGTTGCCTTCTGTCCTACGATCTTTGCGTTCAGGGCTCCGTTGATAAGGATCGTTTTTCTTACTTTATCCAGTTCGTCTCCCTTCAGGAAGTAGCAGCCTCTGTACTGGAACTCGTCCTTTACCGCCTGGTATACGCTTTCAAGAACTGTCACCGACTGTTCGGACGCGCAGATCATACCATTGTCAAAAGTTTTTGAATGAATGATGGAGTTTACTGCCAGACGGATATCCGCTGTATCATCAATGATAACAGGTGTATTTCCCGCTCCTACTCCCAAAGCCGGTTTGCCGGAGGAGTAAGCTGCTTTTACCATTCCCGGGCCGCCTGTGGCAAGGATAATGTCTGCTTCCTTCATAACAAGATTCGTCAGTTCCAGGCTGGGAACATCGATCCAGCCGATGATTCCTTCCGGCGCTCCTGCTTTCACAGCCGCTTCCAGAACAAGTTTCGCCGCCGCGATAGTACAGCCTTTTGCACGGGGATGAGGACTGATGATGATGGCGTTTCTTGTTTTCAGGGCGATCAGTGTTTTGAAGATTGCCGTAGAAGTAGGGTTGGTTGTAGGAATAACCGCTGCGATCAGTCCGATAGGCTCGGCGATCTTTTTGATTCCGTAAACCGGATCTTCTTCAATGACGCCGCAGGTTTTTGTGTTCTTATAAGCATTGTAAATATACTCGGCAGCATAGTGATTTTTGATCACCTTGTCTTCCACAACGCCCATACCGGTTTCCTCCACAGCCATTTTCGCAAGGGGAATACGGGCCTTGTCCGCAGCGGTAGCGGCGGCTTTGAAAATCTTGTCTACCTGCTCCTGGGTGTAGGAGGCGAAAAGTTTCTGAGCCTCTTTCATCGCAGCCATCTTGGCTTCCAGAGCCTGCGCATTGTCAATTACAGCCGGGATGTTCGTTTCTTTCTTTGCCATTGGGAATCCTCCTGTTCTGTTAAATTATTAACGTTAAATATTTGTCAATCTTTATATTGCCATTATATTTGATTGTTAATTATTTGTCAATATGTACTCAGTAAAAAACATGCACAAAATACACATTATATTTTCATCTTTTCTCAGCATATTGCCTGTTTGATCCGTCAGATTTATTTTTTTGCGGAATCCGGAAACTTATTCATATTCTTCCTTTTTCCCGCATATGATAATGGATAGGCCCCTGAAAAAGCCTGCGGATTTATCCAAAATCTTACATAATCTTTCTTTTTATTGATTATAAGGAGCGTATAGTAATGAACAGTTATATGACAGTCAGAAATAATCAAAGATTTATATACCGAAGAATCGAGGACGAAAAATTCAAATTGAAAAAAAAGGAACAGTTAAAAACCATGCTGGTAGACAGTGAATTCAGCATGAAGGGAAATTGCGCCATCAGCCTGCTTTTGACAAAGCTTGACATCATCAATACGATCCTGCTTATGAAAACCGGAAGAAACGTGATCCAGCACAAATCCGGACGGCTGAAGGAATATGAAAGTGTATGCAAAAAACTGGAAAAAAAGGGACTGGATTTTGATTTTCAGGCGGCTGTGGAAAAAATAAACGACCTGATCGGAGTACGGGCGGTCTGCGCCTATGTAGACGACATTTACCATGTGGCCGACCTGCTGGAAAAGCAAAAAGATATCAGGATCCTCAAAAAGAAAGATTATATCCGGGAACCAAAGAAATCCGGCTACCAGAGTCTCCATCTGATCCTGGAGGTTGCTATCGCCTTCCAGAACGAAACGCAGTGGATAAAGATCGAACTGCAGCTCCGCACCGCCGCCATGGACTACTGGGCCAGCCTGGACCACCAGCTCCGTTACAAGCGCGGAAGAAAAGAAGCGCAGTTGATAGATGAGGAACTTCAGCAGTGCGCCGCCGTTATCGGAAGCCTTGATCAGAAAATGCTGAAAATACGAAAAAAGATCGATAAAATCTGACAGCTCTTTTTTTCTGGAAAGGCTTCTGCTTCAAAACGGACAGATTTCTCAGGAATCTAAAAAAACGCGTTCTCCTGCCGAACACTTCCAAACGGAGTATTTCTGCATGAGAACGCGTCTCTATTTCAAAAACACTGTATTTATTTCAGCCCGTATTCCGCCGCAAGTTTACGAAATTCCGGCAGAGAATGAACGATCGTCTCATGGGAAACGCAGTATGCGAGTCTTACATAACCCGGGCAGGCAAAGGAACTTCCCGGCACCATGAGAATATTATATTTCTTTCCAGCCTCGCAGAACTCTTTTTCATCAGGAACCGGAGATTTTACAAAAAGGTAAAAGGCTCCTTCCGGTTTGATGCACTGGAAACCACATTCTTTCAGCCCGTTGTACAACGTCAGACGGTTCCTGTCGTAAGCGGCCACATCCACCTCTGCGTCCACGCATCTCTGAATGACTTTCTGCATAAGTGACGGAGCGTTGACGCTTCCCAGTACGCGGTTGGCAATGGTGGCAGCGGTAATAACCGTTTCACTGTCCTCCAGTTCGTCGGGAATCACCAGGTATCCGATACGCTCTCCCGGAAGGGACAGAGACTTACTGTAGGAGTATCCTACAACTGTATTTTTGTAATATTTCGTCAGCCATGGAACCTTCACTCCGTCATAGGCAAGTTCCCGGTAAGGCTCGTCGGAGATCAGATAGATCACGCTCTGAAATTCTTTCTGTTTTTTCTCCAGAACGGCTGCAAGAGCTTTGATCGTTTCTTCGGAATACACCACACCGGTTGGATTGTGAGGCGTATTTACGATCACCGCCCTTGTTTTCGCTGTGATCTTCTCCTCCAGTTCTTTCAGATTCGGCTGGAAAGTTTCTGTGTCAGGAGAAATTTCCACAAGACGGCCGTCATAATTGCGGACATAAGCTCCGTATTCAAGGAAATACGGCGCAAATACGATCACTTCTTCTCCCGGGTTCAGGATCGTTTTCAGGATCACATTCAGTCCGCTTGCCGCCCCTACTGTCATGATCAGATTTTTCGCAGAAAAGGCGGTTCCGAAACGGCGGTTCAGCGACTGGGCGATAGTCTCCCGGACATCCTCAAATCCCGCGTTGCTCATATAGCCGTGAAGTACTACAGGATCCTCTGTATTTACCAGATCTATGATCGCCTCCCGCACGCAGTCCGGCGCCGGGACACTGGGATTGCCAAGGCTGAAATCATAAACCTTATCTGCGCCGTATTTCTGTCTTAAACGGTTGCCTTCTTCAAACATCATACGGATCGCCGAGTTATTCTGTACAAATGGTTTCATCTTTTCTGCTATCATAATCTCATGCTCCTATCTTTTTTTCTTTTTTGAATGTCCTAATGCAATCCAGCCTGTAAGCAGCAGCATTACGATTCCTACGATCATCCACGGGATAAAATACGCCATTCCCTTCGGACGGAACATGTCGTAGTATCCTTTCAGATAGATAATGGCCACGATCACCGGAATCACCCACAGCATGTACAGTCTGATACCTGCCGGAAATTTTGCTCCCGATCCGGTATTCGCCTCTTTGATAAAGTTCTTCCATCCCCAGCCCTTCTTTGACGCACAGAAAAGGACAAAAATCACGGAACCAAGGGGAAGGATATTATTAGAGACAATGAAATCCTCCAGGTCCATAATGGTGGTTCCCTCGCCCAGGATCTGGACTCCCGCCCAGGGGCCGAATCCAAGCACTGCCGGCAGTGAAAGGGCGATCACCAGTATAATGTTTACGATAACCGCTTTTTTTCTTTCCCAGCCCCACAGTTCCATTGCAAAAGCCAGGATGTTTTCAAATACCGCGATTACTGTAGACAGCGCCGCAAAAGACATGAACAGGAAGAACAGCGCTCCCCAGATCCTGCCTCCCATCATCTGGTTAAATACGTTGGGCAGAGTAATGAAGATCAGACTCGGGCCTGCTCCAGGTTCTACTCCGAAGGAGAAGCAGGCAGGAATAATGATCATGCCGGCCATCAATGCCACAAAGGTGTCAAGGATCAGGATATGTATGCTTTCTCCTGCAAGGCTCCTGTCTTTTTCCATATAACTTCCGAAAATTTCCATTGCGCCGATACCGATGCTCAGTGTAAAGAACGACTGGGACATGGCTCCGAACACCACATTGCCGATTCCGGCTTTTTTCATATTGTCAAAATTCGGCACAAGATAGAACTTCACGCCCTCCATTGCGCCGTCCAGAGTCAGCGAATGAACCGCCAGGATCACGATCAGCGCCAGAAGGCAGAGCATCATAACTTTTGTGATCCTCTCCACACCCTTCTGAAGTCCCAGCGAACAGATTCCGAAGGACAAAAGGACAGCAACGATCATCCAGACCGTCATTGTTCCGGTAGACTGCTGAAAATCTGTAAAGTACTGCGTTACCTGGCCGGAATCAGCTCCTTCAAGCTTTCCCGCCGCCATAACATAACAATAATACATCATCCAGCCGGCCACCATAGTGTAGAACATCATCAGCATATAATTGCCGATCATGCCCATCCATTTGTATTTATGGAAATTGGCTCCTGCCGGCTCCAGTATGTCCATAGCCTTAGCCGCGCTCTTACGGCTGGCACGGCCGACTGCAAACTCGCTGACCAGGATCGGCAGTCCCATAACGACAAGGAATACCAGGTAGATCAGCACAAAGGCCGCGCCGCCGTACTGTCCGGTCATATAAGGGAATTTCCACACATTTCCCAAGCCAATGGCGCAGCCTGCCGAAACAAGGATAAATCCAAGTCTCGAACCAAACTTTTCTCTTTCTTTCAATGATTTCCCCTCCTAAAAATTAGTCCTACTAATTATAGCACGCCCGCCTGTAATTGTGAAGAAAAAACGGCGCTGCCGTCAGGCCGCGCCGCTTAAATCAAGAGTGATATATGTAGTTGCTGTACTGGGGATCGTCTATATTGGAGGCGTCTATCCACGCCGGATCCAGAAGGACTGTTTTCTCCGGTTCTTCCGCTTTTTCCCCATCAGTCTCTGTCACCTGGACAGCAGCCATGATCGTCTGATACCCCATATCATACGGATCCTGGGAAACAATTCCCAGCTCTGTACCGTCCCGCAGGGCCTCCTGCTGTTTCGTAGTCGCATCCACTCCGATAAACGCAGGCTGTTCTCCGTCCTTTTCCAGTTCCAGATACAGATCTGATGTATCCGCATTGGTACAGAAAACTCCCGCCACATCCGTATGGGTTTCCATGGCTTCCTCCATGGCGCCTTTCATGTCCTCCACCTGATCCATATAAATAACATCCGCGATCTCTATTTCCGGATACTGGGACAACGCCTTTTCAAAGCCGCTGACACGCTTCTGTGCGCTTTCTGTCTTTTCCTGGGCGGAAAACACAAGCACTTTTCCTTTTTCTCCCAGCGCTTCCGCCATTTTCTCGCCTGCCATCTCTCCTACATATTCATTGTCTGTAGCCCGGAACGCAGTAACAAGCTGATTTTCGCTGACATTGGAGTCAAAAGCGATCACCGGAATCCCGTTCTCCGCCGCTGACTCAAGCTGCGCCTGCAGCGAGTCCATATCGCTGGCTGAAAGACAGAGTACCGTAGGATTTTCTGCGATAACCGCATCCAGCGTATTTACCTGCGCTTCCACATTCAATTCGTCGTCCGGTCCCTCGAAGGTCATCGTCACCTTGTCATCAGACTCAAATCCATAAGCCGTATTAATATCTTTTACCGCGTCTTCCATCCCCTGACGGATCAGATCCCAGAATTCACCGGATACGTTTTTACTCACTACCGCGATTCTGCTCCCCGCCTGCACCGGGATAGATGTATCAATCCGGGCAGCCCTTTCTTCTTCCGGATTTTCCTCTGCTGTCCCGCCTTCTGCCTGCACATCCGCAACAAATGTTTCAAAGCCGCCATTAACAAGCCCTCCTGCCGTCAGAACTGCTGCCGCCAGAAGAACCACAGCAACTGCTGCTTTCCTCATCGCCTTCTCCTCTTTTCCTTAACATATATTTCATACAAATGTGCTTCTTTTTTTACATTATACACATTTTCTAATCCCCGTCCAGAGATTTCATAGTTTTTTCATTTTTTAGGGCCCATATTTTACAGAGAAGGCGGATTTTCACTTTCCGCAGTTCGTTTCTATGGCAAAGCCCTCAAAAGCGTTTCCTCTGGGAACTGTCTGAAACTCCATTTTTTTCCCTGAACCCGGATGGCGAAAACTCAGCTTAGCAGCGCATAATCCCAGAGAAAAACCGGAGCTGTCCTGCGGATAATATTTTTTATCGCCCAGAAGAGGAGCTCCCGCATGAGACAACTGTACCCGTATCTGATGGTGTCTTCCTGTATCCAGACGTATCTGGATGAGACAGCGTATTCCTGTCTCTGTTCTTTGATCAGACAGTGTTTCCAAGACGCAATAGGACAGTCTGGCCTTTTTGGCGCCTTTTGTTCCCGGCAGCGTAACTGCCGAGGTATTATTTCTGCCGTCTTTTTTTAAATAGTCCTCCAATGCCCCCTCTTTTGGGGCAGGCTCTCTGTCGGAAACTGCCAGATAGATCTTTTCTATTTCATTTTTCTCCATCTGTCTGTTCAGTCCGGCGGCGCTTTGGCTGCTTTTGGCAAATACCAGGATCCCCTCCACCGGCTGGTCCAGTCTGCTTATGATTCCCAGATAAGGAATTTCATTTGGATTTTTCTGCGCCATATAATTTTTCAGCGCGCTTTCCATGTCCATTGTCCCGATCCGCGCGTTTTGGACCGCCAGACCGACCGGCTTGTGGCACACGATTATTTCCTTGTCTTCATACAGGATCGTATTTCGTATATCTGTTTTCCACATAAAAAAGCTCTCCTTTTCTTTATTGGAGAGTATAGCGTAAAAGAGAGTCTATGACAAGAACGACGGCCATCACTTTTTACTATACTTCAAAAATGATGACCGTCTTAACAATCTTCACTATTCAATTTTGGTTGTCCTCTTATTTTATTCGGGTTTTCAGTTTCTTAATTGGATTTCTTATATACATCCTGTATACTTTTTCCAATTCTCTTTATTCAGTTTTCTGTATCATATATTTCTATATGTTTACATATCTTATTTTATTTCCTGCTCATAAACGATATGATGAAGTATCATTCGGTTTATTTAGAAAGTTTATAGATTTAAAATTATAATTTACGGATTATAATTTTTATTTTCTTATTAACATCTATTGTGAGAAGATGTTCTTCTGATGCAAAGCTTCAATTCATATCTTCTTTTCACCGCCTACGCTGCGGTATTCCGGAAATACCTTTCAGGTAAATCTTTCTGTTTTGCCAATTAATGACTTTTCAATTCTCAGATATGGATTTCAAAGTATTTTATTCTTCCTCCCGCTTCTCTGGAACTCTTCTTCCTGACGAAGCACCCGGTGAAAATACTTCTTCAATAAATGTTTCTTCACACATTTTTGAAGGTCTTTGTATCAGGTTCGTGATAGTTATTCAATATGAGAAATCGATTCTATATACCTATGATACGTTTTCTGAAATCAGTCATTTCTTTTTTGAAGTCCTGTTCGCCAGGTTATCTCTTCAAGTTCTTCTTTACCAAAGTTTATATCTTTCAGCTCTTTCTTTTTGATAACGCTTTTCAGATTGACATCTGATAAATGTATCTCTTTTGAAATTCGCTTTCAGCTTACAAACCGGATCAGGTTCTTTCAGATTTTCTTCATTTCTAAATGACTGTTCCGTTATCCTTTACAGTTATCCATGTATCAGGTCTTTCTTGCAGGAAATCCGATTCCTATCACTGCCTCATATTGATGGATGTTATACTACTTTCCCAATGGACTCACCCTATCCTTTCGACTTATTTCATCCTTTTCATGTAGCATTTATATATACTATGAATTGAATGATTTTCTTTTGTATTTCTCTTGTTTTCTTTTGATGAGTATATAATAGCACCAGGTCTTTTATTTGTCAACACTTTTTTGATATTTTTTCAATATTTTTATTATACTATATTTATATTTTCGCTTTAATCTGTTATTTATTTTAAATTTTACATTATTTTTAGATAATTTATTAAGTTTCTAAAATAAGAAATTATAGAGAAATAGGAGTAAAATCATAAAGTTTATTTCCTGACTTTTAAAAAGCGGCAGGCTCCCCAAAGAACCTGCCGCAGTATCCTTTTACCGTCTGCTTCTGTTATAGTTGATCAGACATCCCTGTAAAATGATTTCCCTTTCGTCATCTGTCAGTTCGCCCAGCGTCACATGGAACTCCTTCAAACCTTCCGGTTTTACCACATATCCTGTAATATCTGCGGCTTTTTCCGCAACGGCTTTCCGGATCTCCGGGAACAGGAGATAATCCCCGTTCTGGAACGGAAGCTCACCTTCCGGAATTACAAACGGAAGCATTCCCCAGTTGATCAGATTGGAACGGTAACGCTTTGTCGCATACTCATGGGCGATATTGGCCCACCCGCCAAGCACTTTCTGACAGGAGGCCGCCTGTTCGCGGGCGGAACCGTCTCCGGGCTTCACTGCAAAAATCGTGCTTCCTACGCCGAGATTTCCCTTTCCGATCTCCGGGAAGCGGCTGTTCACCGTCTCCATTACTTCTTTCAGCTCCGGAACAGCCTCTACAGGACAGGAGCCCTCCTGAATAGCCTTCTGGGCTTTCTGGATCTCCTTTGCTCTTCCCACATAGGCGGGATCCTTTCTCGACAAAGTAAATTCCGCCAGTCCCAGAGGATTGGAGCGGTAAGAGGAAGTTTCTCCGGAGGGGATCAGCTCGTCTGTGGTCGTTACCGGATCATGGATCTCGGAAACCACCTTCAGGATCAGATTTTCAGCCAGTTCCGGCATCGCCGGCCAGTCCTTGATATTCGGGCCGAAATGTATCTCCACTGAAGGATCGGCAACTCCCTTGCTGTCAAAGATACGGTTTTCATAAATCGTTTTGTCGAAGAAGTACTTCTGGTTTGTATAATCTCCCGTATATGTTTCCGCTGAAGTCAGGAATCCTTTGTTCGCCGCTGTAGCCGCGATAGACCTTGCGTCCATCAGAGCGACGGAAGAAATCTGGCCGTTCTGGATCTTGGAACCTTCACGGTTGGGGAAGTTTCTCGTGGTATGACGGATACTGAACGCATTATTGGCCGGAGTATCGCCTGCTCCGAAGCAGGGGCCGCAGAATGCTGTTTTGACAACAGCTCCCGTTTTCAGCAGATCCGCCAGAACGCCGTTCTTTGCCAGTTCCATATAGATCGGCGTACTTGCCGGATAAACGCTTAATGTAAACGCGTCGGAACCGATGCTTGCACCGCGGAGAATATCGGCAGCGGCGCAGATATTTTCAAATCCGCCGCCTGCGCAGCCGGCGATGATTCCCTGTTCTACATAAAGTTTTCCATCAACGATCTTATCCCTCAGACTGAATTCAACTTTCCCGTCCAGACTTACCAGAGCCTTCTTCTCAACATCCGCAAGGATATCTTCCAGATTCTCGTTCAGCTCGTCAATGGTATATGTATTGCTGGGATGGAACGGCATTGCGATCATAGGCTTGATCTCGCTTAGATCCACTTCTACGCATCCGTCGTAATAAGCAATATCTCCGGGCTGCAGCTTCCTGTACGCTTCTTTTCTTCCATGGATCTCGTAGAATTCTTCGATTTTGTCATCTGTCTGCCAGATAGAGGAAAGACAGGTGGTCTCTGTAGTCATTACGTCGATTCCGATACGGAAATCCGCGCTTAATCCCGCTACGCCCGGTCCTACAAATTCCATAACCTTATTCTTCACATATCCGTTTGCAAAAACTTTTCCGATAATTGCCAACGCAACGTCCTGGGGACCTACTCCCGGACGCGGCTCCCCTTTCAGATAAATGGCTACCACACCCGGCATGTTGATATCATAAGTCTGGGACAGAAGCTGTTTTACAAGTTCTCCTCCGCCTTCTCCCATTGCCATGGTTCCCAGAGCTCCATAACGGGTATGGCTGTCGGAGCCCAGGATCATTTTGCCGCTTTCGGTCAGCATTTCACGGGCGTACTGATGAATGACCGCCTGATGAGGAGGAACATATACGCCGCCGTATTTCTTCGCGCAGGTAAGGCCAAACATGTGATCGTCCTCGTTGATGGTTCCGCCTACCGCACAGAGAGAATTATGGCAGTTTGTCAGCACATAGGGCACCGGGAACTTTTCCAGGCCGGAAGCTCTGGCAGTCTGAATGATTCCCACAAAAGTGATGTCATGAGAGGTCAGTTTGTCAAATTTTATCTGAAGCTTCTCCATATTTCCGGATGTATTATGAGACTCCAGAATATGATAGGCAATCGTATTTTTCTTCGCCTCTTCTTTAGAAACAGGCTGGGACATCTGTCCTTCTTCTACGATATCACGGCCGTTTACTAGATAAACTCCGCTGTCGTACAACTTCATAATGATTCCTCCATTCACTGTTCATTTCATTTTTTACATCTGAAAACGCCTCTGTTCTCCACAGCAGGCGCTCGTTTTCAGCTACATGCCACTTTATTATAGTAGATTTCTAAAGAATCCGCAATGGGATATCTGTATTTGGGGAAAAAACCTCCCAGCCATGTATCAAATCCGCAAAGATACTCTTTACTTCTCCTGCGATTCTGTATATACTTAGCGTTAATATACAAGGGAACAATGCAGTCCTTTGTACATTAACGATAGCATAAGGAGGAAACTGCCATGTTCCGTTTATGGGGAAAGATATGGAAACACAACCGTCTGGTAAAAGATACCGTCATCTGCGACGATTCTGACGACACAAGAACACATAAGGTATTCCGCTGTCTGGAAGAGATCTGTTATCAGTTTGACCTGGAAAATCCCATCTGGCTTGACAGCTCCATTGCTGATTTCCGCCGTCATTCCAGAACGAGATTTTCACAGGACAGTTTTATAGAACATATTGATTTCGATTACCTGGAAATACAGGTTATCGAAGAGGACTGAGGCTGGATTTTTATTCCAGCTTTCTTTTTACAATGGAAAGATAATCTTTATTCCGCGCCTTTTTCCGCGGGACAAAAAGTGAGATCACGCCCTTTTTTCCTTTTCCTCGGGCATAGAAAAATCCGATCACGGCAAATACGACAGCGCCGATAAAGTTCACAAAAAGGTCTTTCATCGTATCCAGAAGACCAATGTCCAGGTAGCCGCCAAGTCCCAGCGCCTGCTTTGTTCCATCGCTGTGAACCACGATCACATCTGCAATATCCCGTATGGATACCGGATGATTTCCCCCTGCCTGGTCCAGCATGACGCTGCTGACCGCATGGATGATGGTATCCTTCTGCATATCCAGCCTTAAGAACTGATCCATAGCACATTCAAAGAATTCCCAGATGACGCCTACCGTCATGGAAAAACAAAACGCCACCAATGCCAGAAAGAACGGAGAAAGCTCAAAAGTCAGTCTCTCATCGTTATTCAAAAGCAGCACAAGCGAAAAGCCTATGGCGGCGCAGAGAAATCCGTTCAGTGTATGCAGGATCGTGTCCCATCCGGGGATCATGATATAAAACGCATTGATCTCTCCCAGTATCTCCGCGGCAAAAATGAAACACAGAATTGCGATTTCCAGTCCTGTAGGAATCTCTATCCGAAGCTTCACCTGTATCCAGCTTGGAATATACAGTAAAAGCAATGTGAGAATGCTGAGAAAAAGTCCTTCATAGTTGTGTAGGAACGCCTGACGCACCAGGCAGACGAGCACCAGGAAACGTAAGATCGAAAACACGATAAAAGAGCTTCTGTGTTCTTTCAGTTCCATTTGAACCGCCCGCCGGAATTCTTCTCTGTGCAGCTTTCCTTCTTTTCTTTTGTTCTTCATTTCTGTCAACCTCCGCGATCACCGTTCTGATATATCTATGACGTTGGAATCAAAAGCCTTTCTCTGCGATTCTACACAGTATCGCATATCGTAGGATATACCGTCCTGTCCTCCAGCAGATAACTTTCCTAAACATTATATGATCCATTTTTTTACCACTGGTATATGCTTCATCACCGAAACAGCGGCAAGGCTTAACGCAAATATTGCCAGCACTGTCAGCGGCACTGCGATCACTGTATTCTGCATCATCATACTGTCAATTCCCAGTCTGTGCAGAACGTCCCGGAAAAACGCATGGATCAGATAAATGCCGAAGGTACAGCTTCCCAGATAACATATCGTCTTTTCCTGTCTTTCACTCCACCGGATCTTTCCCAGTACGTTCTTAAAGAACAGAAATACTGCGGAACTCCAGCAGAAAGCCGCCAGCGTATAGTTGTCGTAAAACGCCTGCACAGGCTGATCCAGCTTCAGGGATCTCCACTGGCAGAGAGCGATCCCCAGAAGGATCATCACTGGCCCGAGAATATACACAGCCCGCTCCGCTTTGCCGGGCAGACCATATTCGTACAGATAATGTCCCAACACAAAATAGCCTGCAAAGTCTGTCACAAGCGTGGGCTGCACTGTATTGAGCAGTACTTTTATATGCTCCATCCAAGGCAGAGGAAAAATAGTGATCGTATATACCGCGATCTTAAAGACCAGGAACAAAAGGATCATATATCCTTCCCACTGTTTTCCCCGGGGACTGTTTACAATCTCCCATATCAGCGGAGTCAGGATCATCAGACCTATCAGCATAGGCAGATACCACAAATGAAAATAAGCGTCGCTGAAATAGACAAGCAGCTTTTTCAGAAAACGGGCGCTTCCCACTGGCGCGCTCCCTGTTATCATTATCCGGTATACTCCGTAAAACAACTGCCAGAACACGTAAGCCGCAGCTACCGGAAGGATGTTCTTCTCCCACAGCTTTTTCAGGCTCCATGTGCGCTTTTTGTCCAGATACAGGGCGCCGCTGATCATAATGAAGCAGGGCACCGCAAACCGGGTAAATCCATGGTAAAAGTTCGATACTTTCCAGGTAAACGTATCTATGGGAATATCCCGGAAATGCTGCGATCCCGCATGAAGCATGATAACAGCGACACAGGCAGCGACACGCAGCAGCTCGATCCAGATAATTCTCTTTTTTCCCATATCAGTAAACCCTGTTTCTGTCCTTTCCGGCAAGAAACGCCTTTATATTTTCCGCCACCTCATCCCGGCAGCGTGTTCTTGTCTCCACCGGAGCCCAGGCCATATGAGGGGTGATTATAAGCTTTTTGCTGTCCTGGATCTTAAGAAGAGGATTATCCGGAGTCATTGGCTCCTCTTTTAATACGTCGAGAGCCGCTCCCGCGATCTCATTTTCCACAAGAGCTGTATACAGATCCTCCTCATTTACGATAGGTCCTCTGGCAACATTGACCAGCACCGCCGTTTTTTTCATTTTCCGGAGAGCGTCCAGGTTGATCAGATTCTCTGTATATCTGTTCAGCGGAGCATGAATGGATATAATATCCGATTCTTCCAGCAGAGTATCAAAATCCGTCTGTTTCCAGTTTTGTTCCGGAAAATCGTACTTTGCTCCCGAAGCGGAATAACAAAGGATACGGCAGCCGAATGTTTCCGCAATCCGGGCAACCTTCCTGCCGATGGCTCCCATGCCTATGATCCCCCATGTTTTTCCCTCCAGCTCATAAAACTTTTCCGCATAGTGGGAAAACGTACTGCTGCGGGAATATTCCCCGGATTTTATATAATCGTCATAGTAGCGCAGCTTTTCCCACACATAAAGAAGGAGGGCAAACGTATGCTGCGCCACCGCTCCCGTGGAATATCCGGCCACATTGCAGGCCCGGATCCCTCTGGACACCAGGTAGTCTCCGTCAAGATTATTAATGCCGGTGGCAGTAAGGCAGATCAGTTTCAGCTTCTCCGCCTGTTCCAGTGTTGCCGCACACATAGGCAGTTTATTGGCTATGATAATGTCCACATTCCTGACACGTTCCGGCATTTCTTCCGGGGATGTTTTCGGATAAAAAGCCACTTCTCCCAGCTCATAAAAAGGAGAAAAATCCATATCCGCTCCCAGACTGCTGCCTTCCAGAATAGCTATTTTCACCGGTTTCTCCTGCACTTTTTTCTCATCAGATCTGTTCATAAACTTCTCCTTTGCAATCTACAAATTCTGTCTCCGCCTCAGTAAGATCCAAAATCATCCGAAGCTTCCGGCCTAGCATCATGATTTTTGATTCAGTATAGCAAAAACTTCTCCTTTCTACAAGAAGGATTGAGAAGAAAAGAGGAGCTGTCTCCGCAACTCCCCTTTCCATTTATTCTATACTGTCTGCTTCCACTTTTTTTACTGAATCAATATCTCCTGTATGTTACACGGCTGCTTAATCCTTTTCCCCGGAAGAGCCGTTTATATGACGTATATTTTGCTCTTGGCATCTTAATAACAGCTCTGCTGTAGATACCTCTGAAGGCTCTTGTTCCCACACTTCTGATATATCTTGATTTGATGGTAATTCCCTTCAGTTTTTTATCTCCATAAAATGCATATTTACCTATCACCTTTACTCTGCTTCCAAGAGCAATATACTGAAGGTTCGTGCATCCCTGAAACGCATAATGACATATAGTGGTTACATTATTACCGACGATTACTTTTTTTAGCCTCCGGCAGTTCCTGAAAGCCCGAAGATAGATGGTTGTCACTTTAAAATTTACCCCACCGATCTTCGCTGTAGCAGGAATAGTAACTCCTGTATAGTAACGGCTCTTGGGTGCGATGAGAGCAAGAGTGCCTGTACCGTTTACATTGGCGTTAGTGACTCTATATTTAAATGCTCCTACCGTATAAACCCGGCCCACTGCAGTGGTGATCGTATAGCTTTTTCTTACTGTACCCGTATAATTCCCCTTGCCTGTAACTATCGCTGTCGCAGTACCGATATTCACATTTCCGGAATAGGCAACTGTATAATGTGTTCCGTTTTTTAAGACTGCCGAACCTTTTTTCACCGTAACTCCAGGTTTAAATGCGTTCCCATTATAGTAATACCGTGTGGCGGAAAGCGCAATGGAACAACTAGTCAATGAAGCACGGTTAATTGTAAAACTCTTTTTGGCTGTTCCGCTGTAATTACCTTTTCCCGCAACAATTACTGCTGCAGTTCCTGCATTGATGTTATTACTGTAAGAAACCGTATAGTCTGTACCGTTTTTCAGGATCGTGGAACCGCGTTTCACCGTAACTCCCGGCCGCCGCGCTGAACCGGTATAAGTACATCCGGTAAAGGACAGGAAAATGCTACTGTCAGATACCGGAGCCGTTTTGATAGTAAAATCTAACGAAACCTTCCCCTGAACTCTCCCTTTTCCGGTAACCGTCACCGTGGCAGTCCCCACATTTGTATTGTTGGAGTAGGAAACATCATAATCTGTTCCCTGAATCAGAGTTTCCCGGTTGCTCTTCACTGTAACCCCAGGTTTCTGCGGATCTCCGCTGTAGGTGAATGATGTCCCGGAAAGAGCCAGCGTACAGGAGGCAAGATCTACAGGTCTTTGCAGCACAGAAACCACCTTGTCACCCTGTCCATCCCCGTTGCTGTCTTCCATCAGGGCCGTGGAACCATCCCCGGAAATACTTTCTCCTAAAATATATTCTTTCACCGGATCCAGTCCGTCTGCAGACAACTCATTCCCTGTATCTACAGGAACATACTCGTATTCATCCCTGTTCAAAGTCTCCTGACTCACACTGAGATCTGTGATACCAGTAAGTTTCACTAAAGAATTTGACTGAAAAATCTTCAGAACAGTTCCTGACTGAGCCGTTCCCATAAATGTTACAACCTTTTTCGCCGTCCCTGAATAGGTGCTGAATGAGGTCTCCACAGAAGAAGAACTTCCCGCCAGTATCTGTACGGCATTCTCAATTTCGTTTCCTGCCGATATAGTAATATCGCAGTTTTCGTCTGCTGTTGCCGTAACGGCATAATCGCCGGAGGCAAGGGTCAATTTCACATTGGAGGGAACATTATTAAACTTATATGAATCTGCTCCTTTCAGCCAGTATGCTTTTATAATTGATGCCGCAGAACCGTCTGATCCACTGGGTTCAAGTTCGATCAGAGAGCCGTTCTCCAGCCATGCGCCGGGGTCTGGTTCTGCATTTTCGTCTTGTGCATCAACTATCAAAAGACTGCCTTCACCATCCATAATACGCGGTGCGGTCAGATTCAGATTGCTGGTTGCCTGACTGCCTACAACACTGAATTCACCGCTGCCATAAGTCATAGTTGCTCCCAGCGTATAATATGTATGCCCCAGCTCCAGGTCCTCCCTATTCTCCGACACATTGCCGCTTACATTTCCCCAGATTCCGCTGCCGGTATCATACTCCCAGGAAGTATAATTCTCTGCGTTTCCCCTGAAATATATATATCTTTCCTGTCCCGGCCAATTAGGATCATAAATCTTAATCTTTGCCTGCTCTTCTGATTCAATTTCGTAATCAAGCGCCAGCACCGAATGTCCTTCTATCGCTTTTCCACTGCCGTTTCGTTTAACCAGCTTTAAAATTACCGGATTATGTCCTTCCAGATAGGCCTCCACCGCAATCAGCATATTATTAAAAGACTCCTCTGGAAGCGCATATCCATAGCCATGAATGTTGGAGTAAGCCTCAAATGCTTGAGCGTACATCACTGCATCCTTTACTGCAGAATTAAAAGATAGCGAAGTCACTTCCGACAATCTGCCCACTCCAAGCTCTGCACAGGTGGGGGAATCAGAAAACCAGGAATTAATTATGGACAGGCACATGCCAAAGCAGACACCCTCAATCCGTATCCCCAATAATTTCGTATATTCCTCTGCCTGAGCTTTTGTCAGATAACGTTCATAATATTGGGAAGTTCCCAAAACAATTCCGGGATTGGAAAATCCCCAGCAATCTCCTATCAGAGGAAGATTGGGAACACTCATTTCTATCTCATTCTCTTCACTGTAATAAGGAACTGCTTCTCCATCCCTTCCCTGTGTATATGCTGCGACATCTATTATATAGTTCTTTCCTCTCTCAAGATTTTCCAGTTTTATGTTTATCAGTTCTGAACTGTTCTCTGTAACCGGAACATCCTGAATTATCACATCTTTTAAACTGTCACTGGGATAATAACGAATCTCATATCCGTCAGCCTCTTCCCGCGGCGCCCAGTAAACGTCAGCCCATCCCACATGATGCTCTGACTGAAGCTGCTCCACTGTTCTGGGAAGAATAATAAAAGATATCTCCGCTTCACCCACATAGTCTCCGCACCCTGTCACTTTTATGAGTGCTTTCCCCGGCTTAATGTTATTTTCATAAGTAATAGTATAATCTGTTCCATAAACCAGTATTTCTCCATTCCCGTGATCTGCAATAAGAGTAATCTTTGGTTCTATTTCTGAGCCGGTATAAACAAAGGCGTCCTCCGCTTTTATTATACGGCAGGAGCGAATATCATTTGCTTCTACAATTTCAAAATCAACAGAAGCGCTTCCATAATCCCCGTTTCCCGTGACAGTGACTGTCGCTGTTCCAACTTCAATATTATTACTATAGGATACATTATAATCTGCGCCTTCTGTAAGAACTTTGCCTTCACAGGTAGCTGTCACCTCTGGTTTGATTTGTTCCCCCGTATATATATAAACTTCATTATCCAAAGACACCTCTATGGCTTTTACATTCCACCGGAAATTACCTCCGCCCCAGGAAGATGTTATTCCAGCCCAGGTAGGATTATCTGGTGGAAAATATCCATTTGCTGTTACGTCTACAAATGGAGTTCCAATGCTTGGTTTATTTCCCTCAAAAACAATGTTATTTAAAGAAGAACAGCGACTAAAGGCATCCGATGATATGACTTCGACATTGGCGGGAATGATAATACTTTCCAATGCATAACACTGATTAAATGCATATGCGCCAATAATAGTCACCATTTCCGGTATTTCTATTTCTTTTAATGAAAAATTAAGATTAAATGCCCCATCTCCAATCACCGTAACACTATCTGGAATATCAATCCTTTCTAATGCACAGGCCGCAAACATCTCATCCGGAATTTCAGTGATTCCTTCAGGCAGTTTTACCTCCCTTAAAGATTTGCAGGTATTAAATATACTTTCTCCAAGACTTTTTACACTCGATGGTATTTCAGCTTTTATTAACCCCGATGATTGAAATGCTGCATTTCCTATGGTTATTACACTGGAGGGAATATAAGCCTCTTCCAACCCCTGACAATTTTCAAAAGCCAGATCTCCTATATCAGTAACTCCATACGGCAAATTTATCTGTTTTAACTTTTTACAATCTCGAAACGCCCAGTCTCCTATACTTCTGATTCCTTTAGAAAAATTTACCTTTTCTAAATTTTGGCAGTCCCAAAACGCTTTGTTTCCTATTGTTGTAACACTGGATGGAATATTGATTTCCCCTAAAGAAATACAATAGTTAAATGTTTCTTCTTCAATGGCTGTAAGCCCTAAAGGTAAATTGATCTGCTGCAGTTGCTGACATGAATCAAATGCCCCCGCTCCTATTGTTTTCAAACCTGATGGAAGACTGACCTGTATTAGTCGGTTGCACTCTCTAAATACTGATACACCAATACCTGTTATTCCTTCATTTATAATAATTTTTTTAACCGTTCTATAATTCACATTGTCCCGCCAATTATTAGACACTGTTCCTGTTCCGCTTATAGTTAATGTTCCTTCACTATCCAACGTCCATGTCACATTCTCTCCACTGGTACCACTGTCTACAATATCCGCATTTGTATTTGTATCAGACGGCATAGAAAGAACCTGGTTTTCCTCTATTCCGTCAGACCATTCTTCCTGAGCTGTCTGGCCGGAAAAATTTTCACCGTCAGAGCTGTTTCCTGCTTCTTCCGGAACAGTAGTTTTTTCGAGTTCCTCAACATCTGTAGTTTCTTCATTTTCTCCGATTTCTTCTATTGTAATTTCCGGATTCGTATTTTCTGAATTTTCTGTTTCTACGTCCGTGTCCATCTGCAATGGATTTTCCGCCATATTGCTAACTGATTCATTTCCATTCTGAACAGTTGTTTCACTGATTTGTTCACCACTCTGATTTTCAGCAGAACCTGTCACAGTCGTCTCTGATGAGAACGCCCCCTCTTCTAAAGGCACATCATTCCAGTCATCTGCCGACTCTACAGACTGTACGCTACCATCACTAAATAAATCTGCTGCCATTACAGAAGATGTTCCAGAAAAAATACTTGTAATGACCATAACTGCAGCCATCAAACCTGCTGTACTTTTCTTTTTCATTATATCGCCTCCTATACTGTAGATCTGAAATTAAGAAAACTTCTAAGTTCAATTTTACAGTTTCAGTAAGGTAATGTCACCTATTTTTTTATTTATATTGACTTTGTTCTTTCGTGTTAGTATAGTATACACATGATATTCGAGTGCAGCATCTCGTTCTGTTTTGCAGGGTAATTAACTGAATAAAGACTCATTTTTCAAGGAGGAAATGCCATGTTTCGTGAAATGCGCAGAAAAAAACAACTGCTTTCGCAAAAGGAATGTGAAGCCATATTGACAGAGGAAACTTCCGGAGTCCTTGCCCTGGCCGGAGACGATGACTATCCCTACGCGGTTCCCATCAGCTATGTATATGACGGAGGAAAAATATTTTTTCACAGCGCAAAGTCAGGGCACAAGCTGGACGCCATCCGCAGAAATCCCAAAGCTTCTTTCTGTGTCATCAGCCAGGATCTTATCGTTCCGGAAGAATATACCACTTACTTTCGAAGCGTAATTGCTTTCGGAAGAATACGTGTCCTGGAAGAAGACAGTGAAAAAAGGGACGCTATTGAAAAACTGGCCGCAAAATACTCTCCCGGTGAAACTGCTGAAGATCGCACACAGGCCATTGAACGGGAATGGAAGCCGCTGTGTATGCTGGAAATGACAATCGATCATCTCACCGGAAAAGAAGCTATTGAACTGGTCCGGAAAAAGAAGCAGGATTCCCTGTAAAAGCGAAAATTTCTTCCGCCGGACTTTTGTACAGCAAAGCTGCCGCCTCGCCCGGAAATATCCGGACAGGCGGCAGCTTCTTGTTATTTATAAAATGATGATCTCTTTTCAGGCAGTCCCTGTTTTTATACTTGATCAGTCCATAAATTCCCGTATGATCTCCCGCATGATCTCTTCTTCCTCTGGACTGAGCATCTTGCTGAAATGACTTCCTGTAGCCGCAGTCTGGCGAATGCTGGCCGTAATGTGCTCCACCATTTCCTCCCGCAGCGCCGGATCTGTTTTCCGTGACGAAGCCGCCGGAGTAAACTTACGCGCCGCAGGGGGATCCTCATTCCTGGTCTTCGCCTGCTGGATATAATCCGCCAGAGAATTCATCACCAGTTCTTCCCTGTAAGTAAAATCAAGGGCCTGCCTCAAAAGAAGCAGGACAATGGGAACAGCCGTCCCCACATAGAGATACTGCAGAGGAAGCCCTGCGCTCTGCTCTGTCCTGGAGTTAAAGAACAAAGCCAGTCCCAGGCAGCCTACCGCCAGAAGAGAAGGAAGCCACACCAGCAGATTCATCCTGCCCAGAAGCCTGTCTCTTGTTCTCCAGAGATTCAGCCATTTCTCCTTAAGATTTACCGCCGCTTTTGTTTTTCTCATAGCTCTTCTGTAGGCAAGATGTTCCGCAAGCATCCCTACTGCTCCCGCTGTTCCCAGAACAGCCATCAGATAGAGCAGTATGTGCAGCTCCATAACTTTTTCCAGCATGATCCCCTCCTTGATTCCGTTGCTGACTTATCAGTTGAAAATGAATGCTCCCTCCGGTCGCGCTCATTTTCCTGCTGATAAGTCAGATTATACGCTATAGAGAGGGCTGGGAAAAGAAAAATCGTTCGTCAAATTCATACATATTTCGCCTCGCCGTCAAATGAAAGGCCGTTGTCTTTTGCCTTCAGAATGTATATCCTGGATTCAAAATCCGTACAGAGGGCGCTTCCTGCCGGAAGCTCTCCCGCGCTGCCGTCCGTAGTGATCAGGCCGTAATTCATCAGCTCGTCGCCATAATTTTCCGTCCCGTTATAAATGTTTTCATAAAGAAGATCAGGATTTAATCCCTGAAGACGCACGCGGCTGTAAGGCTGATTTGAACCGTTCAGCACACGATAATAACCTACCAGGGCTGTTTTCTGGTCCTCGCTGACCGTCATCCACACTGTCTCGTTTCCTTCAAAGGGACTTTTTATTCTGTAGAAGGTTCCAAACTGCAGCAGCTCTCTGTATTCCTTCATAAAAACAATCTGCTTTTTCACCTCTTCCAGTTCTTCCTCCGGCAGACGGTTCAGATCCAGCTCGTACCCAAAGGTTCCGAAACAGGCCACATTCGCCCTGGTATGAAGAGGCGTGGTGCGGAATACCTGATGATTCGGCACTACAGACACATGGCTTCCGATGCTGCTTACAGGATAGCACATGGAAGTTCCATACTGGATCTTCAGCCGCTCTACGGCGTCGGAATCGTCGCTGGCCCACCCCTGGGGCGCATAATAAAGCAGACCCGGATCAAACCGTCCCCCTCCGCTTGCGCAGGATTCAAAGAGAACCTGTGGAAATTTCTTTGTCAGACGGTCGTAAAGATCGTACACCCCAAGGATATAACGGTGGAATACCTCTCCCTGTCTGTCCGGCGGAAGCGCGGCGCTGTAACATTCTGTAATGCTGCGGTTCATATCCCATTTGATATACGAGATCCTGGATCCGGAAAGAATTTTTTCCATCATTGCGTAAATACAGTCCACGACTTCTTTTCTTGAAAAATCAAGGACGTACTGATACCTTCCGTGAGATGTGTTTCTTCCCGGCGTCTGCAGGATCCAGTCCGGATGCTCCCGGTACAGATCGGAATCCTTGTTTACCATCTCCGGCTCAAACCAGAGGCCGAATTTCATTCCAAGAGCTTCTATCTTTTCAGAGAGCCCCCGGATCCCTTCCGGCAGACGCTCCCGATTTGCATACCAGTCTCCCAGTCCTGCATGCTCACCGTTTCTTTTCCCGAACCATCCGTCGTCCAGCACAAAAAGCTCCACGCCGCACTCCCTGGCTTTTTCCGCAATCTTCAAGAGCTTTTCTTCCGTAAAGTTGAAGTAAGTAGCTTCCCAGTTATTAATAAGGATCGGTCTGGGACGGTCTCTCCAGAATCCCCTTGCCAGTCTCCTTCCATAGAGACGGTGAAAGGTCTGGCTCATGCCGTTCAGCCCTTTGTCAGAATATACTGCAACTGCCTCGGGAGTCTGAAACTCTTCTCCCGGTTCCAGCTTCCAGTCAAATCCGTCCGGATGGATTCCTGCGGTCACACGGGTAACGTCATGGGTGTCCACTTCCGCCTGTATCCGGAAATTCCCGCTGTAGATCAGGCTGATGCCGATCACCTCTCCGGCTCCCTCTGTGGCATTTGGACGTTTCAGCGCTACAAAAGGATTCTGTTCATGGGAGGAGTTTCCCCGCCTGCTGTCCACAGCGGTGATCCCCTGCTCCAGGATCCGGTTTTTTACATAGCGCTCCCTGGCCCACGCGCCGGAAAGCTGCATCCATATGTAATCCTTATCGGGAAGATCAAGATTCAGGCTCATGGCGGTAAGCAGGTGCAGATTCTCCGATCCTTCGTTGCGCAGACAGGCGCTTCTGGCAACCGCCGCCTCACTGGCAAAAATAGTGTACAGAAGTTCCAGCCGGCAGCCTGTAAGCCCGTCACGCAAAAAGATTTTCAGAGTTTTGGCTTCTTTTCCTGATTCCGTATATGTGGCCGGAAGTCCCTTAAGCTCCGGCTTCCCTTCTGTGATCTCGTATCCTTCATACCGGAAATCCGTGATACGGCTTCCGTTTTCCTGCAGGATCTCTACTGCGGGATGGCGGTAATCAGTGCTTCCATACACCGGATATTCCTGGCGGATATGCTCCAGAGAAAAAGTCCGGTCGTTTTCAAACACATAAGAAGTCATCGGACGCCCATACTTTTCCACAAGATAAGAAAAATCCGCTTTGTCATGGATCTTCTTTCCAAAGTAAAGCTGCCCCATATGTCCGTTTTCCAAAACGCACATCAGATAACTGATCTTGTCATTGTACAGATGAAAAGTTTTTGTCTCTTCATGGAAAATGATCTCTGTCATATGTGTCTCTCCTTTTCAAAGAAATTTTTACAATAAAGTATTCTTCCTCTTTCTCCGCCGATATTCTTCTTTCCTGTATTCTCAAGTCCTGTCAGTTTCAAAAGATCACCGGAACACCTGATATTTTTCCGATCACCTGTTCTCCCGAAAGCCCCGGCAGCATCAGATCCAGAAGGACAAGATCCGGTTTCTGCCGTTCAAACAGCAACAGGGCCTCTGTGCCCGAATAGGCACGGAGAACCCTGTATCCCTCCTGCGACAAAGCTTTTTCCAGCATATCTCCAATATAAAGGTCATCATCTACCACTGCAACCGTATACATAGCTGTACTCCTTTATCAGCCGTATTGTCCTCTTATACGTTAACACTGCATTTCTTCCAGCGCTTTTACTACCTCCTCGAACTTCATAAAGTGGGAGGCTTTTACCAGGACAGTATCTCCCTTTTGAACATAACGGCTCAGATTTTTCAGAAGGCTCTCCCTGGTTTCCTCATAAAACACAGGGAATTCCGGGTTTTTCTCACGGGCTGCCTCCGCTATATGGCGGGCGAGGCTGCCGGCGCACACACAGGCGTCGATGCCGCAGGACGCGGCGTGAGCACCCACTTCTCTGTGAAGAGCCGCCTCATTTTCGCCCAGCTCTCCCATATCTCCCAGAATCGCTACCCGCCGTCCCGCTCCGTCATGAAGTACGTCAAGGGACGCCTTCATAGACATGGGATTGGCGTTGTAGCAGTCGTCCACGATCAGAAGGCTGTCTGTCTCTATCATATGGAACCGGCCGCTGATAGACTCCAGGCTCTCGATCCCCTTTTTGATCTCATCCAGGGTCAAGCCGTAAATCCTTCCTACCGCCGCTGCCGCCAGAGCGTTGTAGATCGTATGGATTCCGGGCATGGGAACAAGTACGGCAAAATCTTCCTCTCCCAGGTGGATCCTGCAGGATACGCCCTTCAGTCCCCGGCTGACGATCTCATCCGCATAAACGTCACGGTTTTTGTCCAGTCCGAAAAATACCGGGCGGATTCCTTTATATTCCTCAATAGTACTCAGCTTATCGTCGTCGCCGTTCAGCACAATATGGCCTTCCGGCTTTAAATACTGAAAAATTTCTGTTTTCGCCTTCAGCACTCCGTCACGGTCTCCCAGATTTTCCAGATGGCAGGTGCCTATATTAGTAATTACACAGGTCTGCGGCTTCGCGATCTTCGCCAGCCGTGTCATCTCTCCAAAATCACTGATCCCCATTTCCAGAACTGCGATCTCATCTTCCTCACGCAGACGGAAAACGGTCAGCGGCAGTCCCAGCTCATTATTAAAATTTCCCTGGGTTTTCAGTGTCCTGTACTTTTCTTTCAGAACAGAAGCGATCACTTCCTTGGTGCTGGTCTTTCCCACGCTTCCGGTGATCCCCACCACAGGGATCTGAAGCTGTTCCAGATAAAACTCCGCAATATCCTTCACGGCCTGAAGGGAAGATTCCACCTGGATATAGGGGAATTCCGCACCCTCCAGCTCCCTCTCCGAAACAGAAGCCAGAGCGCCCTTTGCCATCACATCCGGAATAAATCTGTGGGCGTCCACCCGTTCTCCTACGATCGCCACAAAAAGAGCTCCCTCTTCCGCCTTCCGGCTGTCGGTGATAATGGAAGCCGCCTCCTGATCCAGAACATCTTCCGGGCCATGGTAAACGCCTTTGCACACCTTTACTATATTTCTTAAAGTCAGATTTTTCATAACGAAATCCTCAGCAGTTATTTATACTAAAATTTTCCCGAACTGACAGGACAATAATGGCCTGCCAATATGCAGACTCATCTTTACCGGTACTTCTTCATCGATACCCGGATCAGTTCCTCACATAAGGACGGATAATCCATACCCAGCACCGCCGCCTCCTGGGGGATCAGACTGGTGGGGGTCATTCCCGGAAGGGTATTCGCCTCCAGACAGTAGATCTTCTCGTCTTCCGTCACGATAAAATCAAGACGGGCGTAGCTCTCCAGGCCCAGCGCATGATACCCCTGCACCGCATAATTCTGAAGCCGTTTCGTCAGCTCGTCGGAAATGGGCGCCGGGCATGTCTCTTTTACCGCTCCCGGTTTATACTTATTCTCATAGTCGTAGAAGCCCTGGCATGGAACGATCTGAACCACCGGATACGCCTGTCCGTCCACAACGGCGACAGTATATTCCGTGCCCTGGATAAACTCCTCCACAACCACCTCTTCTTCATAGGCAAATGCTTCATCCAGAGCTTTTTCATATTCTTCCTGATCCTTCACAATATAAACGCCGATGCTTGAACCTCCGCAGCAGGTCTTTACCACTGCCGGAAACGACAGTCCCAGCTTAGACAGGTTTCTTTCTCTCTGCGCCGCTTTCATTGTCACTCCGCCCGGCACCGGCACGCCTTTCATCTGGAACATCCATTTTGTGACTCCCTTATCCATAGCCATTGCGCTGCTGAGATAACCGGTGCCGGTATAACGGATCCCCATAAGGTCAAAAGCGGCCTGTACTCTTCCATCCTCGCCGTTGGCGCCGTGAAGTCCCAGGAAAACAATATCCGCTCTGCGGCACAGCTCCATCACATTTGGCCCGAAGAACTCTTTCCGTTCCTCTTTCAGCTTTTCAATCCCGGCATTAAAGCTTTTTATATATGCCGCCGCCGCGTCCACATCATATTCCTCGGGAAAAGGATCTTCCCAGTCCACCTCTTCCAGTCCGCAGAAAACGTCCACCAGTACTGCCTGATGGCCCTTTGCCCGCAGCCCGGTGCAGATTCCTGTTCCGGATACAATGGAAACATCCCTTTCTGTACTTGTTCCTCCTGCCAAAACAACAATTTTCATTTTCTTCTCTCCCTGAAAACGGGATTCCTTTCTTTGTCTCTTTCAAAATTTTATTTATAAATAACGATGGGCATGTCTTCCGTCACATTCTGGAAAACAAGCGCCGCCTGGTCTGAAGGAACCACCACGTTTCCTTCTGTTCCGCCCCAGCTGCTGAAGTCTGATCCAAGCCCCGGATCCTCGTATCCTCCCGTAAGGTCTCCTGTAAAATTCATCTCCGGATCATCCTGGATTCCCAGACCGCCGCCAAAAGAGATCCGGTAATTCACTGTTTTGCCGTTTACTTCAGCCGACGTGTCCATTCCCTGTACAGTATATACGCCTGCAGGCGTTCCGCTGCTGGAAATAATTCCTGTGTCTGCCGCCGGAGTTCCGTTCTGATATACCACCAGGCGATGATTGGGAAGGTCCACTTCCACATAGGTATATCCGATATCATTCGTATCACGGCTCATAGCCTTCTGGCTGTATTCCGGTTCCCGTACCTGCGTCTTTTTCTCAGCGACTGCCTGATACAATGCTTCCGTTTCTTTTTCCTGATCGATCACCCAGCCGTAGTCGCCTCCGGAAACAATGACTTCCCTGTTGTCATACGTCTCAAAGGTCCGTGAACTTCCCACTGTGTCATATTTTTCTCCAAGGGATGCCACATATGCGGAAATCTTTTCTTTGTCCAGCATCAGATCTCCGTTTTCATCTCTGGTAAGCCACCCGCAGATCACACTGCGGTCCACTGTCTCTTTTCTGTCGCTGAAGTCATAAGTGATCACCACATCTGTCAGCTCATTCATCTGTTCACAATCCCGGACAAGACGTTCATCGTCTTCATAAACCTGAGGATTGTCATAACATCCGTCTTCCTCCAGATTGACCGCCGGATCTCCTGTTGTCACCGCCTTTACGATTTCTTCCTCAAGGCGTTCCCTGTTGACCTGAGTGCCGACAGTCTCCGGTATGATCTCAAACTTTTCTCCAGTGTCCTCAATCCTTGCGTCCACCGGCGCTATATTGTCCTTCATACAGTTAAGGCTGCGGATCTTCTGCTCCAGGAGCTCCTGATCATAGGATACGGAGGACGGGACTTTATATGTTTTATGCTGTCCGAATGACAAAAACCACAGAAAGCGGTTCTGACTGTGCAGAAGCTCTCCGACGCTTCCGTCTGAAGTATATTTCAGTCCTATCTCGTCCGCGGCAATGCTTTCCTGTCCGTTTCCCCGGGTCTGTACCGCCAGCACATATGCTTCCGTCTCCTGTTCCAGCAGTTTTTCCGTCCCGGCCTGATCCATATAGGAACAGTTAAAGCCGTTCACGAAAGAACCCGGGAGGAAATATTCAGAAAAATAATACACTCCAAATCCATAGGCAGCCGCAGTAAGCAGTAGCAGCAGCAGAATCACTCCGATCAATACTTTTCTGCCTGTGTTCATTTTCGTTTCTTTTTCCGCCATAGAACCTCCCTGTCCGGATCACTTCCGCAACGGCTTTTGACCTGTTTTCTTATATTTTACTCTGTCATATCCAGGTTTTTTATGCTTCCAGCAGTTTTTCCACACTGGCCAGCTTTACGCAGACCACAAACACCTTAGCCGCCTCTTCCAGTTCTTTCAGATCCGGATAAGTAGGCGCAATACGGATGTTGGAGTCTTTCGGATCTTTGCCATATGGATAGGTAGCTCCTGCTCCCGTCATGACAACGCCCGCTTCTTTTGCCTTGGCTACGATAGCCTTCGCGCATCCTTCCATGGATTCAAAGGAAATAAAGTATCCTCCCTTTGGTTTTGTCCACTCTCCGATTCCGAGGCCTCCAAGCTCTCTGGTCAGGATATCGTCTACCATCTGGAATTTCGGACGGATCAGAGCCGCGTGTTTTCTCATGTGTTCATGTACGCCCTCCAGATCCTTGAAGAATCTTACATGACGAAGCTGATTCAGTTTGTCATGGCCGATGGTCTGGATCTGCATGTATTTGCGGAAATCATCCAGGTTTGCCTTGGACGCAGCCACTGCGGCGATACCGGAACCCGGAAAACTGATCTTGGAAGTAGAAGTAAATTTATATACAATGTCCGGATTTCCTGCTTTTGCGCACTCATCCAGGATTTCCAGAAGGAAGTCCTGATCGTCATCATAAAGATGATGTACACTGTATGCATTATCCCAGTAAATACGGAAATCAGGAGCCGCCGGTTTCAGGCGGGCAAAGCGTTTCACCGTCTCCTCAGAGTAGGTATAGCCCTGAGGATTGGAATACTTCGGAACACACCAGATTCCTTTCACAGAGGCGTCTTCACTTACCAGTTTCTCCACCATATCCATATCCGGACCTTCCGGAGTCATAGGCACGTTGACCATTTCAATTCCGAAAAATTCTGTGATCTTAAAGTGACGGTCATATCCCGGAACAGGACAGAGGAATTTCACTTTATCCAGTTTGCACCAGGGCGTATTTCCCATAACGCCATGTGTCATGGACCGGGCTACTGTGTCAAACATAACGTTCAGACTGGAGTTTCCGAAAATGATGATATTATCCGGATCAACTTCGGAGATCGCTCCAAGAAGGCGCTTTGCTTCCGGTATTCCGTCCGGCACGCCGTAATTGCGGCAGTCCACTCCGGTTTCGCACTTCAGATCCGCTCCATCTGCAAGAACGTCCATCATTCCCATAGACAGATCAAGCTGGTCGGCGCCCGGTTTTCCGCGGGACATATCCAGGGAAAGCCCCTGAGCCTTGATATCCGCGAACTGCTGATCCAGTTCTTTTTTCAGTTCCAATAACTGTTCTCTGCTCATTTCACTGTATTTCTGCATACTCGTCCTCCTCGTGCCGCATCTGATGTACCGGGCTTTGCCAGTCCTGTATCCGATCACCGCCAGATTGGACCCAGGCGCCATAATACGTCAGTCCGACCTATAATATCTTCACTTTTTGCTGCTTTACTCTATCTTGTCTATTTTAGTATGCTAAAGTCCTGATTGTCAAGACCCGGAAGACAATGCAAAAGTTTTTTCTTGCAGATTTTCTCTGATTACCATATACTGAAATGGAGAAATGCTTTGTCATTTTCAATAAAACGAAGAGGTTATAAATCTATGTGGACTGCAGATAACTGGAAAGAATATGAAGTGATCGACACATCCTCCGGCGAAAAACTGGAACGCTGGGGAAAGTATATACTGGTGCGTCCGGATCCTCAGGTGATCTGGGATACGCCTAAGACCGACCGGCGCTGGAAAAACCGCAACGCCCATTATCACCGCAGTAAAAAAGGGGGCGGTGAATGGGAGTTTTTTGATCTTCCCCAGCAGTGGGAAATCCATTACAGAGATCTTACCTTTCGTCTGAAACCCTTCAGCTTTAAACATACGGGACTGTTTCCGGAGCAGGCGGTGAACTGGGACTGGTTCCGTGAGAAGATCAAAAATGCCGGACGCCCTGTGAAAGTGCTGAATCTTTTCGCTTACACCGGAGGCGCCACTCTGGCCGCAGCAGCAGCCGGGGCAAGCGTTACCCATGTGGACGCTTCCAAGGGTATGGTCACCTGGGCCAAGGAAAACGCCGCTGCTTCCGGTCTGCAGAACGCGCCTATCCGCTGGCTTGTGGACGACTGCGTAAAATTTGTGGAAAGAGAAATCCGCAGAGGCAATCACTATGACGCTATAGTCATGGATCCGCCTTCCTACGGAAGAGGACCCAAAGGAGAAATCTGGAAGATCGAGGACGCTATTCATCCGCTGATCCGGCTGTGTACTAAGATTCTCAGCCCAAAGCCTCTGTTTTTCCTGATCAACTCCTATACCACCGGCCTGGCTCCCGCGGTACTGACATACATGCTGTCTATAGAAATGAAAAAGTTTCCGGGTAAGGTTGACTCTCAGGAGATCGGCCTTCCGGTCACCAACAGCGGCCTGGTCCTTCCATGCGGCGCTTCCGGCAGATGGGAAGCCCTGTAAGACCGGTCTTTCGATACCGTTAATAGAGAGGGGGATATATAATATGAATAATCTGGCATCCTTAAAAAACATGGATCCCAAAATTGAAATGAAGCGCTATGGCTGCGCCGTCATCGCCGCTGTGATCTGCGCGGTGAACATCAACACTTTTGTCAACACCGGAGGTCTGATCCCCGGCGGGTTTAACGGACTGACACTGCTTCTTCAGAATATTTTCCGGGAATTCGCAGGTCTGGAGGTTCCGTACACTGTCATTAACATCACTTTGAACGCCATTCCTGTTTTTATCGGCCTTCGATTTATCGGGCTTAAATTTACCATGAGCTCCTGCGTCGTCATCATCCTGTCCAGTATTCTTACGGACCTGATACCGGCACAGCCCATTACCTACGATCCGCTGCTGATCAGTATTTTCGGCGGTCTGATCAACGGTGTCGTGATCACGCTCTGTCTTATCGGCAATACCAGTACGGGAGGAACGGATTTTATCGCTATCTATTTCTCCGAAAAGAACGGCCGCGACATCTGGAATTATATTTTCTGCGGGAACGCAGTACTTCTTGTCATCGCCGGACTGCTCTTCGGCTGGGACAAAGCCCTGTATTCCATTATCTTCCAGTTCACCTCCACTCAGGTAGTGCAGATGCTCCATCAGCGTTATAAAAAGCATACGCTTTTTATCGTTACCAGGCATCCTGAAGAGGTCTATGAAGAGATTTCCCAGCTTTCCCATCACTCCGCCACACGGCTGGACGGAACGGGATGTTATTCAAGAGACGCTACTTCTATGATCTACTCCGTAGTATCCCGGGAGGAAGCAAAGCTTCTGGTCAAAAAGGTTATGGAAGTAGACCCTGACGCTTTTGTAAACATTATCAAAACAGATTTTATTAACGGAAGATTTTATCACAAGACAGATTATTGATTTTTTGCAAAATATCAGAATATCTTCTCCAAACCTCTTGAATTGTACAGTTTATTAAGATTATAATAAGGGTACAAAAAGGAGCGTGATATTCATGAAGGAGAAGGAAAATTATGACAGCGGAGATGCCTACACCTGCACTCCGGAGTATAACCGCAGCGCCTGCGGCGACTGTCTCTGTGCTACCTGCTACGAGCAGGAATTCTGCGACCGGTGCCGTACCTGCGAAAACCAGTCCCGGAAAAAGACTTCCTGTTTCAGCTATGAAGGCGCTTACAATTACTAAAACGCAAAAAAAGAGATTATCAGATCTTTTCCGATAGTCTCTTTTTTTACTCTTTTAGCCGGCAGGCGTCATTCCTTTTTTCCATCTTTCGGCAGGATCACCGTAAATTCACTGCCCTTTCCTACCTCGCTTACAAGGCCGGTGCTTCCTCCCAGGAAAGTAACGCCATGCTTCACAATGGACAGTCCAAGCCCTGTTCCTCCGATTTCTCTGGAATGGCTCTTGTCTACCCGGTAGAAGCGTTCGAACACCCGGTTGATATCTTCCCGGGGAATACCGATCCCGTTGTCTTTCACAACGATCCGGACATTTTCTTCCTCTTCGGTGATATGAATGCTCATGGTGCCGTCGTCCTTATTATATTTGATCCCGTTGTCACAGAGATTATAAAGGATCTCCTCCAGGATAGGCCGGACAGTACGGCACATGGTCTTGTGTCCCTCAATGAACAGATGCACGTTCTTCTTCAGGGCAATGTCCTTGAGATTTCCGCATACTTCCTTTGCCACCTGGTACACGTCTATGTTTTCCCACTCGTAAGGATTCGCTCCCTCATCCAACTGCGAGATCTTGATCGTATCCTCTACAAGCTGTATGAGCCTCTGGGCTTCTTTGTAGATTCTTCCGGCAAACCCTTTGATATCTTCTTCTTTTACCAGGCCCCCCTGGATGATTTCCGCATAGCCGGAAATAGAGGTAAGAGGCGTTTTCAGTTCGTGAGATACATTGGCGGAGAATTCTCTTCTCAGATTTTCTCTCTGGACTTTTTCCGTCTCATTCATCAGCACAAGCACCGCGCCTACGGTTTTTCCGTCTCTTGATACCGGGTTGGCGATCAGATGTATGAATTCGCTGTCAATGCGGAGAAGAACGCTTCCATGTTCTCCCTCAAGAACTCTTTCTATCAGCTTCCGGAAGTCCTCTGTTCTGTCCAGGGAATAAACACTTTCACCGATCTTCGGCTCCCAGACCTGAAACATCTTCCACACACTGGAGTTTCCTGAGAGGATCATCGTATAAGCGTCTATTACCAGAAGCCCTTCCTGCATGTTTTCTGTGATGATCCGGAATTCCTCCTGGTTCCGCCTGGCCTCTTCAAGCTGGTTTCTGATCTGTCCGCTCTGCTTGTGGATCTTGCTGAGAAGAGGCGCTACCTCTTCATAAACATCATTGTCCGCAGGATGTTCCAGATCCAGCGAGTTAATAGGATCTACAATATGAGAAGCGATTTTGGAGGCGAAAATTCCCGATAAGATGATCAGGATCACAAGGATTCCCAGGGTGGGAGGAATAAGCTGGAGCGTCAAAGTCAGCACAGAATCCTGCGTGCTGGATACCCTGAGCACGGAATTGTCGCTGAGGCGCACCGCATAATAGAGTGTCCTCTCGGACAGCGTATCCGACATGCGTTCCGCCTGCCCGAATCCTGTCTCCTCCGCTTCCAGAAATTCTTCTCTGTCTTTATGGTTTTCCATGTTCTCTTCATCAGCCATACTGTCATAGAGAACATTTCCATTTTCGTCAATATAGGTGATCCGGGAGTCCTGCTCATCAATCTGCTCCAGATACTTTTCTCCCTCCATTTCGACGCCATAAGACAGATATTCCGCCTCTTTTTTCAGTTCCCCGTTGATCTGTTCTCCAAAATACTGATACAAAACGCCCAGCACACAGGCCATCCCGAAAATAAGGACGATTACAGACGCCAGTATGCTGGACTTAAATATTTTCTTTGTCAACCTTAGTTTCCTCCAAGTTGATGTTCATTGTTTCTGTGAACACCGGTAATGGAATATTCTACCCATTCCGCAATGTTCACCGCGTGGTCTCCGATACGCTCCATGTATTTTGCAGCCATCAGAAGATCCAGACCGACTTTCACATCCATATTATTATAGATCAGGCTGGCAAGCTCTTCCTTTATTTTGTTAAAAGCTTCGTCAACTTTATCGTCATCGGAAATCACTTTTCTGCAGAGATTGATGTCTGATTTTACAAAGGAATCCACACTTTCCGTTACCATGTGTACGGTCTGTTCCACCATCTTTTTGATCTCGTCCGGTATCTGGGCGCAGTTTTTGTCAATAAATCTTGAGAGATCCGCAATGTCCGCCGCCTGATCTCCGATACGTTCCATATCGGAAATCATCCGCAGCGCCGCTGAGATTTCCCTTAAATCTCCCGCCACCGGCTGCTGGTGGAGAAGTAGACGCATACAGAGCGTTTCTATTTCTCTTTCCTTTGCGTCGATTTCCTTATCTGTATCAAATACTTCCTTAACGCAGTCCTCTCCTTCAATGGTTTTGGCGGAGAGTGTGATCACCTTTTCACAGAGACTTCCCATCGTGATCATCTGTACATGAAGCTCTTCCAACTGACGTTCAAAACGTGTCGCCATATCAACCAAACCTCCCTGTAATATAATCTTCTGTCCGCTTATCTGAAGGCATGGAGAATAACGTATCTGTATCGTTAAATTCTACCACTTCTCCCAGTAAAAAGAAAGCTGTTTTATCGGAAATACGGGTTGCCTGCTGCATATTATGCGTAACAATAACAATCGTATAGTCTTTCTTCAGTTCCAGGGCAAGCTCCTCGATCTTCGATGTAGAGATCGGGTCAAGAGCAGATGTGGGCTCGTCCATCAGAAGTACCTCCGGCTGTACTGCCAGCGCTCTGGCGATGCAGAGTCTCTGCTGCTGGCCGCCGGACATACCCAGCGCGCTTTTTTTCAGACGGTCTTTCACTTCATCCCAGATCGCCGCGTCGCGGAGAGATTTTTCCACAATATCGTCAAGCTTTGCTCTGGAACGGATGCCGTGTGTTCTCGGTCCGTAGGCAATATTATCGTAAATACTCATCGGAAACGGATTAGGCTTCTGAAATACCATACCTACCCTTTTTCTCAGCATATTCACATCCATGTCTCCATAGATATCTTCGCCGTCCAACTCTACTTTTCCGGTGATCACGCAGCCTTCCACAAGATCATTCATTCTGTTCAGTGATTTCAGCAAAGTGGATTTTCCGCAGCCGCTGGGTCCAATAAAAGCCGTGATCTCTTTTTCCGGAATATGCATATTGATATTCTTTAATGCGTGAAACGTGCCGTAATGCAGATTCATATCTTCAATTGAAAGCTTAATCTTATCGCTCATTTTTCTTTATCCTTTCGCAATTCGTTTAGCTACCATACTGGACAGCCCGTTGATGATCAGTACAAAAATCAGGATTACAACTGCCGTAGCCGACGCCTGGTTCATATGAAGGCCCTCGCTGGAAAGTACATACATATGAAGGGCAAGCGTACGTCCGGAACCCATCAGATTCGGAACCTGCGCCACCGTACCGGAGGTATACAGAAGAGCCGCCGTCTCTCCGATGATACGGCCAATGGCAAGGATAATTCCGGCCAGGATACCAGGTACTGCCGAAGGAAGCACAATAGTAAAAATCGTACGGAGCTTTCCTGCTCCCAGTCCGAAGCTTGCTTCCCTGTAGGAATCCGGAACAGCCTTCAGAGCCTCCTCAGAGGTTCTCATGATCAATGGAAGCACCATGATCACCAGGGTAAAAGCGCCGGCCAGAAGGGACATTCCCCAGTGGAGCGCTGTTACAAAGAACAGCATACCGAACAGACCAAAAACAATGGATGGGATACCCGAAAGTGTCTCTGCTGTGATACGAATCAGCTTTACAAGCTTATTTCCCTTTTTTGCGTACTCTACAAGATAGATCGCCGCAAAAATACCCAGAGGCGCCGCGATGATAAGCGACATAAACGTCATTATAAACGTATTGATCAGAGAGGGCATCAGCGATACGTTCTCTGAGTTGTATTCCAGACTGAAAAGACTCGGCGTCAGATAGGGAATACCTTTTACCAGAATATATACGACCAGGAAAATCAGAACAGCAAATGTCACCACAGCCGCAATTCCGGTCAGAAGCGCCAGGATTCCTGATCCCGGATGACGCAGATATGAGCGCAGGTGTTCTGATACGGAAGTCGTGTTTCTTTTTTTCGTTTCCGCCTGCGAATTCACCGCCGCAAGATTAGTTTGCATTTTCAGCCCTCCTATTCAGTAGTGAAAGACATAAGTTAATGATCAGGATAAATACAAACAGCACCACGCCGGTTGCGATCAGCGCTTCTCTGTGAAGCCCTGTTGCATATCCCATCTCTGTAACAATATTGGCCGTCATAGTACGGAGTCCTTTCAGAATTCCTTCCGGCATTCTCGCCTGATTTCCGGCAACCATGATAACTGCCATGGTTTCTCCGATAGCACGGCCGATTCCGAGCACGACCGCAGCCAAGATACCTGATTTTGCCGCAGGAAGGATCACACAGAAAATACTGCGCTCTTTTGTTGCTCCCAGCGCCAGCGAGCCCTCGTAATAGCTTTCCGGCACACTTCTGAGAGCGGACTCTGTAGGCCCGATGATCGTAGGCAGGATCATGATCGCCAGAAGCAGAGAAGCCGCCAGCCAGCTTGTTCCCGTTCCTCCGAATACATCGCGGATCAGCGGAACCATAAGCACCAGTCCGAAGAAACCATATACAATAGAAGGAACTCCCGCCATCAACTCGATTCCGGACTTTAACGGACGGTAGATTTTTTTCGGACAGTAACGTGCCATAAATACAGAAGTAAACAGCGCAATGGGAACTCCTACCAGGATCGCCCCTCCTGTTACATAGATACTTGCCACGATCATTGGAAAGATTCCATATATATCATTGGACGGTCTCCATTCCGTTCCGAACAGGAACTTTAACGGTCCTATTTTTCCGATTGCCGGAATACCGCTGGCAAACAGAAACAGGCAGATCAGAAATACTGCCAGGATAGATACGCAGGCGGCAACCATAAAAACAATCCTCATACCTTGTTCTTTAAATTTATTCATGGATAAACGACTTCCTCTCTTCTTATCCGCCAGTACACCGAAAAACAAACCTTCTGTATCTTCACCATGCCGTGAACCGGCAGCTTTACATAAACACAGTCGTTTCTTTTTCGCTGTACTGGCACTCACCTGTAATTGTTTTACATGAGAATAGCGTTAGTGCATAAGGACTAACGCTATCCATGCATGTTTGGCGTTTTACTCTGCCAGATCTTCCCACTCTGTTGTCTCGCCTGTGAAAATAGCTTTTACCTGATCGCTTGTAAGATCTTCAACTTCGTTGGTTGTATTTACGATAACTGCGATTCCGTCAGTTGCGATCACAGTAGGAGTAAGTCCCTGCTCTGTCTCTTCATCTTTCAGTTCACGGGAAGCCATACCGATGTCGCAGATGCCGTCTGCTACAGAAGTAACGCCGGTAGTGGAGTCGCTTGTCTGTACCTCAACAGTAACCTTGTCCTGAGCTGCCTCATATCCCTCTTTCAGTTTTTCCATAACCGGTGATACGGAAGAAGATCCTGCTACAACAACCTTTCCTTCTGCATCGCCTGCTGCATATGTCTCGCCCTCTGTTTCAGCCTTGATGTATCCGTTGTCCTCAACAATCTGCTGTCCGTCAGCGCTCATGATGTAGTTGATGAAATCCTGTGCCGCATCGCTTACTTTCTCGCCTGTTACGATGTTGAACGGACGGGATACCTTGTATGTTCCGTCAGCCACTGCCTCTGCGGATGCCTCTGCTCCGTCGATCTTTACAGCCTTAACAGTGTCGTTCAGAGAACCAAGAGAAATATATCCGATTGCGTTCTCATCACCTGCAACTGTCGTCATCATAACGGAGGTGCTGTTTGTGATGCTGGCATCTGTTGTTGTCATATCTACTTTCTCGCCGTCTTTTTCTTCTTCAATGCCGAACAGTTCGATGAATGCTCCTCTTGTACCGGAACCGTCCTCACGGGAGATTACATTAATCGTTCCGCTTGCTGCGCTTACTACAGATGCGAAAGCTGTTGTTCCGATAAGTGCTGCTGTTAAAATACCTACAATTTTTTTCTTCATAATTAGTCTCCTCTTCTTTTATTTCTTTATTTGGTTGTTTTCCTTATTGACATGTGTCATTTTATATTTGGAACGTAAAATTCAAAAGTCTGCTCCTGTAAAATCTTTGTAAAAAAAATCTTGTTTTTGACACTGCGTCATACTTCTGCCCAACAAAAAACGCAGGGCAAAATGCTCTGCGTTTTTCGGTATGGTCTGTATTATCTTTGTCTCATAATAAAAAAATTCTGTTCAGGATTTTGATAACATGTCCCTTTTTTAAAATTCATACTTTCGTATCTCGCAGTTTTTCACTCCAAAGGCCGCATATTCTTCATTTGTCATCTCATAAAAATAAGAATTGACTACTCTTGCAATTCCGTTGTGCGCTACAAGAATATACGTCTTCCTGTCTGCCTCCTCTTTGATCTCATCCAGCAGATTATAAATCCTCTGAGCCAGACGCAGCATAGATTCTCCGCCCTCATATCCGGATATAAACTGTCTTTTGGCCTCCTGAAATTCCTTGCCGTCTCTCGGGGTAGACTCATATTTTCCAAAATTCTGTTCAATAAGCCTTGGTTCCACTTTAGCAGGAATCCCTGTAATTTCTGAAATATGCTTCGCCGTGTCCGCTGCCCGCATTAATGGAGAATAAAGGATTTCGTCTGCTTTGATACCCTGACGCAATATTTCTTCTCCCAACTCGATCGCCTGCTGATGGCCTTTCTCTGTAAGGGCGATATCTGTAGCACCGCATATTTTGTTCTCTACATTCCATATCGTCTGTCCATGGCGGACAAAATATAAATATCCCATATTCGCTCCTCATTTTTCATTTTCAGTCATATTAGATTTTCTGGCTGTGCCTCGTAAATTATAACACAGACAGAGGTTTTTTTCAGCACTAACCATCCTTCCAGGTCTCTGGCATCAATGTTTGCCGGCCGGACTTATATACGCTATAATACAATCAGAGTTAGTATATAAGAAGACGATACTTGTAAACTAACGTCGTTGACAGAAAGGAGACTTACATGAAAAAAGAAAATTTTACCATTTTACCGGCGCTGCTTCTCAGCGTATCCTGTATCTTCACCGGCATTCCTGTTCAGGCGCAGGAAAACGCTGACACCCAATTGACAGAAGCATCAGCTTTTGCCGCTTCCCTTCCGGATTACAGCCTTGAAGAAAACTGGGCTTACTGCGAAACAGAGGATACGGAAAAAGAAGCGGATGTGTTTTTTATCTGCCCTACCGTTTACGGCGGTACAGAGGATAATTTCAACATGGAAATGGACGATGAAGAAAGCCGCGAAAGCTTCCTCGGAGCTACAAACATGGAAAAAGGCATTTACGATGAAAACAGCCGTTTCTTCGCGCCTTATTACCGTCAGGCAGGACTGAACGCCTATGAGCTTTCCGAGGAGGAAAGGGAACCGTATCTTGCTTCTGCCTATGAAGATATTTCCGCAGCATTCGATTATTATATGGAAGAATACAATGAAGGGCGCCCTATTATCCTGGCAGGATTTTCCCAGGGCGGAGATCTCTGTATCCGTCTTTTGAAAGACAAATTTGATGACGAGGAACTTAACGATCAGCTTGTCGCCTGCTATGCCATCGGCTGGCGAGTAACGGAAGAAGAACTGGAAGAATATCCCCAGTTAAAATTTGCTCAGGGCGAGGACGATACCGGCGTGATCATTGCATTTAACAGTGAATCAGAGGATGTAACCTCTTCTCTTATCATCCCTGAAGGAACGAAAACGCTCTGCATCAATCCTCTGAACTGGAAGACAGACGAAACTCCTGCTGACAAAAGTCTTAACAAAGGCGCCTGCTTTACAGATTACAGCGGGGAGATCACAGAGGAGATCCCGGAACTCACAGGTGCTTATATCGATCCGGTACGCGGTGCTCTAAAAGTCACTGATGTAACCCCGGAAGAATACCCTGCGTCTTTAAGTATTTTCGAGGATGGAGTTTATCATCTCTATGATTATCAGTTCTTCTACCGCAATCTTCAGGAAAATGTAAACGTAAGAACAGAAGCCTATCTGAATGCAGATAATCTTAAAACAGAAAAACCCCGGAAGCCTTTCGGCTCCGGGGTAATCTTATGCTTGGACACAATGTACCTGAGGTACATATTCTATAATTATGATTAAGATATTATTCGATAACGGAAGCAACACGGCCTGATCCTACAGTACGTCCGCCTTCACGGATAGCGAAGGTAAGACCCTGGCTCATAGCGATCGGGTGGATCAGCTCAATTGTCATTTCGATGTTATCTCCAGGCATGCACATTTCTGTTCCTTCCGGAAGAGTGATCACACCTGTAACGTCAGTTGTTCTGAAGTAGAACTGCGGACGATAGTTGTTGAAGAACGGTGTATGACGGCCACCTTCATCTTTTGTCAGAACGTATACCTGAGCTGTGAATTTTGTATGGCAGGTAATAGTTCCCGGTTTAGCAAGAACCTGTCCTCTTTCGATTTCGTTTCTCTGAACACCACGAAGAAGAGCACCGATGTTGTCACCAGCCTGAGCTTCGTCAAGCAGTTTACGGAACATTTCGATACCAGTTACAACAACTTTACGTGTTTCTTCTTTGATACCAACGATTTCTACTTCTTCAGATACGTGAAGAACACCAGCCTCTACTCTACCAGTAGCAACTGTACCACGTCCTGTGATGGAGAATACGTCCTCTACAGGCATTACGAACGGTTTGTCAGTGTCACGCTGCGGATCCGGAATGTAGCTGTCAACAGCATCCATAAGTTCCATGATCTTGTCGCCCCACTCGCTGCTCGGATCTTCCAGAGCTTTCAGAGCGGATCCCTGGATAACCGGAATGTCATCTCCCGGGAAGTCATACTCGGAAAGAAGCTCACGGATTTCCATTTCTACCAGCTCAAGCAGCTCCTCATCGTCAACCATATCACATTTGTTCATGAATACAACGATGTAAGGAACGCCTACCTGACGGGAAAGAAGGATATGCTCTTTTGTCTGAGCCATAACACCGTCTGTAGCAGCAACAACAAGGATTGCGCCGTCCATCTGAGCAGCACCGGTGATCATGTTCTTAACGTAGTCGGCATGTCCTGGGCAGTCAACGTGTGCGTAATGTCTCTTTTCAGTCTCATACTCAACGTGTGCAGTAGAGATTGTGATACCACGCTCTCTTTCTTCCGGAGCTTTATCGATGTTCTCGAAATCTGTAGCTGTGTTACCAGCAACTCTTTCAGACAGAACTTTTGTAATTGCAGCAGTTAAAGTTGTTTTACCATGGTCAACGTGTCCAATGGTACCAATGTTACAATGCGGTTTTGTTCTTTCAAACTTAGCCTTTGCCATTTTAAAATGTCCTCCTTAAAACTTGGCTCTTTCTTTCAGAGCATTTTTTCAAATTAAACCTGCTATCCTTGATTATATTGCAAACCTTAGATATTTGCAAGCTTTTTATTATTCATAAACCAATCAGTTCCGTTTCCCGGAAACAGCTCTGTTAAGATCTCTCTCCGGGAACGGTTTTGATTTTTATTTATCAGATCAGTCCTTCTTGGACAGGATCTTTTCCTGTACGTTCTTCGGAACCGGCTCATATTTCTCAAAGAACATGGAGTAGTTACCACGTCCCTGAGTTCTGGAACGAAGGTCTGTTGCATATCCGAACATTTCGGAAAGCGGAACATATCCACGGATCATCTTTCCTCCGCCGATGTCGTCCATACCTTCGATACGTCCGCGGCGGGAGTTGATATCACCGATAACGTCACCCATGTAATCTTCCGGTGTTGTAACTTCCACTCTCATGATCGGCTCAAGAAGGATCGGAGCCGCTTTCTGCATTGCATCCTTGAATGCAAGAGAACCTGCGATGTGGAATGCCATTTCGGAAGAGTCGACTTCGTGGTAGGAACCGTCGTATACATTTGCATGTACACCTACTACCGGATATCCGCCAAGGATACCAGCCTTCATAGCTTCCTCGATACCTTCGCCGACTGCCGGGATGTATTCCTTCGGAATAGCACCGCCCACAACAGTGGATTCAAACTTGTACAGTTCCTCACCGTTAGCGTCCATAGGCTCGAATTTAACTTTACAGTGACCATACTGTCCACGTCCACCGGACTGTTTTGCGTACTTGCTGTCCACATCCACAGCCTTGGTGATGGTTTCTTTGTAAGCAACCTGAGGAGCGCCTACGTTAGCCTCTACCTTGAATTCACGAAGCAGACGGTCAACGATGATCTCCAGATGAAGCTCACCCATACCTGCGATAATGGTCTGTCCTGTTTCCTGGTTTGTATGAGCACGGAAAGTCGGGTCTTCTTCTGCAAGTTTTGCAAGAGCTTCGCCCAGTTTGCCCTGGCCGGCTTTTGTCTTAGGCTCGATCGCGAGCTCGATAACCGGTTCCGGGAATTCCATGGACTCAAGGATTACCGGATGCTGCTCATCGCAGATCGTATCACCTGTTGTAGTGAATTTAAAGCCGATGGCTGCAGCGATATCACCGGAGTAAACCTTATCCAGCTCCATACGCTTGTTCGCGTGCATCTGAAGAATACGTCCTACACGTTCCTTCTTATCTTTTGTAGCGTTCAGTACATAGGAACCGGAGTTCATTGTACCGGAATACACACGGAAATATGCAAGTTTTCCAACGAACGGGTCTGTCATGATCTTGAATGCAAGAGCTGCGAAAGGCTCTTCGTCGGAAGAATGTCTTACGATCGGGTTTCCTTCCAGATCCACACCTTCGATAGGCGGAATATCTGTAGGAGCAGGCATGTACTCGATAACTGCGTCCAGAAGCTTCTGAACACCCTTGTTTCTGTATGCGCTTCCGCAGCAAACCGGAACAGCGGCACACTCACAGGTAGCTTTACGAAGAACAGCCTTCATTCTGTCAACGCTGGGTTCTTCACCTTCCAGATATTCCATCATCAGATCGTCGTCCAGCTCGCAGATCTTCTCAACAAGCTCTGTATGATACAGTTCTGCGTCTTCCTTCATATCTTCCGGAATATCTACAATGGAGATGTCCTCGCCCTTGTCGTCATTGTAAATATAAGCTTTCATCTCAAACAGGTCGATGATTCCCTTGAATTCATCTTCCTTGCCGATGGGGAGCTGCAGGCAGATCGCATTCTTGCCCAGACGGGTCTTGATCTGATCTACAGCGTTATAGAAGTTTGCACCCAGGATATCCATCTTGTTGATGAACGCCATACGGGGTACATTGTAAGTGTCAGCCTGACGCCATACATTTTCGGACTGAGGCTCAACGCCGCCCTTTGCACAGAACACGCCTACAGCGCCGTCCAGTACACGAAGAGAACGCTCAACCTCTACGGTAAAGTCTACGTGTCCTGGTGTATCAATGATGTTGATACGATGCTCCAGAGCACCCGGCTTTGCCTTGCAGTTTTCCTGCAGTGTCCAGTGACAGGTGGTAGCTGCGGAAGTAATAGTAATACCTCTCTCCTGCTCCTGCTCCATCCAGTCCATGGTTGCGGTACCTTCATGGGTATCGCCGATTTTATAGTTGACACCTGTATAATAAAGAATACGTTCTGTAAGAGTTGTCTTACCCGCATCGATATGAGCCATAATACCAATGTTTCTGGTTCTCTCAAGCGGATACTCTCTGCCTTGTTTTCCAGCCAATTGGATTTCCTCCTTGATTAGAAACGATAGTGAGCAAATGCTTTATTTGCTTCAGCCATCTTGTGCATATCTTCTTTCTTCTTAACAGATGCGCCTGTGTTGTTCATTGCATCCAGAAGCTCGTTTGCAAGTCTCTCCTCCATTGTCTTCTCGCCTCTTTTACGAGAATAGGCGGTGAGCCAGCGAAGAGCCAGTGCCTGACGTCTGTCTGCTCTTACCTCGATAGGTACCTGGTAAGTAGCACCACCGATACGTCTTGCTTTTACTTCCAGAAGAGGCATGATGTTGTTCATTGCTTCTTCGAATACTTCGATTGCTGGCTTGCCAGCTTTTTCTTCTACTCTGGCGAATGCACCGTATACAATTTTCTGAGCGACGCCCTTCTTACCATCTAACATAATGTTGTTGATAAGCTTGGTAACCACTTTGTTATTGTACACCGGATCGGCCAGAACGTCTCTTTTCTGAGTATGTCCTTTACGTGGCACGTTACTTCCCTCCTTAATCATTTTGATTATATCATCGGTACTCACTTCAAAAACTAAGGTGTTCGCACTGGTAAAGTCCTATATTTAACCCGCAACCGGCAGGGTATATGGAATACCGTACAAAATTTATAGCTCATGGTGAATTCGATTGATTTGAGTCGCCCCTGCTGCCTTGAGCAGAAATCAGGAACTCTTCTCAAACACGAAGTGTTTGAGATTGAATCCTTTATTTCTTCTCTGCTTCCCAGCAGTACGGGAACCTTCTCAATCGCTTCGCGATCGAGATTGAATCCCTCTATTTTTTCTCTGCCTTTCAGCAGTACGGGAACCTTCTCAAACACTTCGTGTTCGAGAAGTATCAATAATTTTGCTTACAGCAAAATTATTTCTTCTTCGGTCTCTTAGCGCCGTATTTGGAGCGGGCCTGTTTTCTGTTGGCTACGCCTGCAGTATCCAGTGTACCTCTGATGATATGATATCTGGTACCCGGCAGGTCCTTAACTCTTCCTCCACGGATCAGAACAACGCTGTGCTCCTGAAGGTTGTGTCCCTCTCCTGGAATATAGCTTGTTACCTCGATGCCGTTGGAAAGACGAACTCTGGCGATCTTTCTAAGAGCAGAGTTAGGTTTCTTAGGGGTAGCAGTCTTAACTGCTGTACAAACGCCACGTTTCTGCGGTGCAGACTGTTCTACTGCTTTCTTTCTTAAAGAGTTGAATGTTCTCTGCAGAGCCGGTGCTGTAGATTTCTTTACAGCTGTCTGACGTCCTTTTCTTACTAACTGGTTGAATGTTGGCATTCCATTTCACCTCCCGATTCATTTCTCCGTGATCCTCCACGGGGTTTTGCGGTTGCTATTGTCAAATTTCTGCGCACAAAAAAAACTGCATTTTCACTGCACGCTTGCTCATTATATCCTCTAAAAATCCGGCTGTCAAGGCATTTTACAGGAAATTTACAGGATTTTACGCAAAAACAGCTTCCGACTCTCCTGTCAGAAGCTGTTCTGGATTTTTATGAAGGGATTTCCTGCCGGTCATGTCTCCTCATTTCTGGATTCCTCATAAGACATTTCCCAGATATCGGCAAACACTGCCAGGGGACAATCTGTCAGGAGGCACATCAAAAGGAAGCATTCGTAGGGATTGACGATATAGATTTCACTCATTCCGCATTTATGCAGGATCTGCTGGATCTCATTAAGAAAATAGCGGTATCTGTTGTAGGGATCCTCATCCTGCATTTCCTGTGAGACAATAAAAAATACCAGAGTGATCAGGTCAAAGCGTTCCACCGGAAGCTTATGATTCATAATACTGTTGATTCGCTGTCTGCTGAAACGTTTCTGGCTGAAATGCCGGGCAAGGATAGAAGCCGACATTTTTTTCAGATTTCCCATCTTATTTACAGGAATTCCGCTGCAGATCACTTTTTCCACATCCGAATCCGAAATATCCGAAACTTTCCACACTTTATCACGGCCCTTTTCCTCCTCGTCCTTCTGGTACATGGCCGCGATGATCTCCTTTGTTCTGGTCAGAAGCCGTACAAATTCCTGAAACGCCTGGCTTTTTTCCGACATGGGGTCGTCTCTTCCCGCCTTCAGATATGCCAGATACTGAAAAAGCTTTTCCTCCGTATCAAGGCACAGTCCTCCGGAATATACCCGCACAGCCTCCGTATAATTCTCATCCGGCTTCAGTTCGCTGTATATCCGCTTGAATTCCTCTGCTTTATGATAGCCAAGATGTTTAAAATAGCAGTACCAGTAGATCACTTCATCCGGATTGTGAAAATCAAAATCCTGTTCCCGCAGCACACGGGTCAGAAAGTCGGATACGTCATCCGCGCTCATGCGCAGCCCGAATCCCAGCAGAAAAACTGTTTCCCGCTTCACAGACGCCTGAGAAAGCCAGTTATTTACCAGTGATGTCAGTTTTGTGGAAGTGGGATTCATAGACTTGGGAGTACAGGTTTCGTGAAAAGACTCAACTACAATATCCCGGTATATATCCTGTGTCACTTCTGCATAAGGCTCCTCAATGCCGGCTCTTTCGTAAATATATCTTTTCAGATGATCGCCGAAAGAAACCAGTTCCATTTCTTTATAAAGGTAATGAAAGATCACATCTGCGTCTTCATCCTCAAATCCGTCGAGACTCACTACCTGACGGAATCTCTGAGCCGCCTTTCTTGTAAATTCAAAATCCTTCACTGAATCGAAAGCTACCGTCTGTTCAAAGTCCAGATCCTGCATCCGGTTATTCATGCCGCATCACCCCCGTATTTCCTATGCAGTTTTTCAAGCATCCTCCGGAGACAGTTTCCCTCTCTTTCTTTGATCTCGCACAGAATAAGGGTAGCATTATCTCTTCCTCCTTTTTTCAGCGCGCGGTCAAGAAGAATGCGCACCGTCTCCTCAACAGTCACCTCTCTTGCAAGGATATCCGCGATCTCGCCGTCCGCCAGCATATCCGTGATCCCATCGGAACAGACCAGATAACGGATTCCTGCCGCGCTTTCTTCCCGGACAATGGACGGTTCCAGTTTCATGCTCTCCTCCGGGATTCCGACAAATTGGATCAGAGGGGCTTTTCCAAACATCATGCCTCCCAAAACATGATCTCTTGAAATCTGCCGGAACTGTCCGTTCCTTGCCTGATAGATCCTGCTGTCTCCCAGGTTGCAGCCAAAAACCCCTTCCCTGCCAAAAGCAAGAAGAGCTGCCGTCGTTCCCATGCTCTGGATCCTGTTTTCCCTGCTGTATCCGCATACGGCTCGGTTCATCTCCGCGCAGGCTTCCTCCAGGAAACTGCAAGGGTCTTCTCTGAGTTTTCTCTTGTTTTTACGGTAAAATTCTCCGCAGGACTGCGCCGCCAGATAGGAGGCTACTTCCCCGCAGCTTTCTCCGCCCATGCCGTCGAAAACAGCCAAAAGCGGAAGGTCAGACTGCGGAACGCATCCTGTCCGTATATGATCTATTCCCTGGTGTTCTTCCGCGAGAGTCTCTCCGCAGCACCAGAAATTATCTTCATTGTTGTTGCGAACCTTTCCCATATGGCACGCATACGCATATTCAATCTGATACGCCATCGTTTATCCTCTCTTATCTTTCTTCCGTACCCCCGACGCCCAGCTCTTCTTCAAATTCTACTGCCCGACTCCAGTATTTCTCGCCGCGGTTTACATATTCTTCATTGTCTGTCTCCTTGTCATGACAGCGGTTTTCATCGTCAATCCACCGGATCAGACTTCCGTCGTCATAATAGTAAAGATCAACCTTCTGCTCCCCCTCGGCAAGCTCAGGAATGCAATTATGGTCCGCCCAGATATAGGCAAAAAACAGTTCTCCGTTCCAATAATAATATTCTTCATAATATCCGTCCTCAGAGAGAGCCGGATAAACCAGGACTTTCATCAGTTGTCCCTCCTGATTGAGATAACTTATTTTTCCTTCTTCCTCCGAGCCGATCCAGTTATAATTATTCAGATTTTCAGTGATCTCTGTAGCCTGATCCTGTATTTTTTCGAGAGTATCCTGAAGCTGCTTGTCTTCCGCCGACTGCATCGTCTCGGTTACAGACTGTTTCAGTCTCTGAAGTTCAGCATTCTCCCTCACCAGCCAGATAAACACACCGACGATCACACATACGGCCACAAACATGACGATCACTGCCGCTATCAAAGGATCAAACGAGGCTTTTCTTCTTCTCTTTACAGCTCTTGACAGGCTGCGCCCTGTTTTTCGGCGGTGGACTGTCTGATTTTGTTTTTCCGGGGACGGCCTTTCTGTTTTTCGTACGACTACTGTTCCTCCGGGCTCCGGTTTCCCGTAGGAAGCCTTCTTTCCCTCAGTTCTTTTGTGCTCTCCGTTCCTGGGTTCCTGAAGTCTCTTCTGTCCGGCTTTTTTCCTGCTGTTCTCTTCTTTTTTGTATTTCAAAGCTTCCAGTGCTTCTCTGAATTCCCCTGCCGTCCGGTACCGTTCCTCCCGGTCGTAGGCGCAGGCTTTCAGGATCACTCCGGCAAAATCTTCTCCCGCGTCTACAGGAGGAGGCAACGCTTCCCCGGACATTCTTCTCGTAAGAGCGTTTTCCTTGTCCCGATAGGTAATGAGCTGCTTTTCCAGATTGATAAAAGGAATGCGGTTATGATTTCTCAGCTTATACAGAACGATTCCCAGCGAATAGATATCCACCCTGCTGTCATATGCCTCTCCTTTATACATTTCCGGAGCCATGTAGGAAAAGGTTCCTTTTTTGGAGAGACCTGTGGCGCTGCGGTCCAGCTCCCTGGCAATGCCGAAATCGCCCAGCTTAAACTCTCCGAATCTGGATACAAAGATATTTTCTGGTTTGATGTCACGGTGTATGATGTTCTGTTTCTGACAGTATTCCAAAGCCTTGCAGAGGTCGATGCCCAGATGAATAACTTCTTCCTCTGTCAACGCTTTTCCGGCGCAGTAGTCAAGAAAACTCGTAAGATATTCCATACGGATGTAGATATCCCATCCGATATCGTCCAGATACTCTACTACTTTATAGTCTTCTACCGCCACAACATGAGAATTTCCTCTGAAGTATTCCATGGTGCTGACTTCCTGTATGCAGTCCTTCACAAGGCTGTAAAAATATTCCTTTACAGATTTCTCGTCAGGAGTTTCTGAACGGACGCTGCTTAATTCTCCCTGGGTGGACGGTATTGTGATCACTTTTATAGCTGAATAGAATGTTTTTCCCTGTTCTGTGCGCCGCGCTTTATATACTTTTCCAAATGAGCCTTCGCCGATTTTTTCAACGATCTCCCATTCCGGCCACACAGAAACCGGTAGCTGTTTCTCCATTCCGAACTCCCCCCCTTTGCCCTTTTGTCTTTTCCTGCTCTCCTCTTGTTTGAGTGCCCTCATTATATCACGGTGTTTTCGCTCTGTCTGTATTTTTCGATTTTCTTCCAGAATTTTTCACACAATCTTAATAATTAATAATAAAAAGAAAGCCGCAGACATGCGCCTGCTGGCTTTCTCTCAGTATCTCTTTATTCTTCTGTAGAATCTGTTTCGTCTTCAGAAAAATCCTCTTCTGTATCTTCCGTGATCTCCTCTTCAGGCTCTTCCGGAAGCTCTTCTTCTACCGGCACTATGTCGTCGTCCTCGGCAATCTCCTCAGCATAATCTGTATTTTCCGGCATGCCGGTATCCAGCTTAATGTCTCCGTAATGCTTCAGACCTGTTCCGGCAGGAATCAGCTTACCGATGATAACATTCTCTTTCAGGCCGACCAGATGATCCACCTTTCCTTTAATAGCAGCCTCTGTCAGGACTTTGGTAGTTTCCTGGAAGGAAGCGGCGGACAGGAAGGAATCCGTTGCCAGAGAAGCTTTGGTAATACCAAGCATTACCTGTTTTCCTTCAGCCGGAGTCTTTCCTTCTTTTTCCAGTCTCTCGTTTACTTCTTCAAATTCCAGAACGTCAACCAGAGTACCCGGCAGGAAATCACTGTCTCCATTTTCTTCTACACGGATCTTCTTCAGCATCTGGCGTACCAGCACCTCGATATGTTTATCGCTGATATCCACACCCTGAAGACGGTATACACGCTGAACCTCACGGAGCATGTAGTCCTGAGCCGCGCGGACGCCTTTGATTCTCAGGATATCATGAGGATTTACGCTACCTTCTGTCAGCTCATCGCCGGCTTCAAGAACCTGACCGTCTGTGATCTTGATGCGGGATCCGTACGGGATCAGATAGGTCTTGGAGGTTCCGTCCTCCGGATTGGTAACGATGATCTCACGTTTTTTCTTTGTATCATTGATCACAGCCACACCCGGGATCTCTGTGATGATGGCAAGACCCTTTGGTTTACGCGCCTCGAAAAGCTCCTCCACACGAGGAAGACCCTGTGTGATATCGCCGCCGGCAACACCGCCGGTATGGAAAGTACGCATGGTAAGCTGTGTACCGGGCTCTCCGATGGACTGAGCCGCGATAATACCGACAGACTCGCCCACCTGTACAGGTTCTCCTGTAGCCATGTTAGCGCCATAACACTTCGCGCAGACACCCACTTTGCATTTACAGGTCAGGATCGTACGGATCTTCACCTGGTCAATAGGACCGCCCTCTGCGTTGACTCCCTCTTTCATGATACGGGCAGCACGTTTCGGCGTGATCATATGGTTTGCCTTTACAAGAACCTCTCCGTCTTTATTGGTGATGGTCTCGCAGGCGAATCTTCCTGTAATACGCTCCTGAAGGCTTTCAATCTCTTCTTTGCCGTCCATGAAGCCTTTTACATACATACCGGAAATCTCGTCTCTGTTCTCGCAGCAGTCTGTCTCGCGGACGATCAGCTCCTGAGAAACATCGACCATTCGTCTGGTCAGATAACCGGAGTCTGCTGTACGGAGAGCTGTATCGGAAAGACCTTTACGAGCTCCGTGAGCGGACATGAAGTATTCCAGTACGTCCAGACCTTCACGGAAGTTGGACTTGATAGGAAGCTCGATGGTATGGCCGGTGGTATCCGCCATCAGGCCTCGCATGCCGGCAAGCTGTTTGATCTGCTTATCGGAACCACGGGCTCCGGAGTCCGCCATCATGAAGATGTTGTTATATTTATCAAGACCTGTCAGAAGAGCTTTCGTCAGCTCGTCGTCTGTCTTCTTCCAGGTTTCCACAACTTCTTTGTACCGCTCTTCTTCGGTGATCAGACCACGCTTGTAGTTCTTGGTGATCTTGTCTACGATATTCTGAGCGTTCTGGATCATCTCAGGCTTCTGCGGCGGCACTGTCATATCGGAAATAGATACTGTCATCGCAGCCCGGGTAGAATACTTGTATCCGGTGGACTTGATCGCGTCCAGCACCTCGGCGGTCTTTGTTGCGCCGTGGGTATTGATGACTTTTTCCAGGATCTGTTTTAACTGTTTCTTTCCTACCAGGAAATCCACTTCCAGAAGCAGCTCGTTGCCCGGAATGCTTCTGTCTACGAATCCAAGATCCTGAGGCAGGATCTCATTGAAGAGGAAACGTCCCAGAGTAGACTCTACATTTCCTACCAGCTTCGTGCCGTCAGGCATAGTCTTGGTGCAGCGCACTTTGATCTTTGACTGCAGAGTGATCACTTTATTTTCATAAGCAAGAATGGCTTCATTTACGCTTCTGAAGAATTTTCCTTCTCCCGGATTTCCCGGTCTTTCCTGCGTCAGATAATAGATGCCAAGCACCATATCCTGAGAAGGAACGGCCACAGGACCGCCGTCGGAAGGTTTCAGAAGGTTATTCGGCGACAGCAGCAGGAAACGGCACTCTGCCTGAGCCTCCACAGAAAGCGGAAGATGTACTGCCATCTGGTCGCCGTCGAAGTCCGCATTGAACGCTGTACAAACAAGCGGATGAAGCTTGATCGCCTTTCCTTCTACCAGGATAGGCTCAAACGCCTGGATTCCAAGACGGTGAAGAGTAGGGGCGCGGTTCAGCATAACCGGATGCTCTTTAATAACGTCTTCAAGAACGTCCCACACTTCAGGCTGAAGCTTCTCTACCATTTTCTTCGCGTTTTTGATGTTATGAGAAGTTCCGTTTGCAACCAGTTCCTTCATAACAAAAGGTTTAAACAGCTCGATAGCCATCTCTTTCGGAAGGCCGCACTGATAAATCTTCAGCTCCGGTCCGACTACGATAACGGAACGTCCGGAATAATCCACACGTTTTCCAAGAAGGTTCTGACGGAAACGTCCGGATTTACCTTTCAGCATATCGGAAAGGGATTTCAGCGCTCTGTTTCCGGGACCTGTTACCGGACGGCCGCGGCGGCCGTTATCGATCAGAGCGTCTACCGCTTCCTGGAGCATACGTTTCTCATTGCGGACAATGATATCCGGAGCGCCCAGCTCCAGAAGTCTTTTCAGACGGTTGTTTCTGTTGATGATTCTTCTGTACAGGTCGTTCAGGTCGGAAGTAGCGAAACGTCCGCCGTCAAGCTGTACCATAGGACGGAGATCCGGCGGGATGACCGGGATCGCTGTAAGGATCATCCATTCCGGACGGTTTCCGGATTCGCGGAAAGATTCTACCACTTCCAGACGTTTGATGATTCTTGCCCGTTTCTGGCCTGTAGCGTCCGCAAGTTCTTTTTTCAGCTCCTCCGCGTCTTTCTCCAGATCAATGGCCTGGAGCAGTTCCATAATGGACTCAGCTCCCATGCCTACACGGAATCCGCTGCCATATGCTTCGCGGGCATCCTGATATTCCTTTTCTGTAAGGATCTGTTTGTACTGAAGTCCGGAGTCAGCCGGATCCAGTACAATATAGTTTGCAAAATATAAAACCTTTTCCAATGTTCTCGGAGACAGATCCAGGATCAGTCCCATTCTGGAAGGAATCCCCTTAAAGTACCAGATATGAGAAACAGGAGCAGCCAGTTCGATATGGCCCATACGTTCTCTTCTGACAGATGATTTCGTTACCTCTACGCCGCATCTGTCGCATACAACGCCTTTATAGCGGATTTTCTTATACTTTCCGCAATGGCACTCCCAGTCTTTGCTGGGCCCGAAGATTCTTTCACAGAAAAGTCCGTCCTTTTCCGGCTTCAGAGTACGGTAGTTAATGGTCTCCGGCTTGGTGACCTCGCCTCTTGACCACTCTCTGATCTTCTCAGGGGACGCCAGTCCGATCTTGATGGCATCGAAAGTCATTGGCTGATATGATTCATTGGTATTGGTTGTTTCTGCCATGTATTCTTTTCCCCTTTCTATTCTTCATCATCACCAAGAGTTTCATCGAACTCCAGGAAATCGTCATCCTCTTCATCGTCGTCTTCTTCCACATCAACAAGCTCTTCTCCCTCGAATTCCTGCTGTGTATATCCATGACGGCCAAAAGATTCCTCTTCTCTTGAATGTCTGTCTCCCTCGATCACGGAACGCAGATCCGTATCTCCGTAATCTACAGTCTCCATGATCTCTACTTCTGTATTGTCGTCTCTCAGGACTTTGACGTCAAGGCCCAGGGACTGAAGTTCTTTCAGAAGAACCTTGAAGGACTCCGGAATACCCGGCTCCGGAATATTATCGCCTTTGATGATCGCTTCATAGGTCTTGACACGTCCGACAACATCGTCCGACTTCACTGTCAGGATCTCCTGCAGTGTATAGGAAGCGCCGTACGCCTCCAGCGCCCAAACCTCCATCTCTCCGAAACGCTGTCCGCCGAACTGGGCTTTTCCTCCCAGAGGCTGCTGCGTTACCAGGGAATATGGGCCGGTGGAACGCGCATGGATCTTATCGTCAACCAGATGATGCAGCTTAAGATAATGCATGTGTCCGATCGTAACCGGGCTGTCGAAATACTCTCCGGTACGTCCATCGCGGAGACGCACTTTACCGTCTCTGGAAATGGGCACACCCTTCCAAAGCTCTCTGTGAGCCTTATTTTCATCCAGATACTGCATAACATCGGGAGCGAGAACATCCTGATATTTCGCACGGAATTCCTCAAAGTCCTCAGTGTTTACATAGTCATTTGCCAGTTCCAGAGTATCCTGGATATCTTCCTCATTCGCTCCGTCGAATACAGGCGTAGCCACATTGAAGCCGAGAGCTTTCGCCGCAAGGCTCAGATGGATCTCCAGCACCTGTCCGATATTCATACGGGACGGCACGCCCAGAGGGTTCAGCACGATATCCAGCGGACGGCCGTTAGGCAGGAAGGGCATATCCTCTACAGGAAGCACGCGGGAAACGACACCCTTATTTCCGTGACGGCCTGCCATTTTATCTCCTACGGAGATCTTACGTTTCTGAGCGATATAAATACGCACAGACTGGTTCACACCTGGAGAAAGCTCGTCTCCGTTCTCTCTGGTGAATACCTTTGCGTCTACGATAATTCCATATTCTCCGTGAGGAACTTTAAGGGAAGTATCCCTTACTTCTCTTGCCTTCTCGCCGAAGATCGCACGAAGCAGTCTTTCCTCTGCGGTAAGCTCTGTCTCACCTTTTGGTGTTACTTTACCTACCAGAATGTCTCCGGCGCGAACTTCTGCGCCGATACGGATGATGCCGCGCTCGTCCAGATCCTTGAGAGCGTCATCGCCTACGCCCGGAACGTCTCTTGTGATCTCTTCCGGCCCCAGCTTTGTATCTCTGGCTTCTGCCTCGTACTCCTCCATGTGGATAGATGTATATACGTCATCCTGGACAAGTTTTTCACTTAAAAGGACAGCGTCCTCGTAGTTATAACCTTCCCAGGTCATAAATCCGATCAGCGGGTTCTTGCCCAGCGCCAGTTCTCCGTTGGAAGTGGACGGACCGTCGGCAATGACCTGTCCGGCCTCTACATGCTCGCCCTGGAAAACGATGGGCCGCTGGTTATAGCAGTTGCTCTGGTTGCTTCTGAGGAACTTGGTCAGATGATAATCGTCCTTTGTTCCGTCATCATTTTTGATGCTGATATCTGTAGACGTAGAGCGGAGCACTGTACCGGACTTTTTCGCGACTACGCACACGCCGGAGTCTACCGCTGTCTTTGTTTCCATACCGGTTCCGACTACAGGAGCTTCCGTGGTCAGAAGAGGCACCGCCTGACGCTGCATGTTGGATCCCATCAGCGCACGGTTGGCGTCGTCGTTCTGAAGGAAAGGAATCAGAGCTGTCGCCACAGAGAACACCATCTTAGGAGATACGTCCATGTAATCGAACATGTTCTTTTCATACTCCTGAGTCTCCTCACGGAAACGGCCGGATACGTTTTTGTGGACAAAATGTCCTTCTGCATCCAGGGGCTCATTCGCCTGGGCCACATGATAATTGTCTTCCTCATCAGCCGTCATATAGACAACCTCGTCCGTTACAACCGGATTGTTCGGATCTGTCTTGTCGATCTTGCGGTACGGAGCCTCAATGAAACCGTACTGATTGATTCTCGCATAAGACGCCAGAGAGTTGATCAGACCGATGTTCGGACCTTCAGGCGTCTCGATCGGGCACATACGTCCGTAATGAGAATAATGAACGTCTCGCACCTCAAATCCGGCTCTGTCTCGGGACAGACCGCCGGGTCCCAGGGCGGAGAGACGTCTTTTGTGCGTCAGCTCACCCAGAGGGTTGTTCTGATCCATAAACTGTGACAGCTGAGAAGAACCGAAAAATTCCTTCACTGCCGCAGTTACAGGTTTTATATTGATCAGGGACTGTGGAGAAATATTCTCCGTGTCCTGTGTAGTCATACGTTCACGCACGACTCTTTCCAGTCTGGAAAGACCGATACGGTACTGGTTCTGAAGAAGTTCGCCTACGGAACGGATACGGCGGTTGCCCAGATGGTCAATATCATCGTCGTTTCCGAGGCCGTATTCCAGGTGCATATTGTAGTTGATGGAAGCAAGAATGTCTTCCTTTGTGATATGCTTTGGAATCAGATCGTGGATATCACGTTTAATAGCGGCTTTGATATCTTCCAGATTATCATTTTCTTCCAGAATTTTTTCCAGGACCGGGTAATATACTAACTCTGTAACACCAAGAGTTTTCGGGTCGCAGTCCAGATCCACATGTCTGCGGATATCTACCATAAGGCTGGAAAGCACCTTGATCTTTCTCTCTTCACCCTGGATCCATACATAGGGAACCGCTGCGTTCTGAATATTTTCAGCCAGTTCTTTTGTCACGTTGGTTCCCTCTTCCGCCAGAATTTCTCCGGTAGCAGGGTCCACAACGGTTTCAGCCAGCTTATGACCTACGATCCTCTTATTAAAATGAAGTTTCTTATTAAATTTATAACGTCCGACTTTGGCAAGATCATATCTTCTGGGATCAAAAAACATAGACATGATCAGACTCTCTGCGCTTTCTACCGCCAGCGGCTCGCCGGGACGGATCTTCTTATACAGTTCCAGAAGACCTTCCTGGTAATTTGTAGAAGTATCCTTGGTAAAGCTTGCGAGAATCTTAGGCTCTTCACCGAACAGCTCCACGATTTCCGCATTGGTGCCGATACCAAGGGCACGAATCAGCACAGTGATCGGAACCTTTCTGGTCCTGTCTACTCGTACATAGAACACATCGTTGGAATCCGTCTCGTATTCCAGCCATGCGCCTCTGTTGGGGATTACGGTACTGGAAAACAACCTTTTGCCAACTTTATCATGTGCAATTGCATAATAGATTCCAGGGGAACGCACCAGCTGACTGACAATAACACGTTCTGCACCATTAATCACAAAAGTACCTGTCTCTGTCATTAATGGAAGATCACCCATGAAAATCTCGTGTTCATTGATCTCTTCTGTTTCCTTATTGATCAGCCGCACGCGAACCTTCAAAGGCGCGGCATAAGTTACGTCGCGTTCTTTACACTGTTCAATCGTGTATTTCGCATCCTTTGCGTCAAATGTAAAGTCGATAAACTCCAGGCTGAGCTTTCCGCCATAATCCGCGATCGGAGAAATATCATCAAATACCTCTTTCAGCCCTTCATCGAGAAACCACTGGTAAGAATCCTTCTGGACTTCGATCAGGTTCGGCATTTCCAGGACTTCTTTTTGTCTCTGGTAGCTCATACGCATGCTTTTTCCAGTTTTTACAGAACGAATTCTGTTTTTTTCCATTGACGTTTCACCCCTGTTTTTTTATTTATTACAACATGATCCCATTTGTACTTTTGGACAAACAGGCATATCTTGCCATAATATAGCATTTTTCACTATAGCATACTGCTGTCAAGCTGTCAACATTTTTTTATTTTCTTTTTTACCGATTCCTTATTTATCCTGTCAAATCCGGCAAAAAAGAAAACGCAGGAACACTTCTCTGCGTTCCTGCGCACTTTCTTCTGTCCAAAAAGACTTATTTCAGAGTAACCTTAGCTCCCTCTGCTTCCAGTTTTGTCTTGATGTCCTCAGCCTCTGCCTTGGAAGCTGCTTCCTTAACAACCTTCGGAGCACCATCAACTACTGCTTTCGCTTCTTTCAGACCTAAGCCGGTAACTTCACGAACAACTTTAATAACCTTAACTTTGTTCGGGCCAACGTCTGTCAGTTCTACGTCAAACTCGTCTTTTTCTTCTGCTGCTTCTGCTGCGCCGCCTGCTGCTGCAACTACAACGCCTGCTGCTGCAGATACGCCGAACTCTTCTTCACAAGCTTTTACTAATTCGTTTAATTCTAATACAGATAACTCTTTGATTGCTGCAATAAATTCTTCTGTTGTTAATTTTGCCATTTTGATTTCCCTCCATTATACTTTATTTCATTTCTTTTTTAATACAGAAGCGAAAAAATTTACTTCGTTCACGGGAACCGCGAACTCCGCTTCGCTCCGTTTGCGTAGCGAAAAAATTTACTTCGTAAATTTTTTCTTTACTCTGCTGCCGGTTCTGCCGCAGCTTCCGCGTTGCCTCCCTGTGCTTCAGCGATCTGATTAAGCACACGAGCGAAGTTGCTGATCGGAGACTGGATGCTTCCAAGAAGTTTTCCAAGAAGTTCTTCTCTGGACGGAACCTGAGAAAGAGCCATAATGCCTGCCTGATCGTTGTAGTTTCCTTCAACCACACCGGCGATCAGTTTCAGAGCCGGATACTGTTTTGCAAATTTTGCAAGGATTCTTGCCGGAGCTGTCGCATCTGTATCAGAGATAGCCAGAGCGTTGGTTCCTTCCAGATGCTGACGCAGTTCTTCACAGGAAGTTCCTTCAAAAGCACGGTTCATCATCGTGTTCTTGTAAACTTTGTAGTTTACGCCGGCTTCCCTTAATTCCTTACGCAGAATAGTATCCTGTTCCACTGTCAGACCACTGTAATTTACCAGTACTACGGCCTGTGCATCTTTAATGTTATTTGCGATTTCTTCTACGATTGGTTTCTTCAGTTCAACTTTTGCCATAAATGGTACACCTCCTTATAGATTTTGATATACCGCCGTTATGAACATAAAAAAGCCCTTGCCGCATCATGACAGCAAGGGTTCCTGAATCTCATCAGAATACTAAGTCCTCGGTAGGCGTTTTGATCCTTATGCCTTACGGCACCTACTGTCTTCGGCAGCGTTCTGTATTAAAATACCATGGCAGAAACAAGATGTCAAGGATTTATGAAAAAAAATATTATATTTTCTTTCATGGCTGATATTTCATTTTTGTTAACTTTCTGTTATACTTATGTAATAATTTATGATAACAATAAAATTATCGTATAAAAACCTGATCTTAATATAATACGGAGGAATTACCCATGAATCATTCAGCTTCTTCTGCCGACGAATATTCTCTCGGCAGCAAAGCGGCGGGCCGCCTTGCGGTAAAAACCAGCGTGAGCCCGGATCATCTGCTCACTTTTACAATAGAATCTTTTTCACCGGACCCTGACGCCGCGATCCGCCTCATATCCCAGGAGAAAGGCTCCGAAACTCTTCTCTACTTCGACACGGAGCAGACGGACGCACATCAGTTTACGATCAGCCTTTCCTTATTAGAAGGGCTTGCCGTATACAAACAGAAAAAAAGCTACCGTTTTTTTCTGGAACTGACCACAAAAGAGAAGTCTCAGATTTTTTCTATTACAGAGGATTTCTCCTCGCTGCCTCCCTCCTGCCGTTACCGGATCTTTATGGAAAACATCCGGTTCGAAACAGATGACGGCTCTGAAGCTTTGGAATACATCGGCGCTCTTTGCACCGAAGAGGAAAATTATCTGTGCGCGGTTCTCTGCAGCCGGAACGCTTTTGCGGAATCCACTCTCACCTGCGCGCTCCGTTCTCTGAAGATCCGTAAGGGAATTCTTACTTTAAAGTTTGACCTGGATCCCGGTATTTATTCCTACGAAAAAACAGTATTCAGTTTCCGGAACAAGCTTGCCGAAGACGCCGCCCTGTATGAATTCACCACAGATGTCCGCGCCGGAAAGAATGGTCTTTCCTGTATTACGGCAGTTCTTGATCTTAATAAGACTGAATGGAAAAGTCTGTACTGGGACGTAAGAATTCTGCTGTCCCTTCCGGAAAAGTCCTCAGTCTGCCAGATTCCCATTACAATGGATACAAAGTGCAGAATGTTTCACAAATTTCTTTATAATGGTTCTTATCCCGGCGAAAACAACTTTTTCCTTTATCCATATTATACCGGCAAACAGACCCTGGCTTTCGTCTACCGCCAAAAGGGAAAATACGACGGTATGGATATTGTTCTGAAAGAATTTTTATCCATTTTTATCTACCGGATCACAAAACCCTACTGGAAAAGGCGCCATATCTGTCTTGTCTGCGAGAAATTTTCCGAAATGGCTCAGGACAATGGATTTTACTTCTTCAAGCATTGTATGGATGAAGACGAAGAATCCTATCTTGGGAAACAGATCTACTACATTATTACAAAAGACTCTCCTGACCGTCAAAAGCTGGAGCCCTATAAGAATCGTCTGCTGGATTTTATGACTATCCGTCATATGTGCTATCTGCTGGCCGCAGATCTGATCGTCAGCTCAGACTCCCGCTACCACACCTACGCCATGCAGAGCCGGCATAGTATTTTTAACCGTTATATCAAGAAAATACCTTTTGTTTTCCTTCAGCATGGAGTGATCGCCCTTAAACAGGTGGACTTTTTTTACGGAAAGGGAAAACGGGGAGGATGCGATCTCTTTGTGGTATCCACAGAAGCGGAGAAAAAGATCATTGTGGACAATTTCGATTATCTTCCCGAAGAGGTCATCAACACCGGTCTTCCGCGCTGGGACGTGCTTCATGACAAATCCCAGGACCGGAGGGAAATACTGATCATGCCCACCTGGAGAAACTGGCTTGATTCCGTACCTGACGAAGACTTTGAGCAAAGCGACTATTTCCGCCATTATATGGAACTTCTGAATTCTAAAAGGTTTGCGGAAATCCTGGAAAAGTATGATCTTCAGGTCAACTTCTATCTTCACGCAAAATTCCAGGACTATGTGGAAAACTTCCGTTCCAGGGAAAGCCGTATCCATCTGATCTCCTTCGGCGAAGCGGCTGTAAATGAAATGCTGATGCGGTGCCGCATGCTGATCACAGATTATTCCAGCGTAAGCTGGGATGTACTTTACCAGGACAAGCCGATCCTTTTCTATCAGTTTGATCTGGATAAATACGAAGAGGCCCAGGGAAGCTATCTGAATATGCGTACAGAACTTTTCGGGGACCGGGCGGAACACTGCGAAGAACTTCTTGATATGCTGGAAGAACAGATCCAGAACAATTTCCTCATGAAACCTAGATATGAGGAAATGCGCCGGATGTATTTCAGCAATCCAGATCATACGCACAGCCGCCAGATCTGCGAATGCATCAAAAAACTGCTGTAAAAACAGTTTTCCAAAAATAAAGAGAACGATCCTCCCACTGACAGGAGAATTGTTCTCTTTTTTTACAAGCGCAAAGGCCGCATATACTATTAAAGCCCTCTGTCTCTAATGATGTGTCTCACAAAGTTCTGTCCGCCCAGCACACCAGCCAGTCCGATACCTTTCCTGTAATCTGCCGGTAATGGAACAGCTTTCTTAACCCGTCAAGGATAAAGGAAATGCCGATGCTGACTCCAAGAAGGAACAGCCAGATAGAAAACGCGTGTTTAAAGGAATATGTCACATCTGTAAGCCACATTGCCCTTACAAACGTATGGGTATAGAAAATATCGGACGATCGTTTTCCCAGGAATTCCAGAATCTGCCGTATCACCGGAAGTTCTATAAAAAATTCATAGGCCCAGTAGATCAGCGTCACAGGGATCAGCCCGTTAAGGGCGAACTCAAACCGCTGGATTCCCCAGGAGCTGTCATAAAGCAGGAACATACAAATCAAAAGGAAGGTAGTGATCAAAAATTTCAGGAGTTTATTCAGCGCATGGTTTTTCACTACGGCAAATCCCTTCAGCCGTTCCAGGACCTGCCCGTCCGCAAAGCATACGGCAAGGGGAACCACAAAAAAGTACTTTGTCAGATGAATGTGCTTTTCCAAAAGGAAACTTCCGGGAAGCAGCACCATCATCACGATCAGCCATCCGTATTTTTTATAAAGTCTTACCGCAAATGGCAGAAATACGATCAGCAGAACCTCCAGGCTCAGATACCACCAGGTTGCGACCATGGTCTGCGTACCGAAAAGATGGCCCAGGCAGAAGATATCCATGACCGCGCTGAGAATATTTGCCCAGACGATCCCGCTTCCGTAACGGGAGGTTCCTGTGATCAAAGTGATTCCCGCGCAGAAACAGAACGGCAGGAAAAACAAAAGCACAAGATTTACATATCTTTTAAACACAAAAAGCGTCGCCTCATGGGCGGAAAACTGAAACTGCTCATACTGCTTTTTCATAGATAATGTAAGGCCATATACGGACAAAAAGGCAAAAAGCCCTACACAATGGACCATACAGCGGCTGATCATCATAGCCATGTCCTGAGACAGCGGCCAGAAATCCACGGTATGTCCGTACAGCCTTGCCTCATTGGAGAAGCAGTGATAACACAGCAGAAAAATAACGGCAATGCCTTTCACTGCCAGGGTGTTCTGTTTTGTAAATCTCAGTTTCTTTTCCATCTTCTTGTTTCCTCTTTCTAAACCGGCATCAGAGAATATCGTCTTCTCACATCAATATCCTTTTCCGGCAATATAAGCATAAGTTCTCTCACAGTTGTAATGGTCGCGGTAGGCAAAATAGGAGCTTCGCATAGCTGCATAGACTTCTTTTTCCAGGAATTCGTCCCTTATATATTCCTCCAGCTTTTCCACCAGCTCCTGTTCTTCTGTGCATCGCTGGCCGAAAAGCTCTTTTTCCATATCTATATAGCTTCCGTTCGTCTCCATATAAAGTTTCAGGTCAAACTGGTAGAAAACCACCGGTTTTTCCTGGTAGTACACATCCCAGCAGGCGCTTGAGTAATCCGTCACCATCATAGAACATTCCATCAGAAGTTCGTTCAGCGGCCTTTCCCCAAAGGGAATCAGCTTCACCTGACTGCTCTCCGCCTCGAAATTTTTCATAAATCTCCGCAGCTTGGGGTGTATATAAAAGATCAGCTCCGCCTTATTTTCCTTCAGACAGGAAATCAGCTTCTGATTTCTCATCAGAGAGGCGTACCGCCTGTAATAATCACTTTTGCAGAAATCCTCGTCGCATAGGTCTTCCAGCCAGGAACGCCAGGTAGGCATAACCAGTATTTTTTTCGCATCCGGCCGCGCCCTGTTTTCAAGAACATCCCAGCGGGCCAGCCCCACAACAGGCACATTTTCCGGTTCATACCCGAAATTCTGCACGATAATCTGCTGTTCATACCGGGAGGAAGCGGTGAAATAAGTTACCGGACAGGCGCCTTCCTTTCCAAAAAGATCTTCCACTCTTTTCAGCGCGAGAACGCCATGCTGCAGGAAATAGATATCATGTCTGTTGATCTCTCTGGAGATCAGATTCGGTTTAGGCTGCCACAGATATCCGTGTACTCTGCTGTCCGAAGCTACATACAGGCTGGCAGCCAGCATATACAGGATATGGCGGAAGCTCATAAATGGTATCACATTTTTCCGGTATTTTTCCACTTTATTCCACTGTGCGGAATCCCTGTCCAGTATAAAGAAAATACGGTTTCTGTCCTCTTTTCCCAGCCTTTCCATACAGTACCGGAAAAAATAAAATCCATTGTCCTGAGCGGATATGCAGTATTTTTCATATACGATCCAGATACGCTTTCTTTTCCAAAAAGGGCGCAGAACTCTGTAAATTCCGTATGCTAGGAATTCCTTTATCCTTGTGCTCTGTCCATCGTACTTTGTTTGCCGGCGGCAGCGCAGGATCAGCCGGTGACCTGTGCTTCCCATAGGAAAGAGAATGTATGCGCCTTTTTTTATCTGATAACTGCCAAGAATCAGAAGCGCCCTCACTTTTCCGCTTAAGATCACCGGGAAAAGACTCCGGGACTGGGGTTCCAATCCAGGGTTCTCCTCTCTGTTCTCTCCGTCGTATACCACAACTTCCCAGTCAGCTTTGTCTGTTTCCATTTCCGAAGTGTCCAGCACTACGCTGATGGATTTTTCCGACCTGCTTATATGCCGGAAAGGAAGAAGCCTGTTTTTCTTTTCCGAAAAGCCAGGAGCTTTTTTCTCCAGATACACCTGTGTCCCCGCCAGACTTCCGGAGGAAGCCAGCGTAAGATATAGTTTTGATTTCCGTATTTTTATACGCTCCGCATATACCGGTTCCATAAATGAAAACCCTCCGTCTCACCCTTCTGCAGAAATAAGCACAGGGTTCAGGATTTCTGTCCCCTCTTTTCCAAGAACATCCTCCAAAATTCTGACATATGTTTCATAAGAAAGACTTCCGTCCGGAGTGATCAATTCAAAATCTGTCCCATAAACATTTACAAATACCCCGGTTTCCTTAAGTCCGTTTCTGAGATAAAAGGCTTTTCTGCGTTTCCGCTCTTCCGCATTGTCTGCAGCCGCATCCTGTTTTTCAATCTCAAATATATATTTCTGGCCGCGAAAATGCTCCAGCAGAAGTTTCAGGCTGCGGCTTCCGACTCCTCCTCCTCTTCTCTCAGGAGCTATGGCAAAATAATCCAGCAGGGCAGTCCCGCCATCCATCATGTTCACTGCCAGACCGAGAAACTCTCCGTTCTCTGTAACCGCCAGGATCTCCATTTTCCCCTGTAAGGAGAGCTCTTCCATCAGTTCAAAAGGCTTTCTCTCGATTTCCGGAAATGCCTGGTGATATAAGGCATATACCTTGTCTCTGTATGATTTTCCTTCTTTTTGAATATTCTGTAATTCCATTGCTATATCTGATTAAATCCTTTCTCTCTATAATTTAAAAATCATCCCGCCATATCCGGCCAGGAAAGAATCTCTCTGGAGATCACCTCTTCATAATCTCCCTCGATGTCTTCGCTTCTTCCCGCGGCAAATATATTTGTTTCTGCTCCCCAGACCCGGTCGCAGTATTCCCATACATGAAAAGACAGTCCGCGGAACAGAAAGTCGAGACTGCCGCATCCGTCCTCTTCCGTATATTTATAATCAATATTTTTCTTTTTTAATGCGTCTTGTACTATTTGAAGTCTCATTTTGTCCCTCCATGGCAGAAGCACCAGATATTAGTTTTCAGCTTTTCAAATTTCATTCTACCTGTCAGGCCGCCGAGTTGTCAATAGCGGCGGCTCCATTCCGTTACAATATGTTTTCAAAAAATATTGACATTCTTTCAATCATCACATATAATAATCACATCAAAATAATTTGATGTGAGGAAAAACCATGGAATCAGAATATCAAGAACAAGCGAAAGTGTTTAAGGCTCTTTGTGACCCTAAACGCCTCGCGATTCTGGAGCAGTTAAGGGGCGGAGAAAAGTGTGCGTGTGTTTTGCAGGAGCCGCTGAATCTAACTCAATCCGGTCTCTCTTACCATATGAAAATTCTCTGTGATTCCGGCATTGTTGTCAGTCGGCAGGAGGGAAAATGGACACACTACCGATTGAGCGCTCCCGGCAGAGAAAAGGCGGTAGAGCTACTAAGGAAATTAACGACGCCTGATAGTGAGCAAGAGAAAAACTGTTCAAAGTGCGGTTAGGAAACGCCATCTAAGTCCGGATGGTGTTTCTTTTGAAGATACACATCAAAAAAAATTGATGTATTTATTAAATTGAAAGCGAGGATTTTATATGGGCGTATGGGATTTTATCCAGGACCAGGTGCTTGGGATGAGATGGCTTAATAAACTTATCGGAATGGGGCTGTCAGCACTTGGCTTAGATGTGAATGGACGCATAGGCGGCAGCGTACAGTTTTTCATTTATGATATTTTGAAAATCACAATTCTGCTTTGCATATTGATATTTGCTATCTCATATATTCAAAGTTATTTTCCGCCAGAACGAAGCAAACGTATTTTAGGCCGCTTTCGCGGAATCTGGACGAATATCATTTCTGCTCTGTTGGGAACAGTAACACCATTCTGCTCCTGCTCGTCTATCCCGCTGTTCATTGGATTTACAAGTGCAGGGCTTCCGCTTGGCGCAACGTTTTCATTTTTGATCTCATCGCCCATGGTGGATTTGGGAAGTCTTGTATTACTCGTTAGCATTTTCGGCGCAAAGGTAGCAATTATTTATGTTGTGCTCGGTCTTGTTATCGCAGTGATCGGAGGCACGATCATAGAGAAATTGCATATGGAAAGCAATTTGTCAAGGGTGTTTTTTACCAAAACCACGTGTGAGACAACGAGGCGAGTAACACGAATGTTCCGTCTACAATCTGCAATATACCGAAGATAAAAAAGTGGTTCCTTTTGCATCAAACCGGGCGTTCCCCTGGTGGGCCTTTGCCACGGCCCGGATGGAGCTGAGGCCCACGCCGGGCGCACCCATACGCTTGCTGGAGAGAAATTTCCCGTCCTCCTGCCGCGCCTGCCCGTCAAAGCTGTTGTCCATGGTGATAGTCAGGACGCCGTACTCCAGGGAGCTGTTTAGCCGGATAAATTTCTTGCCCCCGGCCATGCGTCCGCAGGCTTCCACCCCGTTTTCCAGCAGATTGGCGAACACGACGCACAGGGCGCGGTCATCCAGATTTTTGTTCTGCGCGGGGACGATCAGCCGGGCGGTAAAGGCGATACCCTCCTGCCGGCAGCGGGCGGCATAGTGGGACACCACCGCATTGACGGTGGGATTTTCGCAGTAGTCCTGAACGGCGGCGGGGATGTCCCGGATCAGCGTGGCGATATAGTCCCGCAGCTTGGAATTTTCATCCCCGGCCATGGCCTGGATTGCCGTCAGATGGTGGCGCAGGTCGTGGCGCATCTGCCGGGTCTGCTCGACGGTCTCCATCAGGAGCAGGCTGCGCTTTTCCTCCTCCTCCATTTGCATCTCCAGCAGGCGGGATTCAAAAACCAGCCGCTGACGCAGGGCGGCCTGCTGTTCCAGACCCTCCAGGGATTGCAGCAGCACATAGTAGATGGCAAAGACGCAGACCAGCAGACCAATCCGGCAGAAGAGGAAAAAACCGCTGTCCACGCTGCTCTCCAGATAGGAATCGGTAAAGATCAGCGCCAGAATGGTCACAAACGCCGGTACCAGCCAGATGATCCGCCACAGCCGGGGCGCGTCGGTCCGGTAGACCAGATTGGCCACCTGCCGGAAAAACCGCAGCAGCAGCGGCAGGGTGACACCGTAGAGCAGGATGCAGACAAAGCTGCTGCCCCACCCCTGGATGGGGATGCCAAACACCTGCACAGCAAGCACCGACACGATCCCCCGGATAATCAGCAGATAGTCCACAATCAGCAGATAGGTGAACAGCATTTTGAAGGGGCTCAGGCGCAGGAAGCAGCAGTAGATCAAAAATCCCATCCCCGCAAACAGCAGTTCCAGGTTGCGGAAATACAGCCCGTTGGACAGGCAGTAGGCGGCAGCCGCCATTTTGCACAGCACATTGACCGTCACCAGCGCCAGAGCCAGCCTGCGGGAACGCCATTGGAAGTTCCAAAACAGGACAAAGGGGATGATGTGGCTGGGCAGGGTGGTACAGAAGATATAAAATAACTGCCCCATCATCTCTCCCCCCTTGTCCGTGCAAACAAAAAGTCCTCATAGGCTCGTTTGGCCTTGGAACGGTTGGGGCGGCTGATGGGGACGTTTTTTCCATCAGCCATCTCATAGCACTGATATTCCTCGTTGATCCCCCGGACAAAGGCCAGATTGACGCAGTAGCTTTTGTGGGGGCAGAAAAAGGGCTGCCCCTCCAGCTGGGGCAGCAGGTCGGACAGCTTGCCGTAGAGCTGGAGCGTGCCGCCGTCCCTGCGATACAGAAACACATGATGGGCCTTCTGCTCCAGATAGAAAAGCTCGGAAAGGGGGATTTTTTGCGTCTCGCCGCCTTGCCGGATGGCTAGCCGGGGGGCGCTGTCCCTTTGCAGCTTCACCAGATGCAGCAGGTCGTTGATGTCTTTTTGCCGTACAGGCTTTTCCAAGTATTTCAGCACCGAAAGGCGGTAGCTCTCCAGGGTATGCTCGGTGCTGGTGGTGGTAAAGGCGATGGGGATTGTTTCGTCCATCTCCCTTATTTTCCGTACCGCCTCCACGCCGGTCATGCCGTCCATATAAATATCCATCAGCAGCAGATCGAACCCGCCGGGGCGGAACGCTTCCAGCAGTTCCTCACTGCTGGCGAACTGGGCGCAAACGGTGGCGATGGGGGCCTGTTCCAGCAGGGCGAGCAGGGCTTCCCGTTCCTCCGGCAGATCGTCGCAAATGGCAAGTCGTAGTGGTTCCATGGTTTTTCTTCCTCCTGATTTCCTATTTTACACCCGATGCACAAAAATGTCAATTTGTCAAGTACCAGTTTTGCCGCGGGTTGCGGCATCTCTCGTACTGGAAAGAGGCACAAAAATCCCATAAAATATTTCTAATAGCGCAACGAGAGCGCCGCCGGAGAAAGGAGAGATCATGGTCAAAGCATACTTTACCGCCTGCGAGCAGGCGTTTCCAGCCAAACGCACCCAGCTGAGGCGGCTCTCCCTGGCTCTGCGCCGGGGCGGAGTGGAGCACATGGAGCAGCTTTGCGCCATACAGCGGGCAGGACCGGAAAAGTTGTTGGAAATCCGCTCCATCGGGGAAAAGAGCCTGCTGCTCATCGCGGCGGTCTGCGCCCGATATGAAGAAAATAAGACACCATCACAAGGGGGCGCCCCCTTGCGTGAGACAGGTTCCTGTCTGACGCAGGAATGCCCTACTGCTTTAAGGAGGAAGGAAGATTGGAACAAAAATGGAAGCGGCCACTGGCGCTGCTCTTGTCAGTGGCCATGATGTTTTCCATGTCCGGTACACCTGTGTACGCTGCGGATGTGGAAATGGGGGCTTCCGCTGTATGCCCCCATCATGTGCACGATGAGACCTGCGGCTATTCCGAGGGTACGCCTTGCACCCACGAACACACCGACGATTGTTACACCCTCGTGACCCAGTGTGTCCATGAGCATACGGCGGAGTGTTACAGCGACGGGATACTCCCTGCCGAGGGCGAAGAAAAAGCAGCCGACGCCTGTACCCATGTGTGCAGCGAGGAAAGCGGCTGCATCACAAAAGAATTGAACTGTCCGCACGTCCACGATGAGACCTGCGGCTATTCCGAGGGAAGCCCCTGCACCTTTGACCCGTCGGACTGCGAACTCTGCAACCCGACGGACAGAGGTGAAACGGGCGAACCGGAAGCGCCGGCGGAATGTATCTGCGAAATCCTTTGCACGGCGGACAGCATCAATCCTGACTGCCCCGTCTGCTCGGCGGAGGGCGCGGACCTGGCCGCCTGCGCCGGAACCGTGGAGGAAGGAGACGCTGCGGAGGAAACGGATCCCGCCCAGAACCCGGCGGAACAGACCATCCTCTCCTGGGAGTGGATCGGGGCGGACAACCTCAACGAGGGCGTGCTGCCCCTGCCCGGCGTCAGCGCAGAAAACCCCGTGGATCTTGACGCGGTGGTTTCTATGCTGCCCACCGGCATCACCGCCACGGTGGACGGCAGCGAGGAGCCGGTGGAGTTGACCATCACCTGGGCCTGTGAGGACTTCGTCAGCCCGGCCACCGGCGGTACATACACCTTTGCGGCTGCTCTGCCCCAGAGCTACACCCTGAGCGAGGAAACAGCGGCCCTCACCGTGCCGGTCATCCTGGGCGGAGACTTGCTGCCGGTGGATACGCTGGCGACCGCATCGTGGTATGGACTTTCAGTTGCAGATACCAGTATCTCTGGCGGGGGCTATTGGCTGAATGATTCCAGCACTGGCGGAATTACAAACAATGGCGCCAGTGCGAGCAACTACAACGTCCACTTTGACGCCAATACAAATACCCTGACCTTGAATAATGCAAACCTGACAAAGGCATCAATGCAAGGTGCGATCCTATTTGTCTATGCTGCGAACACAACAGACTTTACCATCAACCTGATTGGGGACAATGTTTTGGAGAGCAGTAATATCTACGGCATCTATACAAAAAAAACCAATATGACCATCACCGGCAGCGGCAGCCTTACGGTCAGCGGCAGCCAATATGGTATCGCTGAATCTGACGAGCAACCATCGAATAGTACTTTTACTTTTACCATAGCCGGCGGAACCGTCACAGCGACCGGAGGCATAGCCGGTACAAGGCTTTCGAGTATTGGATCCATCCAAAATACCCTTTTGTTGACCGGCGGCAGCCTGACCGCTGAGGGCGGCAAGTACGGCATCCATATGCGCGGAAGACATCCGTGGGATGAGAAAACGATCACCGTTAGCAGCGGAGGCTCTCTGGTGGCCTCCGGCGATACCTACGGTATATATTTTGACGCTGAAACTAGTGGGAATCCAGCGTGGCGTATCAATGTAAATTCCGGCGGCAGTTTGGTAACGAACAGCACATCGGTCACACCGACAGGCTCCGGGGGATGGCTGCTGTACGGCGGCAACACGCCGACCGTAAATGGAACCGTAGCGCTGCCGATGGACCTCACCATCTCAAAGGGCACTGCCCTTTCCATTGCCAAAGGCAGCAACTTTATCATCCCTGATGGAGTGGTTTTGACCAACTACGGCACAATCGGTAATCAGGGTACCATCAGCGGTAATGGACAGATTATCAATTACGGCGGCATAAACAGCTTCAACGGCGGTACCAACAACGTTGCTAATACCGCGAACCGCAGTGTGATGACTGTCACGTCCAAGCCTAACACTAGGAATATCCCATATGGAATTTCCGTGACCTTTACCGCTGCGCTCTCCAGAACCGATGCCGGCGGCATGGTTCGATTCAAGCTGGACGGAGAGATTGTGACAGAAGCCGTGGTGAGCAATGGCAAGGCCAGTATTACGCTTGAAGGCCTGGAAAAAGGCAGTCATACGGTCACTGCGGAATACACAGGAGACGGAACCTATGCGTCGGAAACGGGCAGCTATCAATTTCAAATCGTTGATGGCTATACCATTACGATGAAGACCAATGGCGTCGGCTCCATCAAACCAAATAACAATACAATCCAACCAGTGGCTGAAAACAAATATGCCTATGCAGCGGGAGAAAGAGTCGACCTGAGGACAACTGCACCTATGGGCTACGAGATTAGCTACGTTACCGTCGAGACGGAAGATGGCCGGGTGATAACCCCCAATATTGTGTTAAGTCAGGTTTTCTTCACAATGCCGGCGGAAAATGTGACTGTCTACGCCAGTTTTGCAGCAGAAGCGGATGTCTTCGCGGTGAATCGTGCCCATAACAATATAGAATTTTATGTAATGAGGGACCTCAAAATTTCGCAGGAAGGCCTTGCAACACAGGATGAAGAAGCCATTGAGGCCTGGCTCGAAGCGCGGATGAACTCAACTGTGAACGACGATACCGTGACGTGTACCGCTGAGGTGACCTCGTTCACGCCCGCTGTAGCCGGTACGCCGAACAATCCGGCAGGTACCAACGGCAGTTTTTCCGTTGACTGGTCGGTGCGCAAGGGTGACGCGATGAAATCAAGCACCAGCGAGGGAACGATCACCCCTACAGTCTTCCAGGCAGAAATAAGTGGAATCGAGATCAAGACCCAGCCTACTAAAATGGACTATTCCTTCGGCGAAACATTGGATCTTTCCGGGCTGGTCATCACGGTGCATTATGAAGGCACCGATGATACAAAGGAGGTCGCCTGGAGCGCGGACAGCGGCATCACCGCTGACCCGGCAAACGGCACAGCACTGTACGCCTCCCAGCACAACGGCAAGCCCGTTACCATCACCTATGAGGGCAAGACCGCCACGACCAGCGCACTCACCGTCGGCAAGGCTGACCAGACCGGCTTTGCCTTTACAGGTGAACCGTACAGGGCCGTCGCCTGCGGGGACGAGCCGTTTGCCGTCGAAGCCACCGGCGGACAGGGCAACGGCACCGTGACCTATGCCGTCACTGAGGGCCAGGACGTTGTCAGCGTCAGCGTCAGTACCGTGACCATCCTCAAGTCTGGCACGGCCACCATCACCGCCACCAAGGCGGCGGACGAGGACTATAACGAGGCCACCGCTACGCTTGTTGTGTATGTAACGCCCAAGCAGGTCGACGGCGTCTATCAAATTGGAACGGCCAATGACCTGTTCTGGTTCGCGGGCCTGGTCAACGGCACCCTGGAGAACGTGGAACAGGACACCGCCGCCAGCGCGGTACTGACTGCGGACATCGACCTGAGCGGCGAGACCTGGACCCCCATCGGCAATTATGATCAAAGCAGCAGACCCAATAACAAATACGCCGGCACCTTTGACGGCGCGGGCCACACCATCGACCACCTGACGCTCAACAGCACCGCCGACTACCAAGGTCTTGTGGGCTATCTGGGCAATGGCGGTGCCATCAAGGATCTGACCCTGGGCGAGACCTGCTCCGTCACCGGCGGTGAATATGTGGGCGGCATCTGCGGCTACAACGTCAGCGGCACCATCGAAAGCTGCACCAACGCGGGCGCCGTCACCGGCAGCCGCACTGTGGGCGGCATCTGCGGCTACAACGTCAGCGGCGCCATTGAAAGCTGCACCAACGCGGGCAGCGTCACCAACAGCGTTGCCCTCGGCAGCAGCCATGTGGGCGGCATCTGCGGCCGCAACAACAACGGCGGCACCATCGAAAGCTGCACCAACGCGGGCAGTGTCACCGGCAGCAGCAATGTGGGCGGCATCTGCGGCAACAACTTCAGCGGCACCGTCGAAAGCTGTACCAACGCGGGCAATGTCACCAGCAGCGCCGTCACCGGCAGCAGCTATGTGGGCGGCATCTGCGGCTACAACAACAGCGGCTGCACCGTCGCCAACTGCTATTGGCTGGGCACCGCCTATACGGGCAATGGCATCGGCACCGACAATGGCACCAGCACCGGTGTGGAGCAGAAAACCGCCGACCAGTTCGCCTCCGGCGAGGTGTGCTGGCTGCTGAACGGTTCCACCAGCGAGGGCACCCTGGCCTGGTACCAGAACCTGGACAACGACCAGGATAAGGATACCTACCCCGTGCTGGACAGCAGCCACGGCATCGTCTACTGCATTGAGGAGGACCCCGTCCGTTACAGCAATGACCCCAACGGCAAGCCTGCCCAGATCATCAGCGTGGACATCACCTGGGGAGAATTAAGCTTTACTTACAGCGACGGCACCTGGAATCCGGACACCCATACTTATGATGGCGCGGGCTGGAATGTGGATGAAGAAGGTGGTAATTCCATCAAGGTGGAGAATACCGGTAATACTGATGTGAATGTTACCTACGATTACAAAGCTGTAGAAAACGGCATCACCGGCAGCTTCACCGACGGGGAGAACCCGGTTTCCGCCCCCGTGTCCCTGCCTGAAAATGGCAGCAGCACCGTTTATCTGATACTGGCCGGCAAACCGGAGCAAAATCTGGATCACGCCAACATCGGCAGCGTGACCGTAACGATTGGAGGTGAGAGCGAATGAAGGGAAAGAAAATTTTGATTCCTGTGCTGCTTCTGATTACGTTGATTGCCATCGGCGTGACCATCTGGGCCTTGTGCTTCCGGGACACGGCCCCGGTCCTGGCTCCGGATTACGCCCCGGTGGAGGAGGAATCCAACGCCCAGGCCATTGAGGACGACAGCGGTGAAAAGCTGGAGGCTGAAGAAGGCGGCGGGGCGGTAAGCCTCACCTATTCCAATGAGGTCACCATCGACCTGTCCGATAAAGCGGCCAGCCTTGTTTTTGCCAATCCCGGCAAGTCGGTGCAGGATATGGTGGTGCAGATCGTCATCGACGATACGGTGATCGTCCAGTCCGGCACTTTAAAGCCGGGCAACCAGGTCACCACCCTGAACCTGCTGGACGGGGCGGAAAAACAGCTCCAACCCGGCGGGTACGACGGAAAGTTTGTCGTTTTCTACTATGACCCCGACACCGGCGAAAAAGCCGTGGTCAATACCGAGATCCCTATCACCATTACGGTGCAGGAATAAATCAAACATGAGTTATAAGGAGGAACTATCCATGAAGAAATTGATTGCAACCGCTCTGGCATTGACTATGACCCTGAGCCTGAGCACCACCGCTCTGGCCGCCGGCAATGTGGACGGCGCCGGCGTAGGTTCACAGGATCCCATTGATGTCACCGCCAAATACAACGACGATGCCACGGAGCCTACCGTGTACAGCGTGGATCTCACATGGGAGGATATGACCTTTACTTACAACGAATCCGGCGCCAGAACCTGGGATCCGGACACCCACACCTATACGGATACCACCTCTGCCGGTTGGGATAAGGTCACCGCTGCGGTTACGGCCACCAACCACTCCAACGCCCAGGTTACGGTCAAATTCGATTATACCCCGCAGGGCGCTACCGGCGTGAACGCCTCCATGAGCAAGGACAGCTTCAAATTGGCTGCCGGTGTGGAAAATAAGCCTAACGAAGCTGCCACGGACAGCTCTATTCTGACGATTACCGGCACGCCCAACAACAGCGTTACCGCAGAGGGCGTCACCATCGGTACCATCACGGTCACCATCGAGTAACAGTAAAGCTATCATAAAGGAGAGAATACGATGAACATGAAAAAAATCACCACCCTGCTGGCGGCTGCTGCTCTGACCTGCACCATGGGTACTACCGCTTTTGCGGCAGATCAGGACGGCGTGAAGACCGGCGACTATACTGCAGACGTCAAAGGTACCTATCAGGCCGGCGGCTCCGGCGCTGTTGTATACAGCGTGGATATCGCCTGGACCGACATGAACTTTACTTATACCGGCGCCGGTGAAGGTACCTGGGACCCGGAGACCCACCAGTATAGCGGAAGCTCTGAGGGAGCCTGGACGGCCAGCGACGACTCCATCACCGTGACCAATCACTCCAATGCTGCGGTAAAGGCCACTGCCAAATTTGAGGCGGATTCCGGCTATGAGAGCACCACCATGACCTTCGGCAACAACGGGGCCACGGTAGCTACCGCCGTGGGTACAGAAGTTGCTTCGGCTCCCAGCGCCACCATCACCGTTACCCCCGGCGGAACCCTTGCCGAAAGCGCCAATGGCGGCAAGATTGGTACCATCACCGTAAGCATCGCTGCTGCGGAGTAATGAAATCGCTTCAGGCGTCAAGGGGCGGTTTTGCCCTGTCCCTTGACCTCTGATGTCCGGGCATTGGCTCAGCCAGTGTCCAGACATGAGAGAAAGGAGTGTGGTGTCGTTTTGGCGCAGCAAAAACATAGAAAAAATTGGGCTGTACCCGTTTTGGTGATAGTCTGCCTGCTGTGTCTGGCGATGATGGCCGCAGCTCTGGTATATACACAAAGCCCCGCACAGGGGGAATTTACCCCGCCGCCTTTTGAGGAATCGGCTGTGTCCGGTATCCCGGATGTGCCGGAAGAATTGGGCTGGCAGGAGCTGGACGCCCAGGCATTCCAGGTGGGGGTATGCGGGGCTGTCGTACTGGAAGGCAGCCAGGCCGACGTGTGGCTCACCAACCCGGAGAGCAACATCGTTTGGCTCAAGTTGCGGATAATGGATGAAAATGGAACTGTTCTGGGTGAGACCGGACTGATCCGGCCCGGGGAATATGTGCAGTCCGTAACCTTCGACACGGTCCCTGCGTCCGGTGCAACGATTTCCATGAAGGTGATGGCATATGAGCCGGAGACATACCATTCCGCCGGTGCTGTCACTCTGAATACCACGATACAATCAGGAGGTTGAGATGAAGAAACTGTTTCAGACTATTTTTGTGTCGGCGCTGTCTATCCTATTGTTTACGATGCCGACATTTGCCGCCGCACCGGAGGCAGAAGAAATTCCGGTGGTGGCGCAATCTGTTCAAGAGACAGCTTGGGCAGAAGCTACTGTCGTAGATGGTCAGGCCAGCGTCCAGCTGGAGGATGGCGTACAGGTTACGGTGAGCGGTGAGGCACTGGATGGATTGACCCTTGTGGTGTACCAGATCCCCCGCAGCGATGAACAGGCCTGGGCGTGGATGGAATCCTGCATGGAGAAATACGGGACCAATCTGTACCCCCTGGATCTGTTTTTTATGGACAGCCAGGGCGACCGGGTAGAAGTCCAGTCCGCTATTACCGTTACTGTGACCTACACGGGTGACTATCAGGCCCCGGCGGTGTTCTATCTGGCTGAGAGCGGAGCTGTCACAGAGATGGAATCTCAGGCACAGGGCACGGCTGTTACATTTACCACCAATCACAACAGCTATTATGTGCTGGCAGAGACAGACGGGATCAATACGCCTGTAGAGCCGGTTGACCCGGACGAGGATGGCTCCGGCCAGCCCTCTGGCGGGGACACATCCCAGCCCGGCGACACGTCCCAGCCCGGCGACACGTCCCAGCCCGGCGACACGTCTCAACCCGGTGACACGTCTCAGTCCGGCGGTTCGTCTCCCCAGACAGGAGATGACGGACAGTTGTTGGTATGGTGGGCACTCCTGCTGGTGTCTGGGGGAGCCCTTTTGATGATCCTTTTCCGTGCCAAAAAACAAAATGAGAATTAATCCGCAAGGACTATCGTTGAAAACAGCTCGGGAATGCGTAGAGATCCACTTAAGAGCTGCCATTGTATTATAGAGAGGGAACGGCATACGATTTACCGTTCCCTCTTTTTGCTCTTTTTCTTTTGAGAAGTCTGCTGTCCTTTCTGCGCTTGCCGCACCATCCTCCGCACGGCCTGCCGCTCCATATCTTCATGAAGCATCCGGGAAACCGCCTTTTTGCTGTCAAACATCAGCAGCGGGCTGTATTTCTCGCCATAAACCTGCTGTGCCCGGTTCTCCGCCTCCTGCTCCTTGCCGGGGCGGATGGCCTGCCTTGCTTCATACAGCTGCACCGGGTCGAAGCCCTTAGTCTGCTCCCGAAGCACGGCATACTCATTCAGGGCAGCGTCCAGCTCGGCAGAATATTTCTGTTCCTGTTCTTCCAACCGCTTCAGGCTTTGCTCCATGGCTGCAATGTCCTTGGGAAATTTATCGGCAGCATCTTCCCCGGAATATGCCAGCGATGCCAGAAGCAGATTCTTTTCCGAACGCAGTTCCTCCAAATCCTCTGTCAGTGTCGCTATCTTAGCCGCCAGCTCCCGGTGCCGGAACACATGGACAGCAGAGAGCGCCTTTTTCTCGGAAAGCAGACTGCGGCGCTCTTTCGTCTTATCCC